>VOFI01000388.1_pt1 | contig 24001 bp, 15 predicted proteins | sample 5384131 | NCBI WGS metagenome assembly VOFI01 (sample SAMN12384728, study PRJNA508395) | human gut metagenome | isolation source: healthy gut H | host: Homo sapiens | reverse complement strand
TAACGCCCTCCACGAAGGAACCCACCTGCAGACCATTGTCACGGCACAGGCCGCACAGGGTCCAAGCGAAGCAGAGGATCAGGATGGGGGAGATCATCTGGATGAAGCCATTGGGGATCGCCTCCATGGACTTCTCGAAGGTGATCAGGCCGCGGAGCCAGTAGTACACGAAGGTGAACACAATGGCGATGATGGAACCCAGGCACAGGCCGGTACCGGCACTGGCGTCGGAGAAGGACATGACGAAGTTGCCGTAGTTGTCGCTCTCGGTATCCCACATACCACCGGTCCAGACCAGACCAACGATGCACAGGGCAATCAGAACGATAACAGGCAGCAGCAGATCCAGCACGGAGGAGTGCTTCTCGCCTTCCTCGTAATCATCAGCACCGGCGAAGGGACGCTCAGGGGTGGTGAACAGATCATCCTTGACCTGAGCATTGTATTCGTGGGTCAGCATGGGACCGTAGTCAATGTTCAGCAGGGAGGTGACAATGACCATCACCAGCGTCAGGATGCAGTAGTAGTTGAAGGGGATCTGGCTCAGGAACATACTGATTCGGGAGCCGGGCCAGCTTGGCGCGGGACCAGGAAGATCTTGGAGATGGCTCGATGGCGTCACGGGACGCATCACAGCGCCCACGGTCAGGCAGTTGAAATAGTCGTCGATGAGCCGCCAGAAACCGATGGTTTCTGGACTTCCTTTACCGTCAAGAGGCTTGCTTGTTATGGGACCGTCAAGGGAATTGAATCAGCAACAGACCCGCTGCCGCTCCCGCTCAGGTGAAGAAAATATTTCATTTACTGCTGGGAGTACGGACTCCCCCGGTAGAACAGTAAGCTTCTTCAACTGACCGGGTAGCGGCAGCGTGAGCAGAAGCAGATCAATTCCCTTTTTCGACGGGACTTAGACCACAGCTCTTGCAAACGAGAAGGAAGTGCAGAAACCATCGGTTTCTGCTGGCGTTCTTTGGCGACTTTCTTTCGCTATTGAAAGAAAGTTACCCGTCGGAGACAAAATAAGATTACTTCCCCAAAGGTATGTCGCCGGAGGCAATAAAATAAGCAACTGCAAAAACATCCCCCGCCGCAGGCCAAAGCAGCACAAAAACACACCGCCCCGGCGCATGACGCAGCCGGGGCGGCAAAGAGAGGGAAAGAGAGCACATTTCAAGCGGCGCCGGGCACTCAGTCGCCCTCACGCATCCGGTAGCCCACACCCACCTCCGTGAAGATGTACTTGGGCTGGCCGGGATTTTCCTCGATCTTGCGGCGGATATTGGCCATATTCACCCGCAGGATCTGGTTGTCGTTTTTGGCCTTGGGGCCCCACAGCTCCTTGATGATGAAGTCGTAGGTCAGCACCTTGCCGGCGTATTTGCCCAGCAGGGACACGATCCGATACTCGTTGGCGGTGAGCCGGGCGTTTTCCCCGTGGATCAGCACCTGATGCTTGTCATAGTCGATGACCAGATCGCCGGTGGTGAAGCGCCCGGATTGGGCGATTTCCGGGTTAGAGAGGGAGGTGCGGGTGTGGCGGATGGCGGTGCGGATGCGGGCCAGCAGCTCGGAGGTGCCGAAGGGCTTGACCAGATAGTCGTCGGCGCCGTAGTCCAGCGCCTCCACCTTGTCCCGCTCGTGGTTCCGGGCGGAGACCACCACAATGGGCAGACTGGACCACTTCCGCACGGAGCGCAGCACCTCCAGACCGTCCATATCCGGCAGCCCCAGATCCAGCACGATGAGGTCCGGACAGTGGGAGGAGATCATGGTCAGCGCCTCTTCGCCGGTGTTGACGATGATGGTGTCGTAGCCGTTGGCCGTGAGGATCATAGAGATGAAGCTGCTGATGCTCTGCTCATCCTCCACGATCAAAACCTTATCCTTGATCTTCATAGCTGTCTACCTCCTGTTGAATTTCTTTATCCAAAGGCAGCTCCACGGTGAACCGTGCGCCGCCCTCCGTCCTGTTTTCGCCTCTGATGTGGCCGCCATGGGCCCGCACCACCGTCCGGCAAACGGACAGGCCGATGCCCATGCTGCGGCCCCGATCTCCCTGCTGACCCTGCAGGGTGCCGTCAAAGAGATGCTCCAGCCGGTCCGGGGCGATGCCCTGTCCGTCGTCCTCCACGATGAACCGGGCCCAGTCTCCGCTGCGGCACAGGGTCACGGTGATGTGCCGGGTGGTCTTGCCGTGGAGCACGGCATTTTCCATGAGATTGGTCAGCACCTGCTCCATCAGCAGCGGATCCATGGGCACCAGCAGAAACTCCTCCGGCAGACGTACCTCCACCGGAATGTCCGTCCCCCACCGGCGGGTAAACTTGCCCACCGCCCCCTCGATGATCTCCTCGGCGGCCTCCGGCGTCTTGTTGACCTTGGCCTCGTCACCGCCCATGCGGGTGATGCTCAGCAGATTCTCCACGATGCGGATCAGCCACTGGGCCTCCTCGTTGGCGTTGCGGATCAGCTCATGGCGCTGCTCCGGCGTCAGGGTATTCTCCTGCTCCAGCAGCACATTAGTGGCCCCCACGATGCCCGTCAACGGCGTGCGGATGTCGTGGGACACCGCCCGCAGGAGGTTGCCGTGCATCCGCTCCAGCTCCGCCTCCCGCCGCACCTCATCCATCTGCTTGGCCCGGCTGGTAACGATGCCGGTCACAACGGAAATGGTCATGGTCACCAGAAAGGTCAACGGGAATCCCGACAGAGTGAAGCTGACGTTCCAGTAGGGCGGGGTGAAGATGTAGTCCACGCTGAGCACGGCGAAGATGGAGATGATGAGGCTGAAGAAGAAGCCCTCCGTCAGCAGCGCCGTCAAAAACACGTCCAGCAGGAAGATCATGTACACATACCCGGTGTCGCCGTCCTGGCTGGCTCCCCGCAGGATCAGGCACAGCACCACCGACAGGGTGTACAGGCTCATGGAGATGATAAAGTCCTTGCCGGAGTAGGAAAAGCCAATGGAGGGGATACGCTTTCGGCGCAGCCACTGCTCCGGCCATTGGATGTGCGGTTTCTTCAAATCCCTGCTACCTCCCGACCCTCAGGTTTTTCTGACCTGATTATACCATACTTCACGTTAAGATTTCGCTAAAAACCTGTTAAGAACAGAGAAAACTCTGGAAAAGACTTTTTTCGGAACCGGTTGACAGAGCAGGAGACGGTCTGCTATAATATAATGTAATTGAAGAACCAGTCATGCAGTGAGATGCTGAGCCATGCAGAATTGCCCGGAGGAGACGCCGGGCGCTTTTGCGTGGCTTTTTTGTTTTAGAAAGGAGAGATGGATCATGTATGATGTACTGGTCATCGGCGGCGGCGTCATCGGCTGCGCCATCGCACGGGAGCTGAGCCGCCGCAGCGGCCGCATCTGTGTGGTGGAGCGCAATGAGGACGTCTGCACCGGCACCAGCAAGGCTAATTCCGCCATTGTCCACGCCGGCTTCGACGCCGAGCCCGGCACCCGGAAGGCCCGCTTCAACGTGGAGGGCAGCCGCATGATGGAGGCCCTGTCCCGTCAGCTGGACTTCCCCTATCGCCGGTGCGGCGCACTGGTGCTGTGTCTGGCTCCGGCGGACCGTGAGAAGCTGCAGGCCCTCTATCAGCGGGGGCTTGCCAACGGCGTGGAGGGACTGGAGCTGGTGGAGGGCGAGGCCCTGCACCGGATGGAGCCCGCCCTGTCCCAACAGGCGGTGGCGGCCCTGTATGCCCCTACCAGCGCCATTCTCTGTCCCTTTGGCCTGACCATCGCCTTGGCGGAGAACGCTGCCGCCAACGGCACAGAGTTCCGCTTCGATACGCAGGTGCAGCATATCCGCCGGGAGGGGGACCACTTCGTGGTGGAGACCGGCTGCGGCCTGTTGGAGAGTCGTGCCGTGGTCAACGCCGCCGGTGTATGGGGCGATGTTCTGCATAACCAGCTGTGCGCCGATCCTCTGCACATCACCCCCCGCCGGGGCGAATACTGCCTGCTGGATCGGAAGGACGGCGGTCTGGTGAGCCGCACCATCTTCCAGCTGCCCGGTGCCATGGGCAAGGGTGTGCTGGTGACCCCCACTGTCCACGGAAACCTCCTCCTCGGCCCCACTGCCACGGATCAGCAGGACCGGGACGACACTGCTACCACCCAGACGGGGCTGGATCATGCCATCGCCACGGCGGGCCGCAGCGTGCCGAACCTGCCCATGCGGGACGTCATTACCAGCTTCGCCGGCCTGCGGGCCCATCTGGAGGGCGGCAGCGACGACTTCTATATCCGGGAGAGCAGCGAGAACTTCTTCGAGGCCATCGGCATCGAGTCCCCCGGTCTGTCCTCCGCCCCGGCCATCGGCGTGTATGTGGCGGGACTGGTGGCGGAAAAGCTGGGCCTTGCGGAAAAGCCTGATTTCATCGCTCAGCGCCGGGATATCGTCCACGTGCGGGAGCTGCCGCTGCCGGAGCGGCAGGCGCTGGTGGAGCGGGACCCCGCCTATGGCAATATTCTCTGCCGCTGTGAGCAGATCAGCGAGGGGGAGATCCGGGACGCCATCCGCCGCAGTCCCGGCGCCCGTTCTCTGGACGGCGTCAAGCGCCGGGTCCGGGCCGGTATGGGCCGGTGCCAGGGCGGCTTCTGCGCCCCCCGTGTCATGGAGTTGCTGTCCGAGGAACTGGGAGTTCCCCAGGCGCAGCTGACCAAATCCGGCGGCGGGAGCCTTCTGCTGACCGGCGAGACGAAGGAGGTGCAGGCATGAAGCAGGTGCAGCTTGCCATCATCGGCGGAGGCCCGGCGGGCCTGTCCGCCGCCATTGCCGCCCGGAAAGCCGGGGTGGAGGATATCCTCCTCATCGAGCGGGACCGGGAGCTGGGCGGTATTCTGAATCAATGTATCCATGCGGGCTTTGGCCTGCATACCTTCGGCCGGGAGCTCACCGGCCCGGAGTACGCCGGAGAGTATGTGCGGCAGTTCCGGGAGCTGAACATCCCCTGTCTGTCTGGTACCATGGTGCTGGATCTGTCCCCGGACCGGGTGCTGACCGTCACCGGCCGGGAGACGGGCCTCGTGCAGATTCAGGCGCAGGCCGTCATTCTGGCCATGGGCTGCCGGGAGCGCCCCCGTGGTGCGCTGAACATCCCCGGCACCCGCCCTGCGGGCATCTATTCCGCCGGTGCGGCCCAGCGTCTGGTGAACGTGGAAGGCCTCATGCCCGGCCGGGACGTGGTGATTCTCGGCAGCGGCGACATCGGCCTCATCATGGCCCGGCGCATGACGCTGGAGGGCGCCCGTGTCCACGCCGTGGCGGAGGTCATGCCCTACTCCGGGGGCCTGAAGCGGAACATCGTCCAGTGTCTGGAGGACTTCCATATCCCCCTCTACCTCTCCACCACCGTGGTGGATATCCACGGACGGGAGCGGCTGGAGGCGGTGACACTGGCACAGGTGGACGGCAGCCGCCGCCCCATCCCCAGCACGGAGCGGCGCATCCCCTGTGATACGCTGCTGCTGTCGGTGGGCCTGCTGCCGGAAAACGAGCTGAGCCGGGAGGCCGGGGTGCAGATGGACTCCGTCACCGGCGGCCCGGTGGTGTCCGACGACCTGTCCACCTCTCTGCCCGGCGTGTTCGCCTGCGGCAACGTGCTCCACGTCCACGATCTGGTGGACTTCGTGTCTCAGGAGGCGGCCAAGGCCGGCGAAAACGCCGCCCACTACATCCTCAGCGGGCAGGGTGAGACGGCCACCGTCCAGCTGGAGGGAAAAAACGGTGTCCGTTATACCGTTCCCCAGCAGCTGGACCCCCACCATATGGCGGACAGCGTTACCGTGCGCTTCCGGGTGGGGCAACCCTATCAGAAGGCGGCCCTGTGCGTCTATACCGACGGTAAGCTCCTGCGCCGGGTACCTAAGCGCATCCTGACCCCCGGCGAGATGGAGCAGTTCACTCTGCGGCGGGAGGAGCTGCCGGAGAGCGTTCGGACCGTTACATTCCAGATCGAGGAGGGGGAAGCGAAATGAACATCCGTGAACTGACGTGCATCGGCTGCCCCATGGGCTGCCAGCTGCGGGCCACGCTGGAGGATGGTGTCGTCACTGCCGTCACCGGCAATACCTGCCCCCGTGGCGATGCCTACGCCCGGAAGGAATGCGTTCACCCGGAGCGCACCGTCACCGGCACCGTACGGGTGCTGGGCGGCCCGCTGCCGGTGGTGCCGGTACGGACGCAGGGGGAGGTACCCAAGGAGAAGGTGCTGGAGGTGGCCCGTGCGCTGCACACCGCCGCCGTCCCCGCTCCGGTGCAGGCCGGTCAGGTGGTCCTTGCCGACGTGTGCGGCACCGGCGTGGCTGTGGTGGCCACAAAAAACATCGGCTAAGCGTTGAAAAAGTCCTCTGTCCCGTGGTAACATAGGGACAGAGGATTTTTTTGCATCTTGCGGGCGGCCATGGGTCGCTGCGGGTCATGGGCCTGCCCTGTGGGCGGCGGAAAGGAGGGACGGCCATGCGCCATCCCATGATGAGCGTGCTGGAGCAGAACCCGGTGCTTCCGGCGGTGAAGGATACCGGACGGCTGGAGGCGTGTCTGGCCCAACCGGCGGGGGTGGTGTTCCTGCTGTGCGGGGACATTCTGAACATCGACCGGCTCATTGACCGGGTGCATCAGGCGGGGAAATACGCCGTGGTACACGCCGATCTGGTGGCGGGGCTGGCCCCCCGTGAAATTGCCGTGGACTTCCTGCACCGCTGCGGGGCCGACGGCATCATTTCCACCCGCCCCATGCTGCTGCGCCGTGGCCGGGAGCTGGGTCTGCTGACGGTGCTGCGGGTGTTTGCCATCGACTCCAAGGCCGTCAGCAATCTGGGCCGAGAGACGGAGGGCGGGATGCCCGATGTCATCGAGATTTTGCCGGGGACACTGTGCAAGGTGCTGCACCGGCTGAGCCGGGAGCTGCCGGTGCCGCTGATCGCCGGGGGTCTGCTGTCGGACAAGGCGGACGTGCTGGCGGCGCTGGGGGCTGGCGCCCTGTGCGTCTCTGCCAGCGATGAGAGCCTGTGGGCGCTGTAAGCCGTGCCGGGTGCAGACTGCCGCCTATGGGCCGCCGCTCTGCGGCAGGGCGATGGAGAACCGCCGTCCTGCCACGGTGCGAGATGAAAACGTGAAACGGATGGGCCGTAGGATGGGTACATGAAACGGATAGGCAAAAACGAAACAACGGAAATGGCCCCGGTGAAAAAATGCTTCGTGGGGCTGGAGGCGGCGCTGTACCTGCTGTTTCTGGCGCTGGATGCTTTTTCCACCGGCGGCGACGGGGTGAAATACCTCACCATCGTGGTGTGCCTGCTGGCGGCGGTGTGGTCGGCCCGGCACGGCGGCAGCCGCCTGATGGCGTGGGCCATGGCCTTTACCTTAGCGGCGGACACCTTCCTTCTGCTGCTGGATCGGTGGTATGGGATGGGCATCGCCCTGTTCTGCGTGGTGCAGGGGCTGTATCTGGTCCGCGTCCGGCGGGCCTGCGGCCGCACCCTGTGGGTGCTGCGGGCGGGGCTGGCGGCGGCGGCTTGGCCGCTGCTGAGCGCTCTGGGGATGGGAACGGTCCTGAACCTGCTGGCGGCGCTGTATTTCGTGAATTTTCTGGTGAATGCCTTCCAGTCCCTGACTCTGCGCTCCGAGAGACTGTTTGCGGCGGGGCTGTGGCTGTTTCTGCTGTGCGACGTATGCGTGGGGCTGCGGAACCAGCCGTCGCTGCTGCCGGGTCTTGCCGGTGCGGCGCAGGCGGGGATGTGGCTGTTCTATCTGCCGGGGCAGGTGCTGCTGGTGCTGTCCGGCTTTCCGAAGCGAAGGGAGAATACGACATGAAGGAAGCGAAAAGGCTGTGGTCATGGCTGGCCATCCCCTGTATCGCTCTGGCGGTGCTCACCGGCTCCATCCTGCCGGTGCTGCTGGTGCGGGAATTCTATACGGTGCAGATCGGCCCTCTGGGGATCTGCGAGGCCAGCGGCCTCACCCGCCAACAGGCGGCGGAGGCCTACGGCGACGTCATGGACTACTGCATGGGCCGCAGGCCGGATTTTGCCGCCGGGGTGCTGCCCTTCTCGGCGGAGGGCGCCAGCCACTTTGCCGACGTGCGGTGGCTGTTCCTGCTGGTGGTGTGGGTGTTCGTGGCGGCGGCGGGACTGCTGCTGGCAGGGGCTGTCGTGTGCCGCCTGCAGCGGCAGCGGCTGCCCCGGTTAGGGGGCCGGACACCGGGCTTCTGGGCGGCCTGCGGGCTGGGTGGCCTATTTCTGCTGATTGCCCTGTTGGCGGCGCTGGATTTTGATGGGGCCTTCACGGTGTTCCACAGCATTTTCTTCCCCGGCAAGGATAACTGGCTCTTTGACCCCGTCACCGATCCGGTGATCCTGATCCTGCCGGAGGCATTTTTCCGGAACTGCGCCATCGCCATCGTGACGGTGCTGCTGACAGTGTGCATCGTGCTGGTGGTGACGGGGAGAAAAAGACCCTCCCGCCGGAGTGCTCCGGGGGAGGGCGCGGCATCCTGATAAAACCTTGTCCGCTGGACAATACCGGACAAGAGACAGGCCCGGCTGGACGTCCGCTTTCCGTCCGCCGAACGTCCCATTTTGTCCCGTGCCGCACCTGTCCGTCCCCACTGAGGGGACTTGACAGAAAGCGACGGAAAACCTACGAGTCTTTGCTAAGTGTCAGAGATTTAACAAATCATTGGGCCGACCGGAGGAAAAATTCATCGGCTGTATCCGGTTGAAGTGATCGCCGTCATATAGATCCTGTGCGATACACCCACCGCATCGAAAAAGATAAACCACCCGCACCGGGAAAGATAAACCGCTGGCAGGGAGCCTATCGCATCGAAAAAATGAACCGGCGATAGGGCTATCTACCGTACCGGGAAAATGAACCGGCAGCGGGGCGGTAAAAAAATAAAGCGCCCGACGGCGCTTCTGCAAAAAAAATATCCACGCACAGGCGTGGTGCTTTGTTCGGGGATCCGTCTTACCGCTCGCTGGGCTGCCAATCGCAGTCGGCGAAGATCATATCGTCCAGATCGCCCTTGATCCACTTGTTGGTCATTGTGCTATCACGCTCCTTTCTTCTCTTTTCTATGATACAGTATACCCCGGCAGTGAGAAAAATACAAGAACCAAATTCTACATTTATACCAAAAACTAACCAGTAAATTTTGCTATTCTGCACAAAGAAGGGGCTTGCCTTTGGGGCGGGTACATTATATAATAGGTTGATATTTTAATGGATCGATATTTTATCGGGCCTGCAGACGGCGGGCTGCTCCCCACGGAGAAAGGCGGTGGCGCAGATGGCGGAGAGAAAGCACAGACACGGAAAGCTCTATCTGCTGCTGATGGCGCTGGCGGCGGCGGGAGCTGCCATCTGGGTGGGCAGCAGCGTGCTGTCAGTGGAGGAATTCGATTTTACCAGCGCAAGACTGCCCGCCGGTTGGGACGGCGGACGGCTGGTGGTGCTGTCGGACCTCCACGGGAAGCGGTTTGGACGGCAGCACAGCCGCCTGCTGGAGGCTGTGCGGGGGGCCAAGCCCGACGTCATCTGCCTGTGCGGTGACATGATGGACGAGTGGAGCGGCACGGAGTATCTCCGGCCGTTGCTGGAGGGACTGGCGGAGATCGCACCGGTCTATTACGTCACCGGCAACCATGAGTGGGCCTCCGGGCGGATGCCGGAGATGCGGCAGCTGCTGGAGGAGACGGGGGTGACGTATCTTTCCAACACCTTTGTGCCGCTGGAGCGGAGCGGGGACACCATTACGTTGGCGGGCATCGACGATCCCAACGGCTACGCCGGCCAGAAGTCCCCGGAGGAGGTGGCCGGTGAGGTGAAGGAGGCGGCAGGCGACGGCTTCTGGCTGCTGATGGCCCACCGGAACAACCTCTTTGACGGGGAATACTGCCGGTTGGGGGCGGATCTGGTGCTGTCGGGCCACGGTCACGGCGGCATCTGGCGTCTGCCCTTTACCGATGGCCTGTTGGGGGCGGGCGGACAGCTGCTGCCCAGCTTTACCAACGGCTTTTACCGCTGCACCGACGGTCACGAGGCGCAGGTCTTTGTGACCCGTGGGCTGGGGGGGATCCCCCGGCTCTTCAACCACCCGCAGGTGGCGGTGCTGACCTTACACTGTGAATGAGGCGCTGGGATGAAGGAATTTTTTGCCGGACAATTTGATATCGCCGTCATCGGCGCCGGACACGCCGGCATCGAGGCGGCGCTGGCGGCGGCCCGGATGGGGCTGGAGACGGTGTGCCTCACCATGAATCTGGACGCCGTGGGCAATATGCCCTGCAACCCTGCCATCGGCGGCACCGGGAAGGGACATCTGGTGCGGGAGCTGGATGCTCTGGGTGGCGAGATGGCCCGTGGGGCGGACGCCGCCTGCATCCAGTACCGGATGCTCAACCGGGGAAAGGGGCCTGCCGTCCACTCCCTGCGGGCCCAGGCGGATCGCCGGAAGTACCAGCAGGTGATGAAGCATACGCTGGAGCGGCAGGAGCATCTGACCCTGCGGCAGGGGGAGGTGGTGGCCCTGCGGACGGAGGACGGCTCCGTTCGACAGGTGGTGCTGCGGACGGGGGCTGTGTACGGCGTAAGGGCCGTGATCCTGTGCTCCGGGACGTATCTTCACGGCCGGACCATCGTGGGCGAATGTGTGGAGTCCTCCGGGCCGGATGGCCTGCACCCCTCCGGAGAGCTGGCGGACTGTCTGGCGGCTATGGGACTGCCCCTGCGGCGCTTCAAGACCGGGACGCCCCCACGGATCAACGCCCGGACGGTGGACTTTGACCGCATGGAGGTGCAGACCGGTGACGACGTGCCGGTACCCTTCAGCTTTTCCACCACCCGGCCGCCGGAGAACCGGGCGGTGTGCTGGCTCACCTATACCAATGAGGAGACCCACCGCATCATCCGGGAGAATCTGGATCGCAGCCCCATTTATACCGGGGTCATCGAGGGGGTGGGGCCGAGGTACTGCCCCTCCATCGAGACGAAGATCGTCCGTTTCCCGGACAAGCCCCGGCACCAGCTGTTTGTGGAGCCCATGGGCCTTGACACGGAGGAGCTGTATTTGCAGGGCTTTTCCTCCTCCCTGCCGGAGGAGGTGCAGATAGAGATGCTGCACACCGTGCCGGGGCTGGAGCGGGCGGTGATGACCCGGCCCGCCTACGCCATCGAATACGACTGCATCGACCCGCTGGCCCTGCGGCCCACGCTGGAGGTGAAGACCGTCCGGGGCCTGTACGGCGCCGGACAGTTCAACGGCTCCTCCGGCTATGAGGAGGCGGCGGTACAGGGCTTCGTGGCAGGGGTCAATGCGGCGCTGGCGCTGCTGGGGCGGGAGCCTATGATCCTGCGGCGCAGCGAGAGCTACATCGGCACCCTCATCGACGATCTGGTGACCAAGGGTACGGAGGAGCCATACCGCATCATGACCAGCCGGTCGGAGTACCGGCTGCTGCTGCGGCAGGACAACGCCGACCGGCGGCTGACCCCCATCGGCTACCGGCTGGGGCTGGTGCCGGAGGAGCGGATGCAGGCGGTGCGGGAGAAGTACGAGGCCGTAGACCGGGAGATCCGACGGCTGGAGCACACGGGCATCCCCGGCAGCGAGGGGCTGAACCGCCTGCTGGCGGAGCGGGGGTCGGCCCCCGTCACCGACGGCGCACGGCTCATTGATCTGCTGCGGCGGCCCCAGATGACGTATCGGGAGCTGATGACCTTCGACCCCGGCGCCCCGGAGCTGCCGGAGGACGTGGCGGAGCAGGTGGAGATCTCCGTGAAGTATGAGGGCTACATCCGCCGGCAGGAAAAGCAGGTGGAGGAGCTGCGGCAGCTGGAAAAGCACCGGCTGCCGCCGGATATGGAGTACAGCCACATTCAGGGACTGCGGCTGGAGGCACGGGAGAAGCTGGCGACGGTGCGGCCTCTGGATCTGGGGCAGGCCAGCCGCATCTCCGGGGTGTCCCCGGCGGACATCGCCGCCCTGATGATCTGGCTGCACACCCGGACGGAGAGGGGGGACGCCACATGAAAATGCTGGATCTGACCCACTGCATCACACCGGAGATGCCGGTGTATCCCGGTACGGAGCCGCCCCGGCTGACGGCGGCCTGCACCATGGAGAAGGACGGCTTCCGGGAGACGCTGCTGGAGATGTACTCCCACACCGGCACCCACATGGACGCTCCGGCCCATATGCTGCCAAGCGGACGGACGCTGGACGACTTCCCGGCGGAGACCTTCGCCGGGCGGGGCTTCGTGCTGGATTGCCGGGGAGCGGCGGAGATCACGCTGCCCATGCTGCGGCGGCAGGAGGAGGCCCTGGGGGAGGCGGAGTTCCTGCTGTTTTGCACCGGGTGGGACCGGTACTGGGGCCAGCCCCGGTACTATGAGGGCTTCCCGTGTCTGACGGCGGAGGCGGCGGAATATGTGGCGTCGCTGGGCCTGAAGGGTGTGGGGGAGGACAGCATCTCGCTGGATCCCTGCGATACGACGGACTATCCCAATCACATGATCCTGCTGGGTGCGGGACTGGTCAATACGGAAAATCTGACAGGGCTGGAGGCACTGGTGGGCAAGACCTTCACCTTCCTGACCCTGCCGCTGAAATGGGAGCACGCCGACGGCAGCAGCTGCCGGGCCATGGCCATGCTCCGGGAGGAGGAAACAAGATAATGGGCAAACTGCGATTTTTACTGGCACTGTGGCTGGCGAAGCTGTCGGTTCCGGCGCTGAAGATCACCCGGCACAACGGTACGGACTTTCCCGGCTCGCTGGCGCTGAAGCTGTGCCCGGACTTCCTGCGGTATGTGGGAAAGCCCGGTACCATCATCGCCGTCACCGGCACCAACGGCAAGACCACCGTCAGCAATCTGCTGACGGATATTCTGGAGGCGGACGGGAAGAAGGTTCTCAGCAACCGCTCCGGCTCCAACATCACCTCCGGCATCTCCACGGCGCTGCTGCGGGGCTGCGACCTGCTGGGGCGGGCCAAGTCCTATGACATGGCGGTGCTGGAGGTGGACGAGCGGGCCAGCGTCCGCATCTTCCCCTATGTGAAGCCGGACTATGTGGTGGTCACCAATCTGACACGGGACTCCATCATGCGGAACGCACACCCCGGCTACATTGCGGATATCCTGACCCGGAGCATCCCGCAGACGGCGACCATGATCCTCAATGCCGACGATCTGATCACCTGCGGAGTGGCCCCGGAGAACCGGCGGGTCTACTTCGGAGTGGATCGGCTGCCGGGAGACACTACCCGGTGCGAGAACCTCATCGACGATCTGCGGATCTGCCCCAAGTGCAGCGGTAAGCTCACCTACGTCTATCGCCGGTATCACCACATCGGCAAGTGCATCTGCCCGGACTGCGGGTTCCACTCCCCGGAGAGCGACTATCTGGCCACGGATGTGGATATGGAGAAGGGGACCATGGCCCTGCGGGAGTGCGGGGAGGAGCATCCCTATCGGCTGATCTCCGACAGTGTGCCGAACCTGTACAACATGGTGACGGTCATTGCCGTGCTGCGGCAGCTGGGATACAGCCACGAGACCATTAGCGGCTACATGAGCCGTGCGGCGGTGGTGGCCACCCGGCACATGGAGGAGCAGGTGGGAAATGTGAAGCTGGTGCGGCAGATGTCCAAGGAGAAGAACGCACTGGCCGGGTCCCGGACCTTCCAGTATATCGCCCAGCGGCCCGGCACCAAGGAGCTGCTGTTGATGATGAACTGTCTGGGAGATGCCCACCACTGGTCGGAGAATACCTGCTGGATCTTCGATGCGGACTTCGAGTATCTCCGCAACGACAGCGTGGTGCAGCTGGTGTGTACCGGCGCACGGTGCCGGGACTACAAGCTGCGGCTGCTGATGGCGGGGGTGCCGGAGGAGCGCATCGTCTGTGAGCCGGACGAGTTCCGGGCGGCGGAGCTGCTGCGCTATACCCCCGGCGATGACGTGTACATCCTCTATGGCACGGACTCTCTGGCCCTGTCGTATAAAGTGTATGACCACATGAAGGAGGAAGCCGTCCGCCATGCACAGGACGGTGCGGAGAAGGAGGCGCAGGCATGAAGGTAGAGATCCTGTTCCCGGAGGTGGGGAACCTCTGCGGCGATCTGATGAACATCCGGTATCTGCACCAGTGCTGCCCGGAGCTGGAGGTGGTGGAGACGGATCTGAAGTCCCGCCCGGCGTTTTTGGAGGGCGGCGTGGATCTGGTATATATGGGCTCCGCCACGGAGAAGGGACTGGAGCTGATGGTGAAGGCCCTGACGCCCTATCGGGAGGAGCTGGCGGCCCGTGTGGACGGCGGCCAGCGGATGCTGGTGACGGGCAACGCTCTGGATGCGCTGGGGGAATACGTTCAGTCGGATCAGGGGCTGCGGTTCGACGGACTGGGCCTGCTGCCCACCCATGCCGAGTATCAGATGATGAACCGGCACAACAGCTTCTTTCTGGGGACCTATGGCACCGGGATGGAGATCGTGGGCTTCAAGAGTCTGTTCGGCCACACCTACGGCGCCGACGATCCCGGCACGGGGCTTTTTAAGGTGGTCCGGGGTGTGGGGCGGCGGCCCGGCTCTCTGGTGGAGGGCTTCCGCCGGGGCGGCCTGATGGCCACCTATCTCACGGGGCCGCTGCTGGTGCTGAATCCCCCCTTTACCAAGCAGCTGCTGCAGGATCTGGGGGCCGAGGGCACGCTGGCCTTCGAGGAGGCCGCCATGGAGGCCTATGAGGCCCGGCTGGCGGAGTTCCGGGACGAGAAGCGCAGCTATCTCTATTAAGACTGATGACAGGTATCACCAGAAACGGCTGGTCAAGCTCCGCCGGATGGGGTATACTGAAGAACACATGAATACGGGAGGCAATGTATGTCCAAGCTCTCTTATCTCGCACGGGTCATGTCCGGCGTGCGGCTGAAGAAAATGAACCAGATGATCGACATCGTCCACGACAAGTGCGGCCAGAACAAGGTCAAGACCTTCTTCGATATGTGCTGGTGCGGCGCACGCTATGGGGCGGGGTACTACGACTATGTGATGTTCGGGTTTTACAACATGAACGGCCACCAGCGGGACACCTATCTCACCCGTGTCCGCAACAAGAAGGTCATTGACCACATGAACGACCTCAGCTACTCCGACGAGTTCGACGATAAGCTGCGGTTCAACCAGCGGTTCGCCAAGTATCTGGGCCGCAAGACTCTCAACGGCGAGACGGCCACGCTGGCAGAGTTCACGGACTTCATCGCCGGTCAGGAGGCCATTTTTGCCAAAATCAACCACGGCGACTGCGGCCGGGGCGTGAACAAGCTGTATGTGAAGGATTATGAGTCCCCGGCGGTGATGCTGGACTACATCCGGCGCAACCAGCTGGTGGTGCTGGAGCAGGTGCTGCCCCAGCATCCCGATATGGCACGGCTCCATCCCTCGTCGGTAAACACCATGCGTATCCTGACGGATCTGGTGGACGGGGAGGTCCATGTGGCCTACATCAGCGTGAAGATGGGCCGGGGCGACGGGTACTGCGACAACTCCGGGCAGGGCGGCGTCCTGTGCCGGGTGGACCCGGAGACGGGGAAGATCATCTCTCCCGCCACCGACGACTATTTCAACGTCTATGACCGCCATCCCGACACCGGGGTGGAGTTCGTGGGCTATCAGCTGCCCATGGTGCCGGAGGCCATTGCTCTGGCCAAGGAGGCGGCCCATGAGATCCCGCAGGTGGCCCATGTGGGCTGGGATATGGCCATCACACCTACCGGCCCCGCCATTATCGAGGGCAACGACTTCCCCGGAACGGATCTGTGCCAGTTGGCGCCCTTCTATCCGGAGAAGGAGGGGCTGTGGCCGTACTATAAGAAGCTGCTGCACTGGTAAGAGTGGTATGCAAGGAAATAGGGAGTCCTGAGACCGGAGGTTTCAGGGCTCCCTTTTTGGTTGTGAGGGGACAGCAGCTTTTTCCGATTGTCTCCGACGAGTGACTTTTCCGATTGCCTCCGGCGGCATACTTTTTGTCAGCAGCGACAAAAAGTATGCAAAAAACGCCGCTTGAACCCTAAGGTTTCAAGACTTCCTTTGTTGTGTACAAGAGCTGCCATCTAAAATTTGTCGAAGCAGGGAATTGACTTACTTCTATTAACGCTGCCGCTCCCGGCTCAGGTGAAGAAAGTATTTCGGGAGTACGGACTCCCACGATAGAACAGTAAGCCCCTTCAACTGTCCAATGTAGCGGCAGCGTGAGTAGGGGGAAGTCGATTCCCTGCTTCGGCGGGATTTAGGATACAACTCTTGCAAACGGCAAAGGAAGTGCAGAAACCATGGGTTTCTGCTGGCGTTCTTTGGTGACTTTCTTTCGCTATTGGCAGAAAGTCACCCGTCGGAGACATAAAAAAGAACTACTGCTGGGAAAAGTGGGCCGGCGGAGATACGTTCCTTATAGAAAAAGCAATTTGTTAGAAAATGGCAAAATGTCCCGGTCATAAGAACAGATGATGGCAGAAAGTGCATATCTGGAAAACAAGCGATATTCAAAGGAAAGAGTGCGTCAAACGAAACCTGTTTTTGAAAAATTTTCCCTATTTGAGAAAATTATCTTGCCATACTGGGACGGTAGGTGTTATAATTCAACCTATATATTGGGAGAAGCTGACGCTTTTCCCGACAAAATCCATTACAGGAGGATCATGAGAGATGACAGTCTGCAAACGGATCGGTGCATGGCTGCTGACACTGGTGCTGCTGGTGTCTGCCCTGCCTTACACCGCCTTTGCGGCCTCGGAGGACTCCCACGTGGTGAACGCCACCATGGAGGAGACCTCGGTGGAGGACATTGCCAGCAATGTCACCACCCAGCTGCTGCGGGGCGCAAAGACCAAAGACGAGACCCTGAGCATGGAGGCTAAGCCCACCCATGAGGACAGTGACTCTGTGGAGATCATTGTGGTGGTGGACGACTCCGTGGCCAAGCCTACGGCTCAGGCCCAGGTGCAGTCCCTGCTGCAGAAGCAGGAGAAGGCTGCGGCCACCATGTCCCGTGCCATCGGGGAGGCGGTGGAGCCGGAGCGTCAGTATACGACGCTGCTCAACGGCTTCTCCGCCACTGTGACCTACGGCCAGTATAAGGCTCTGAAGGAGCTGGACTGCGTAGAGTCCGTGTTCCTGTCCCCTACCTTCAGCCTGCTGCCTGACACCGCCAACAGCACCCGGATGATCGGCGGCGGTCTGGCCAACGAGACGGGCTTCACCGGCGAGGGGATGCTGATCGCCATTCTGGATACCGGCGTGGACATGGACCACCAGATCTTCAGCAAGGCCCCCGCCAACCCCGCCCTGACGCAGGATGACGTGAAGGGTCTGCTGTCCCAGTACGACTTCCAGGCCGAGGGCTTTGTGAAGGGCCTCAGCGTTTCTTCCGTCTATAAGAGCGCCAAATTCCCCTTCCAGTTCGATTATGGCGATAAGGATACCGACGGCGCTCCCGGCACCAAGAGCAGCCACGGCACCCATGTGGCCTCCACTGCTGCCGGCTGCACCGGCATCAATGCGGACGTGCAGGGTGTGGCCCCGGACGCCCAGATCGCCAACATGAACGTCTTTAACTCCAGCGGCAGCGCTTCCTACGCCGACATCCTGTCCGCTCTGGAGGATTGTATGCTGCTGGGCGTGGATGTGGCCAACCTGAGCCTCGGCTCCGACGCCGGCTACATCGACTATGAGAATCCCGACGAGTTCACCGAGAGCCTGCTGAACGTCTTTAAGCGGGCCGGCGAGAGCGGTATGTCTCTGGCTGTGGCTGCCGGTAACGCTTACAGCGCTGCTTACGGCGATGCCTTCGGCAACAAGGCGCTGGCCAGCAACCCCGACTACGGCCTGATCAGCGAGCCGTCCACCTACGGTGAGTCCATGTCCGTGGCTGCCGTGTCCAACAGCAAGGTCAAGAGCCCCTACATCACCGTGGGCGGCCGTGACTTCGCCTATCAGGACAGCGGCACCATCAGCACCGACGAGAACGCCAAGATCTTCCGGGATCTGGCCAAGAAGGGCGAGCTGAAGTATGCCGTGGTGCCCGGCTACGGCACGGAGGACGACTATGAGGGCATCGACGTCTCCGGCAAGGTGGCGCTGGTGCAGCGCGGCGGCGGTATGTACTATGAGCAGAAGGAGCGCAGCGCCTATGCACATGGCGCCATCGCCATGCTGGTGTACAACAACGTACCCGGTATGCTGTATATGTCCATCACCGACTGGAAGATGCCCTGTGCGTTTATCTCTCAGGAGGCCGGTGAGTATCTGAAGGCGCAGGAGAACAAGGTCCTGACCGTGGGCGCCGCCGACAAGCTGGTGGCTTCCCCCACCTATGGTATGGCGGACTTCTCCTCCTGGGGCGCCACCACGGAGCTGACCCTGAAGCCGGAGATCACTGCGCCCGGCGCAGGCATCTATGCCGCCGTACCCGGCAACGCCTATGAGAGCATGGACGGTACGTCCATGGCTTCCCCCCCATGCGGCAGGCGCTATGGCCATCGTGCAGCAGGCTCTGAAGGCCCGTGGCATGACCGATGCCACCCAGCGCAAGCACATGGTCGATACCCTGCTGATGAGCACCGCCAGCATCATTTACGATTCCAACGGCCAGCCCTATTCTCCCCGCAAGCAGGGCGCAGGTCTCATCAACATCAATGACGCCGTCAAGACCGAGGGCTACCTCACCGTGGACGGCATGATCCGGCCCAAGCTGGAGCTGGGCGACGATCCCGCAGAGAAGGGCGTCTACACCATGACCTTCAAGGTCCACAACACCGGTAAGGACACCCTGTACTACGATATCCAGCCCATCGTCCTCACCGACGGGACGGCGACCTATACCAACAGCGACAACGAGGCCTTCCTCACCAGCAGTGAGACGGCTGTGGCGCTGAGCCACACCTTCACCACCAACTGCAAGGATAACCGTGTGGCGGTCCCCGCAGGCAGCGAGCAGGAGGTCACTGTCACCGTGACCCTCACCAACGCCAAGGAGGAGCTGAAGAACTTCGAGAACGGCGCCTATGTGGAGGGCTTCGTGACCCTGAAGCAGGTGGCCGCTGACGGCGGCAAGCTGGAGGATGCCATTGATCTGGGTATCCCCTATCTGGCCTTCTACGGCGACTGGACCAAGGCTCCCATCATCGATTCCACCGACTACTGGCAGACGCTGGACGGCACCGAGAGCAAGGCGCAGGCCTACATGAACACCGCCTTCACCACCTCTGCCGAGGGCCAGATCGACACCTATCTGGGCGACAACAACTACGCCAATGTGCCCTATTTTGCCGATCACAACGCCATTTCCCCCGACAACAGCAATGACATGATGGACAGCCTCACCGGCATCTACACCGGCCTGCTGCGCAATACCAAGACGCTGAAGTACACCATCACCGATCAGAAAACCGGCGAGGTGTATCTGGAAAAAACCTGCGACTACGTCAATAAGTCCATCTACAGCTACGACTACTACCGCATCGTGCCCGCCGGTGTGAATGCCGATTATACCGGTATCGACGCATGGTACGGCACCGCCAAGAACAACTCCAAGCTGCCCAACAACACCAAGGCTACCGTGACCATCGAGGCTACCCTGCCCTATGGCGACGGCGGCACCAAGAACCTGAAGAACAGCTGGTCCTTCCCCATCACCATCGATAATGAGGACCCCCATGCCAGCAACCTGAAGGTCACCGAGGCCGAGGGCCGCTACTATCTGAGCCTGGATGTCAGCGATAACCAGTATGTCTCGGCCATCGTGTTCTATAATCTCCGCAACAGCGATCTGCTGTACGGGATCAAGGGCTTCTCCGAGACCACGCCGGGCCTCACCACCCACGTCAAGGAGTATGACGTCACCGGTATGGGTGAGACCTTCGGCATGATCGTTCACGACTACGCCGGCAACTCCAAGAGCTACACCGTGAAGGTGCCCGGCAACAGCGACGATTATGGCATCGTGAAGCCCACCAACGTGCTGTGGACCGAGACCTTCGACAACGATTGGCTGCCTGCCGATTGGAGCATGGAGTCCAAGGGCGCTTCCGTCAACACGTGGTATCGTGATGTGGACTACACCGCCACCGTGGATGCCGACAATGACTTCCAGCAGAACGAGTGGCTGTATTCCCGTGCCACCGACATCAGTGGTGTGGAGACGGATGTCCACATGATCTTCAACTTCTACACCACCCCTGTCTATACCGTGGACTACAAGCGCTGCAACCTGCAGGTCATGGCTTCTGCCGACGGTCAGACCTGGGAGGAGGTCTGGAACCTGCAGAAGGATGCCGGGGCCTTTACCGCTTGGGCTGCCACGCAGGCCAAGGTCACCATCCCCGAAAAGTTCCAGAATTGCGACGACCTGCGTTTCGCCTTTGTCTACACCGGTAAGGGCGGCGCCCAGATCTCCGTGGATAATGTCCAGCTGTACGCCGATGTCCGTGAGGACTATATCGCCGTGACGGCCACCTCCGGTGAGGGCGGCGCCATCGACCCCGCCGGTACCACTCTGGTGAAGAAGGGAACCAGCAAGACCTTTAACGTGGTACCTGCCACGGGCTACGAGGTGGCCAATGTGGTGGTGGACGGCATCGATCTGGGTCCCATCGCCTACTACACCTTCGAGCGTGTGGGTACGGATCACACCATCTCCGCCACCTTCCAGAAGGCACAGGCCGGTGGGGAGATCGCCATCTTCAGCGTGCTGACCACCGTGGCCGGCGAGGGCGGTGCGGTTCAGCCTGCGGGCCAGACCAAGGTCGCCACCGGCGAGACCGTGAACGTGACCTTCGTGCCGGATGAGGGCTATCAGCTGGCTTCCGTCAAGGTCAATGGCCGCAAGGTGGAGGTCACCGACAACACCTACGCCCTGACCATGGATCAGAACTACGCCGTGACGGCGGACTTCGAGGCCATCCCCGACGTGCCGCAGGTGATGTTCGAGAACGATTTCGAGAGCGTCAGCGGCGACAAGTTCCCCTTCCACGGCTGGACGCTGAAGGGGCAGAATACCAACAGCACATGGAAGCAGTATACCTACTACAACTGGAAGAGCGAGGGCAATGATTCCAAGCACGCTTACATCACCAACGACTGGGATGGTGCACAGGATGAGTACCTGATCTCCCCTGTTGTGGACCTCTCCGCCACCCGTGACGGCGTTCTGACCTTCGACTTCGCCTACGGCGAGTACGGCATCAAGAACAAGACCTTCACTGCTACGGTGGAAGTTTCTACCGACGGCGGAAAGACGTGGAACGCGATCTGGAACTTCCAAGACAGCTATACCGGCCAGCAGGCCAGCAACTACATCATTTCCGGCAGCGCAGAGGTTCCCGTGCCCGCCGAGTACAATGTGGCCGGTGTCCAGTTTGCCTTCCGCTATGTCCATCCCCATGAGGACACTACCGGCCAGCTGGCCATCGACAATGTGAAGCTGATGGCTGTGGAGACCGGCGAGGCTGCCCAGAAGTACACCATCGCCGCAACTGCCGGCGAGGGCGGCTCCATCACCCCCAATGGTGACGTCTCCGTGAAGGAGGGTGCCTCCCAGACCTTCGCCATCACCGCCGACAACGGCTATGAGATCGCTGACGTGCTGGTGGACGGCAACAGCGTGGGCGCTGTGGAGACTTACACCTTCGACGAGGTGAAGGCCAACCACACCATCTCCGCTTCCTTCAGCAAAACGACCTCTGCCGCAGAGTTTGACAACGACTTTGAGCAGGACGAGTTCCCCGGACACGGCTGGGCGGTGAAGAGCTCCCGCACCGATACCCCCTATACATGGTATAAGGGGACCAACACCACGCTCAACAGCAGCAAGCAGGCCCGCATCGACATGGACTACTATGAGAGTAGTGGTTGGGGTGACTGGGGCAGCAAGAGCGCCCAGCCCCTGTCCGGCGGCAGCGATAAGAAGCAGGATGAGTATCTGATCTCCCCGGTGGTGGATCTCACCGGCAAGACGCCTACGCTGTCCTTCGACTATCTGCTGCACCGCTATACGGCATATAACTACTGCGCCTTTACGGTGGAGGCATCCACCGACGGCGGCAGCACCTGGACGGCCATCTGGAACGCCAAGGTGGATCTGGCCGGTATGGGCGGCAGCTACCTCAGCGGCACGGCCAAGATCGAGGTTCCTGAGGCCTATCTGACCGGCAACGTGCAGTTTGCCTTCCATCTCGCCAAGAAGGCGGGTGTCGGATACGACGACGATGACGCCATGTTCGCCATCGACAATGTGAAGCTGACCAATACGGATCCCTGCGCCGACGGTCACGCCTACGGCGAGCCGGTGTGGAGCTGGACGGATGACTTCAAGGCCACCGCCACCTTCACCTGCGCCAACAACGACGCTCATGTGGAGAATGTGACGGCCACCGTCACCAACGCTGTGACCACCGAGGCCACCTGCGAGGTCGACGGCGTTCGCACCTATACCGCTAAGGTCACCTTCGAGGGCAAGGAGTACACCGACACCAAGACGGAGACCCTGCCCGCTACCGGCCACGCCTATGGCGAGCCGGTGTGGAAGTGGAACGATGATTTCACCGCTTCTGCCACCTTCACCTGCGCTAATGATACTTCCCATGTGAAGAACGTGACGGCCACCGTCACCAATGAGGTGACCACCGAGGCCACCTGCGAGGTCGATGGCGTTCGGACCTACACCGCCAAGGTCACCTTCGAGGGCAAGGAGTACACCGATACCAAGACGGAGGTCATCCCCGCCACCAGCCACGACACGGAGCTGGTGGGTGCCAAGGATGTCACCTGCACCGAGGACGGCTACACCGGCGACGAGGTCTGCAAGGTCTGCGGCGTCACGGTGAAGCAGGGCGAGGTGCTGCCCGCTCTGGGCCACGACTACAAGGATGGCAAGTGCAGCCGCTGCGGCGCTGAGGAGCCTACCACTCCCGTGGAGCCCGGCAAGCCCGGCGATTCCGGCAAGCCTACCACGCCGGAGAAGCCCGCTGGCAAGCTCCATGACGTCCCGCATTTTGCACAGGTTGTCCACGAAAACGTGGGAAATATCGTAATTGCCCGCATACAGACCGCTGATAAAGCCACGCAGGCACTCAAAAGAATCCACGGAATATTCGCTGGCGTTCACCAGACGAACGTTATAGCATGGTCCGCCGTGAACTCCACGCTGGCGGGGAAGAGCCCCTTGTGCTCCTTGCCCTCGGACTCGCCGTACAGCTGCTTCCACCACTCCGCCATGAACCGGAAGCTGGGCTCGTAGGCCGCCAGCACCTCGATCTTCTTGCCGGTGCGGTACAGCTCATACCGGGCGGCGGCATACTGCCAGGCGGGGTTTTCCGCCATGTCCGTCTTGGCGCAGACCTCCATCATAGTCTCGGCAAAATGACGCCCCGTGCGCCCAGATAGGAGCCGCCGATGCCGATGACTACCAGCGCCTGAGAGTCCTGCTGAATTTTTCGGGCCGCCGCCTGAATGCGGGCGAACTCCTCCCGGTCATACTGCCGGGGCAGCTGCACCCAGCCGGTGAACTCGCCGCCTGCGCCGTCACCGTGCTGCAAATGACTGTGGGCCAGCCGCAGCTGGGCGGCACGGGCCTCCTCGTAGGGCAGCGGGATAAACTGCCGGATATGGGACAGATCCACCTGTATCATATCAGATGCCTCCTCTGTACAATTTGGTTTATCATACAACGTTTTCCCGTGGAATACAAGAGGAAACCTACCCAAAAGCGGCTTTCAGCCGGCAAAAAATGCCGCCGACAGCATCCGGCGCAGCATGGTACCGAAGGTGAGACGCTCCACGCTCTCCGCTGCCCGGATGGGGATGGACTGCACCGTCTCGCCGGCGGCATCCGTCAGCGTCAGAGTCCCCAGTTCCTGTCCGGTGGACACCGGGGCCTCCACCTGTTCCGCCAGCGTGACGGACTGGGACAGACCCCCGGCCTGACTTTTCTGCA
>VOFI01000333.1_pt1 | contig 24001 bp, 35 predicted proteins | sample 5384131 | NCBI WGS metagenome assembly VOFI01 (sample SAMN12384728, study PRJNA508395) | human gut metagenome | isolation source: healthy gut H | host: Homo sapiens | reverse complement strand
TCTCAAGATCGGCAAGGATCACCGCCTCGCCCGTTACCTCGAGGCCGCCCTCAAAGGTGGGAACAGATCGCCGGAGGCCGCTCTCGGCGAGATCAAGGCAAAGGGCCTCGTATTCGATACCGAGATTTCCGTCCGCACTCTCTACCGCTATATCGACCTCGGCCTTTTCATCGAGGTGACGAATAAAGACCTCCCTCATAAGACGGCGAAAAAGAGGGGTTATCGCCGCGTCCGTGCGGCCCGGGCCCCTAAAGGCTTGAGCATTGAACAGCGCCCGGAGGAGATCAACTCCCGGGAGACTTTCGGGAACTGGCTCTCAAAGGTGAACTTGTCGAAAGGCGTCGATGTGCTCCCGCACATCCACGTGATAGCTGTTTGTATAATAACCCTTGTCAGTTACATCTGGTATCGTCCCGAAGCGCTCCTTATCAATGCGGGCGAAGCGGTAGCACAGGGACTCGGCGGGGGTGCCGTACAGGGCAAAGCCGATGTTGGTCTCCTTCCAGGTGTCGCAGGCGGGCGCAGCCGCTCCATCACCCTCAGGGAGAAGGCCTGTCCCTGAGGATCGGTGTGGGAGACCCCCTTCACCAGCTTGGTCACCTCGTACAGGCCGATATAGCCCAGGGAGATGGAGGAGTAGCCGCTGTACAGCAGAGGCTCGATGGGGGCCCCCTTGGGCAGACGGGCAATGGCGCCGTACTGCCAGTGGATGGGGGAGGAGTCGGAGCGCACATTCTTCAGCGCGTTGTGCCGGCACATCAGGGCCTCGAAGCACAGCTGGAGCCGCTGGTCCAGCAGCTTCCAGAACTTCTCCTCATCCCCCCGGGCCAGGATGCCGATCTGGGGCAGGTTCAGGGAGACCACGCCCTGGTTGAAGCGGCCCTCGAACTTGTAGTTGCCATCCTTGTCCTTCCAGGGGGAGAGAAAGGAGCGGCAGCCCATGGGGGAGAAGACATTGCCCTTGTAGATTTCCCGCATCTTCTTAGCAGAAATATAGTCCGGGTACATCCGCTTGGCGGGAGCACTTCACAGCCAGTTTGGTCAGGTAATCGTACTTGCCGCCCTTCAGGCAGTTGAATTCATCCAGCACGTACACCAGCTTGGGGAAAGCGGGGGTGATGTAGACCCCCTTCTCGTTCTTGATGCCCTCCAGCCGCTGGCGCAGCACCTCCTCGACGATCATGGCGTTCTCCTCCAGATAGGGGTCGCCTTCCTGGAGGTTGAGGAACAGGGTTACGAAAGGAGACTGTCCGTTGGTGGTCATCAGGGTGTTGATCTGGTACTGGATGGTCTGAACGCCGCTCTTCAGCTCGTCCTTCAGCCGGTCGGCCACCAGTCGCTCGATGGTGGCGTCGTCCACCTGACCGGCGCACTCATAGAAGATGTGCTTGCGGAACTTCTCGCGTGCTGCGGCGCAGATACTTGCCCAGATGGCTCATATCCACGCTCTGGCCGCCGTACTGGTTGGAGGCCACGCAGGCAATGATCTGAGTGGTGACGGTACAGGCCACCTGGAAGCTCCAGCATATCGCCGATATTGATGAGGCAGCAGTTGAAGATGGGCTGGATGAAATAGTCCGCGTCGTGGAAGTGGATGGCTCCCTCGTCGTGGGCCTTGGAGATGTACTCGGGCAGCAGGATGCGCCGGGTCAGGTCCCGGCTCACCTCGCCGGCGATATAGTCCCGCTGGGTGGCGGCGATCATGGTGTTCTTGTTGGAGTTCTCCTCAGCCAGCTCTTTGTTCTCGTTGCGCAGCAGGGAGGGATGGACTCGTCGGTGGTGTTCTGCTTACGGACCAGGGCGCGGGTATAGCGGTAGATGATGTAGGTCTTGGCCAGCAGGAACTTATTCTCCGCTACCAGGGCCTGCTCCACCATGTCCTGGATGTCCTCCACCACTCCTCTCCCTTGAATCCTTTGTAAGTGGGTGAGCGGGGGCCGGGGCCGCCCGCATAAAACTCTGCCGGGCCCTGATTATACCATAAGCGGCATGTGGTGTCCACTATATCTTGTGGGTGATTTTTTTAAAAACAAAAAAAGACCACAAAATCTGTTTTGCCAGGGAAAGGGCGGAAAATCGGGGGGTGCGGGAGTTTTCCGCCGGCGGGAGGTTGCCCCGGCGGGAAAAAACGATATACTGGACTCAAATTTTCAGCGTTTTGACGATTTTCATCTGGGAAGGAGAGACCCATGGGAGAGCGGATCGCAGTGGCGATGAGCGGAGGAGTGGACAGCTCGGTGGCGGCATGGCTGCTCCAGCGGGAGGGGGCATGAGCTGATGGGGGGGGGTGACCCTGAGGCTGTTCGACCGGGAGACGCCGGAAGGGACATGCGGCGCCAGTGACGACCTGGCGGACGCTCGGGCGGTGGCGGAGCGGCTGGGGGATGCCCCACCAGGTGCTGGACTGCCGGACCTGCTTCCGGGAGCGGGTGATCCGCCCCTTCGCGGCGGCCTATGAGGCGGGCTGCACCCCTAACCCCTGCGTGGACTGCAACCGGGGGATCAAGTTCGGGGAGCTGCTCCGCAGGTCCCTGGAGCTGGGGGGCGGAGGCGGTGGCCACCGGCCACTATGTGCGCATGGAGCGGACGGCGCCACTGGCCGCTGTCTGCTGAAAAAGGCCCTCCACCCGGAGAAGGACCAGAGCTACGTGTTGTACAGCCTGACCCAGGAGCAGCTGTCCCGCAGCCGATTCCCCCTGGGGGCTGTCCAAGGAGGAGATCCGGGCCATTGCCGCACGGCAGGGCTTCGGCAACGCGGAGAAGAAGGAGAGCCAGGATATCTGCTTCATCCCAGACGGGGATTATGCCGCTTTCCTCCGCCGGTACATGGGGAGGGAGTACCCTCCGGGGCCCTTCCTGGATCAGAACGGCAGGCGTCTGGGTACCCATGAGGGGATCGTCTCCTATACGGTGGGCCAGCGCAGGGGACTGGGGATCTCCTCGGAGGGGCGGCTGTACGTGAAGGAGCTGCGGCCGGAGGACAATGCGGTGGTCCTGTCGGACAACGCCGCCCTGTTCACCCGCGTCCTGACAGCGGACCGGCTGAACCTGATCCCCACAGACAGCCTCAGTGCGCCTATCCGGGCCAAGGCCCGTATCCGCTACCGCCAGCAGGAGCAGCCCTGCACCATTGAGCAGACGGGACCGGACACCGTGCGCGTGGAGTTCGACCAGCCCCAGCGGGCGGTCACCCCGGGCCAGGCAGTGGTCTTTTTACGACGGCGACCTGGTGATCGGCGGGGCCACCATTCAGAAAGGAAGAGAGTCATGAGCAAAAAGCGCAGCCAGAGAAAGAATTCCAACTACAATTACCGCCCCGGCCAGAAGGCAGGAGAGGACCCCCAGGCGCTCCAGGAGAACAGCCGGACCAAAAAATTCAGCCCCGCGGCCCGGAATCTGCTGTTCGTGGACCTGATCTTCCTGGCGGTGTGCCAAATGATGGAGTCCGGCGGCCTGCTGGACGACGTGCTCTCTGCGTGGCTCACCCTGGTGGGCCTGATCCTGCTGCTGGTGGCGGTGGGCATCCAATTCCAGTTCTGGCGGGGCCCCAAGTCCAAGATCCCCAAGGGGCCCAGGAGCTGAACGGCCTATGAAGCGGGAGTATCGGAGGAGCGAGCCGCTCTTCTCCCAGTGCGGGCTCAACTGCGGCCTGTGCCCTATGTACCACATCCGTGAGGAGTCCCACTGTCCGGGCTGCGGCGGGCCGGGACGGCCATCCTGCCCCATACTCCGGTGTGCCGGTGAGCACGGCGGGGTGGAGTTCTGCTCCCTGTGTCCGGATTGGCCCTGCCAGCGGTATGTCCAGGAGCAGGCCGACTCCTTCATCCCCCACCGGAACGCCCGCAGGGACCTGGAGACGGTGAAGCGGGTGGGCCTGGAGCACTACCGGGAGACGCTGGGCAAGAAGATGGAGGGGCTGCGCTTCCTGCTGGAGCGGTGCAATGACGGACGGCGGAAGTCGCTGTTCTGCACCGCTGTCAACCTGCTGGAGCTGGAGGATGTGGAGGCGGTCATAGCCAGGCTGGAGGAGGAGTTCGGCCCAGAGTATCCCCCGGAGGAGCAGAAGGACCGGGGAGCCGGGCGGCTGAGCTGTTCCGGGAGCGGGCGCAGACCAGGGGGCTCCCTGAAGCTGGAGCGGCAGCGGAAGCCCTGAACTGGAAAGAACGTGGAAAAAGGTGGAGAAAGACCGATGAATATTCAGTGGGAAGCGGGAAAGTACACAGAAAACTTTGATTTTGTCCACCGATACGGTGAGAGCGTGCTGGAGCTGGTGGAGGCGGAAGCAGGAGGCCTGGTGGTGGATCTGGGGTGTGGCAACGGGGCCCTGACCCAGAAGCTGGCGGACCGAGGATACCGGGTGCTGGGGTGGACGACTCCGCCGAGATGGTGGCCGAGGCCCGGGCCCTTCATCCCGGACTGCCCTTCCAAAAAGGGGGATGCGGTCACCTTCCAGCTGGAGGAGAAGGCAGACGTCATTTTTTTCTAATGCTGTGCTCCACTGGATCGACGGGAGCCGGCAGCAGGCCCTGGCCTGCAACGTGGCCGCCCAGCTGAAGCCGGGCGGGCAGTTTATCTTTGAATTCGGCGGGAAGGGCTGCGCGGAGCGGGTCCACTCGTCGCTGGAGCGGCAGTTCGCGCGGAGGGGCTGGCCTATCCCAGGACCTTCTACTTCCCTACTATCGGGGAGTACGCTCCCATTTTGGAGCGGGCGGGCTTCCGGGTGGAATACGCGGTGCTGTTTGACCGGCCCACAGAGCAGAAGACGGGGGACGGCCTGGCCGACTGGGTCCGCATGTTCGTCAAAAACCCTTTGAGGGGTTGGAGCCTGCCCTGGGGGATGAGCTCCTCCGGGCGGCGGTGGAGGAGCTGCGGCCTGCCCTGTTCCGCGACGGGAAGTGGTTCGTGGACTACGTCCGCATCCGCATGAAGGCAAGGAAGACGGCCGGATGACCAAGCTGGCCGGGGGCACCGGTGCGCGGTGCACACGGAGACGTGGTGCGGAGGGGAGAGCCAAAGCAGTAGATGATTATGCCTTCATACAAAGTACCGCATATGTTCTTTCATTATTTGCTGGATCATTTTTAAGATGGGAGAGAGTGGGTATTTACTTCAAAGAAAGAATTTAATTTGACATTTAAGTCTTACCACTTCTAACATCTTAATATCTGCTCGTTTCCTTCTCTAGGCCCATAGATTTGCTGACTGTGCGACCTCCAAGAACGAAAAACAGAAGGGTATGCCATCTGAGGCATACCCTTCTGCGTTCTCGTAAAGATGTGTGTGGGAGGAACCTATAAGGGGACAAAGAAAGAGGAGACCGAGAAAGCTGTCGGCGGTTATCTCTGGTACTCGAACTCCAGGTCATACAGGGAGACGATATCTCCGTCCTGGATGCCCATCTCCTCCAGTTTGTCGAACAGACCGGACTGGCGCAGCTTCTGGTCAAACCAGTTGCGGGACTCGTAATCCCCAAAGTTGACGTTGGCCATGAGCTGCTGGAGCCAGGGGGCCTCCACCACCCAGGTGTCATCGAACTTCTCGATGGACACGCTGCCGTTGGTGTCCACCTCGGGGGACGCTCCACGTAGGTGGGCTCGTAGACCATCACAGGGGCAGCTGCTGGAGCTCCCTGGGCAGCCCGCTTCACCAGCTCCCGGGTGCCCTGATGGGCCGCGGCGGAGATCTCGAACAGCTCCAGCCCCAGGCCCTCCACATGGGCGCGGAGCCGGTCCAGCAGGGCTGGGTCCGCCATGATGTCCGTCTTGTTGGCGGCCACGATCATCTTGCGGGAGGCCAGCTCGGGGGAGTACTGCTTCAGCTCGGCGTTGATGGCCTCGAAGTCCTCCACCGGGTCCCGGCCCTCGGAGCCGGACACATCCACCACGTGGATCAGCAGCCGGCAGCGGTCCATGGCGCAGAAAGTCGTGGCCCAGGCCGGCACCGTCGGCGGCGCCCTCGATGATACCGGGGATATCGGCCATGACGAAGGAGACCCCCTCCTCCACATAAACCACCCCCAGATTGGGGAAGAGGGTGGTGAAGTGGTAGTTGGCGATCTTGGGATGGGCCTTGCTGACCACGCTCAGAAGCGTGGTTTTGCCCACGTTGGGGAAGCCCACCAGACCCACATCGGCCAGCAGCTTCAGCTCCAGCACCACCTCGCGGCTCTCGCCGGGGTAGCCCGCCTTGGCAAAGCGGGGTACCTGCCGGGTGGGGGTGGCGAAGTGCTGGTTGCCCCAGCCGCCCCGGCCGCCCTTGCAGAGGATGAAGGGGGCGTCATCCGACATATCGCGGATGATCTCCTCGGTGGCGGCGTCCCGGATGATGGTGCCCCGGGGCACCTGGAGGAGCAGGTCCTCCCCGTCCCTGCCGGTGCGGCGGTTGCCGCCCCCGGGGGCGCGTTGCCCGCCACGTATTTCCGCTTATAGCGGAAGTCCATCAGCGTGGACATGTGATCGTCCACGGTGACCACCACGTTGCCCCCCCGCGGCCGCCGTCGCCGCCGTCCGGGCCGCCGGCGGCCACATATTTTTCCCGGTGGAAGGAGACCACGCCGTTTCCGCCGCTGCCGGAGCGGACGGTGATCTTCGCGGTGTCTACAAAGGGTGCTGCCATAACAGGCACCTCCTTTTCAGGGTTGGAAGTGACGCCGGACGGGGCCCGGCGGCGGAATGAGAAAGCCGCAAACGCCATCCGTTTGCGGCTTTTTTCAGCAGCTCAATTACTGAGCGATCTCCACGATGGAGACCTGCTTGCGGTCCTTGCCCAGGCGCTCGAACTTCACCTTGCCGGACTTCAGAGCAAACAGGGTGTCGTCGCTGCCCTTGCCCACGTTCACACCGGGGTGGATGTGGGTGCCGCGCTGGCGGACCAGGATATTGCCGGCCAGCACGACCTGCCCGTCGGCGCGCTTGACGCCCAGGCGCTTGGCCTCGGAATCACGGCCGTTGCGGGTGGAACCCACGCCCCTTTTATGGGCGAAAAAACTGCAGACCGATTTTCAGCATGTCTTACACCTCCAAGACGATAATGTGATCGGGGTACTCCTCATGCAGCTGGGCGAAGTGGACCATGAGAGCGGTCATCAGCGTCTGACAGGTGCTCTCGGCGGTCTGACCCAGCTTGGCGGGGAGCTTCAGGGAGAGATAGGCGTCCTTCTGCCGGACCTTGACGGCGGCCTCCAGCCCCAGCACGTCGTTGACGGCGCACTCGGCCAGACGGACCGCGCTGGTGACGGCGGCGCAGACGATATCCTCCCCTCCGGGGCGTATCCGCTGTGGCCCTGCACTTCAAAGCTCACGATGCGGCTGCCCTCGGTATGAAAGGTCACGGTGGTCATGATCAGGCCTTGATGGCGCCGATCTGCACCTTGGTGTAGGGCTGACGGTGGCCCTGACGCTTCCGGTAGCCCTTCTTGGGGGTGTACTTGAAGATCCGGACCTTCTTGCCCTTGCCGTTCTTCACCACAGTGGCGGCCACGGAAGCGCCCTCCACTACGGGAGCGCCGAAGGTAGCCTTGTCGCCGTCCAGGATGGCCAGGACCTTATCGAAGGTGATGGCCTGTCCGGCCTCGGCCTCCAGCTTCTCGATGAACAGGGTATCGCCCTCGGTCACCTTGTACTGCTTGCCGCCGGTCACAATAATAGCGTGCATGTATGATTCAACTCCTTCATTACGGGCTCGCTGTCGGGGGCAGGGAGGCTGGCTCCCCATTTTGTGGCCCATTCAAAGCGGCTCTGATAGTTTATCAATAGGACTTTGATTTGTCAAGGGGACGGGGAGTTTTTTTGAAAAATTGTTTTAGGGACGGGCATCGGGAAGGGCCAGCACCGGGTCGGGCACAGTCACCACATACTTCTCCAGCAGGGCCACCGGATGGTAGGACAGCGGTGCGCAGTCCCGGGTCGCCCACGTCGTCCTCACGGTTCAGGAAGGGAGACCCCCTCCCCGGCATAGGCCTGGGCAAACTGGCTGACCAGCATCTGATAGGCACCAAAGATCTCCCGGTCCGCCTTCTCGATGTGGATGAACAGGGTGTCCCCCAGCACTTCTCCCAGAGAGAAACCGGCCAGACGGTCCTCCACCATCAGCAGGCCGCCCTTCATGTCGTAGAGGTCCAGGTTGTTCAGGACCTCCTTGGTTTTGTTCAGGTCCTCCAGATAGGAGACGGAGTCCTTCTCGTGCTCCTGGACATAGCGGTCCAGAAGGGCGAGGATCATGGGCAGGTCCTCAGGCACGATAGGGCGGAAGGTCCAGGTCCCGTAGGTCTTGTGGAAGCGGTTGACGTGATTGCGCTGACCGCTGAGTTTTTTGCCCCGGAAAAACTTCAGGTCCTCGCTGCGGTAGAGATAGTCAAAGGTGTCCCGGTCCGCCTGGGCGGTGCTTCCAGGGAAAAAGTGGAGCATTCGGTCAAGCTCGTCCTTGGGGACGGGGACAAAACGCAGGGGCAGCTTGTTCTGCAGACAGTATTCGGCGATCTGCCGGAACTGCTCCAGCCTGCCCCCCCCAAGGGAAGGGTAAAGGTGGGACCTACGCCAGGATAGTCCACCTTAAAATAGAGAGAGTTGTCCCACAGAGCGTATTCGGTGCGGTACATGTCCCGCCAGATAAAAACGGTGCCCGGTGTGGTGTCACACAGGCGGCTGCCGCTGTAAGCAAAATAGGGGCGCAGCCGGGGCAGGTCCTCCAGCTGCAGGGGTCGGAAATCCAGCATACGATCAAGTTCCTTTTTGTTTCTCTTTTTGTTCGTCATTCAGGCGGCCCCGGTACCAGCCGGTGACGCCGTTTTTCTTACCAGGGTGCCCATCTCTCCGGTGCGGGCCACGATGGAAAGGCAGTCCCCCGGCACGACGGGCAGAAGGTAGTCAGTGGAGTCCTCGCACCGGCCCCTCCGGGCTGTCATAAAGATAGCTGGTGAGGATGGGGAGCACCCGTCCAGTCTCCAGATGGCGGCACAGAGATAACTCCGGTCCCCGCTCCAGCACCTCGACCCGGTTGCGGCCCCAGCGGATGTTCAGGGAATCCTCCGAAGGCGCCTGTGGGTCCAGGGCCCGGGCCGTGGGCAGCCCGTCGTAGGCGGTCCAGCTGAAGTCCGGAGAGGACTCCTCCGGGATGATAAGGGCGTTGAGCTGACCGTCCAGCTTGAGGACGCAGCCGCCGTCGATGGAGATGATGTGCCGTGCGCGGTCGATGATGGGGCAGCGGAGGGGATGCGGGGGTCATACAGGGTGACGGGCCAGTGGCCTACCACCACATACTTGCCGGTGTGGGCAAAGGAGTGGTCCTGGCCCCAGTAGTCGTCGTTTTTCATGCAGTGCCAGGCGTCCAGCTCCTCCATGCGGTCCAGGGAGGGGACTCCGCCGTGGACAAAGACCAGGTGTTCGCTCTCCAGGATGGTGGGCAGGGAACGCAGCCAGTCCCAGACCCAGGGGAAGGTCCGGCGCAGGCACTCCCGCAGGCGGGGCAGGTCGTCCCAGCGGTCAAAGCCGGCTTCCCTGGCCATCTGGCGCAGGATACTCTCCGGGTGGGCGGGAAGATAGACCCGGAAAAAGCCTTGGTCCCACAGGTCATCTTCAAAGAAACGGAGGACCAGCCCATCACAGTTGCCGCAGACAGGGAGAATGGTGTGGTCCTGGGACAACTCCAGGATATCCCGCAGCAGGCCCAGACTGTCCGGCCCTTTCTCTAGGATGTCCCCTACCAGCACCAGAATATCACGGGACGAGAAAGCAGCTTTTTCCAGCAGACCGCGGAAAAAAGCGCGGTTGCCGTGGATGTCGCTGACCGCCAGGATGCGTCTGCTGGGGCCAGGGCGGGGTGGACAACAGTGGCGAGGGCCATGAGGCGTGCTCCTTTCCGGGAGGGTGGGGGACGGAATGGGCCCGGTCCTGATGCTCTAACCTTTATCATAACACAGAAGCTGTGACAGAATCAAGCCAAAGGGGAGAGAAAAAACCTATCGTTTTGCGGGGAGTTTTTAGCAGGAAGGGGAAAGAGGAGGGGGTCAGAAGGGCAGGGGGCGCATTCCCCGGCGGCGAGGTGGGCGGGCCATCTTGCAGGGGCCGCCTCCGATATGGTAGAATGACCTGACCGGAACAAAATGAGCCAACAGGAAAACAGAAGGGGGAGCGGAGCGCAATGAATACACCGGAGCTGGAGACGGAGCGGCTGCGCCTGCGGCGGTTCACAGCGGAGGACGCAGCGGCCATACTGGCCATTTTTGGAGACGTGGAGGCCAATACCTTCCTCCCGTGGTTCCCCCTGAAGTCGCTGGAGGAGGCGAGGCAGCTCTTTGAAAGGCAGTACCAGCCGGTCTACCGGGCAGAGCGGGATACCAATACGCGATCTGCCTCAAGGAGGACGACATCCCCATCGGCTACGTCAAGGTGGACCTGGACGAGAGCCACGACCTGGGCTATGGGCTGCGCCATGAGTTTTGGCATCGGGGCATCGCTGCGGAGGCAGCCCGGGCCCTGGTAGAGCAGGTGAGGCGGGACGGGCTGCCTTATCTCACAGCCACTCACGATGTGAACAACCCCAACAGCGGAGCGGTGATGAAAAAGTTGGGAATGGTCTATCAATACTCCTATGAGGAGCAGTGGCAGCCTAAGGACATCCCGGTGCTGTTCCGGCTCTACCAGATGGATCTGGACGGGAATAGCGGCAGGCCATACCTCCGATACTGGGAGCAATCCCGGGTCCATATGGTGGAGCAGGGCATATAGCCGGGCAGGGATTCTCTGTTTACAGAAAGTTCACAGGGATGACATGATTTCGCCTTAATTTCTGGGTATGATAACACCGTACCTAGAAGAAAACTCCCATTTCTCCCTCTCCTTTTACAACACACACAGGTCCTGACACCCCGGTCCCATGGACCGGGGTGTCAGACTGTTCCGGTACAGGATGGGGCTATTTACAGAAAATTCACATTGCGGACATGATTTAGCAGTACTTCTCCGTTAAGATAAGACCGTACCCAGTTTTCATAGGATACCTCCCATTTCTCCCTCTCTTTACAACACACACAGGTGCAGCGCCCCGGCCTCAAGGCTGGGGCGCTGTGCTGTCCGGAGAGACGCGTGCTGTTTACAGAAAGTTCATAGGCAGGTCATGATTTCGACGTATTTCTTCGGTAGGATATCACTGTACCCAAGATCACAAAGAATTCTCCCATTTCTCCCTCTCCTTTACAAACACACAAAGCAGAGAGCCCCCGGCCTAACGGCCGGGGCTCTCTGCTGTCATTTGTGGAGAAAGAGATTCCCCAGGCTCTCTGCCTGCTGGTCATGCGCCCCCGGCCGGTGGCCCCCCCGTTCTGCCTCCAGCTGGTTCATCTTCCGCTTCCGGGCGGCGGAGAAGGCCAGCTTGTCCGCCAGCTGACGGGTGTCCCCGGACTGGATGACCTGGCGGTAGAGGCGAAGGTTGTCCTCCAACGTCTCCAGCGCCTGGGTCAGGGCGGGAGCGTTCATGGAGAAGAGCTGGGTCCACAGGGGCACATCCAGGGCGGCCACCCGGGTGCAGCCCCGGAAAGAGTCCCCCCCTCAAAGCCCTGATAGTCGAATAGGCTAGGGTCGTCGCACACGGAAACGGCGATAACGTGCATGACCTGGCTGGTGTAGGCGATGATGGCGTCGTGCCGCTCCGGGGTGGTGCGCACCACATCGGCACAGCCCAGGTGCCTGGCCACCCGCTCCATCAGCGCAAGATGCTCCGGCTGGGTCCCCTCGTCCGGGGTGAGGGATGTAGTGGGCCCCTGGAACATGTTGGGCAGGGCGTGCTGAATGCCGGAAAATTCAGTGCCTGCCATGGGGTGCCCTCCTAGAAAGGATACACTGGAGGGCAGGGTCCGGGCGGCATCCACGATGGCGCCCTTCACGCCGCATACATCAGTGACCAGGCTGCCGGGGCGGAAGTGGTCCCGATGCTCAGAGAGGAACTCCTGGATGCCCCGGGGATGCATGCAGAGGAACACCAGATCCGCCTGGGCCAGGGCCTCCCGGGGGTCCTCGCAGACCTGATCCACAATTCCCTGCTCCAGGGCGTAGCGAAGGGGTGGGCTGGCTCACATCCACCCCCACCCGCTTAAAATCTTCAAACTCTTTCAGCCCCATAGCGATGGAGCCGCCGATCAGGCCCAGGCCGATGACCGCGATCTGTCTGCTCATAAACGATCTCCTCGATTCCAAAGTGCGTCTGTGGGAACGATAGCACTGTACCACGGTTTGGGGCGCAAATCAACACTTTAACACAAAAAGCGTTAAATTTTTTATTTTGCGCACCGGTAAACAGTCCCGTCCTGGGGCTGGATTCCCTTGGCCTGGAGGAGCTGCTCCACCGTGACAAAGCAGTAGCCCTGCCCGGAGAGGGCATCCGCGATCTGGAGAGCGGCGTCCACTGAGCTGTCGTAGATGTCGTGGAGCAGGATGATGCTGCCGTCCTCCACATGGCTGAGGACGGAGCCCACCACCCGCCCAGTGTCCTGGTCCTTCCAGTCCTCCGGGTCTACGGACCACAGGACAACGGGGGAGCCGGCCCACCGGAGCCCCGCATCGTCAATGATTCCGTAGGGCGGGCGGAGCCAGAAGTCACCGGAGCCCAGCACGGCGGAGAGGACGCCCCGGGTTCTGCCCACCTGGAGGTCGAAGTCCGCCCGAGAGAGGTCAGAGATGCAGCTGTGATCGTAGGAGTGAACGCCGATCTGGTGGCCGTCTTCCGCCATGCGCCGGACAAGGGCCTCCTGACCTTGGATGCGGTCGCCCACCAGGAAGAAGGTGGCCTGGATCTCCCGGAGAGCCAGACCGTCCAGCAGGCGGGAGGTGGTGGAGGTTCTGGGGCCGTCGTCAAAGGTGAGAGCCACCAGGGGGGCTCCTCCGGCACCGTCACCGACCCGCCGCCCCCTGCCTCTGCGGCTGGCCCTGGGCCGGGCCGGCACAGGGCCGCCAGAAGCAGTGCAGGCACAAGGACCCGCCAGTATTTAAAAAAATTTTTTCCTGCACCACATGATGACCGCCGCCTTTCCCATCGCGCTCACTGTTCAGTATGTGCGCTTTTTCCGGCAGCTTGCTCAGAAATTTCTGACAGAAAAAATGCCCTCGGCCGGGGCCGGAGGGCAGGGAAAGCGGATGGGGCGGCAGATCAGTGGTTCAGCACCCGCACCCGGATCACGCCGGGGATGGCGCGCAGCTCGTTGGCCACCTGGTCGGTGATGCGGGTGTTCACGTCCACGATGGTGTAGGCGTAGTCCTTTTTGGATTTGTTGGTCATGTTCTCCACGTTGATCCCGTCGTTGGACAGGGTGGACATGATGTTGGTGAGCATGGCGGGCACGTTCTTATGGATCAGGCACAGCCGGGCGATGCCGCTCCACTCCTGTGACACGTTGGGCAGGTTTACCGAGTTGGTGATGTTGCCGTTAACCAGATAATCCTGGAGCTGGCGGGCGGCCATGACGGCGCAGTTCTCCTCACTCTCCGGGGTGGAGGCGCCCAGGTGGGGCATGGCGATGACGTTCTTCACCGTGGCGATGGTGTCGTTGGGGAAATCGGTGACATATTTGGCGACCCGGCCGGATTCCAGGGCGGCGATCATGTCCTGGTCGCACACCAGCTCGCCCCGGGCCAGATTCAGAATGCGGACACCGCCTTTCATCTTGGCGATGGCGTCCCCGTTGATGAAGTCCTTGGTGGAACTGGTGTAGGGGACGTGGATGGTGACATAGTCAGACACCCGGTACAGCTCATTCACGTCCTTGACCACATGGACATGGCGGTCCAGCCGCAGGGCGGCGTCCACAGACAGGTAGGGGTCGTAGCCGTACACGTCCATCCCCAGGTCCAGGCCGATGTTGCACACCAGGGCGCCGATGGCACCCAGGCCGATAACGCCCAGGGTCTTGCGGTAGAGCTCTGGGCCCACAAAGGCGGATTTGCCTTTCTCCACAGCGGCGGCCACATCCACCTTAGGGGTGTGGGCCTGCTCCTGGACCCAGTCCACGCCCCCGACGATGTCCCGGGAGGCGATGAGCATGGCGGCGATGACCAGCTCTTTCACCGCGTTGGCGTTTGCGCCGGGGGTGTTGAACACCACGATGCCGTTTTCCGAGCAGCGGTCGATGGGGATGTTGTTGGTCCCCGCGCCCGCCCGGGCGATGGCCCGCAGCTCCTCCGGAAACACATAGTCGTGCATGGGGGCGGAGCGGACCAGGACGCCGTCCTCGTTCTCCACATCCTCACCCACCTGGAAGCGGCTCTTGTCCAGCTGATCCAGGCCGGCGGATGCGATCTTGTTCATGGTTTTGATGCGGTACATATGGCAATTACCTCGAATCCTGATTTCTGATGGAAGGGGCGGATCACTGGGGAGCGATCACAGGCTTCCCGTCCGGCCCCAGCAGCGGGGTGAGCCCAGAGGCATTTCCGTCCCGGTGAAAGAGATACTGCACCCCGGTGACAGTATCCACCCAGATCTCGGTCTGGACCAGGGCACCCTGGGCGTAGATCTTGACGAAGCGGTTGTTTTCTTTTTGCGGCCATGGAAGCACCCCCTGTTTGGTCTGTAAGCGGAAGATCGAATGGGAACAGGGCCTCAGTTGGCCTTATCGAAGGCCCGGATGAAGTCACAGAGCTTCTCCACGCCTTCCACAGGGACGGCGTTGTAGATGGAGGCCCGCATGCCGCCCACTTTGCGGTGCCCCTTCAGATTGACGAAGCCGGCTTCGGCCGCCTCCTTGACGAACTTGGCGTCCAGCTCCTCACTGGCGGAGCGGAAAGTGACGTTCATATCGGAGCGGAAGGGCTTCTCGGCGGCGCAGGTGAACAGCTTGGAGCTGTCGATGCAGTCGTAGAGCATCTGGGCCTTACCGTGCTTGATCTGCTCCATGCCCTCGATGCCCCCCTGCTCGTCCAGCCAGTCCAGGGTCAGGCCCAGCATGTAGATGCACCAGCAGGGCGGGGTGTTGTACATGGAGTCCTTGTCGATCATGGCCTTGTAGTTCATCATCAAGGGGGTGTAGGGCAGCTCGTGGCCGGCCAGATCCTCCCGGATGATGACCACCGTCAGCCCGGCGGGGGCCATGTTCTTCTGGGCGCCGGCGTAGATGATGCCGAACTTGGACACGTCCACCGGGCGGGAGAGAATGTCAGAGGACATGTCGCACACCAGGGGGGACGCTGCCGGTTTCGGGGACATACTGCCACTCGGTGCCGTAGATGGTGTTGTTGGCGCAGTAATAGAAGTAGCTGGCCTCCGGGTCCAGCTTCAGCTGCTCCTGGCTGGGGATATAAGTGTGGTTGCGGTCCTCGGAGGAGGCGGCCAGGCTGATCTGGCCGTACTTCTGGGCCTCCTTGTAGGCCAGGTTGGAGAAGTTGCCGGTGACGGCGTAGTCCGCCCTGCCCGTCTTGCCGATCAGGTTCAGGGGGATCATGGAGAACTGGCCGGAGGCGCCTGTCTGGAGAAACAGGATCTTATAGTTGTCCGGCACCTTCATCAGGCGGCGGAGCTTGTCCTGGGTCTCCTCAAAGATCTGGATGAAAACTTTTGACCGGTGACTCATCTCCATCACAGACATTCCTGATCCATGGTAGTTGGTGATCTCGGCCCCGGCACGCTCAAGGACGGACAGGGGAAGCATGGAAGGTCCTGCGGAGAAGTTGTAAACACGCTGGTCGCTCATTTTGGGAGAGCCCCTTTCAAATTAAGATCTTGCCAGCTCTGCTCCCGCACAGGGAAGGGAAACAAAAATGACAATGTATCCCTATTATAGTGAAGGAAAATTTCTCTGTCAATGCCCCCGTCCGTCCCCAAAGAGGCCTTTTGGGATAAAAAAGCCCGCGTTTTTTGGAAAATAATTTTCAAATGCAGGATATGGGGAAAAAAGCCGCAAAATCCGGGGAGAGAACGGGAAAAAAGTGGGAAAAATGCCGCCCCTGCATGAAAGGCTGCAGAGGCGGCATGAAGAAATGAGATGGGTCCATGGGATTATTTCACATAGGGACCGGGCCCTCAGGTCCGCAGGACCCACTGGAGCATTAGGAGCAGGCCCAGGCCAGGGACACCCAGCACACCCAGGATCAGGGCGTTGACCAGGTTCACCCCCAGCCCCAGTCCGATCTGGTTCAGCAGGGCCAGCGCTGCCAGCCCCACAGAAGAGCGCACCGCCAGCCGGAGCAGCCTGCCCAGCGGGCGGTGGAGCAGGAGCAGGGCGGCCAGCGCCACCATAACTGCCACGCCCCAGGCCCCGGCCAGGGAGCCGGTCATGGCTGGGCCTCCAGCTCCTTGACCCGCCGCAGCAGGTAGGAGTACCGGGCCTGGAGGGCATTGATCTCAAAAACGTAGGATTCAATGAGATCTCCGTCCTCCGCACTGTTGAAGCCCCGGTAGGCCTGCTGGATCAGGGCCCGGGTGTGGGCCAGAGAGGTCAGGAGCTCCTGCCGCTCCACATTGTCAGCGCGCTCCAGACGGCGCAGGGAAAACATGCGGGCCGCTTCCGCCATGAGATTGTCCTCCTTTCGGCCCCGGCACACCGGGGCACGGCTGGTCTTGTCCCTTGTCAATGAAAGGTATGATATAGTCTGGTCAAATATTCCATTGATTAAACACACATAGGAGGAAAAAGGAGGAGGGGAGATACTAACCCCGGACCGTGTATCAAACTTCCTGACCTGTGCTCCAGAGGGCCCGATGGCGAAAGGCAAAAAGGAGAACGGAGAACGCTGGGGCCGTCCCATCCGGGAGGGCTGAACAGCCGCCGGACTTTTCCGGCCCATCCTTTTTAAGCCGGTGCTGGACCGCTTTTTGAGCCGCAGACCGGGGAGGGCGTGGGGGACCCCGCAGAAGGCGGACCGACCCGCAATGCCGAAGCACCGTCCACACAGACCCAGTCCCTCCCCGTCCCGGACGGAGGAGCTGACAGAGTCAAAACGGGGCCGCCGGGACACCGGCGGCCCCCTGAGACTGTCGGAAAAGTGGCTTTGCCGCTTTTGGAAGAAAGATGCAGTCTGCAAGTGTTTTGCTCGGCGCACATGTCGCCGGGAAAACAGATCAGAACTTGATCCTCACCTGCGGGCGCAAGCTCTGCGAGGCTTTTTCCACAGACAGAGGGGGCCGCCGATATCCCGGCAGTCCCCTCTGCTGTTTCACAATAGTAAACCGAGAAAAAATAAAGTTGACAATCCGGGGAGGCAGTGGTAAACTATTGCAGAAAAACGGTTTACAATTGAGAGAGGGGATAGGCGTGAAAAAAAGCTGGCAGTGGAGATCATCTCGGGCAGAAGGCTGAACCGCCGGGACGACCTGGCCGTCTTCCTGACGGCGGACCTGGAGGAGCTGCGGGCGGGAGCGGACCAGATCCGGCAGGCCCTGTGCGGGGACCGGGCGGACCTGTGCACCATCATCAACGGCCGGAGCGGCCGGTGCAGCGAGGACTGCAAGTTCTGCGCCCAGTCCTGCCACTACGGCACCCAGGTGGAGGAGTATCCCTTCCTCCCCTGGAGAAGATTGTGGCGGAGTGCAGACGGAACGAGGCGGGGGGGCGTCCACCGCTTCTCTATCGTCACCGCCGGGCGCAGCCTGAAGGGGATGGAGCTGGAGCTGGCCCTGTCCGCCTACCGGCGGCTGCGCCGGGAGACCGGGGTAAAGCTGTGCGCCTCCCACGGCCTTCAGACCCGGGAGGAGTTCCGGCGCATGAAGGAGGCGGGGGTGGAGCGCTGCCACGCCAATCTGGAGACCTCCCGGCGATACTTCCCACAGATGTGCACAACACACACCTATGAGGACAAGGTGACCAACATCCAACGGGCCCGGGCGGCGGGGCTGGAGGTGTGCTCCGGCGGCATCCTGGGGATGGGGGAGACCTGGGAGGACCGGATGGACCTGGCGGTTAGCCTGGCGGCGCTGGGGATCGGCTCCATCCCGCTGAACATCCTGCGGCCCATCCCGGGCACGCCCTATGAGGGGATGGAGCCCATTTCCAACGAGGACGTGCTGCGCACCGTGGCTTTTTTCCGGTACATCAACCCCACCGCATGGATCAGGATGGCGGCGGGCCGGGGGCAGTTCCTGGACGGCGGAGCGGAGCTGTTCCGCTCTGGGGCCAACGCGGCCATCACCGGGGACATGCTCACCACCACCGGGACCAGCATGGCGGGGACCGGGCCATGCTGCTGGGACTGGGCTACCAGGTATGAGCGACAGCGGGGCAGGAGAAACGCCCCAAACGATAAGGAAAGGAAAATCAGAACTATGAGCCACGAACCCATGACCGCCGGGGCGGTCCAGAAAAGAGCAAGATCTACGGCCTGTCCATGACCGCGGTGATGGCGGCAGTGACCTGTGTGCTGGCCCCCATGGCCATTCCCATCGGGCCGGTGCCCATCTCCTTCACAAATCTGGCCATCTACCTGTCTCTCTATCTGCTGGGGTGGAAGCGGGGGACAGTGAGCTATCTGGTCTATGTGCTGATCGGCATGGTGGGCGTGCCGGTGTTCTCCGGCTTCACCGGCGGCATGGGCAGGCTGCTGGGCCCCACCGGGGGCTATATCGTGGGCTTCATCCCCATGGCACTGATCGCCGGCGTGGTCATTGACCGCTTCCGGAACCGGGGCATCCAGCTGGCCGGCATGATCGCGGGCACTGCAGTGTGCTATGCCTTCGGCACCGCCTGGTACTGCTTCCAGGCCGGTTCCTCCGTGGGGGGGCTGCCCTGGGGCTGTGCGTGTTCCCCTTCATCCCCGGCGACCTGGTCAAAATGCTGATCGCCATGGCGCTGGGCCCCATGATCCGCTCCCGGCTGGAGAAAGCGGGACTGTATCGGGGATGACCAGCTTCTCTCAGCCGTCCGGCGGGGGAGGCCTAGAGGACGGCGGCAGGCCCCGCATAAAACTAAATCATCCGGACAGGGCAGACAGCGGCGGCCGCTCTCTTCTAAGAGAGCGGCCGCCGCCTCCCGTGCCGGAGGTTGACAGGCCAGACAAAGAGAGGTACAGTGTCAGCAGGAAAACAAATTTTGGAGAGAAAGGCGGGCAGACCTATGCTGCAGGGAAAGGTATATGGGGTGTATTTCAGCCCAACAGGGGGGACGAGAGCTTATGTTACGGCGCTGGCCGGGTTGCTCTCCTGCGAGGCGGAGGAGATCGATCTGACGGCGCGGGAGGAGCGGGCGCGGGACCATGTCTTTGGCCCGGAGGATCTGGTGATCCTGGGGGCGCCGGTCTATGCAGGGGCGGCTGCCCCAGCTGGAGGGCGGGATCTTTGAACGCCTGCGGGGGGACGGGACCCCGGCGGTCTTTAATGTGAGCTACGGCAACAGAGCTTTTGAGGACGCCCTGCTGGAGGAGCAGGACATCTGTCAGGCCCATGGATTCCACGGGATCGCGGCGGGGGCCTGGATCGCCCCTCACACCTTCTCCGGCCGCATCGGGGCCGGACGGCCGGATGGGGCGGACCTGGAAAAGGTGCGGGAATTTGCCGCGGGGGTCCGGGCGCTGCTGGAGCGGCCGGACTGGAGGACCTGCCGGCTCACGGTGCCGGGGGACCGGCCCTACCGGCCGGCCAGGCGGGTGGAGGTGCACCCCGCGGGGGACGAGAGCTGCACCCGATGCATGGCGTGTGTGTCCCGGTGCCCGGCGGGAGCCATCCCTCCGGAATCCCCCCGGAGCACTGACACGGGCCGCTGCATCTCCTGTCTGGCCTGTGTGAAAAGCTGTCCGGCAGGGGGCGCGGGCGGTGGCCGGTCCGGCTTTTCCCAAGATGGTGGAGGGGCTGGAGGGGCGGCTGCTGTCCCCCCGCCGGGAACCGGAGCTGTATTACGGAAGGTGAGACGATGATCAAAACAGTTTTTAGACCTCTGCGGCACGGTGGCCTGTGAGGACGGGCCTGTCTTCTATGAGGTGATGCAGCGCACGGTCCCGGACGGCGTGGAGGAGATCCGGGATTTCAGGGGCTGATGGAGCACCTGCCCCAGTTGTCCGGCGAAAAATCCAGCGAAAAAAGCAGACCGCGCCCCGGAAGACGTTCTCTTCCGGGGCGCGGTGTTTGATCGGGGGCGGGATCAGTCCTCGAAGGGCAGGCCGCTGAGATAACGCCGGGCCAGATCAAAGGCGTGGTGGGCGGTCTGAGTACGCAGACGGGCACGGACTGGGCGGCTGCCCAGGTTCAGGGCGCGGACATGGGCGCCCTCGGCGGTGGAGATGGCCACGAAAGCGGTGCCTACCTCGTGGTCCCATTCGTCCTTTCCAGGGCCGGCCACGCCGGTGGCGGACAGGGAGATGTCGCAGCCCAGCAGCCTCCGGGCTCCATCGGCCATAGCCCGGGCCACCTCCGGGAGACTGCGCCGAACTGGTCCAGCAGGTGCTGGGGCACCCCCAGTACGCCCGCCTTCACCTCATTGGTGTAGGAGACCACCCCGCCCCGAAACACCTGGGAGGAGCCGGGGATGTCAGTGAGGCGCTTGGCCATCAGGCCGCCGGTGATGCTCTCGGCGCAGCCCAGGGTGAGGCCCTTCTCCCGAAGCAGGTCCTCCACCACCTCCTCCAGAGAGGAGACGTCCACCCCGTAGACCAGAGCGCCGAACCGGGCCTTCAGCTCCTCTACCTTGGGGAGGAGGAGGGCCTGGGCCTCCTCCTGGGTGGGGGCCTTGGCGGTGATGCGCAGCTCACACTCCCCCTCCTTGGCATAGGGAGCCAGGGTGGGGTTGGTCATGGCCTCCATCTCCTCCCGAAGCTGGGCCTCCATGGCGGATTCGCCGATGCCGAAGAGCTTCAGAGTGTGGGAGGCGATGACCCCCTCGGACAGGGCCTGGAGATAGGGGACCGCCCGGTGGTGGAACATGGGACGGCACTCGCTGGGGGGGCCGGGGAGCATGATGACATGGACGCCGTCCGCCTCGAAGGCACAGCCGGGAGCGGAGCCCCAGTCGTTGACCAGGACGGTGCAGCCCTCGGGGAGCATGGCCTGCTGCAGATTGTTCTCCGTCATGGGCCGCCCGGTGCGGGCAAAATAATTCCGGATGCGCTGGGCAGAGGGCTCGTGGAACACCAGCTTCTTTCCAAACGCCTCGGCCAGCACGTTTTTGGTCAGGTCGTCACAGGTGGGGCCCAGGCCCCGGTGGTGATGATGATGTCGGCCCGGCTCTTAGCGGCAGCCACCGCCTCCCGGGCGCGCTGGGGGTTGTCCCCCACCACCGTGTGCCAGTAGACGTTCAGGCCCAGGGCGCTGAGCCCCTGGGAGAGGATCTGGGCGTCCAGGTTGACGATGTTGCCCAGCAGCAGCTCAGTGCCCACGGACAGGATCTCTACAGTATGAGACATGAAAAAAGACCTCCAGGAAAATGAGATTGGCGGCGCTCCAGTCAGGGGGCGGGGGCTTCCGCCGCCCCGGCCCGGTCCAGGATCTGCTCTACCTGGCGCAGGTCCCGGATGTCATAGTCGATGCGGGGTCTGCCGGGCGGGGCTCCCCCAGAGGGTTGTACCAGCAGCACAGGATGCCGGCGCTGCGTCCCCCTGCATGTCGCTGGTGAGGGAGTCGCCCACGATCATCACCTCGTCCCGGCAGCAGGGGCCGATCTGGGAGAATACCGCGTCAAAAAAGGCGGCCCCCGGCTTCTCGGTCCCCACGATCTCAGAGATGAAGACCCCGTCCAGCATCCGGTCCAGGCCGGAGCGGGACAGCTTCCGCTCCTGGGCGACCCGGGTGCCGTTGGTCACTGCGTACTGCCGTACCCGACCCTTCAGCCGGGCCACCAGAGAACCGGCGTCATCCCGGAACACCACAGTGTCCCCCAGGCGCAGCTGGTACTCCTGGTTGAAAGCGGGGATGTCCCGGCAGTTCAGCCCCTCCTGGGCGAAAAACTCCTCAAAGCGGCCCAGCAGGACCTGGGGCTTGGTCAGCTCCCCCCGCTCCAGCCGCCGCCAGTAGGTCCGGTTGATCTGGGAGTATCACGTTGATCTGTGCCATATCGCGCCTCCTGTCCCTCAGACCTGAACCCGCTCGATGCTGTCCACCGCGGCTTGGATCAGCGCCTGGATGTCCAGCTTCTCCTCGGCGAACTCCACCTCGCCGGGCAGGGGCCGCAGACGAGGATGACGGGGCGTGAAGACGGTGCAGCAGTCCTCATAGGGCAGGATGGAGGTCTCGAAGGTGTCGATCTTCCGGGCGATCTGGACGATCTCCTCCTTGTCCATCCCCACCACAGGGCGCAGGATGGGCAGATCGACCACCGCGCCGGTGACCAGCATGGCGTCCATGGTCTGGCTGGCCACCTGGCCCAGGCACTCGCCGGTGACCAGGGCCTTGGCCCCGCACCGCTTGGCCACCGCCTCGGAGATGCGCATCATGAACCGCCGCATGAGCATGGTGAACAGCTCCTCCGGGCAGGAGCGGCGCAGCTCCTCCTGGATGGCGGTGAAGGGGACCACATGGACGGTGAGCCGTCCGCACCAGGGAGGTGAGCAGCTTGGCCAGCTCCAGCACTTTCTGCTTGGCCTCGGGGGAGGTGTAGGGGTAGGAGAAGAAGTGGACCATCTCCAGTGCGACGCCCCGCTTGGCAATCATCCAACTGGCCACAGGGGAGTCGATGCCCCCGGAGAGCAGAGAGACGGCCCGGCCGTTGATGCCCACGGGCAGGCCGCCCGCCCCCGGCTCCGGGTCGGTGTGGACATAGGCGGCGTAGTCCCGGACCTCGATGTAGACTGTCAGCTCCGGGTGGTGAACGTCCACTTCCAGATTGCCGTAGGCCTCATGGAGCTCGCCGCCCACATACTGGCTTAGCTGGATGGAGGTCATGGGGAAGGTCTTGTCTGCCCGCTTGGTCTCTACCTTAAAGGTGCGGGCGGCGCGGAGCTGGTCGTCCAGAAAGTCCTTGGCACAGGCCAGGATGGCGTCCTTGTCCTTCTCGCAGGGGCGGGCCAGGGACAGCCCCGCGATGCCGAACACGTGCTTCAGGGCCTCATAGGCCCCCTCCACATCGCAGCCCTCGCCTGGGCTCCACGTAGGTGGCCGACTGCCGGGTGTACACCCGGAACTGGCCGAAGGGACGGAGACGGCGGTGGAGGTTGGCCTGGAGCTTGTCCTCGAAGCTGCGGCGGTTGAGCCCCTTGAGGACCATCTCACCCAGCTTGAGCAGAATGATTTCGTTCATTATGTGTAAGATCCTTTCCATCGATTCGCTTCACAGGCATTATATCGGAAAGCGCCGGGGATGTCCAGCGGGAGCGGAGAAAGTCTCGGATCTGTCCGGGGATGTCCCCGGCGCGTGCCCTATGCAGGGCACATCCTACCGCCGCAGGTACTCCGGCGGGCGGTACTGGAGGGCCTCGGCCAGGTGGGGGAGCTGGATGGAGGTGCTGCTGTCCAGGTCGGCGATGGTGCGGGCCACACGGCGGATGCGGTCGTAGCCGCGGGCGGTGAGGCCCATCCGGTCGAAGGCCCCCTTCATCAGGCGCGGCACTCCGAGTCCAGGGCGCAGAACCGGTCTAGCTCCTGCTGGCCCATCCGGGCGTTGCAGGAGGCGTCCCCATAGCGCCCACGCTGGATGTCCCGGGCCCGGTCCACCCTGCCCTTGATGACGGAGGAGGGCTCCGACGGGGCGCGGCGGGCCAGCTCACCGAACTCCAGGGCGGCCACCTCCACGAACAGGTCGATGCGGTCCAGCAGGGGCCCGGACAGGCGGGAGAGATAGCGCCGCACCTCCTGCTCCGTGCAGCGGCAGCGGCCGCTGGGGTGGCCGTACCAGCCGCACTTGCAGGGGTTCATGGCGCACACCAGCATGAACCGGCTGGGATAGGTCACCGAGCCGGCGGCCCGGGAGATCTGCACCTGCCCCTCCTCCAGGGGTTGGCGGAGCACCTCCAGCACCTCCTTGGAGAACTCGGGCAGCTCGTCCAGAAAGAGGACCCCGTGGTGGGCCAGGGAGATCTCACCCGGCCTGGGATTGGTGCCGCCCCCTGCCAGCCCCATGGGGGAGATGGTGTGGTGGGGGGAACGGAAGGGGCGGCGGCTGATGAGG
>VOFI01000273.1_pt1 | contig 24001 bp, 38 predicted proteins | sample 5384131 | NCBI WGS metagenome assembly VOFI01 (sample SAMN12384728, study PRJNA508395) | human gut metagenome | isolation source: healthy gut H | host: Homo sapiens | reverse complement strand
CCAGGCGGGGAACTGGAACGGTTGCGCTATATCCGTTCTTGCTGATGGAAGGGGTGAAATCGGGCACGGCGTTTCTGGCAGAAGATGGCGTGTCGCCAAAGAGCGGCCTGCTGGTGGATGGCTTGCATCCCAACGCGTTGGGATATGACGTGCTGGGGAAGGAATTGAGTTCGATTCTGGAAAATAGACGGCAGATACAAGGGAGGTTCCGTAGTTCGGTAAGACAGGAATGGGAGGATGCGCGTCCTGATGTTCCGGCGCGGCATGGCCGGCTGTCAGGGGCAGTGGTCTTTTTCTTCCGGGAAAGGCCGCTTCAGCATGTGGTCTTGATGCGCGGAAGTATTTCTTTAAACTGCTTTTCAATTCCGTTTTTCCGTCATGAATTCCTGCTGGGCACCGCAAGGATGCGCCGCACTGCGGACAATATCAAGGCATTTGTCCTTCTGAAAAAAATCCTGCTGGATGCGAAAAACCGCGGCCGGTGGAATCCGCGGACAAGCTGCAGAATGGAAAAAACCTTTTTTGACGGTGGTCTTTTCCGCGGACGGCGTTTCTCCGCGGAAGGAGGGAATTGTGCTTGAAGGGGAAGTCCTGTTTGAGGAAAAATGTACCGCCTTTTGAGGAAAATGTACCGCCTTTTAGTATTTGATTTATGAAAAACCTGAACTCCCGTGAAATCCGCCATTACTCCGGCACCCGCAAGGAACCGGACTACCTGGTCAGCAAGGACAACGGAAAGACCTGGGAAATGAAGGCGGCTCCGAGCGGTTACCCGCCCAACTACGGTGGCATTCCCAAGGAATCCCCGGCGATTGCGCGCAACCCCGTGACCAGGGAATTCATCCGCGTGCAGCCCATCGGAGGGTTCATCTTCCTCTCCAAGGGAGGCCTGGACGGCAAGTGGTTTGCGGTCACGAACGACGGCAAGCTGGAGGAAGACTGGAAAAAATCCGGAGAAGCAGAAAAATCTGAAAAAACTGGGCGGCATCATGCGCACGCCCACCTTTGTCAACAAGGGCAGGAGGGTGATCGTGTCGTTCCATAACATGGGCGGCGGCACCAAGTTCCATATTTCCGACGACGGAGGCCTGACCTGGCGCGTGTCCAAAAATGGCGTTACCTCTCCCAAGCATGAAGCCAGGCCGCCCCACCAGGGCGTCAGGTGGTTCAACAATGCCGTGGAAGCCACAGTGCTGGAAATGAAGGACGGCACCCTGTGGGCGCTGGCCCGCACCTCCCAGGACCAGGCGTGGCAGGCTTTCTCCAAGTTTCGGTGAAACATGGAGCAAGCCGGAGCCGTCCCGTTTCTTCGGAACCCTGACCATGAATACGCTGGGCCGCCTGGATGACGGAACCATCGTCTCCCTGTGGACGAACACGATGGCCCTGCCTGAAAACGCCACGGCAGGCAACGGCACGTGGGAGGACGTGTTCACCAACCGTGATTCCCACCATTGCCCTTTCCAATGACGAGGGCAAGACCTGGTACGGATTCCGGGAAATCATTCTGGACGAACACCGCAACCATCCCGGCTATGCCACCCTGGACGGTCCGGAGGACCGCGGCAAGCACCAGAGTGAAATGGTGCAGCTTGACAAGAACCGCATCCTGATTTCCCTGGGGCAGCACAAAAACCACCGCCGCCTGGTCATTGTGGACCGCCGCTGGGTGGCTGCCAAAACGCGTTCCACGCAGACGGGCAGGGACCTGGACGGCCAGTGGACCATCCATACCTATATCCCCCAGAAAAAAGGCCATTGCAGCTATAACCACAAACCCTCCGCTGAACTGGTGCCCGACCCCTCTGGAGGTGGAAAAAAAGTGCTGCAAATCAAACGCCTGAATGATCCAGAACTGGTTAATGAGAAATCCAATGTGGATTACCAGAACAGGGGGCGCCACCTGGAACTTCCCGAACGGGACCACGGGGCTGGTCAAGTTCCGCTTCCGTGTGGCGGACGGGGACCAGGCGGACGATTCCGGCCTTCAGGTTTCCCTGACGGACCGCCTGTTCAATGCCTGTGATACCACCACGAAGGATTACGCCCTGTTCACCTTCCCCATCAAGCTGAAGCCCGCGCCCCATCTGCTGCTGGGCATGAAAAAAGTTCCTTTTGCGCCCGGCGCGTGGCATGAAATTTCCATTCTGTGGCAGGGGCCGCAGGCTGTGGTCTCCTGGACGGGAAGAAGGCCGGAACGCTGAAAATGGCCAATCAATCTCCCAACGGAGCCAGTTACATCCATTTCATCAGCACCGGTTCCAAACCGGATGCCGGCATCCTGCTGGATACGGTGAACGCCCGGGTGAAATAAAAGGCGTCCTGCCGCAGGGGGGCGGCAGGAACTCAGCGGCCTCTCTTTTTCGGAAGCGGTGAAGCGTTTAACTCCGGCAGGTTCTTCAGGACCATGTGCAGATGGTCGTTTGACCGGTTGCCTATCTGCTGGAGGACCGTGCGCCCGTACTTGTCACGCAGGGAAGGGTCTGCCTGGTGGTCCAGCAGCAGGCGTGCAATGCCCAGTTTCAGGCGGTCAAGGGAATCGTCCCCCAGCAGCATGTCACGGCAGCACAGCATGAGGGCCGTTTCCCCGGCTGCGTTTTGATGGTTGACGTCCGCCCCCTCGCTGATGAAAAGATTGACCAGTTCCCTGATTTGGGGGAGATGGGATATATCAATGAAAGCCAATTGGCGGCACAGGTTCAGCAGGGCCGTGTCTCCCCCGGAATCCGGCGGAGCCGTGTTCATGGGCATGGCCGCGTTGACGTCCGCCCCGTACTCCAGCAGGGTATGCGCGATTTGCAGCGCGGTTTTCGGGGTGTTCAGGTTCAGGGAAAGAAGGGGAGGGGTCATCTCTCCGCGGAAATTGGGATCATACCCGGCTTCGCAAAGCTTGCGGACCAGAAGAGGGTATCCGGCAGGCAGGTCATGACGAGGGGAGGCCAGCCCATCGGGCCCGGTTTATCCACATCCGCGCCGTTCTGGATCAGCAGGTTAAGGCAGGAAAGCCTGTTGTGCACCGGCAGGGGTCTGGTATCGTCCATTCCGGGCTGGCAGGCATAAGTCAGGGGTGTATCCCCCTGTTCGGACCCCGGATGGAGGGGAAGGGCCTGGTGCGGCAGGATGATCTGGAGGTTCGGGTCCGCGTTGCGCTGCAGAAGGCGGCCCAGCAATTGCACCTCTCCGAGCCCCGCAGCCAGGTGCAGCAGGGTTTCGTGGGACGAGGTGCTGCAGCGGCCGTCCGCGCTCTCCGCCGTATTCCGGATCATCTGGAGCCTTTCCCTGATTTCGTCCTGCATGTACTGGCGCATGGAAACCTCGGAAAACATGTGCCAGTCAATATGGCGGGAATTGGGGAAAGCCCGCGGAAAATGAAACGCTCCGGGCTGCGGTGCGCCGTGAAATCCGCTGCGGTAAGAATTCCCTTTCCGCTTTTGTCAGATAGGGTTGAATTTCCATTCCGCGGGGAAGGGTCATTCCTGAGGAACCAGAAAATGGTGGAGCCTGCGACAAGAGCCGCAAAAACGCTCAAAGCTCCAAGAAACCAGAGGGTTTTCTTTCTTAAGGTCGTGTGTATCCATCATAAGCAGGGGAACTGCAAAAGCCATGATGCAGGAATCCGTAACTTCGGGCAATGAAAAAATGGTACGCGCAAGGAATGCCCGGAGCGAATTATATGGAAATTTAAACGGCGGATTGTGAATCCGGAGGGAGATTTTCCTGCCTGACATGGAAAAGAAGCCCGTGGATAAAGTCATTTGCGAGGGTGGCGGAAAATATGGTGTCATGCCCCGGACGTCATATTGGACATGGGTCTTATGATGTGGTTCATTTAATTCCAATTATTTGAATTATGTCCGGATTCACAATCCGGTATGATGCGTTAGGCGTTGCGGTTGTGACGTCTGTCTTAAATTTTCTTTCATTTGCTGTTGTTGCCATTGAAGTTAAAAATGCAGGGAGCACCAGTTTTCGGCGCCTATGTGGCGTCTGGTTCCAGAGAATGGCTGGTGCTGGACATGGACCGTGAAACGGTGGCCGGGCTGATTGCCATGATCAGGCGCATTGAAGGGACGTGCATTGTCCTTGCGGGCCTGGACTCCGCATATATTGAAGATAAACAGCCGGAATTCGTCCGGGAGGCCCGCCGGTATTACACCCGCTGCAAGGAGGTGGATGACCTGCTGGACGTGCAGGGGGACAAGCTGCTGAAAATAGCCGTATATGACTTCAAGGGGAGCGAAGGAAAACAGTTATCCCCGCCTGAAGCATTTGGAGCATGGCTTCCAGGTGGCCGTCTCCGGAGAAAAATGGATGGACATCAGCCGGAAGGGGGCCGATAAGGGGCGCCGCCCTGGAGCTGATTCAGCGGAAACTGGGCATTTCTCCGGAGGAAACGATGGTCTTTGGGGACCAGATGAATGATGCGGAAATGATGCGGCAGGCCCGGTTCAGCTATGCCGTGGCGAACGCCGTGCCGAAAAAATCCGTGCCATGGCCGCGTTTGAGGCCCCGTCCAATCAGGAAAACGGAGTCATGCAGGTGCTCGGAAAGTTGCTGGAGGTCCATGCTCCGCAGGGTGGGGCCGGGGACTGCTGAGCCGTCCGGTCCATATTGCCGGGAGCAGGGAAACTGGTAAAACAAGGGCATGGGGCATCCTGGCGTGGCTGGCAGGCTTATGTTCCATGCCGGTGATGGCCGTGTTCGCCTGCGTGGGCGGCGTTTTGCCGGGAACTGGCTTTCTGCTGTTCAAGCTGGAGGATCCCCTTCTTGGGATTCTGGCGGGGTGTCTGGTTCTGATGGAAGCGGCTGGGGACTGGGTTCTCCATTTGATGGGAGCGTAAACCCGTTGTCCGCGGCAATGAAGGATGCTTCCTCCACGCCTTCCCGGCGAAGGGCTTCCCGGAAATCGTCCAGCGTTTCCTGGTAGCCGTCGTCCGCCAGTTGCCAGGTGCCGAAGTGGAAGGCCATGCCCTGCCTGGCGCGCAGCGTTTTAAAGGCCCGGACTGCGTCGCGCGGCGACAGATGGACGCCTGCCATGAGTTCTTCCGGAAGATAGGACCCGATGGAAAGAAGGGCCAGGTCCGGAGAGCCGAGGCGGTCCCGTATTTCCGCGAAAAAGCGTGTCCGGGCCGTATCTCCGGCAAAATAAATGCCCGGACCGTCCGCCGCGCGCAGGAAAAAGCCTCCCCACAGGGACCGGTTGGCGTCTCCGTGGAATGGACTGCGGCCGCTGTAATGCCGTGCGGGGGTGAAGGTGACGGTGGTTTCCCCATCCCCGGACGGCAGGGTGGCGGACTGCCACCAGTCCAGCTCGCGGATCTGCGCCTGTGCGCCGCAAGGGCGCAGAAGCAGGCGGCGCAGCCCCAGAGGAACAAGAAAGACGGGGTGGAAGCGTTCCTCCAGCCTTTTCAGGGTGGGCGCGTCAAAATGGTCGTAATGGTCGTGTGAAACCAGTACGGCGTCCACCTGCGGCAGATCCTCCCATGCGATACCCGCGGGCCGCTTCCGTTTGGGGCCCATCCATGCCACGGGGCTCACGCGGCCGGACCAGACGGGGTCCGTCAGCACGTTCAGGCCGTGCAGCCGGATCAGGATGGTGGCATGATTGACCATGACGGCCTCCCATTGCCCCCGTTCCACGGGAACATGAAAGGAGGGGGAATACGGGCGTTTTCCACCACGGACGGATAGGGGCGCGGACGGCGCGTGAGCATCCATTTGACGATGCTCCAGTGGCTGCGGTGCGGTATCGGTTCCGGAGAGTGGAACCGTTGCGCCGCCCGTTTTTCTAAGGAAAATGTGCGGCAGAGCCGTGACTGGAGGAAGGAATCCAGGGACATGGGGAACGCGGTCCATCATAACGGTTCCGGTTCCGGGAGGAAACGGGCGCCCCCAAATCAGCATGAAAGCCGCCGCCCTTTTTAGTTTTGCTTTTCCGGGGCGTATATGGTACATCCGTGCCAGACGTCATGAATCAGGAATTCTTTTCAGTGCTTGTGCAAGTGGTGGCAGCCCTGGGGCTGGCCGGCATTATCTTGTTGCTCAGTATCTTGATGGGCAAGCGCTCCTCCGTGCGCAAGCCTGCGGACATTCCCCTACGAATGCGGGATGATTCCCATGGGGGAAGGCGCTCCCATGTTCTCCGTGAAATTCTACATGGTGGCCATGCTCTTCGTCATCTTTGACCTGGAAGTGGTATTCCTCTATCCCTGGGCCGTCAACTTCCGGGACTATGTGATGATGAATCCGGAATCCTTCACGGCCATGTGCATCTTCATCGGCATTCTGCTGGTGGCCTACCTGTACGCGCTGGGCAAGGGGGCCCTGAACTGGCACCACGATCCCCGCTGACCCTTCCTTATTCCATTTCATCAAACGCCGTGCTCCGTCGGGAACGCGGCGTTTTTCATGTGGAAGAAAGGGGACAACCCTGGGAAATCCTATGGCGGGGAAAAATCCCCTTAAGGCTTATTCCTTGCCTCTATGTCTCTTTTGCGGATAAATTCTTATTGTATGAAAGATGATTTCTCTTGCCAGGGAAAGGGAATGGGGATAGCGTCTGCGTGACCAGGAAATCCAGCATGAATCTGCCTCTTCCCAAAACGACGCAGGGAGTCTACCGCCTGTCGGTCAGCACCTTCTATTTTCTCCAGGGCCTGGTATTCGCCAGTTGGGCGTGCCGCATTCCGGACATCAAGAATGCGCTGGGACTGAATGACGCCGATGCCGTTCCGGTGGGGCAAATGTCCGCCATGGCGCTGTCCGGCTATCTGGTGGGCCGTTGCGGCAGCCGGGAGGATACTGATAGCGGCTTCCATCTTTTATCCCGCCGTGCTTGTGTATCTGGGCATGGCGTCCTCCTTCTGGGAACTGGCGGCGGGGCTGTTTTTCTTCGGGGTGGCCGCTAATTTGACGAATATCTCCGTCAACACGCAGGGCGTGGGAGTGGAGCGGCTGTACCAGTGCAGCATCATGGCCTGGTTTCATGGCTTGTGGAGCCTGGCGGGATTCTTCGGCGCCCTGCTGGGGCGTTGATGGTGGACTGGAAGGTATCCACGGAAATGCACTTCATCGCCATTTTCCTGATGTGCATGGTCATTCTGGCCGTCTTTTCCCCCTCCCTCCTGCCGCGGGATGCACGCCGCTCCTCCACCCAGGGCGGAGGCATGTTCCGGAGCATGGATGCCTATGTCTTGGTGATCGGACTGATCGCCTTCGGAAGCATGGTGAGCGAGGGAACCATGTTTGACTGGAGCGGCGTGTACTTTGAAAGCGTGGTGCAGCCCGGTCCCGGACTGGTGCAGATGGGCTACGTGGCGTTCATGAGCACCATGGCCCTGGGACGCTTTACGGCGGACCGCATGGTGATGCGCTTCGGCCCCGTGCGCGTGCTGCGCGCCAGCGGCATTCTCATTGCCTCCGGGCTGCTGGTCTCCGTCCTGTTCCCCATGCTGTGGTCCGCCACGCTGGGCTTCCTGCTGGTGGGCTTCGGAACCTCCTCCATCGTTCCCCTTTGCTACAGCATGGCCGGAAAATCCAAAAAATGATACCAAGCGTAGCCCTGGCCTCCGTCTCCACCATCGGCTTTCTGGGCTTCCTGCTGGGGCCTCCGGTCATCGGCCACATTGCCCATGCTTTCTCCCTCCGGTGGTCCTTCTCCCTCATTGCCCTGGTGGGGCTGGGCACGGCGTTCATCGCCCCCTTCCTGAAAAAGTTCAGATAAACTTCCGGAAAAGGGAATGAGCGCGGGCATGCGGTATTATCTATTCCAAAGTTATCTACAGGCAATTCTTCTATTTCTATGATGTTGTTTATGAGAATATCGCATTCCGGCAATTTTTTGATTTCCACTTCATATAGATTGTTGCTGCCGAGGTGGGCATAGACTACATAGATTTTACGGGGATCGGGTGAATAGTCTGGATTATCCGGGTAAAGAGACTGGATAGCTTGATAAATATCAGTTGGTGTGAGGGTTCCGCAATTGGCGTGATGAACATGGGCGCATGCTTGAGCGTGTATGTCTGTCGATGTGTAGATGACCGAAACGCACGATCTCAGGCCGACGGAGGACAATACTGCCGGATTGGCGTCAAATGTTAACAAGCCTTTATAATTGGTAATCAGCGGTTTGGTTTTTACTCTCCGCCTTCTGGGAATAAATGGAGCCGGGCCCTGATAGCGGCCGGGAGACAGTTGTGACCGTATTGTTGGGGGTGTGGTATGAAATTTCCGATATTAACGGGTTCTATTTTCTCTTGGGTATGGTATGCATGATTGTTTTTTTTGTGTTGATAATAAGGATTTTAAATTAATTTTTAAGCAGAATTTTAGAATATTCTCTTTGCCGGAGGCACGAATTGACTTCCAAATGTACGGACAGGGCAGGCGAGTGCGAAGGGCGGCCGTCGGCTTTTTCTGTTGGGAGCCGTCAGCCGGGTACTTCTTGTCATTACTGCGGAGTAATTCATTCAATCGCCTTACCTGATGGTGACAAGCGTAGATAATGATGAATAAGGCACTGGATTGTTGTTTTACATGGCGGCCAAATACCCGTGCATGATGTAGTTGGCATGGCGGAAATACCTTGTCAAATAGGGGCGAAAGCGGCTTGAAAGGGTCCAATTTTTCACCATAAAAAAAACCCCTCTTCAAGTTGTTTACTTAAAGAGTGTTATTGATGGTGCGCCTGGCAGGACTCGAACCTGTACGCCTTTCGGCACCAGATCCTAAGTCTGGCGCGTCTACCAATTTCGCCACAGGCGCGACGAATGCGTGGGCGCACTCTGCCATACCGCGCCCTGGCGTTCAAGATTAAACGGGGGAGCTTTGTCTTTGACATGCCCCAGGGCAGCCCGTATGGTGGCGGCCTATGAAAATGTTAATTACCCTGTTGAGTGTCTGTCTTCTGGCCGCGTCCCCCATTCACGGGCGGATGTCAGGCTGCCCAAAAGCACTTTCACCACGGACCGAATGGAAGAGGCTCTGAAAACAGCGAAAGAGCAAAAAGAAGCCCGTGGCCTATCTTTATACGAACACGGCCACGACCTGCCCGCTGGCCGCCGGCGTGACGGAGGGATTTCTTTGAAGCCGTGGGAAAACGGTGCGTGCTGGTTTATCTCCCGGTGAAGGGAGGCAAGTCCACGGTGGCCGCTCCCCGTGAAGGCGCAGTGCTTTACGTATGAGGCCTACCAGGCGGATTCCAAAAAGCGGCGCGCGAGATCAAGAGGCAGATTATTGCCCTGGCTAAAAAGCAGTCCTGAACCGGAGGACGGAACATTCCGGGCGTTCCGCAGGGCAGTTCAGCCCATGATTTGCGCCGGAAAGGGGAATATTTTCACAAACAGGAAATCCAGCATTCCCACGCACAGGGCGATGCAGATGGCCTTTTGGGCGACAGGCGGGGAGCCGTCTTCAGCCAGATGACGATTCCCGCGTGGACCGCCAGGGAGATGCCCACGGACCACCAGAAGAACGGAATGCCCGTCATGGCAAAGAGCGCCGCCAGCGGATAGGTGAACGCCAGGAAGATTTTCATGATGGCTTCCCCATTCATGTCCAGCCAACAAGCACCAGGGCCTGCTGGGGGTGACCAGGGAGCGGCAAGACGTTCACGATGGCGAATCTGATCGCCCGGATGAACAGGCCCACGCTGGTGATTTCCCACAACAAGACGCTCCGCCGCGCAGCTTCACTCCGGAGCTGAAAAAGCTTTTTCCCCGAATAACGCGGTGGATTACTACGTTTCCTATTTCGACTATTACCAGCCGGAGGCGTACATCGCCAGTTCCGACACTTATATCGAGAAGGATTCCGCCATCAATGACGAGCTGGACCGCCTGAGCCTGAACGCCATGAATTCCCTGATGACGCGCCGGGACGTGATTGTGGTGGCGTCCGTCTCCTGCATTTACGGCCTGTCCACCCCGGAAGATTACCGTAACCTGACCCTGCGCATTCGTGAGGGAGACATCATGGACCGGGACGTGTTCCTCCGGCAGCTGGTGGAACGCCTGTTTGAGCGGCAGGATTTTGATTTTACCTGCGGCACGTTCCGCGTGCGCGGGGAGGTGGTGGAGGTGTTTCCCGCTTATTCGGAAGGGGAGGCGATCCGCGTGGAGTTTTTCGGAGATGAGGTGGAACGGGTTTCCCTGACTGATTCCACCTCCGGCCGCGTGCGGGAACGGCTTGGGAGTTACACCTTTTCCCGGCCAAGCAGTACGTGGCCGCTCCGGAAAAACGGGCCGCGGCGCTTAAGGCCATCCGAGCGGAGCTGGAGGACCGCGTGGGATGGTTTGAGAAGCATGGGCGTCTTTTGGAAGCGCAGCGCCTGAAACTGCGTACGGATTACGATCTGGAGCTGATTGAAGAACTGGGCTTCTGCAAGGGGATTGAGAATTATTCCCGCCATCTTTCCGGCCGCCTGCCGGGCAGTTCCCCCCCACGCTGCTGGATTTCTTCCCCAAGCGATTCCCTGACCCTGATTGATGAAAGCCATGTGGCCGTGCCCCAGCTGGGCGGCATGTACGAGGGGACCGCAGCCGCAAGAATATTCTGGTGGAGCATGGCTTCCGCCTGCCCAGCGCGCTGGACAACAGGCCGCTGAAATTCCATGAGTTCATGGAGAGGCAGAACCAGATTGTGTACGCCTCCGCTACGCCGGGGCCGTTTGAGCTGGTGAACTGCCGTGCGGACAACAAGACTTATATTCCCGTGCGCCGCGCCGCCAGGTCCGGGGAAAAGGCGCCGGAAGGCTTCAAGGGGATTCTGTTCACTTCCCCCAAGGATATCCGCGTCACTCCCAGCCCGTCTACGGAACCGGTGGAGAAGTTTGATCCCACGAAGCGTTCCACACCCCTGATTGTGGAGCAGATTATCCGTCCCACCGGCCTGCTGGAGCCGAAGATCACCATCCGTCCCCTGAAAGGGCAGATTGACGAGACGATTGCCCTGTGCAACGAGCGCGTTGCCAAGAATGAACGCGTGCTGGTCACGACGCTGACCAAGAAGACGGCGGAAGACCTGACGGAGTACCTGAAGGGGTGGGGCTGAAGGTTTCCTACATTCATGCGGATGTGGACGCGATTGAGCGCGTGGAGATTCTGCGCGGCCTGCGTGCCCGGAGGATAGAGGTTCTGGTGGGCATCAACCTGCTCAGGGAGGGGCTGGATTTGCCGGAAGTCTCCCTGGTGTGCATTCTGGATGCGGACAAGGAAGGTTTCCTGCGCAATGAAACGTCCCTGGTGCAGACGGCGGGCCGCGCCGCGCGCCATTTGAACGGGGAGTGCGTCCTGTTTGCGGATGTAATGACGGATTCCATCAAGCGGCTGATTGAGCTGACGGATTACCGCCGGAGCATTCAGGAGAAGTACAACCTGGAGCACGGCATTGTTCCCCAGACGGTGAGCCGGTCCGAACAGGGGCAGTTGAAACTGTATGCGGAAGAGGATGAAGAGTCCTTCCGCGTGGCGGAGGACGAGGCCGGGTACGGGCTGGAAGAGCGCATTGCCAGGCTGGAGGCGGAAAATGAAGGAGGCGGCCTCCCATCTGAATTTGAACGCGCCGCCCTGATCCGGGATGAAATCAGGCAAATGCGCGAAGGCGGTAAAAAAGAGCAGGGCATTCCTTTGAAGAATGCCTCTTTTCCCCTCCGGAACGGGAAAGCCCGGATGTTCCAGACCGGGACGGAGGCAATGACGCCATTTTCCCGGGATCGTCGTGCCGATGATTGATTTTCAAGCGTTTTTCCTGGGAGAAATGTTCCGCGGCAATCGCTGCCAAAAGCGGAGAACCCTTTTTACGGAGAAGGCATGGGAGGTTGCCGCATTTCAAAACGAATTGCTAATCCGTTACGGATTAGCACGGAATGGACTCCATGCCACAGGGAGCGCCGCAAGCCTTGCGGCATCCGGACATCAACAGGAACGGCAGAAAACTTTTTTTCCCTGAAAGTCAGGGAATCGTAGCGAGACACCTGCTTTTCAACGGCTGCAAAGGCTTGCGCCGCTCCAAAGGCCGGTCATGCAATTCCGGAAGGTTGCACCACAAGGGAACGTTTCTCAATAAGGACATGGCTATTCAGCATAAGTCCCTTGTTATAAAAAAACAGGCCTTGACCCCGGATTAGCAATCCGTTAGTTTATCCGTCCAGGCGCCGGAGCGGCACTGGGTTCATTGACTGTGACGGAATGATGTTTGGCGTATTCTTTTTTTCTTCGTGATTCTAGCTTCTCTGCTTGTTTTATGGCGCTGGCGTGCAGATGACTGCATGCTGCCGTGGAAGAAGGTGGTGGCTGCCTGCGGAATTTGCAGTGTCATTCTTTTCCCCCTGGGTCTCGTGTTCCGTGCGGATGGCCTGTGTTTCGAACCTGGGAGGGCGCCGCGTCCTCTATTGTCCAGTATGGAATTTTTTTTTAACGGCTTTATGCCTGTCCGTACAGGCGTTGAATGGCGTGGTATGGTATGGCGCGCGCCATGAAACGGGAGTGGGGCCCCTGGGGAAATGGGGCGTCATGGCCGTTATTTCCATCGCTGTGCTGGCGTGGTGGTTGCATGCGGGTTCACGGTGTTCCTTTGATTTCCAATATCGCCAGTATCCCCAAATCGTCAGCGGACAGTATAATTTGATGCATACGCTGGCCCACACCCTGCTGTGCAAGGGTGTTTTAAGCGTCTGGCCGGAATTTCAGGCCATCGTTCTGGTTCAACTGGGGCTGCTGTTGTCCGTTTGCTTCATGATCGTTTCCTGGGCGGCGCGCGAACGGATGCGGGCGCTGATCGTACTGGGAGCCGTCTTGCTGTGCCTGTTCCAGTTTGAGATGGTGACGACGGTGATCAAGGACGTTCCCTATTCCATTTTCCTGATGGCGCTTACGGTGGGATTATGCTCCTGGTTATTGGAAAACGCACCTCCGCCCTGTGGCTGATCGGTCTTGGGCTGGCCGGAACCGGGTGCCTGCGCTATGACGGAGCCGTTCCGTTTTTTTTTCTTACTGTCGCGGCCCTGTCCGTCCATATGTTCCATCACCGTGAGGAATTCCGCCGCCTGGCGATTCCGTGATAGGGGGGAATTTGCTGCTGGCTGTTCGCTTTTCTCGTCCTTCCCTTTCTGATGGATGCGGAAAGCGGCGCGTCCGGCACCAAGTATGCCAAGATGGCTCATGTGGTCTGTGATATTTTTTGCAGAGGCGGGAAGGTGAGCGACGGAGACATGGAGCTGATTGAACGGGAAATCATGCCTAGGGACGTCATCATGAGGCAGTACCGCCTTTTATGAAGATTCCCTGCATCCCGCAGTGTCAGCCGGGTACGGGCAGAAGTATCTCCACACGGGCCTGTTTGAGTCCTGGGAGACAGAATGAAGTATGGGTTTGCGTGGACCTTGTCCGGCAAAGGGAACTTGTCAGGAATCTGTTTTTCTCCGTTTCTGCGGACAATCCCCCCTGGCGGGGAAGATTCTTCTTCTGAACAGCCAGATGGTTTGGAACTTGCCTGCGGGCAATGTCAGGGACATGCCGCAGCTTTCCCCTGTTTTACGGCTGCGTGCTCAGCTTCCTCGTTTACGGAATGATGAAGAAAAAGGCGTATCTGATCCCTTTTGTGCCATTTTACGGAGGTTCTGGCCATTGGCGCGGCGGCGACTACGTATGAAGTCCGCTATATGCTGCCTCTGGAATTGCTGTTCCCCGTCCTGCTGCTTTATTCCATCTCCTGCGCCAAAAGAGCGGATGTCCCGAAGGAGAAAAAAAGGAAGGCCGCCTTTCCTCCGGGGCCCAGCGTGCCGCACTGGTCAGGAGGGGGACCGGGCAGGTGGGGAAGCGTGCCATTTTAACCGGAAAAATGTTTCGGGGTCATTTTCCACTTGCCAAGAGCGGATTGGCGCCTATACTCTTTCCACCATGACCCGCAAAGGTGGTATCAATAAAACTCGCAAGGCAGTCGCCAAGCGTTTCAAGGTTACCGGCACGGGCAAGGTACTGCGCCGTAAACAGGGTAAGCGCCACATCCTCCAGAAGAAATCCAGCAAGCGCAAGCGTCAGCAGGCAAGGTGGCTCTGGTTGACGAAACGCAAGTCTGGGCAGTCAAGCAGAACCTGCCTTTCGCCTAAACCGCGGAAACGCTCGACCAACGCCGAGCTTTCCCCCCGCTGAACGGGGGGCCTTCATGCAACCTTCGACTGCAGGGAGGTGAGGAAGAAGAACAGTCTGTTCAAGATAGAAATAGAAATAAGCTATGCCACGTGCCACTAATGGACCGGCCTCTCGCAAGCGCCGTAAGCGCATTCTCTTGCGTGCCAAGGGTTTCCGCGGTTTCCGCAGCAAACTCTTCCGCTATGCCAAGGATGCTGTTTACAAAGGCTTGGCGGTATGAATACCGCGACCGCAAAGAGACGCAAGGGACAATTCCGCCGTCTCTGGATCGCCCGTATTTCCGCTGCCGTCCGCGACCGCAAGGTTCTGACCTATTCCGCTTTATGGAAGGCCTGAAAAGCCGCCAACGTCGATCTGGACCGCAAACAGGTTCTTGCCGACCTGGCCGTCTCCGACGAAAAGGCTTTTGACGCCATCTTCGCCCAAGCGAAGAAAGTCCATTGAAAGCCAAGGATGGTGCCGTTCTCCGCGCCTAAGACGCAGCATCGGGAGTCCAAGGTTGTTCAGTAAACATTAATCTTATTGGAGCAGCCCAGGCCTTCCGCAGCTCCGCATCCGTCTTGCCGACCAGCTCCTTGTGGAAGTCAATCCAGTCCAGGTCCTCCCTGGAAAGTTTTTTGAGGGGAAAGGGGATTTTCTTTTTCGTGAAGACGTTCTGCATGATCGCGTTGACGCTGTTCAAGCCGGCCAGCCTGGCCTGGAAGGTGGCGCCCGTTTCCTTGTTCGTCCAGGTCCGGGTCATGGAGGGGATGTCCGCTTCTTCCTGAGGCGCGGCGTGAAGAAAGGGCGTACAGGCTATCAATGCGGCTGCCGGAATGCCCGTCATGAGAAACTTGGAGACAATCATCTTTCGTTGTTATGGTGTTTTCTGCCGCATGTCCAGAATTTAAATGTTCCCTCTGTCATTAGGACATCCTTGAAGCTTGTCCGCCGGGAGGCGTCATGATAACCTGACCCACAAAGCACTACCATGGATAGCATTCTTTCCGTTCTTACCACCATTGCCATTATCTTCGGTGTGGTGATGTTGTTTAACTTCATGATTTTCATTCATGAACTGGGTCACTTTTTCGCCGCCCGCTGGCGCGGCCTGTACGTGGACAGGTTCCAAATCTGGTTTGGACGCCCCATCTGGAAAAAGACCGTCAACGGCGTGCAATGGGGGGTGGGCTGGATTCCGGCCGGCGGCTTCGTTTCCCTGCCGCAGATGGCTCCGATGGAGGCTATTGAAGGGAGAGCAGAGCTTCCCAAGGATTTGAAGCCCGTTACCCCCTTGGACAAGATCATCGTGGCCGCCGCCGGCCCCATCGCCTCTTTCCTGCTGGCCGTGTTTTTTGCCGTGGCCGTCTGGATGGTGGGCAAGCCTGATGTGGAGATGGGGGTGACTACGGTCGGCTTTGTTGCTCCGGACAGCCCTGCGGCCCAGTCCGGCATTCTGCCCGGCGACAGGATTGTGAAGGTGGACGGCCGCCCGGTGGACAAGTGGGCGGGCAATATGGAAGGCGTCCGGGAACTGATTATGCTGGGTGAGCATGACCAGGTAGTTTTTACGGTGCAGAGGCCTGGGCATGAAGGAGAGATGGAAATTTCCTGCGGGTTCCGGATTCCGGAAACGTCCTGGTGGCAGCGCTCCGGCATGCGCCAGGTAGGGCTGATGCAGGCGATGCCCTGCGTCATCGGGGAAGTGCTTCCCAATTCTCCTGCCGACCAGGCCGGATTGAAGCCGGGCGACGTGGTGACGGCTGCCAACGGGGAACGCATCTGGAGCCCTGCGGCGCTGGATGGGCTGTTGAAGAAGAATGAACCGCTTCTGCTGGACGTGACGGGCAAGGGATGGCGCCGCGAGGCAGGTGAACATCCAGGGCAGGCTGCCGGAGAACTGGCACAACGGCGCGAACGGCTCCCTGCTCAAGGGCGCCCCAGCCCATTCTGGGCGTAACCTGGGACCTCAGCTCCGTGGGCCGTGACGTAACCGTGCATCCTACTCCGTGGGCGCAGATCAAGCAGAGTTTGAAATGGATGGGAGATACCCTGGCGAAGGTGGCGGCCCCCGGCAGCAGCGTGGGCGTGGAGCACCTCTCCGGCCCTGTGGGAATTGCCAACCAGTTTTACAAGATGTTTTCCCTGGAGGAAGGCTGGAAGCTGGCCCTGTGGTTCTCCGTGGTGCTGAACGTGAACCTGGCTATCCTGAACATCCTGCCTCTTCCTGTGGTGGACGGCGGCCACGTGGTGATGAACACCATTGAGCTGGTTTTCCGCCGCCCCCTGAACGTGAAAGTGCTGGAATTCGTGCAGTTCGGCTTCGTCTTCCTGCTGATGGGCTTCTTCCTGTTCGTGACATTCAAGGACGTGGGGGATTTCTTTGGCAAGAAGCCGGACAAGCTGCCCACCCCGGTATTCAAGGCCGTGACGGATTAAACGCGGGCGGCGACCCTTGATACGGCTTGATTCCATGAAGCAGTCACTGGCGGCGCGTTTCCTGTTCCGGGCGGTGGTGCTGGCGCTTCTCGTGTACGCCATGCTGCTCACCTGGTGGACCCCCTTCACCGGGGACAGCTTCATGCATTCCGTATTCGGGGCTGGCCACCGTCTTGCCTTCCAGCCCGTGCTGGAACGGTGCTGGTGGTCGTACATGAACTGGAATCCCCGCCTGGGGATTCCTGGCTGTCTTTACGGCCACGGCGGGGAAGTGGCTTTTTCCTGGACGTCAATCCCTTCGTGATTCTTTCCCTGGCCCTGATGATGTTTTACCTGGCGCGGGGAAGGAGGGTGAATTCCGGGCACTGGCGGGATGTTCTGCTGTTTTCCGTGGGCGCCCTTCTTCTGCTCACGTCTTCATCCAGGCCGGGCATCACGATGTTCTGGCTGTCCGGAGGGACAAACTATGCGTGGTCAGCCGCCGTCTGGCTGGGCTTCCTGTGCCTGTACCGCGGCTTATGGGCCGGGACCTCCCGGATTAAGGACAGGCCCTTTTCCTGGCTCTGGATAGGCGTGGCGGCTTTTGCCGCCGGGATGACCAACGAGAACCAGATTCCCGCTTCCCTGGGCATGCTGTTCCTGTACTGGCTGTATGCGCGCTGGAAGAGCCTGGTTCTTCCCCGCTGGTTCTTCGTCGGCTGGGGTTTTCATGCCCTGGGTGGCGCCTGTCTTCTGCTGGCTCCGGGAAACGGCGTGCGTCTTCATTCGAGACGGCGGGTGGCGCCGCCGTCCTTCATTCCTGGGCGGAGCGTTTCGGCGCCATTCCGGAACTGATGAATGCTTTTTACGAGTTCATGCCGCTTCCTAAAATCCTGCTGGCAGCCGTCGCCGTGGCCCTGATCCTGCTGACGTGGAGAAGAGGTTGGAAGACTTGGAAGGGGGCTTCTCTCCGCCGCATGTGCGTTTCCCTTCTGTTCATTCTGGTGGCCCATGCCATGGCAATCAGCTTTTTTGTGCGCGTGATTCCCGCGTGGCATGCCATGTTTTCCGCCACGGTGCTGATGATGACGGGCATCCTGGGGCTGTACGGGGTATGGATGGACGCCGCGCAGAGGCGTTGGATTCCTTCCTGCGTGCTGCTTGCGGCGGCCGGGCTGGCCCTGTGGGTATGCTCCGGGTATCTGGATGCCTTCCCGCGCATCCACCGCCAGTGCGAGGAACGGAAAATGTTCATCCGCCATGAACTGGAAAAGGGAGAGAGAAACATTGCGGTCCCTCCTTATGAGCCCGTGCCTCTGGCTCCCTATGTTTCCGTGATGTGGCGCATGAGCAGCGGAGACCCGGATGAATTCATCAACCGTTCCATTGCCCGTTATCTGGGAATTGAAAGCATCCGGGTGGCTGTGCCTGAACATTGACCGTCTTTTTTGGCGAATAGCTGTTTTCCCGGCGCGGCTGTATTCCGGTGGAAACGGCGGCGCGGTAAAAGTCCGGCTGTTTTTATAAACCGCCCTCCGGCCATCTTTTCTTTACTCGAATGCCGGTGGAACAGGAACGCTCTTGCGGATCAATAATCCGGTGATTGCATAAATTCTTTAATTAATATTAAATCTATTTATATTAAATACATTATATATATTTATATCTTGATATGAATCCCTCAATACATGGAAAACAAAAAAAGATATATTATTTAATTTTTAGTGTTTTCCATTGACATCGGATTATTGATCCGGTTTACTTTGTGTCACCATGAAGAAGTCCTTGTTTTCTCTGGCTCTGATTTCAAGTTCCCTGCTGGCAGTGCAGGCGGCGACTGTGCAAATTGACTTCGGGCGCGATGACGCCGCGACAGACGGAGCCCTCAATATGAATTACGACCATTCCTCCGCAGCCCTGGGCACGATGCCGGGCGACGTCACTTTGGGATGGAGCACGGCCGGATACCCTGTGGGGGATGACGGCCATACCACGACCAAGACGCCCGGCGAAGAAAACGGGTGGAAGAACGCTTTTGGCGGCAGTATGCCTTTCTCCCTGGGAGACAGCTTCCGGGACGGCCTTTTAACGCAGACGGCGACCGGTTCCGGTTCTTTTACCGTGACTTTCAGCGGTCTTGCCGCCGGGGAATATACCTTGTCCCTTTTCGGCGGTTTCACGGGTAAGGACGTCTTTGCCGGACAGACGTGGACGATCGGAGGTGCCGACGCTTCCAACGCGACCTGGACAAACTTTGGCACAAACGCCAGCGGTGATTGGAACGAGCTTTCCACGACGACGGGCGACAGTTCCGGCGTTCTGGCTCCGGGGAATGCCGCAGACGGCTCCAATCCTTCCGCCAACAAGGGCCTTTATTCCACGGTGGAGCACATCGTGGTGGGGGAAGACAGGACGCTTACTCTCACGATTCAGGGGACGCGTCCACGCGGATTTAACGGCGCTTTCCCTTTCCGCGCCTTCAGGGGCGGCATGTTTTCCAGCCGCGGCAACGGTTTTTTTCCATAGGGGCATTATCCGTCGTTAACACAGGAACGCAGGGAGGAACGGCAAGGAAAATGCGGGGAAAAAGACAACTGCCGGTCCTTCAGGAAAAAAATTCCTTTAAATGCGGATGGTTTCCTTCAAATGGGTGGAAACAATGATGCACGCGATTCGTTCCGGCGGTATTCCCGTGATTCTGGACACGATGCGGGCGTAGGCGTTCAACTGGTTGGAGTGGCGTTCCCGCAATTGCTCCGGAGAGTCCGCATGGTCCGTCTTGAAGTCCACGATGCAGGCGCTTCCGTCATGAAGGAGCAGCCTGTCAATCACGCCGGAGATCCAACTGTTCCCGTCAATGGCTTCAATGCGCTGTTCCTTCATGATGCGTGCCGTTCCGGGAGGGGTGAAGAGTTCGCGGATGGAGGGAATCTCCATGCAGGCGGCCACCGTGCGTTCCGCCTCCGTGGCGGGATGAAGAGCCCATTCCGGCTTGTCCGATTCATCCCAGCGGGTAATCCGTTCAAAGACGGCGTGAACGGCTGAACCGAATGCGGCGGATTCCGCATCGTCGGCATATCTTCCTTCGTGGGCCGCGTCTTCTGCCGCCGGCAGGCCGGAGGGGGAAGCCGCTCCCCTGACCATCGGTCGTTGGAGGGCCATTCCGGCGTGTCTTCCTCCGCCCGTTCCCGTACGGATTCCGTGAATTCTCCGTACCACCCGCCATGGCCGCAGGAATACAGGCATTCCGCCCCGGATTCCGGAAGCGTGTCTTCCGTTCCTTTTTCACAGGACCGGGCTGCGGAACGGACGACCTTCCACATGGAATCCGCGGTCATTTCACCTTTTTCTTCCCGGTAGGGGAGAATGACGTACGTGGCCCGCTTGGCGCGGGTGAGCGCCACGTACAGCTTGCAGAAGCCGTCAAACTGCTGCTGGGCGCGCCATTCCCGGTAAAGCTCCTGGAGCTGCGGAACGTTCGTGTAAACGTGCCTGGAAGGGACCAGCACGATTCCTTCTATGCTGCCCTCCCGGTTCTTTTTGACAAAGTGGGTCAGGTGCCTTCCGTCCGCAAAGGGGGCGTCCCTGCCGATCTGGGGCAGGATGACGATGTCGAATCCCAGGCCCTTGGATTTGTGGATGGTCATGATCCGGACGATGCCCCCGGCAGGATCCTCCCGGCGGGTCACGTCTTCCATGTGCCTGATCCATTCATCCAGGGAAACGCCTTTCTCGTCCACCTGTTCCGCCTCATTCTTCCAGACGGCCAGGCGGTCCCGGTGGAATTCGGTCAGTTCCGTTCCCGTCCGGGCCAGCCTCCGCTCCAGTTCTTCCATGACGGCGGCGTAGCCGTCCCGTTCCAGCAGGAGGCGCCAGGCCTTCCAGTCCATGCCTTCAGGCCGTTCCGGAGTGACGAGGGGCCGGAGGGGGGAATGGATGAGCAGGCCTGCGGCAAAGGGGTCTCCCGGCATGAGCAGCCAGCGGAAGAAGTACAGCAGGTTTTTTCCCAGGGGGAATCCACGCCCACCGGAACGTCGTCGCATACCTCCGCGGGAACGCCGTGGTCCGTCAGCCAGGTCTTGATGGCTAGCGCCTGGTTTTCGTGCTGACCAGAATGGCGGTTTCCAGGCCGCGGCGCAGGGCTCCGGTACGTTCCAGGATGTCGGCTGCCGCCTGGCACACCAGGTCGTTGGCGGTGGAGGCTTCCGCCTTGGGCGTCTGCCAGATTTGGGAGACGCCGGACCGGCCTTCCAGATGGGGGGCGCACCGGTGCTCCGGATATTCCCCCCCATTGTTCCAGGGCGGCGGGTTCGCAGTCCGGCGCCGTCCGGGCGTAGTCGCAGATGTCGTTCACCAGGTCCAGCATGGGACGTGTCCGGAATTCATCCAGCATCCAATGGTCATAGCGGCAGTACATGCGGTATTGCAGGTCTCTCTTGAGCTCCGGCGTGACGGCTCCCCCGCCCAGCATGCGCGTGACGTCGTGAAACAGGAACCTTCCTTGTTGCGGACCAGGGAGGAATATTTGCCTTCAAAAGGAGCATCGGTCCGTGCGTGGCGCGGGTGCGGCGCAGCCCTGCAGGACCTCCATGCGCAGCCAGCTCTGGATGAGTTCTTCCAGCGGAGGGACCAGAAGTCCTTGAATTTTTTCCCGCGCCTCTTCCACGGTGATGTTCCAGGAAGAACCTCCGTCCGTGCGGAAGCGCACGCAGCCCAGCCTGGCGTATTGGGAGAAACCGTTCAGGAAGCGCAGGAACAGTTCTTTGCTTTTGGAGCCGTTTTTCCCTTCCGGAGCAGGCGCCTGCTGTGCCTGGAAAGCCACGGCATGCAGGACGGCGTCAAATTGTTCCAGGGGGAACGGGGGCGCCAGTTCTTCCGGCGTGAAGCCCAGCGCGACGACAGGGTTTCCCCATGTTCCGGCGTCCGGTTTCGTCCAGGAAAAGTTCGTGGTAGGTGTTGAGACGCCGCATCATGGAATCCTCCGCATCCGCGGCTTCCGCATCGAGTCCGCTCCGGAGAGGAAGGCGTCTTCAAAATTCCGCCTCCGCTCCCCTGTTCACGGGCATTCCCGGTACAGGGAAAGCAGGGCTTCGCGGCCAGCTTCTCCGCCGTGGTGTCAATCATGCTGAAACTCGCCGCTGACGCCCAGCTCAAAGGTGCTGGTGGAGGCAATCTGGGCAAAAAAGGCTGTCAATGGTGCAGAGGTTGAGGCGCGCCGGGTTCTGCACGGATGTGCAGCAGATGCCGGAAACGCTCCCGGTGCGGGTTTTCACCTTCCATGCCTCCGTTGCTCCGGGCCAGATGCCGGGTTCCCCGGCGTTCCCTTGATGACCGTCCAGAGCTGTTCTTTCAGGCGTTGCGCCCCTTCTCGTCCGTAAAAGGATGCGGTCAAATCCCCTGCCGCCTTCCGGGTGAAGGTGATGGCGATGAGCCGTTCGGGGTGGCTGCCGTGGTTCAGAGCCAGCAGCCCCAGGAAGCGCAGGAAAGCTTCCCGTTCCGGCGGATGCGGAGATCAGCATGTTTGGTCCGGGAGAACATCTCACCGAAAGGCAGGTGGGGGGGTGAGGTTGAGGCCCAGCAGGTCCTGCAGGCTTTCACGCCGGGAGGCCATCAGGTCCTCCGTCGTAGGAGGAGGTTCCAGCCCAGTTCCTCCGCGGTGATGAGCCCGCGGCCCTCATGAAGGAGCTTCATCAGCTCCACCGTCCAGGCGCGCGCGCTGTCCAGCGCGCATTCCTCATAGCCGGGCATGGGGTCGCGGAGATGCCGATGTCCAGCGGATTGGCGGGAAGGGCGTAATACGCCGCCGAAGGTGGCCGCCATAGGCTTCCGCGGCCCACAGCACGTAAACGGGCAGTTGCAGGTCTTTCCAGCGCGCGTGCGCCAGCCTTCCGTTTTTCTGGCGTTTGGTGTAGGGCCGCAGGGCCGGGGAAAGCAGGGACAGGGCGTCCGGGCGCCCGATCGTTTCCAGATGCTTTCTTTCACAGGATGCGGCTGCTCCCGTTTTGTAGTCAATGACCCGTATGCGCCCGTCCGCGTGGCGGTCGATGCGGTCAATGCGGGAGACTTCATGGGGAAGCCGCCCAGGGACCAGTCTTCCACCTGGTGTTCAAAGGCGATGCAGGACCAGCCTTCCTGAAGGTCCTGCAAATGCTGGACGGCGTAAACGGAAAGCCTCTGCTCCATGGAGCGTTTTTGCAGCAGCAGGGGCATGAGGGGCGTGGGGCCGTATTGTTTCCGAAGGTTTGTTCCAGTATTTCCGTGATGGCGTCTTGAAGGGCGGCAGCTTCCATGCCGTCTTTCAGGGCGGCGTGTTCCCGGCAGAAGCATTCCAGAACATCGTGCAGCATGGTGCCCAGTTCGTTGACGGCCATGTCCTCCTTGTCCGGCAGGAACTCCTCCTCATTCATGTGCAGGGCCTCCCTCATCCAGAAGCGCATGGGGCACGCCAGGAACCTTTTTGAGGACGGAGGGGGAAAAGGCTAGCCCTTTTTCCTTCCACGGGTTTTTTGTAGCCGGGCGCCATCGCGCCGATGTCCGTGGCGGCCTTCCAGCCTTCTGCGGGCTGAAGGTACCAGCTTCCGCGCTGGTAGGGGAGGGGTGCGGGCGGATCGCTGATTTCCCGGAAAAGCTGTTCCACGCGGTGCGGCAGTTCCGCGTCCGGGCAGCGCATGAGCAGGGAGGAAGGCGTCAGCGGATCGTTTTTGCTGCTGGTCCGGGAGAGAATGATGGTGAGGCTGCCTCCCGTTCCCGTGAATGGAGCAGGGCGGTCAGCAGGAAGCTGTCCCGGGCTTTTTTCCGGTTGAAGGAATCGATGCCCAGGGCTTCCCTCAGTTCCTCCGGCATGAACTGGTCGGAAACGCCGCCTTCCGGTACGGTCCCCCTCGTTCAATCCCGTCAGAATAAGGTGTTTCTCCGGGCGGAAGTGGACTTCCATCCAGCCCAGGGAATCCAGTACCGCGTGGGCCTTCCTTCTGTTTTCCGCAAGCTGCCAGCCTTTCAACTGTTGCGTGCAGTACTCCGACAACCTGTCCATGTCCGTCCAGCGTTCGTCACGGCCCGCGCAGGAATCCTGGGCCATGCCGCAGGAAATGCCCTGGTTCGCCATGGCGTGTTTAAGGCTTTGCAGGCTGCCCGCCATTTCCAGCATGCTGGAAAAATCCTCCGGCATGTGCCGGGGAACAGGCGCGGATAAAGACGGTGGGGAGAGGTTCCCAGCGCCTGGAGCCAGCCGGCCAGCTCTTCCAGGACGGAAGCCGTTTCCTCCTTTTCCTCCAGCCGGGGGAACTGGTCCGCCGGAATAACCTGGGGGGCGAAGAAATGGAGGCAAGGTATTCCCTCAATTGCCTGCCGGATTCCCGTGTGGGGACCAGCACCAGATTCCGGTGGAAGTCGTTTCCCAGGGAAAGCAGCCGCTCCGCTACAGCCCGGCAGGCCGGTTTGTCCCAGGATAGAAA
>VOFI01000213.1_pt1 | contig 24001 bp, 45 predicted proteins | sample 5384131 | NCBI WGS metagenome assembly VOFI01 (sample SAMN12384728, study PRJNA508395) | human gut metagenome | isolation source: healthy gut H | host: Homo sapiens | reverse complement strand
CCGGAAATACTGTTCGGGAAACGACTGCTTTCCACACGGTTCATGATCACGGTTGCAACTGCGAGCATGGATTCATAATTATAATGAGCCCTCACATTGGATAATCGCTGCAAGTAAAGTAAGATCATCCGCAGAAACCGTCGTACCACCGGTCGTAATCGTACCGCCGCCGGTACCGTTTACCTGTCCGGCATTGTCCTTTTTAGCTGCTGCCCTGCAGCAGCTCTCTGGCGTGCTTCTTCAGCGAGACGTGCTGCCTTCTTCCTCCTTTGCCTTTTTCAGTTTGGCATTGACAGTGTCCAGGTCGGTAGAAGTAGCCACTGCTTTTGCCTGAAGCTCTGTCTGCTTGGATTTTAACTGTTCACTCAGAGACTGCATGGAAGCCTGCTGGTTTTCCAGATCTTCCTTCTGATCTGCGATCTCCTGGTGGATATCCTGAAGCTGGGTCAGAGCCTGACGGTCATAATCACTGAGATTTTCAATAAAATCGGCTTTGTTCAGAAAGTCAGTCATATTTTTGGCTGAAAAAGCATCTCCAGAAGTGATGCATTCCCGTTCTCATACATATATTTGATACGGGTCTTCATATCTTCATACTGCTTATTCTCTTTTCCTCGGCATCAAGCAGATCGTCCTGCGTCTTGTCTATACTGCTGTTGAGGATCTCAATCTGCATCTCAGTATCAGAAATCTGGTTGCTCAAATCCAGAATATCCTGGTTGATCCCTGCAAGTTCCTTTTCAAGGGCGGAGGTTTGGCTTTCCAGACTCTCAATACTGTCTGTGGCATGAACCGGAAAAACAGAAAGAGTTAATGCAAAGGTGCAAAGGAGAGCAGCTCCCGTAAGCATCCTGCGATTTTTATAGATTTCCATAATCTCGAATCCTTTCTATATAACGACATTTAATGATGTCGGGGTCAAAAAGCCCCGACTTTGATGCCTACGGTTGCTCCGTGCTACGCACTCCCATTAATCCCTACCCAATATTCGCATATCGTGGGATTATCATCCCACTTTTATGCTCATATCGGGGGCGCCCTAAGGTCTTTCACCCACCTATGAGCAAGCTCATGTGGGCTTAGAACTTTTGACCCTGGCATCATTTAATTTGTCGAGTACCCATTATACAATAAATTGCGTTATAAGGCAAACTCTGTTAGAATTATTTTAGAAATAATTTATAAGATATACTTAATATATTTAAAAGTTTCGTAATAAATAGAATTATAATAAATCAGGAGGAGCAGAAAAGCATGCAAAAAGATTAAGATGATCGGACTTGATCTGGATGGTACATTATTGAATGATAAAAGGAGCTGACACCTTATACAAGGCAGGTGATGGAAGAGGCAATCCGTCAGGGCGTTACAGTTCTTGTTGCAACAGGACGCCCGTGGATGGGAGTGCCGGAGTTCCTGAAAAGTTTTCCGGGAATGGATTATGCACTGACATCGAATGGAGCAAGGATTGTCCGTACGCAGGATGGGAGCGTTCTTATGGAGCAGCTTCTGAGTCGGGATAAGGCGAAAAGATATTGGAAATCTGTGCGAAATATGATACCCTACAAGAGGTATATTTTTGATGGTCAGGGATATGCGGAGGAGAAAAGATGCTTCATGTGGAACGGTATCATCATAATCCGAATATGTGGGAATATATAAGAACAACCCGTATTCCGACAGAGGATATTTTTGGTCTGGTCGATCGGGAATCCCGCAGTCTGGATAAAGTGCAGGCGTTGTTCGCTGATCTGGATGAACGGGCAAGGGCATGGAAAGAACTGGAGACACTGGAAGAAGTGGAGATTGTCGGTTCATTAAAATATAATATAGAAGTAAATGCAGCCGGAGTGAACAAGGGAAGCGGTCTGGTGGAACTGGGGAAGAGGCTCAGGATTGAAAGAGAAGAGATCATGGCGTTTGGTGATGGCGATAATAATGATGAGCCGATGCTGAGGGAAGCCGGTTTTGAGTGGCGATGGCGAATGCCGAAGAGAAAGTAAAGGCAACGGCAGATTATATTACAGGAAGTAATGAAGAAGATGGAGTAGCGAAGGCAATCGAACGGTTTGTACTAGAAGGAGGAGAAGTATGTTAGAGGCATTAAAAGTAATTATTCTTGGTATTGTGCAGGGAATCACGGAGTGGCTCCCGATCAGCAGTACCGGGCATCTGATCCCCGGTGGAAGAACTGATTAAGCTCCAGCAGAATGATGCATTCAAAAATATGTTCAATGTAGTGATCCAGTTTGGATCGATCATGGCAGTAGTGGTGATTTATTTCCATAAGCTGAATCCATTTTCACCAACGAAGACGCAGAAGCAAAGATGATGACGATCCAGTTGTGGATCAAAGTGATTATCGGAACGCTCCCGGCAATGATCGTGGGACTGTTATTGAATGACTGGATAGAGGCAAAGATGAGCAATGCGTATGTGGTTGCATTTATGCTGATCCTGTATGGTATTTTATTCATTGTCATAGAGAATATTAATGCAAAAAAGAGAACCGAGGGTGACGAAGCTGTCCCAGTTGTCTGTTCCGACAGTTCTTCTGATCGGAGTCTTCCAGATGATGGCGATGATCCCCGGAACATCCCGGTCAGGAGCAACGATCGTAGGTGCTTTGGCACTGGGAGTATCCCGTGGAGTAGCAGCAGAATTTACATTCTTCCTTGCAATTCCGGTTATGTTCGGTGCAAGTGCATTGAAGTTATTCAAGTTTGGACTCGCATTTACACCAATGCAGGTGTTTTTATTGCTGCTTGGAATGCTTGTATCGTTTGGAGTATCGATTATTGCAATCAAGTTCCTGATGAAGTATATCAGAAACAATGATTTCAAAGTATTTGGATATTACCGGATCGTACTTGGAATCATCGTATTCCTTTTACTTTGGAATTTCAGCATTACTGTAATACATAAAAAGTAGATCAGAGAACAGAAAATGTAGGGCGATTTACTTGCATTATGTGAAAAGTATGTTAAAATTATTAAGATAATCTGTATGTTTATGCAGAAAAATAATGGATAAATCAGGAGGAAAGAGACATGAAAAAATTTTTTAGCAGTATGTCTGTCAGCAGCACTTGCCGCCAGTATGCTGGTTGGATGCGGTGGAAACAATGAAAAGTGACTGCAAAAAAGTAATCGATATCGACCTTACGAATGAAGAGTATGCATTTGGTGTTGATAAAGAGCAGCCGGAACTTCTTGACGAAGTGAATGATTTTATTGCATCAATCAAAGAGGACGGTACACTGGATGAGATCTGCAATAAGTATTTCTCAGATGGAGAGCCGGAGGCAGTAAAGTCAGCAAAGCTTGATACCACAAAGGATCAGCTCGTTGTTGCAACAAATGCAGCATTTGAGCCTTTCAGTATACAAAGGGTGAAGATTATTATGGAATCGATATGGAGATCGCATCCCTTCTTGCAGAGAAGCTTGGAAAAGAACTTGTAATCGAGAATATGGATTTTGATGCAGTATGTCTGTCTGTAAGCCAGCAGAAGTGTGATATTGCTATGGCAGGTCTTACAATCAATGAAGAGAGAGAAGAGGATGTAACATTTACTGATTCTTACTATTCAGCATCCCAGAGTCTGATCGTACCAAGCAACGATACAGCATTCGATGACTGCAAGAGTGCAGATGATGTGGCAGCGAAACTTGCAGAACTGAAAAGAGTCTGATAAGATCGGTGTTCAGCAGGGAACAACAGGACAGTATTATGTAGAAGGAAGCGAGGACTGGGATTTCCCTGGACTTCCTGCAGAGTGTGTAACATATAAGAGTGGTTCCCTTGCAGTTCAGGATATGCTCAATGGAAATATCAATTATGTTATCATTGATGCCGCTCCTGCATCTGCAATCACAACAGCAATCAACGAGGTTCAGTAGGATCAGGGAAACGGGACAGTGATCTGCCACAGTGCAGTACTGTTGAAGGAAAGAGAAGAGAAAGGGAAATGCAGGCAACGTATGCTGCGGCATTTTCCTTTTTAAGAAAGGAAACTTATGGGCAATTTCAGTCAGAAAGTAGATAAATTTATAGAAATTTTTCTGGATCAGAACGGCTATGTAAAAGTACTGCAGGGTTTGCAGAATACATTGATGATCGCAATCTGCGGTCTCATTATCGGTATTGTGATCGGAACTCTGATCGCAACAGTAAGGGTGATCCCGAAATACAAGACACTGCCAAAGGTGCTGAATCATATCTGCAGTTTTTATGTGGCACTCTTCAGAGGAACACCTATGGTAGTACAGCTACTGGTATTTTATTATGTATTGCTTCCGATCATTGGAGTAAAAATTACCGGTGTGCAGGTCGCAATGGTTGTATTTGGTCTGAACAGCGGCGCCTACATATCTGAGATTATGCGAAGTGGTATTCAGTCTGTAGATCCGGGACAGATGGAAGCCGGACGTGCAGTGGGTTTAAGTTTTGGTACAAGCATGGTCAAAATTGTTATCCCACAGGCAGTAAAAAATATTCTCCCGACTCTTGGAAATGAGTTTATTTCCCTGATCAAGGAGACTTCAGTTGTAAGTTTTGTAGGAGCAGCAGATCTCTATGTTGCATTTAACTATATTGGAAGTAACAGCTATGAATTCATGGTACCTTTTATCTTGTGATGGCATTGATCTATATCGCACTTGTACTGATCATAACGCTGCTTGTAAAAATCTTGGAAAGGAGCCTGAAGAAGAGTGATAGACGTAATTAATCTGAAAAAAAGCTTCGGGGACAAAGAGATCCTGAAGGGAATTAATGTCACGATCAACAAAGGTGATATCGTTGCTGTACTCACCATCCTACCCGGTAAGAGTACTCACTTCGCGGTGCTTAAACTGTATGGAAGATCCGACAGGCGGAAATATCATTTTTAACGGTGTTGATATTGCAGATATGAAAGTAGATATTAATGTTCATCGCCGCCATATGGGAATGGTATTCCAGCATTTCAATCTTTTTAACAATAAGACGGTTCTGCAGAATGTGATGATTAAGACCGGAATATCTGCAGTGCAGGGATCTGAAGAAAGCAAAAAGAGCGAACCGCAGGATTCAGTTCAAAAATGTTTTCAGAGGAAAAGATAAGAAAGAAGCTCTTGTTCCGATCACTACGACAAAGGAACAGATCAAAAAAGAAGTCAGGGGAAATGCCATGAAGCTTCTTACCAGGATCGGACTGGAGGATAAGGCAGATGTCTATCCGTCCACTTTATCAGGCGGTCAGAAGCAGAGAGTTGCGATCATCCGCTCTCTTGCGATGAATCCGGATGTGATCCTTTTGACGAGCCGACTTCAGCACTTGATCCGGAGATGGTCGGAGAAGTTCTGGAACTGATGAAAGAGCTGGCACAGGAAGGCATGACGATGGTGGTTGTAACCCATGAGATGGGGTTTGCGAGAGAAGTGGCATCGAGGGCCCTTTTCATGGATGACGGTCAGATTAAAGAAGAAGCCGATCCGCAGGAGTTTTTTGAACATCCAAAGGATGCACGACTGAAGGAATTTCTTTCAAAAATTTTATGATGCCAGGGTCAAAGGTCTAAGCCCACATGAGCTTGCTCATAGGTGGGTGAAAGACCTTAGGGCCCCGCCCCCGATATGAGCATCAAAGTCGGGGGCTTTTGCCCCCCCGACATCATTTTATAGAAAAATGATAAAATATCTGTTCTGTGATATAATACGGAGCAGATATTTTTGTTGCCAGACATATCATGGAAAGTGCCAAAGTTTTGAGCTGCCGGGCATACGAAAAAATTCAAAGGATCTTTTTCAATAAGAGGAGAATAAAATGAAATACGAACGGATAGAAAAAGCTGTCTTTCTTGAGCGGGAAAACCGGTTTGTTGCTTATGTGGAGTTGGAAGGAAAAAGAGAAAAGTTCATGTGAAAAATACAGGCCGGTGTGAAGAACTGCTGATTCCCGGGGCAGAAGTATATTTGCAGAAAAGTGAAAATGAAAAGCGTGCCACCCTGTGGGATCTGATCGCGGTGAAAAAAAAGAGAAAGGCTGGTCAATCTGGATTCACAGATTCCGAACAGGTGCGTGGAAGAATGGCTGCAAACCGGCAATCTGTTCAAAGAAATCCAGTGTATCCGTCCGGAGATAACCTATGGAGATTCAAGATTAGATCTTTATGCAGAGGGGGAGGGGAAAAAAGCTTTTATAGAAGTGAAAGGGGTGACACTGGAAGAAGACGGAGTCTGTCTGTTTCGGATGCACCGAGTGAGAGAGCCGTCAGGCATATAGAAGAACTGATCAGAGCAAAAAAAGAAGGCTATGAGGCAATCCTCTTTTTCGTGATCCAGATGAAGGAAGTTCGTTATTTTACTCCAAATCAAAAGACACAGCCGGAGTTTGCAGAGGCATTGAAAAGAGCAAAGGCGGCCGGTGTGAAGATCTTGGCGTACGACTGTGAAGTCAGTAAAGATGAGATCAGGATCTGTGATCCGGTGGATGTAGTGCTGGAGAGTCCGCAAATGAAAGAAACGGTCCGCTGATCGTGGAATGGTACAGGAAAAACCGCAGAGATCTGCCGTGGAGAAAAAATATCAATGCGTACCGGGTGTGGATCTCGGAGATCATGCTTCAACAGACCAGGGTGGAGGCAGTAAAGCCTTATTATGAAAGATTCCTTTCAGAACTGCCAGATATAGAAACACTGGCAAATGTGGAAGAGGATAAGCTGCTCAAGCTCTGGGAAGGGCTGGGATATTATAACCGGGCAAGAAATCTGAAGCTTGCTGCACAACAGATCATGGAACAGTATGGCGGAAAATTTCCTGAAACTTATGAGAAAATCCGGGAACTGAAAGGGATTGGCAATTATACGGCAGGAGCGATCGGCTCTTTGTCTATGATCTGCAAAAGCCTGCAGTAGATGGAAATGTATTCCGGGTTGTGTCCCGGATTCTGGAAGATGCGGATGATATTCTGAAAGCATCAACAAGGAAAAAAGTGGAAAGTTTACTGGAAGAGGTGATTCCAAAAGAATCACCGGGAGATTTTAATCAGGCATTGATCGAACTGGGGGCAATCGTATGTCTGCCGGGAGGAGAACCGAAGTGTGAGATCTGTCCGGTCAGTCATTTATGCCTTGCACACCGAGATGGATGTGAACTGGAGTATCCGGTGAAGACAAAAAAGCAAAAGAAAGAAGAGTTGAAAAAAGACGATCCTGAGATTCTGTGATAATGAAGAAGTGGCAATCCGGAAAAAGACCGGATACAGGTCTGCTTGCCGGCTTATATGAATTTCCAAATGTAGAAGGACATCTGAAGCAGAAGGAAGTGATCGAATATGCCAGTCACTGGGACTGACTCCGGTGCGGGTGAAAAAGCTCCCGGATGCAAAAGCATATTTTCAGTCATGTAGAATGGCAGATGAAAGGGTACGAAGTGATCGTGGATGAGCTGGAGAGAGAACTGGATCAGAAGATATGGAGTGAGCAGGTGATATTTGCAGAAAAAGAAGAGCTGGAAAAGAAGTATCCGATGCCATCCGCATTTGCAGCATATCAGTTATAAAGGCTTGCAGGAGAAATACCTGGGTGCAGTGTGTAAAAAGCAATAGTTAAGGACAGGTTGCATGTAGAATATAGAGTATACTCGGTTTTCTTGAAACCAATCGGTATTTGTGCTATACTGAGTGCATCATAAGAAGAAATTCAAAGTAGAAGTTGAGGATAGTCGTAAACTGGAATTTCTTTTTAATCCATACAGGAGTGTAAATTTTAATGAGTGAAAAGTAGAACTTTCCAGGCAGCAACGTAAATCGCAGGAAACGAGAGAAAAGATCTTTCGGGCAGCAAAGAAGATCCTTCAGAAAAAAGGGTATGAAGAACTTTCGATTAAAAATATCTGTGAGGAGGCCGGAGTTTCCAATGGCAGCTTTTATCATCATTTCAAGACAAAAGATGATCTGTTGTCTTACTATATTGAGGAACAGCCGACGATCAACCCGGATTTGCTGGAAATCCCGGAGAATGCAGGTGGTGTAGAGCAGGGAATCATTCAGGTCTACATGAATTATGTGAAGTATTGCCGGGAACTGGGCGTGGAATTTATGTCGGGGTATTACGATACGAAGAACCAGGCATTGAATGCAGCAATCAGAACAGAGCGTCCCTATCCGATCGTGACAGTGCAGACGTATGTGGAGAAGGCGATCGAAGCAGGAGTGGTAAAGCTGAATGTCAGCATTGAAGAGTTTACGACCGATATCAGAATGATCGTGATCGGAAATGTATTTGAGTGGTGCCTGAGAAACGGAGAAGCTGATTTTGAAGGAAATATGAGCCGTTCGCTTGGAAAATATCTGGAAAGTACATTGTGCGAAGTGGAGAAAAATTGATGGACTACATTTTTATTGTAAATCCAAAATCAAGAACAGGACAGGGAGAGCTGCTGTGGAGTCAGCTTGAGCCGGAACTGAAAAAAAAAGGCGGGTCTCCTATGAAGTCAGAATGACCGGCAGAAAAAAAGATGCGGAAAGGATCGGAACTGAGATCACAGCAGATGAGGAAGAGCATACGATGATTGTGCTTGGCGGGGATGGTTCACTGAATGAAGTGATCAATGGAATTAAAAATCCGTCTAAAGTAACGCTTGGATATATTCCTACCGGATCGAGTAATGATTTTGCAAGAAGGCATGGGGATCCCGAAAGATGCAAAAAGGCACTGGAGTTGATCCTGAACTCGGAAAAGATTGAGAAACTGGATGTGGGAGAGCTGGTACTTGGTGGGAAAAGAAGACGATTCCTGGTCAGTGCGGGGATGGGATTTGATGCGGCAGTGTGCCATGAAGTGTGCATCTCAAAATGGAAGAAGATCTTAAACCGCTTAAAGCTTGGAAAGCTGAGTTATGCAGTGGTTGCACTCAACCGGCTGCTGAAGGATCAGCCGGTGAGGATGGAGATCCGGCTGGATGACGGAAGTGTGCATCGGTTTGAACGTGCATATTTTGCGGCATTTATGAATCAGAAATATGAAGGTGGCGGATTTAAATTCTGCCCGGAGGCATCTCCGTCTGACGGAAAGCTGGATATCATGGTGGCAGCAGATCTCTCCAAAAAAGAAGATTCTGTGTCTGTTGCCGACGGCATTCTTTGGAAAGCATACAAAGTTCCGTGGCGTTACGATCCTTCAATGTCGCAGTGCAGAAGTTTCTACAGGCAGTACACTGCCGATACATACAGACGGTGAGCCAATCTTTTTAAGAAATGAAATGAAAGTACGGTTGATGGAAGAAAAAATAAGATTCATTACAGAATAAGGAGTAATGGTGGTTATGATGAAAGGGATCTTGACCGTTCTGTTGGTTTTACTTTTGGGAAATGTAATTCTGCTGTATTTGCTCGCACCGAGATTGTCGGGGAGACGCAGGGTACATCCGTTTTTGGAGTGAAATGGGCTCATCGGGGGCTGCATGACATAAAAAGGGAATCCCGGAAAATTCGATCCCGGCGTTTCAGGCGGCGATAGAAGCCGGCTATGGGATTGAGCTGGATGTGCATCTTACAAAAGATGGAAAGCTGGTTGTCTTTCATGATGATGATTTCAGAAGAATATGCGGAGAAAAAGGAAAAGTGGAAGAGACGGATTATGCCCGTATGAGAATACCGGTTAAGCAGAACCGGGAAAAGATCCCGCTTCTTTCAGAAGTTCTTCGGCTGGTTGATGGAAAAGTTCCTCTTCTGATAGAAGTAAAGCTCCCGAGTGCAGATACAGAAGTCTGCCGGAGGCTGGATGAAGAACTGCAGGGATACAGAGGGAAATATATGGTCCAGTCTTTTAACAGTCTGGTGCTGCGGTGGATGAAAAAGCACAGAAATGAGATTCCCCGCGGACAGCTTTCTGAAAATCTTACCAGGAAGCCGGATACAACGCATTATGCATTAAGATTCTGCGTAAAATATTTACTGAGCAACTGTATGTGCAGACCGGATTTTATTTCTTATAAATGGGCAGACCGGAAAAATCCGGGATTTTTGGTAAATAAAAAGCTGTTTCATGCACCGGTGGCAGCGTGGACACTGCACGGTGAGAAAGATCTGAGGGCAGCAAAAAGATCTTTTGATATGTATATTTTTGAATTAAATGATGTCGGGGGCAAAACCCCCGACTTTGATGCCTGCGGATTGCTCCGTGCTACACACTCCCAATCCTACCCAATATTCGCATATCGTGGGATTATCATCCCACTTTTATGCTCATATCGGGGCGGGTCCTAAGGTCTTTCGCCAACCTATGAGCAAGCTCATGTGGGCTTAGACCTTTTGACCCTGGCATCATTAAATTAGAAGCAGAGGAATAAGTCGGTAACCGGATGTGGATAAAACCTAAGATTTCTGAAAGAAATGTTAAAAACTTATGAAGTTGGTTGAGGTTTAAAATAAATCGTGCTATAATCGGGCGTGTTACAAAGAAAGGATTCAGAAAAGAACAGTTGGGACAGAGTGGTTTGTTCGGAAGTCCACATGCGGATGGCAGAGGGAGTGTCGTGTATGAAGTGGAGAGCAAAGGCAGGGGCATTTTTTAAAAAGTATAAGCATATGTGGGTATTTTTGTATGCGTTTATTTATATGCCGTGGTTTTTATTTTTGGAGAAGCATGTTACGACAAAGTATCATGTGATGCAGACGGCACTGGATGAAAGGATTCCTTTTATTGAGTACTTTATCGTACCGTATCTGATGTGGTTTGCGTTTATTGCTGTTGTATTTCTGTACTTTTTCTTTACGGATGTGCAAGGATTTTATAAGCTGGCAGCAATCTCATTTGCCGGGATGACGATTTTCCTGATTATCTGTACCTTTTTTCCCGAACGGACAGGATCTCAGACCGGTGGTATTTGAACGGGAGAATATGTTTGTGGATGCGGTGAGGGTTCTCTACAGGACAGATACCTGTACCAATGTATTTCCGAGCCTGCATGTGTTTAATTCCTTATGTGCATGTATAGCGATCCATGAGAGTGAGAAAGTGAGAACGCATAAGGCAGTCTGCATTTCAGCGTATGTGCTGGCGGGACTGATCATACTTGCGACGATGTTTCTGAAGCAGCATTCAGTACTTGATGTCATAGGAGCAGCGGTGATGGCATTTGTTCTTTATCAGATCGTATATGCACCGGAAAAAAAAGCGGGTCGTAAGGATATATGAAGCGTGCCGTATTACAGGAGAATAAATAAATTTTCAGGCCAGGGTGTGGAATGTACCCTGGCTTTTTAGAAGAAATCTAGTAGAAAAGGAAGAATATTAGTGTTATAATTAAGAACAATACGAGAAAATCAGAAGGAGACGGAAGAATATGAAAAAGATTATGCTTACCGGTGATCGTCCGACAGGAAAGCTCCATGTGGGACATTATGTTGGATCGTTGAGGCGTCGGGTAGAGCTTCAGAATACGGGAGATTTTGATGATATATTTATTATGATCGCAGATGCACAGGCGTTGACGGATAATGCGGATAATCCGGAAAAGATCCGGCAGAATATTATAGAGGTAGCCTTGGATTACCTTGCATGCGGTCTGGATCCTGCAAAGTCAACTTTATTTATCCAGTCCCAGATACCGGAGTTATGTGAACTTTCATTTTATTATATGAACCTGGTGACAGTATCCAGACTTCAGCGGAATCCAACTGTCAAGTCAGAGATTCAGATGCGTAACTTTGAGGCGAGTATCCCTGTAGGATTCTTCTGTTATCCAATTAGTCAGGCGGCGGATATCACTGCATTCCGCGCGACGACCGTTCCGGTTGGAGAGGATCAGATGCCGATGCTGGAGCAGACAAAAGAGATCGTACATAAGTTTAATTCTGTGTACGGTGAGACTCTGGTAGATCCGAAGATTCTGCTCCCGGAGAATGAAGCGTGCCTGCGTCTTCCGGGTATTGACGGAAAGGCAAAGATGAGCAAGTCCCTCGGAAACTGTATATATCTTTCAGAAGAGCCGGATGAGATCAAGAAAAAGGTATTCAGTATGTTTACTGATCCGAACCATATTCGTATTGAAGATCCGGGAAGTCTGGAGGGAAATACTGTATTTACTTATCTGGATGCATTCTGCAGACCGGAGTATTTCCCGGAATTTTTGCCGGAGTATAAGAATCTGGATGAATTAAAAGAGCATTATCAGCGTGGCGGACTGGGAGATATGAAAGTGAAGCGTTTCCTGAATAATGTACTTCAGGCTGAATTAGAGCCGATCCGTAACCGCAGAAAAGAGTGGCAGAAGGATATTCCGGCAGTTTATGAAATTCTGAAGACCGGAAGTGAGAAAGCAGAAGCAGTTGCTGCACAGACCTTGAAAGAAGTAAAGGCAGCCATGAAGATCAACTACTTTGAAGATCAGGCATTGATCGCATCTCAGATAGAGAAGTTTGCAAAATAAAAAGCAGGCACAGACTTTGGTTTGTTGCTCGCATGAATGAGTCGGGGGCTTTTGCCCCCGACATCTTGTTATGTCTGTATCATTGCATCTGATGTCTGGATGGGCAACAAAAAAGAGATTGCAATCTGCAATCTCTTTTGACGTGCGATAGAAGATTCGAAACTCCCGGCCTTCTGATCCGTAGTCAGACGCTCTATCCAGCTGAGCTAATCGCACATATCACTGTTCCTCAACAGCGAATTTAATTATATAGGATGAATTGAAAATTGTCAACACCCAAAATTAAAAAAATGAAAAAATTTAAAATCCTCATTGTTGGGGGCTTTTGCCCCAACATCTTATAATGATTCCGTAATTATTCCTCAATGATCTGAATTTCAAGATAATCAAAATCAATTTCATCAATGAAAGAATCCTGATAAAATCTGGCACGTGAATGGCGTTTAAATTCATTGATCGTGGAATCAAGCCACAGAGGTTTACTCAGATCAAATTCATAGCAGATTTCATCCAGGGCATGAAAAATTTTATGCGTACGGGTATCATCGGATTCATCACAAATGACGAGATCCTTTAACATTCGGTTATCTTTAAATTCTTTTCCCCATAAACGGAACATATGTCTACCTCTTTCATTTAAAAGTCCAAGATCAGCAAAGATCAGACTTAACAGTCACATTTCAGAAAGTTATCTCCGGTTATTCTATCATATTGAAGATAAAAATCCAATAAGACAGAAAAAAAAAAAATCCCAATTGAAAAATCCTGTTGCCTGAGGGAATGGATTTTGTTATAGTAGATAAGGTAACAGAAAACAGACGGAAAAGTGAAATGGGGATAAAGAAATGATCAGAGAATGCAATGCATCAGATTTGGAGACTTTAGAAGCATATTTAAAGGAAGAAGTATATGGAAAAGTAATTCTGTCACTGATAGAAAAAAATGGCTTTGAGCAGGCAGCCCAGAGTGTTTACGGAGATTTTGAAGAAGGCGTATGCAAGGGGTATATCTTTTGCATTTATAAGAATCTGCTGCTTTACTGTAAGGAGAATCAGGTGGATATTGATTTCCTGGAGCAGATTGTTTCCATGCAGGTGCCGGAAGTGGTGGCAGGAAGACCGGATAATGTAAATGTTATAAGCTGGCTTCTGACAGATTACCGGCAGGAAAAGGCAGCTGCCATGCCGGAACTTCTGGATCAGGAGGGGCAGCCGCTGGAGTCCGACGAGGAATGCAGCGGAGCAGTTGAAAAAGGCTGGGGTATTCTGCTGAAATAGGTAAAAGGAAGTAAAATTGGAGAGAAGAAATGAAGAGAATATTTATTGATGGTCTGAGCGGTATGGCACAGGGCTTATTTGCAACGCTCATTATAGGAACGATCATACAGCAGATCGGCTTATTTGTGGGCGGTGATTATGGGAATCTGATCTATATGATCGGAAAAGTGGCTGCAGGCCTGACCGGAGCAGGAATTGGTGTCGGTGTGGCGAGAAAGCTGGAGAGACAGCAGTTAGTGACGGTTTCGGCTGCAGTAGCCGGAATGATCGGTGCATTTGCGTCAAAACTGCTGGCAGGACAACTGATCGTCGATGGCAATCTGGTGCTGGCATAAGCCGGGAGAGCCGCTGGGAGCGTTCATTGCTGCTTATCTTGCAATTGAAATTGGAATTTTAGTGACAGGAAAGACAAAACTGGATATTATTCTTACCCCATTGGTATGTATCGGATATCAGCAATCGTGTGACACTGTGAAGAATCCATGGTATACTAAAGAAAGAAATAACAACCAAATAGGGAGATGTCCACGATGAAAAGTGAACAACAGGTTGAAGCTGCAGTTAAGAGCTATGAGGATGTTGACAGTTGGAAGACCGTGATATTTTTATATAATGCGGCACTGAAAGAAGTCGGCATACCAAGCTTGAGATCCTGAATGATGAATTCCAGCATGTGCATCAGTATAATCCCATTGAGCATATCAAGACCAGAATTAAGACACCGGAAAGTATCGTGAAGAAATTAAAGCGTTACGGTTATGAGACCTCGATCGAGAATATGGTCCGGTATATCAATGATATAGCAGGTGTCAGGCTGATCTGCTCTTTTACCTCCGATATATACCGGCTGGCAGAGATGATCGGGGAATCAGAGTGACCTGAAAGTATTATCAATTAAAGATTATATCAAGAATCCGAAAGAAAGCGGATACAAGAGTTATCATATGCTGGTTTCCGTACCAATCTTTCTTTCAGACAGTGTGGTAGATACGAAGGTCGAGATTCAGATCCGTACGATCGCCATGGATTTCTGGGCAAGCCTGGAGCATAAGATTAATTACAAGTTTGAAGGCAATGCCCCGGATTACATAAGCCGTGATTTAAGAGAGTGTGCGAAGATGGTTTCAGAGCTGGATGAGAAGATGCTTCAGTTGAATGAAGCAATCCAGGAGTGCATTTTAAAAGAATCAGATCGGGAACGGCTGGAAGGAGTCTGCCGGGATGTAATCGGAAGCAGAGAAGAACAGAAGCTGATGTCAGCGGAGTCTGCAGCAGAAGACCCTAAAAAGAAGATCAAAAAGGCTGAAAAAGTCAGCAGAAAAAGATTAGTGCTTTATAAAAAGCCGAAATAAAAACTGAATAAGGAGAGAAACCGGATAGGGGAAGATGATTTGCTCAGGTACATTTCCTGTATCCGGTTTTTTTGTTTAATTTTAACGGGAGAGCAGAAAATGAAAAAGAAGAAATGGTATTAGTGATGGCTGTCAGTGCAATGTGCATGATGGCAGGATGCGGAAATACAGTAAAAGATGGAACAGAGGCATTGGAGCAGGGAGATTATGATACTGCGATCGCTTCTTTTGAAGAGGCAGCAGGAAGTGATGATAAAGAAGAAGCAGCAGAAGGATATTGTGGACTTGGAATGACATACTATGAGCAGAAGCAGTATGATCAGGCACTGGAGATGCTGGAAAAGGCTTTTTGATAATGGGACAGTAAAGACGGCAGAGCTGTGTAATCTTGCCGGAACGTCAGCTCTTTAAAGGAGGATTATGCAAAAGCCCCGGAGTATATCCAGGAGGGAATCGCACTGGCAGAAGAAAAGCAGGGAAATAAGAAGCAGGAAGATAAGAAGCAGGAGACGTTGCTTCAGGAGATGAAATATAATGAGATCATCTGTCTGGAAAAAGACCGCAGACTGGGAAATGGCAAAAAAGAAAAAATGTCAGAATATCAGGCGGCTTATCCAGAGGATGAATCAGTAGCGAAAGAAGCAGAATTTTTGCAGACGAGGTAAAATGCAGATGTATAATATGGATGATATCAGAGAACGCGTCATCCTGGTGGGCGTGGATACAGAAGGCGGTGAGACTGCAGAACGGTCATTGGATGAACTGGCAGAGCTTGCGGCTACAGCAGGGGCTGAGGTGACTGGCAGACTGATCCAGACCAGGGGAGTGCGTACACCCGGCAACCTATATCGGGCGTGGAAAACTGATCGAATTAAAAGAACTGTTGTGGGAAACTGAGGCAACAGGGATCATCTGTGATGATGAACTGAGCAGTACCCAGCTTGGCAATCTGGAAGAAGAACTGGATTGCAAAGTACTGGACAGAACGCTTCTGATCTTGGATATTTTTGCCGCAAAGAGCTGTATCGGGAGAGGGAAAGATCCAGGTAGAACTGGCTCAGCTCAGATACCGGGCATCCGTCTGTCGGGACTGGGAAGATCACTGTCAAGACTGGGCGGCGGAATCGGTACAAGAGGTCCGGGAGAAAAAAAGCTGGAAATGGATCGCCGTCTTATCCGGGAGCGGATCAGTCGTCTGAAAAAAAAGAACTGGCAGATGTGGAGCGGCACAGAGAATTGCTCCGCAGTCAGCGGAATCAGTCAGGAATGAAAGTGGCAGCACTGGTAGGATATACGTCAGCAGGAAAAAGCAGTATTGAAAATGCGTTGACAAATGCAGGGATTTTAGAAGATGCCATGCTTTTTTCTACGCTGGATACAACGACAAGAGCTTTGCAGCTTGACGGTACGCAGGAGATTCTTCTGACGGACACGGTCGGATTTATCAGAAAGCTCCCACATCATCTTATAGAAGCTTTTAAAAGTACACTGGAAGAGGCAAAAAAATATGCCGATATCATTATCCACGTTGTAGATGTATCGAATCCGAGGATGGACGAGCAGATGTATGTGGTCTATGATACATTACGTCAGATGGGAGCGGAAGGAAAACCGGTGATCACACTGTTCAATAAGCAGGATCGGCTGGAAAAAGAAGAAAGTCATAAAGATTTTCAGGCAGATTACTCGATTGCCACATCGGCTAAGACCGGACAGGGGCTGGACAAACTGAAGGCAGCATTGCTGGAGATCATCCGACGGGATCAGATCTATGTGGAACGTCTGTATCCTTTTGCAGATGCCGGTAAGATACAGATGATCCGGAGCAAAGGACAGCTTCTGTCAGAAGAGTATCTGCCGGAAGGGATTCAGATCAAAGCGTATGTTCCGCAGGATGTTTACGGGAAACTTTAAATGAAATACATTTTGTAAAAATGACCGGAGCAGTGAAAATGAATGACAGCTTTATCAGATAAAGCCGCCATCCATTCCGATGATCTGCCCGGTCATATAGGACGGGGAACTGCAAAGGAGCAGAACCAGTTCAGCGACTTCTTCCGGGGATGAAAATCTGCCGGAAGGGATTTCCTCTGCAAGGGCGGCACGTTCTTCTTCGTTCAGCCGTGCATTCATTTCCGTATCAATGACACCGCAGGCGATGGCATTGACCGGATATTACTGGGAGCAAGTTCTTTGGCAAGAGCCTTTGTCAGACCATGAATGCCGGATTTGGTTGCGGAATAGGCAGCTTCGCAGGAAGCACCGGCAGTTCCCCACATGGAAGAAATGTTGATGATCCGTCCACATTTCACAGAGACCATATGTGGAATGGCGGCACGGCAGCAATAGAAGACGGAAGAAAGATTCGTCTGAAGAAGAGAAGACCAGTCTTCGTCTGTCATATCGGTAAGCAGACCAAACCAGGCAATGCCGGCGTTATTGACCAGAATGTCGATACCGCCGGTTTCTTTTTTTCAATCTGACAGAACATAGATTTTACCTGGGACGGATCACCGACATCTCCGGGAAGAAGGGTACAGGTATCGCCACAGGAAAGAATCTCATCCTGTAAAGAATGAAGAAGGGCGATATTTTGACGGCAGTTGATAAATACATGATATCCGGCTTTTGCAAAAGCAATCGCACAGGCTCTTCCGATACCGCGGGAAGAACCAGTTACCAATACAGATTTTTTATTCATAATAATTTGTCACCTCATATATAAAGATGTCAGGGTCAAAAGCCCCCGACTTTGATGCCTACGAATTGCTTCGTGCTACGCACTCTCACAATTATACCCAATATTCGCATATCGTGGGATTATCATCCTACTTTTATGCTCATATCGGAGCGGGTCCTAAGGTCTTTCACCCACCTATGAGCAAGCTCATGTGGGCTTAGAACTTTGACCCTGGCATCATATAAAATAGTAGTCAGTTTTCAGTTGCAGGCGTATGACAAAAGATCCATCCGATCTTTTTTAGTATAGACTCAGTATAGCATGAATAAGCTGTGAGAGGGAATGAAAATAGTGGAGCAGAAATATGGAAAATAGAAAAAGAGAACGGATCATAGAAGCCGGAATGGCATTGCTGCTTGTCATAACGCTTCTGGCAGCAGGACAGTCAGGAAAGATTCCGGTTGTGAAGAGTCAGGAGATACAGGTTCAGGCTGATTCAGGGAAAGAGAACGAAAGTAAAGAAAAGGAAATACGGAGAAGACAGATTCGGAGACAACGGGTACAGAGAAAAAATTCCGGGGATACCGGGAAAAATGAAAGTGGATCTGATATGGAAAGCGTTGCAGTGGCTGCTTCTGCTGCCCAATATCCCATTATGGGAAAAAGCGATGTATCCGTACAGGAAATGGTCGATTATTTTAACAGATCAGGACGAACTTATCCGGCTGCAGCACTGGCAGCAGGAGGGGGCGGATTCTATCGAGACATTTTGCCAGATTTATTATGAAGAGCAAGAACTGCAGAAGGAGTCCGACCGGAAGTTGCCTATGTACAGGCAATGAAAGAAACCGGTTTTCTTCAATATGGAGGAGATGCATCCATTGAACAGTATAATTTCGCAGGGATCGGAACAACCGGAAATGGAGTGCCGGGAAATTCATATGCGGATGTGCGGACAGGAATACTGGCACAGGTTCAGCATCTGAAAGCATATGCAACAACGGACCATTGAATGAAGCGTGTGTAGATGAGCGGTATGAATATGTAAAGAAAGCGGCAGCTCCGTATGTACAGTGGCTGGGGCAGCAGGAAAATCCACAGGGAACAGGCTGGGCGACTGGAAAGAATTACGGATATGATATCGTGGAAATGATAAAGAAAATGAGGGAGGGCAGTGAAACCTGATGCACTGCTCTCTTTTTTTAAAGAGTCACTTATACTGCGACGGGACGATTCACTTCAGTTTGTTGCTTTTATAAACAAAAAAATTATATACTAAAAAGAAAAAATTGGGAGATCAGGGAATGAAAATTAAAGAAGGATATATTTTAGATGAAATAGGAGATCAGAAAGTAGCAATTTCTCTGAAATGCGGGGAAAATGACTTTTCGGAGATGATTAAATTAAATGAGATAGGTGCATTTCTTTGGGAGAAGCTGTCAGAAGAAATTGAGGAAGAAAAAACTGGTGGAAGCGGTGACAGAGGCTTATGATATTGACAGTGCAACAGCACGAAAAGATATAAGAAGTTTTACAGAAACCCTTGAAAAAATGGTATTTTGGAACGGTGAATGATGGAAAAAAGAAAAAGATATCGGATTGCAGATGCGGAAATTGAAATTGCATTTACAGAAAATTATACAGAAATAATATGCCGGGATTATGAAGTGAAGGCAGAGGGCAAACCAGATTTTGTAATTGAAGTTACAGACGAGGAAGTTGAAAGAGAAAAAAAGAAAAAAGTGAACCGGGGGCATCAAAAGGAATTATTGAGTCATTGGCAATTTACAGAAAATTGTGTGAAAAAATACTGGACAGAAATTGTGTCCTGTTTCATTGCTCTGCTGTTGCTGTGGATGGAAAAGCATACTTGTTTACGGCTGCAAGCGGAACAGGAAAATCCACGCATACAAGGATGTGGAGACAGCATTTCGGCGGCAGGGCAGTGATGGTTAATGACGATAAACCGATTCTTCGGATAAAAGATGATGGAATTTATGTATGTGGAACTCCGTGGTGCGGGAAGCATGGATTGCAGACAAACGTGGAAGTGCCGGTGCAGGGGATCTGTATTTTGAGAAGAGGAGAAGAAAATATGATCAGAAAAATTTCTGCAATAGATGGATATCCGGATCTGTATAAGCAGACTTACCGTCCCGGTGAAAAGGACAAGATGTTAAAGACGCTTTCGATGATTAAACAGATGGCAGAAAGACTTCCGCTATATGAGATGCATTGTACGATATCGGAGGAGGCAGCAGTTATGGCATGGGAGAGGATGAAGCCGTAAGAACGACCTGTTCTGTGATCTTGCACCGGCAGGGCTGGCAGTTACAAGTTACCATGCGGCTTACGGAATGCTTGCAGGAAATACGGGATATGATGAGCAGGGACATTTGTTACTTGCAGAGGATCCAAGAAATAAAGAAAAGGAAGAAAAAAATGAAGAACAGAAAAAAAGTATTATCATTTCTGCTGGCAGGTGTTCTTACTTTGGGGTGCTTTCCGGTGACAGCCGGAGCAACGAATAACTCAAAGGACGGAACAAAGCCGGCAGATGGAACAACAGTGGAGCAGCCGTTCCCGAAAACGTTGTTTTTGGAGGAACATAATTCATCCAAAGGATTTACAAGATTCCAACAGACATCCGATGGGATATTTGCGGAGACGGAGCAGGATTGGATACGGCAGTATCAAGATCCACAGATAATGGAGCAACCTGGTCTTATACGGTAGCTAATTATCTGGGAGATAACGGAAACCGGTTTAATCGTGATTCAACAGCATTTATTGATCCTGCATTGCTTGCTGACGGAGATACAATCTACCTCGCATGTGATTTGTTGCCGGCAGGTCTGGCAGTTGCAAATGCAGCAAGATATCCGGCGAAGGCAGGAAGTACAGGTTATGATACAAATGGAAATCTGCTTCTTGCACTCAGTACAACCAGTGTAAATGGTCTTTCCAGTTCAACAGCACGTGCTGCTGCAAGTTATGATTATCATCTGGAAAAAAAAGCCGATGCGACATCTGAGTCCTGTTATGAGATCAAGAATAACAGTACCAGTGAAGTTGTAGACGGAGACTATACGATACAAACCTGTTCTGTGGAGATACACCGTACTTCCAGTTTCCAACGGCTTTTCTTTATATTACAAAATCAACGGACAACGGAGCCACATGGTCAGCACCGCAGCTTGTAGATGCCAAGAATGAATCCGAGCAGGTATTTCTGATCGGACCGGGACGAGGAATTACAACTTCTACGGGAAGACTGATCTTCCCGTGCTATCAGTATACAAGTGGAGTTCAGAGGACATCTACAATCTATTCTGATGATGATGGAACAACCTGGCATCGAGGAGCTACTGTATCAGGCAACAGCTCTGAAGCAGTTATTACAGAAGCAGATGGAAGATTGTATCTGTTTGTGCGTATGTCCAATGCCTATTATATATCTGAGGATGATGGGCTTACATGGTCAGAACCAAAAGAGACAGGTTTTAAGTATAATAACAATTGCCAGTTAAGTGCCATTACATATTCAAAGAAAGTAAACGGAAAGACTGCAATTCTTTTTTGCAGGTCCATCTGATACATCAGCACGTAATTCAGGACGTATCTGGGTTGGTCTGGTACAGGATGACGGAAGCCTTCAGTGGCAGGATAATCCGTATGTAGTCAATGATGGTACGCATTATGCATACTCCTGTATTACAGAGACATCAGATGCACAGATCGGTCTTTTGTATGAAGATGAAGATGAGCAGCTTGAGTTTGATAAAATTGCAATTGATGATATCGTAAATGGTGCAGCGACCAGTGGCGTATGGGTTGAAAATGATAACGGTGCTGTAGTTAATTCTTCTGTGATCAATACAGATGCAACGGCTTCTTATGTTGTAAGATGCCTTGATGCAGATGCTGACATTACGGTTTCTTCATCTAACAGAGCAGTGTTGGATGCAACTTATGCAGATGGAAGACTGACATTGACATCCAAGGGGAATGTAACCGGTCTGAAACAGGTGAAAGTAACTGTTAAAGCAGGTGAAGAATCTTTTATTATGAATGTGACGATTACAGATGCAGAAAAGTACAAAGTGGTCAGCCTTGAAAAAGATGAGACCAGGACATTGACAGTAAAAGACGGAAACTATGCAGATGCCGATACATCTTCTGTTGATACAGCAGTAGCGGGAGTTACCGTAACAGGTAAGGATGTACAGGATACATATGAAAAGACGGTGGCACAGATTGCCACAGCGATGGCAACGTTTGATGGTGCAACTGTAGATCTGAGCAAATGTATGTATACATTAGAATCAGGAAGTGACAGCTACACTTATAAAGTAAAAGCTACGGCTGCAAATGGAAACGGATTTACCTTGGACCAAAGGCATCTTCTACTGCCGGTATCCCGAATGTAACAACAGCAGCCAATATTTACCTTTGAAAAAAAAATCCTTCTGATGCGACATTCAGTATTATGGATAATTCATCAGGCGGCGGTGGAAAGTATTTGTATTTCCACAGTACCGATGCGACAAACTTCATTTCGACAGACAGAATGTGGCAGATGATAACTGCTGGTTTGAGTTATATACACCGTCCACATCAGCGGAAGATTATGACTTGATCAATGGATTTAAGAAAATAACAAGTGAAAAAGAACTGAAAGCCGGAGTCAGCGTGCTGATTGTGACAAAAGCAGATGCACAGGGTAACAGATATATCCTGCTTTCTACTACAGGAAGCCAGAAGTATAATCATGTGGCAAAACTGGTAAAGCAGACAGCAGCGGCTACAGAGGGAGCAGCGTATCCGGGAACAAGTACCGCAGTATTTGGGGATACGAATGTAAGGGGACTTTCAGAGTGTCAGTATACATTCAAGAAGATCAGCAATGGAGTTTATGCAATTTCAGGACATACAGCAGATGGAGCAACCACATTTGTAACAATGGGAACAGTAGGAATCCCGAACAAAACAGCAAAAGCCAATATTACAGTTGCTGATGTTACAAATTCTAATGGCAAGGTATCTCTGTATGACGGATCAGCTTCACGTTACCTGTATTTCTGGAGGGATGCATCCAAACTTCATTATGACAGACAGAGAACACTTGATACAACAGCATGTGCATTTGAACTGTTTAAAAAGTCCGCAACAGCTTCAGCCGATTCACCGATCAAGGGATATGAGAAGATCACCGGAGCATCAGCGATTGAAGATGGAGGACAGTATCTGATCGCGGCAGAGGTTGACGGAACATACTATGTGATGAACCCGACACTGGATCATTCATTGTGGAACAGTTGTACAGGAAGCACAGGAAATCGCAAAGAAAAGGACATACTTTTGGTGAGTGGGTAACAGTCAAAGAACCTACGACAACTGAAGAAGGATCGAAAGAAAGAACCTGCTCTGTATGCCAGACAAAAGAGACAGAGACCATCGCAAAACTTCCGGATAAAGAAGACCCGGATCAGCCGGCAACACCGTCAGCACCGGAAAATGTAGCGAGCAGTGAAGTGACAAAAGATTCCATTAAGATCACCTGGGATGCACCGGCATCAACAGAAGGAATCGCAGGATATAAGATCTATGTCAACGGAGCCGTATATGCAACCGATATTTCCAAAGAAGCAGTAGGATATACACTTTCCGGTCTGAAGGCAGGAGAGACTTATCAGATCCAGGTTGTTGCAAATAACGGCGGTAATAACTATAACGGCGGAAATGACAACAATGGTAATAATGGAAATGCCGGAAATAACAAGCCGTCAGATAACAAAAACACTACAACCGACAAGAATCAAAATAGTACAGTAAATAAAGCAGCTAAGACAGGAGATATGACAAACGTTGTATTCCCGCAGAAGTAGATAGAAGTAAGAAGCCTTTACGACGGTGAGCCATGCGAATATGGCAGGAAAGTCCATGGGTCATGCAAGATAATACACTGGATATCCTGAAATAAGAGAATGGAAGGATACAATGCACTGTGGATTCCGGGAACAGACCATGCGGCTATTTCTACCGAGGTCAAGGTTACGAACCAGTTAAAGAAGAGGGAATTGACAAAAAACTTGGCCGTGAGGGATTCAGTGAGAGAACCTGGCAGTGGAAAAGAAGAGTATGCGGGAACGATTGAGAATCAGTTAAAGAAGCTTGGTATTTCCTGTGACTGGGACAGAGAGCGTTTCACCATGGATGAGGGATGTTCCAAAGCAGTAGAAGAAGTATTTATCAGCCTTTATGAAAAAGGTTAT
>VOFI01000198.1_pt1 | contig 24001 bp, 26 predicted proteins | sample 5384131 | NCBI WGS metagenome assembly VOFI01 (sample SAMN12384728, study PRJNA508395) | human gut metagenome | isolation source: healthy gut H | host: Homo sapiens | reverse complement strand
GGCGTTGTGGAAAAGGTCGATGCCGACCATGTTGTGGTGCGCAACAACGAGCAGGGCGCTCTGGAGGATTATTCTCTGATCAAGTTTGCCCGCTCCAACGCAGGCACCTGCATCAACCAGCGCCCCATCGTAGAAGTGGGCGAGACGCCGTCCTGCTGAACGAGAAGAGACGGCAACGAGGTGGACATCAAGCAGAATTACGATGACGACGATATGGGCTTTGACAATTCCGACCTCGCGCTCGGCGACGACGTGATGGTGGAGAGCGAGCTCGCCGGCGACTACAGCATCGAAGACGCCGACGCGGACGCCGAATTTGAAGAAGAAGATGAGGAACCCAATCCGGAAGATCTGGAATCGGATGACCTGTTTGCCGATCTGCCCGAGGATATCTGATCCGCATCCGGCCCGCCGCCCGCCGCGCACCGCGCGGGGCGGCGGGGCACGCTTCAAAAATTGAGAAAGAAAGGGTTCGTTTCATGGAGTTTAACGCTTTTGATTCAATCAAGATCGGTCTTGCCTCCCCGGATCAGATCCGTGCCTGGAGCTACGGCGAGGTGAAAAAGCCCGAGACCATCAACTACCGCACCCTGAAACCGGAGCGCGACGGCCTGTTCTGTGAGCGCATTTTTGGGCCGACGAAGGACTGGGAATGCCACTGCGGCAAGTACAAGCGCATCCGCTACAAGGGTAAGATCTGCGACCGCTGCGGCGTTGAAGTGACGCGCGCCAAGGTGCGCCGCGAGCGTATGGGCCATATCGAGCTGGCCGCGCCCGTTTCGCATATCTGGTATTTCAAGGGGATCCCGTCCCGCATCGGCCTGATGCTGGATATCAGCCCTCGCCTGCTGGAAAAGGTGCTGTACTTTGCCGCATATATCGTGACCGATCCCGGCTTCACACCTCTGGAGGAAAAGCAGCTGCTCAGCGAAAAAGAGTACCGCGACATGCGTGAGCGGTACGAGGACGAGTTCAAGGCAGCAATGGGCGCAGAGGCCGTGAAGGAGCTGCTGGAGAAGATCGATTTGGAAAAGCTCAGCGAAGAGCTGCATCAGGAACTGGAGGAAGCAGGCGGCCAAAAGCGCGTGCGCCTGCTCAAGCGGCTGGAAGTCGTGGAGGCGTTCCGCATCTCCGGCAACCGTCCGGAGTGGATGATCATGGACGTCATCCCGGTCATTCCGCCCGATATCCGCCCGATGGTCCAGCTGGACGGCGGACGTTTTGCCACGTCCGACCTGAACGACCTGTACCGCCGCGTCATCAACCGCAACAACCGTCTGAAGCGTTTGCTGGAGCTGGGCGCTCCGGATATCATTGTGCGCAACGAAAAGCGTATGCTGCAGGAGGCGGTGGACGCCCTCATCGACAACGGCCGCCGCGGCCGTCCGGTGACCGGCCCCAACAACCGCCCGCTCAAGAGCCTGTCCGACATGCTCAAGGGCAAGCAGGGGCGTTTCCGCCAGAACCTGCTGGGCAAGCGCGTGGACTACTCCGGCCGTTCGGTTATCGTCGTCGGCCCGGAGCTGAAGATGTACCAGTGCGGTCTGCCCAAGGAAATGGCGCTGGAGCTGTTCAAACCCTTCGTTATGAAGGACCTGGTGGAAAAGGGCATTGCCAACAACATCAAGTCGGCCCGCAAGATGGTGGAGCGCACCCGCACCGAGGTGTGGGACTCTCTGGAAGCCGTCATCAAGGGCCATCCCGTTATGCTCAACCGTGCGCCGACACTGCACCGCCTTGGCATCCAGGCGTTTGAGCCGGTGCTGGTGGAAGGCCGCGCCATCAAGCTGCATCCGCTGGTCTGCACTGCGTTCAACGCGGACTTTGACGGCGACCAGATGGCTGTGCACGTGCCCCTTTCCGAAGAAGCGCAGCGTGAGGCCAAACGCCTGATGCTGGCTTCCGGCAACCTGCTCAAGCCGGCTGACGGCAAGCCCGTCACAGTGCCTACCCAGGATATGGTACTGGGCAGCTATTACCTCACCATGGTCAACGACGGAGACAAGGGCGAAGGTAAGGTGTTCCGCGACGAAAACGAGGCCGTCATGGCCTATCAGGAAGGCGTTATCACGCTGCAGGCCAAGATCAGGGTGCGCCGTACCATGGAGATCGACGGCACAGAGCGCAGCCGAATCATCGACACCACAGTGGGCCGCATCATTTTCAACCAGCCCATCCCCCAGGACCTTGGTTATGTGGACCGCTCCATTCCGGAGAACCGTTTCCTGTTCGAGGTGGATTTCCTCGTCAACAAAAAGAAACTGGGCCAGATCATCGACCGCTGCATCCAGGTACACGGCACGTCCGTCACTGCCGAGATGCTGGACCGTGTGAAGGCGCAGGGCTACAAATATTCCACGAAGGGCGCGGTCACCGTAGCCGTTTCGGACGCTGTGATCCCGCCCCAGAAGGCTGAATTGCTGGCATCTGCCGAGGAGCAGATCGGCAAGATCACCAAGCAGTACAACAAGGGCCTGATCTCCAACGAGGAGCGCTATAACGGCGTGATCAAGGTCTGGAGCAAGACCACCGAGGACGTGGCAAGCGCCCTGCAGGAAAACCTGGATGCCCGCAACCCCATCTTCATGATGGCAGACTCCGGCGCCCGCGGCTCCATGGCTCAGATCCGCCAGCTGGCCGGTATGCGCGGCCTGATTGCAAACACGTCCGGTAAGACCATTGAGATCCCCATCCGCGCGAACTATCGCGAGGGCCTGAATATTCTGGAATACTTCATCGCCGGCAAGGGCGCCCGAAAGGGTCTGGCAGATACCGCTCTGCGTACTGCGGACTCCGGTTATCTGACCCGCCGTCTGGTAGACGTCTCTCAGGACGTGATCATCCGCGAGGAGGACTGCGGCGCGGCACAGGGCATCATGGTTTCCGACATCCGCGAAGGCAACGAGATGATCGAAAAGCTGGAGGAACGTCTCCAGGGCCGTTTTGCGGTGAACGACATCCTTGATCCGGCCACGGGCGAAGTGCTCGTCTCCAAGGACAAGATGATGAGCGAAGACGACGCGAAAGCCGTTGTTGCCGCAGGCATCAAGGAAGTGGAGATCCGCAGCGTGCTGTGCTGCGATTCCAAGCACGGCGTATGCTCCAAGTGCTACGGCGCGAACCTGGCCAACGGCCGCTTGGTCGGTATGGGCGAGGCTGTGGGCATTATCGCTGCCCAGTCTATCGGCGAACCGGGCACCCAGCTCACCATGCGTACGTTCCATACGGGCGGCATTGCGTCGGCGGAGGATATCACGCAGGGCTTGCCGCGTGTTGAAGAGCTGTTCGAGGCGCGCCGTCCCAAGAATCTGGCTATCATGACAGAAATCGCGGGTACTGCGCACATCGACGACTCCAAGAAAAACCGGCACGTTGTGGTGGAGGGCGTGGACGAAAACGGCGCGCCCGCTGAAAAGAGCTACCTGATTCCCTTCGGTCAGCGCATCCGTATTGCGGACGGTGCGCAGCTGGAGCCGGGCGATATCCTCACCGAAGGTTTTGCCTATCCTCAGGATATCCTGGCCATCAAGGGGCCCATTGCCGTGCAGAACTACCTCATCAGCGAGGTGCAGAAGGTCTACCGCCTGCAGGGCGTGGATATCTGCGATAAGCACATTGAGGTCATCGTCCTGCAGATGATGCGTAAGGTGCGCATTGAGGACGCGGGCAGCACGAAGCTGATCGTCGGTTCGTCCATGGACAAATCCGAGTTCCGCGACGCCAATGAGGAGATCGCGGCGCGTGTTGCCGCCGGTGAGACGGACCTGAAGCCCGCCCGTGCGACCAGTATCCTGCTGGGCATCACCAAGGCGTCCCTGGCCACGGATTCCTTCCTCTCGGCCGCTTCTTTCCAGGAGACCACCCGCGTGCTTACCGATGCAGCCATCAAAGGCAAAGTGGACCCGCTCATGGGTCTTAAGGAAAATGTCATCATCGGCAAGCTTATCCCGGCCGGCACCGGTATTCCCGAAGTGGAAGCCGAGCTGGCGGCAGGGGACGAGGTGGACCTGTAAAGGCCCATTCCCAAACAGCAGAAAAGACGCCCGCCAAACGGCGGGCGTCTTTTGTGTGTGGATGACGGGCGGAAGGGAATGTGCTTCCGCGCCAGAGCGTGTGCCGCTGCCGGGGAGAACCGCTCTCAATACTGCGGCGCTTCTACGAGAAGAATGTGGGCGCGGGGAAGGGCGGAAAGCTGCAGCGGTTCACCAAAAGCAGAAAGCGCGTCGCCGTCCTCCAGCACGATGCCGTTCACTTCGGCAGCACCTTCCACAACCAGCAAATATACCTGCCGCCCCGGCTCAATGGGAAAAGCGAGGCGGGCTTCGCAGGTGAGGTCTGCCGCATAGACGTTGGCATCCGCGCTGAGGAACAGTGGACCGCTGTCCGGTTCTGGAGCGGCGCAGGCCAGCAAAAGCCACCGGTTCACACGATTTTCCCACAAAAAGCGCTGCTCTCCATAGTTGGGTGCGCCGCCCGGCCGTGCAGGCGAAAAAGCCATCCGGACCAGACGCAGCGGCGCGCTGCTCTGGTTGAGCTCACTGTGCCGCAGCCCGGTGCCCGTGTGCAGGCACAGCGCTTCGCCCCGGCGCAGGACACTGTGATTGTTCAGGCTGTCGCCGTGGGTCAGCTCACCGTTTGCAATATAATAAAGCAGTACCTCATTCTTGTCAGGATGTGTGTTGAAGCCCGTGTGCGGGCGAATGAGGCTGTCGTCCAGCGCAGTAAGGGGGCCGAAACGGGCGGCGGGCAGGTGGCGGCGGCTTTCCAGCCAGCCCTGCCGCAGGGCGTCCAGCCGCGCCCGGCTGATCTTTTTTAGCATGGGAATGCCTCCTTCTGTTTCATAGGTTGCCCAAAAAGCGGCGCGGCAAACGGAGACAGTATGTTTGGTGCGCGTTTTTTTCGGCAACACTGTCACAGAGTATTGCAGCGGGGGGACGGCATGTGGTAAAATTACCTTATCTGAGGCGCAAAAGGGGACATGCAGAAAAAACGTGTAAAAATCATGCAAAATGCTGAATTTCACCGGTGCTTTCTGTTGACAGGACCATCCAAACCGTGTAAAATGTAAATGTTGCGCCGCAGGCGCGTTTTGTCGAGCCTGGACGCCCCGAAACCTTGGTGGTAAGCGGTTTGCCGCTTTCACATACAGGGGAAGTTTTTTCCCCAGATATTATTTTTTGAAAGGAGGAAAATCATGCCTACTTTTAACCAGCTCGTGCGCAAAGGCCGCGAGGTCTTGGTGAAGAAATCGACGGCTCCTGCCCTTCTGAAAGGCTACAACTCCCAGAAGAAGGCTTACACGGACCAGAACTCCCCGCAAAAGCGTGGCGTTTGCACCGCCGTTCGTACCATGACCCCGAAAAAGCCGAACTCTGCTCTTCGTAAGGTCGCTCGTGTTCGTCTCTCCAATGGTATCGAAGTTACTTCGTACATTCCGGGTATCGGCCACAACCTGCAGGAGCACAGCGTCGTACTGATTCGTGGCGGCCGTGTTAAGGACCTCCCGGGCGTGCGTTACCACATCATCCGCGGTACGCTCGATACCCAGGGTGTTGCCAACCGTGGCCAGGCCCGTTCCCAAGTATGGTGCGAAGCGCCCCAAGGCCGGTGCCGCGAAGTAAAAAACACTGAAATGTACAATGCCCCTTGAAGGCTTATTCATATAGAGTAACCTTTTCGCGGGACAGTACGGGAGTTTTATTACTTTCGAGTACCGATGATATCATTTTATGAAGGAGGGAAGAAAGATGTCCAGAAGAGGTAATATTGCAAAGCGTGACGTTTTGGCGGATCCTTTGTATAATTCCAAAATGGTGACACGTCTGATCAACAACATCATGTACGACGGCAAAAAGGGCGTCGCGCAGAAAATCGTTTACGATGCGTTCGATATCGTGAAGGAAAAGACCGGTAACGACCCGCTCGAGAGCTTTGAAAAAGCCCTGGAGAACATCATGCCGGTGCTTGAGGTCAAGGCGCGCCGTGTGGGTGGTTCCACCTACCAGGTGCCGATGGAAGTGCGCCCCGAGCGCCGCGAGACACTGGGCCTGCGCTGGCTCACCACTTATGCCCGTGCCCGCAGCGAGCGCACCATGCGTGAGCGTCTGGCCGGCGAGATCATGGACGCCGTCAACGGCAACGGCAACGCTTGCAAAAAGCGTGAGGATACCCACAAGATGGCAGAGGCCAACAAGGCGTTTGCTCATTACAGATATTAATCTGTGTCTTAACTTTTAGGAGGAAACTATGCCAAGAGACGTTTCTCTGGAAATGACCAGAAACATCGGCATTATGGCCCATATCGACGCAGGCAAGACCACGACCACCGAGCGCATCCTGTTCTATACAGGCATCAACCACAAAATCGGTGAGACGCACGACGGCGCTGCGACGATGGACTGGATGGCGCAGGAGCAGGAGCGTGGCATCACGATCACTTCCGCCGCCACCACATGCTATTGGAGCCATACCGAGTATCAGAACGACCCGGCCCTTGCCAAAAAGAACAGACACAGAATCAACATCATCGACACCCCGGGCCACGTGGACTTCACCGTTGAGGTGGAACGCTCCCTGCGTGTACTGGACGGCAGCGTTACCGTTATGTGCGCAAAAGGTGGTGTTGAGCCTCAGTCTGAGACCGTGTGGCATCAGGCCAACAAGTATCATGTCCCCCGCATGATCTACGTCAATAAGATGGACATCATGGGCGCGGATTTCTATCACGTGCTGGACATGATCAAGGACCGCCTGAAGGCGAACGCCATCCCCCTGCAGCTTCCCATCGGCAAGGAGGAGACGTTCAAGGGCATTATCGACCTGCTTGAGATGAAAGCCTACGTCTATTACGATGACCTGGGCAAGGATATCCGCGTGGAGGAGATCCCCGAGGATATGCAGGAGCTGGCTGAGAAATACCGCAGCGAACTGATCGAAGCCATCGCCGAAAACGACGAAGAGCTGATGATGAAATATCTCGACGGTGAGGAGCTCACCATCCCCGAGATGAAAGTGGCCATCCGCAAGGAGACCATCGCCAATACGATCGTTCCGGTCGTGTGCGGCACTTCCTATAAAAACAAGGGCGTGCAGAAGCTGCTCGACGCCATCGTGGACTACATGCCGGCTCCGACCGACATCGAGGACATCAAGGGCGTAAACCCCGACACCGAGGAAGAGGAGACCCGTCCTTCCGACGACAACGCTCCTTTCGCGGCGCTGGCGTTCAAGATCGCGACCGACCCGTTCGTGGGTAAGCTTTGTTTCTTCCGCGTTTACTCCGGTGTTGTCGAAGCCGGCAGCACGGTGTACAACTCCGTGAAGGACAACCGCGAGCGCATGGGCCGCATCCTTCAGATGCACGCCAACCACCGTCAGGATATCGATATCTGCTACGCCGGCGACATCGCGGCGGCTGTGGGCCTGAAGAACACGACCACGGGCGACACGCTGTGCGACGAAAAGCATCCGGTTATCCTGGAGAGCATGGAGTTCCCCGAGCCCGTTATCCGTGTGGCCATTGAGCCGAAAACCAAGGCCGGCCAGGAAAAAATGGGCATCGCGCTGGCAAAGCTGGCTGAGGAGGACCCCACGTTCCGAACCTATACCGACGAAGAGACCGGCCAGACCATCATCGCGGGCATGGGCGAGCTCCATCTGGAGATCATCGTCGACCGCCTGCTGCGTGAGTTCAAGGTGGAGGCCAACGTGGGCGCCCCGCAGGTTGCCTACCGCGAGACCATCCGCCGTCCCGCCGACCAGGACACCAAGTACGCGCGTCAGTCCGGCGGTAAAGGCCAGTACGGTCACGTCAAGATCAAAATCGAGCCGAACGAAGCAGGTAAGGGCTATGAGTTCGTCAACGCCATCGTTGGCGGCGCCATCCCGAAAGAGTTCATCGGCCCCATCGACCAGGGCATCCAGGGCGCCATGCAGGCCGGCGTGCTTGCAGGCTATCCCGTTGTGGACGTCAAGGTCACGCTGTACGATGGTTCCTACCATGAGGTCGACTCCTCCGAAATGGCGTTTAAGATCGCCGGTTCCATGGCCTTCAAAGAGGCTATGCGTAAGGCGGATCCCGTTATTTTGGAGCCGATTATGAAGGTTGCCGTCATCGTGCCCGACGAGTATATGGGCGACGTTATCGGCGATATCAATGCCCGGCGCGGCCAGATCCAAGGCACCGAGTCCCGCAGCGGCACGCAGCAGATCGATGCGCTCGTTCCGCTGTCCAACATGTTCGGTTACGCCACCGACCTGCGCAGCAAAACGCAGGGCCGCGGCCAGTATTCCATGGAGCCCAGCCACTACATCGACGTGCCCAAGAGCATCGCCGAGAGCATCATGGCGGGCCGTGCAAAGAAAGAGGGCTAAGCCTCTTTCCGCCAGCCTCTGGCAAACAAATAAAACACTTGATTTTTTAGGGTGCATTTAGTACAATGGCCTTAAGAAACGGTCTCAAAACAAAGGAGGACAATAACAATGGCGAAAGCGAAATTTGAGCGTAACAAACCGCATATCAACATCGGCACCATTGGTCACGTTGACCATGGCAAGACGACCCTGACCGCTGCCATCACGAAGGTGCTGGCCATGAAGGGCGACGCCGAGTTCACCGATTATGCCAACATCGATAAGGCTCCCGAGGAGCGCGAGCGCGGCATCACGATCAACACCTCTCACGTGGAGTACGAGACGGACAACCGTCACTATGCCCATGTTGACTGCCCGGGCCACGCCGACTATGTGAAGAACATGATCACCGGCGCTGCTCAGATGGACGGCGCGATTCTGGTCGTGTCTGCTTCCGACGGCCCCATGCCCCAGACCCGTGAGCACATCCTGCTCTCCCGTCAGGTCGGCGTTCCCTATATCGTCGTGTTCATGAACAAGTGCGACCAGGTGGACGACGAAGAGCTGCTGGATCTCGTCGAGATGGAGATCCGTGAGCTGCTGACCGAGTATGAGTTCCCCGGCGACGACACGCCCATCATCCGTGGTTCTGCTCTGCAGGTTCTGGAGTCCAGCTCCACGGACATCAACGCCCCCGAGTACAAGTGCATCCTCGATTTGATGGAGGCTGTGGACAGCTATATCCCCACTCCCGACCGCAAAGAGGATATGCCGTTCCTGATGCCTGTTGAGGACGTGTTCACCATCACCGGCCGCGGCACTGTTGCTACCGGTCGTGTGGAGCGTGGCGTCATCAAGGTTGGCGAGGAAGTCGAGATCGTCGGTCTCGTCGAAGAGAAGCGTAAGACCACCGTTACCGGCCTTGAGATGTTCCGCAAGCTGCTGGACTTCGCTCAGGCTGGCGACAACGTGGGTGCTCTGCTCCGCGGCATCCAGCGCAATGAGATCGAGCGCGGCCAGGTTCTGTCCAAGCCCGGTTCCATTCATCCGCACACCAAGTTTGCCGGCCAGGTCTATATCCTGAAAAAGGAAGAGGGCGGCCGTCACACTCCGTTCTTCAACAACTATCGCCCGCAGTTCTATTTCCGCACTACGGACGTGACCGGTGTCATCACGCTGCCGGAAGGCACCGAGATGTGCATGCCCGGCGACAACGTCTCCATGGACGTTGAGCTGATCACCCCGATCGCTATCGAGGAAGGTCTCCGTTTCGCTATCCGCGAAGGCGGCCGTACCGTTGGCTCCGGCGTTGTTACGAAGATCAACGAGTAATTATCTCTGAAAAAAGCGCCTGCTGAGAAGCGGGCGCTTTTTTATTGTAGAAAAACCACCGGGGAGTTTTTATTTCAGCGGCTTGCTTTTTCAATGAAAAAGTGATATATTTATCACTGAAAGGTACAAATATATCACTTTTAGGGGGAAGTTGAAATGAAAAAGGCACACCGCAATTTTCAAATCAAGCCCTGGATGGGCTGCATGGGTTTTTTGGGCTTCCTCGGCTTCTTGCCGAAGCACGGGGGCGGACGGAATTATCTGTTTTTTGTTTTCTTCGCATTTTTTGCCTGGTTTTTCTGGGGATTGCTGTATAAAGAGCCGGCAGATGAGCGCCTTGTGGAAAATGAAACGCGCGCTATGCGTATTGTGGGAGGCCTGTTTGCACTGCTCAGTTTTTTGCTTCTGTTTTTGCTGGACAGGCAGGGGATTGGCCGGGATACGGTGCTTTGGTTCGGGGCTTTGGGGTATTCGGTGTGCTCTGTGGCGGCTCCAGCTCTTACTTATTACCTGGACAGGAAGGCGTGAACCGTGGACGGCTTTGTTTGTAATTTGAAAAAGTACCGCCAGCTTGCGGGAATGACGCAAGAGGAGTTGGCATTCCGTGTGCATGTCAGGAGAGAAACGATCATTCGTCTGGAAGCCGGAAAGTACAATCCATCTCTGAAGTTGGCTATTGAGATCTCGCGTGCCGTGCGTGCGCCCATTGAATCGCTTTTTGAGTTTGAATGACGGATGAAGCTGCGTGAGATTTGGTAAAATAACTAGGAATCCGGTGGGAAACGCGGTTATTTTCTGCACGCAATTTCATGCCTGATGTGCTATACTAAGAAAAAACATTGTACAGAGTGGGAAGAATTTTGGGGGAGGAATTTATGTCCGAATCAGTGATCGTCGTCGATTTTGGCGGCCAGTACAATCAGTTGATCGCGCGGCGCGTGCGCGAGTGCCATGTGTACAGCGAAATCGTTCCTTATACGAAAGCGTTGGATGTTATAAAAGCGAAGCGACCGCGGGGAATTATCTTTACAGGCGGACCCAACAGCGCCTATGAAGATGGGGCTCCTGCCATCAGCACAGAGGTGTTTGATTTGGGCATCCCTGTACTGGGTATCTGCTACGGCGCCCAGCTTATGATGCATCTGTTGGGCGGCCATGTGTGTAAAGCACCTGTGCGTGAATACGGCAAAACAGAGGTGTTTGTCGATCCTGCGTCCAAGCTCTTCGCGGATATTTCCTCCAGCACAGTATGCTGGATGAGCCACACGGATTATATCGAATCGGTTGCTCCGGGCTTTGTTATCTCTGCACACAGTGCAAATTGCCCGGCCGCGGCGATGGAGCAGCCGGAAAAGCGTCTGTATGCGCTGCAGTTTCATCCCGAGGTCCTGCACACGCAGGAGGGTACAAAGATGCTCTCGAATTTCATTTATAATGTGTGCGGCTGTACGGGCGATTGGAAAATGGATTCTTTCGTGGAACAGTCCATTCGCATGTTGCGGGAAAAAATCGGAGACGGGCGCGTGCTGTGTGCACTTTCGGGCGGCGTGGATTCTTCTGTTGCGGCCGTCATGCTGGCAAAAGCTGTGGGCAAGCAGCTTACCTGTGTGTTCGTGGATCACGGCCTCATGAGAAAAAATGAAAGTGAGGAAGTGTGCGCGGTGTTCGGCCCGGAGGGACCGTACGATCTGAACTTTGTGTGTGTAAACGCGCGGCAGCGTTTTTATGACAAGCTGGCGGGCGTGGAGGAACCGGAGCAAAAACGAAAGATCATCGGCGAAGAGTTCATCCGCGTATTTGAAGAGGAAGCGAAAAAAATCGGAACAGTGGATTTTCTGGTACAGGGAACAATCTACCCGGATGTGGTGGAAAGCGGCCTGGGCGGTGAATCCACGGTCATCAAGAGCCACCATAACGTAGGCGGTCTGCCGGACTATGTGGACTTCAAAGAGATTATCGAACCGCTGCGCGACCTGTTCAAGGACGAAGTGCGCAACGCGGGCCGCGAGCTGGGAATCCCGGAGCATTTGGTCAGCCGCCAGCCCTTCCCCGGACCAGGCCTTGCCATCCGCATCATCGGCGCGGTGACGCCGGAGAAAATCGCAATTTTGCAGGATGCGGACGCCATTTACCGCGAGGAAGTCGCAAAGGCAGGCGTGGCGCAGGGCCTTGGCCAGTATTTTGCGGCACTGACAAACATGCGCAGCGTTGGCGTGATGGGCGACGAACGTACCTATGACTATGCTGTTGCGCTGCGTGCTGTTACTACGGCAGATTTTATGACGGCAGAAGCCGCGCACTTGCCCTGGGAGGTCATCGACACGGTTACCAGCCGGATCGTGAACGAGGTGCCGCACATCAATCGTGTGCTGTACGACTGTACGGGAAAGCCGCCCGCGACGGTGGAATTCGAGTGAGAAAAGGCCGCAAAGAGCGCAGAAAAGCCCTTTGCGGCCTTTTGGCTGCAGCGCTTGGGCCAAAAGGTGCTTTTCTTCCGGGCAGGTTGCGGAAAAGCGTCGAATCGTGGTAAAATAAAAAAAATATTGCCGGAGGAGGCTTCTATCCATGAAGCAGGACATGATCGTGATTCTGGATCTGGGCAGCGAGGAAAACCCGCGTCTTGCCCGGGAGATTCGCGCGTTGGGAGTGTACAGTGAGATCTATCCCCACGATATTACACTGGCGGAGTTGAATGCGCTGCCCAATGTAAAGGGGGTTATTCTGAACGGCGGCCCCAACCATGTGGTGGACGGTGTGGAAATCGACGCGTGCAGCGATATCTATGGCTGCGGCCTGCCGCTTTTGCAGCCTGGCCACAAAGGCGGCGTGCCGTGGCCCACGGATGCGGCGCAGCGGAAAGCCGTCCTGTCCGAATTTGTATTCGATGCCTGCGGTGCGCAGCCCAACTGGAACATGGAGAACTTCATTGCAGACCAGGTCGAGTTGATCCGCCGACAGGTGGGAGATAAAAAAGTGCTTCTGGCATTGTCCGGCGGCGTGGATTCCTCGGTCGTGGCGGCGTTGCTCATCAAGGCCATCGGTAAGCAGCTGGTGTGCGTGCATGTAAACCATGGTCTGCTGCGCAAAGGAGAACCGGAGCAGGTTGTGGAGGTGTTCCGCAACCAGATGGACGCCAACCTCATTTATGTGGACGCGGTGGACCGCTTCCTGAATAAATTGTCGGGCGTTGCCGAGCCGGAGCAGAAGCGCAAGATTATCGGCGCGGAGTTTATCCGTGTGTTTGAAGAAGAAGCACGCAAGCTGGACGGCATCCATTTCCTGGCGCAGGGCACGATTTATCCGGATATCATTGAGAGCGGAACGAAAACAGTGAAAGCTGTTAAGTCGCACCACAATGTGGGAGGCCTGCCGGAGGATTTGGATTTCGCGCTGGTGGAACCGCTGAAAATGTTGTTTAAGGATGAGGTGCGTGCCTGTGGTAAGGCGTTGGGCCTGCCCGACAGCATGGTATACCGTCAGCCGTTCCCCGGCCCGGGCCTTGGCGTGCGGTGTCTGGGCGCAATCACCCGCGACAGGCTGGAGGCTGTGCGGGAATCCGACGCGATCCTGCGGGAAGAATTTGCAAAGGCGGGCCTGGAGGGCAAGGTGTGGCAGTATTTCACGATAGTGCCCGATTTCAAGTCAGTGGGTGTGCATGAGGGAGTGCGTACCTTCGACTGGCCGGTCATTCTGCGTGCGGTAAATACCGTGGATGCAATGACCGCCACGGTGGAGGATGTGCCGTTTGCGTTGCTGCAGAAAATCACACAGCGCATCACATCCGAAGTGAAAGGTGTGAACCGTGTCCTTTACGACCTGACACCGAAGCCCTCCGGGACGATTGAGTGGGAATAAATATTTAGTGTTTTTGGAATCCTGAAAAGCGTTGGTAATACAGCGTTTTTCAGGATTTTTCTTTTTTAGTGGCTACAAATTGGCTACATTTGCAGCGATTTTTGTAGCCAGAGGCTCACGGCATGATGCCGTCAAGCTGTCTGGCTACCTCCACCTGCTTGTTGGGGTACAGGTGGCTGTACGTGTCCATCGTTGTCTGCACCTTTTCATGTCCGAGCCGCTCCGCGATCAGCAGCGGTGAGAAGCCCATCTCCACCAGCAGGCTGGCGTGGCTGTGGCGAATATCATGCACCCGAATCCGCTTCACACCTGATGCTTTGCAGCCATACTCCATTTCGTGATACAGAAAGCTCTTGGTATAGGGAAAGAGCCGGTCGTCCTTTTGCAGTCCGTAGCAATGGGACATATACTCCTGCAAACAGGTGCAAAGACCGTCGGGAATGGGGATAGTGCGGATGCTTTTCGGCGTTTTCGGAGTGGTGATAATATCCTCTCTGCCGAGGCGCTGATAGCTCTTGTTCACCGTCAGGGTCTTCTTCTCGAAGTCGATGTCCGACGGTGTGAGCGCCAGCAGTTCTCCCTCCCGGATCCCCGTGTAGTACATGGTCATAAATACCGTGTAGCTGGCAGGCCGGTCTTTCATGCTCTCGATAAAGGTCTGGAACTCGTCCTTTGTCCAGAACAGCATCTCGTCGGCTTTCTTCTTGCCCATGCTCCCCGCCTTGTGGCAGGGGGTTTCTTTCAAGCCATAGTATTTGACTGCGTAGTTGAAAATCGCCGTGAGCTGGTTGTTGATGCACTTGAGATAGGTCTGGGCGTAAGGCTTGCCATTTTCATCCCGATAGCTGGTCAGGGAGTTCTGCCATTGGCGCACATGAGTGGGCTTGATCTCGTTCAGCGGGATTTTCTTAAGAAAGGCGTTACCTTCAGGTCAATCAGCCATTTCTTGCTGGCAACGGTGGAGGGCTTGAGGCGGTGCTCCATATCCTTGACATACAGGGCGATGAAGTCACCGAAGGTCATGCCGAGGCTGCCCGTGGATTGGCTGATAAAGTCCCGTTCCCATTGAAGGGCTTCCTTCTTGGTGGCAAAGCCACGCTTCTTCTTGTGGATGGTCTTGCCCGTCCAGTCCGTCACGCGGATCTGGGACATCCAGCGACCGGTGTCGCCGTCTTTTGTTACTGACATTTTTACCTCCTTCCCTCAAGAATCAGGCTTTGATGGGGTTATTTACTCATTACTCTCGTTTTTACCGTATTCCTTTTCCAAAAGCTCTGTCCGTCTTGCAATTAGTTCATCACGGTCAAGTTCTTCCGGCTCTGTGCATTTGACTGCGTTCGCGGCATAGTATGCAAGCGTCTGCTCCTTCCAGCGCTTATATGCTGCCTGCGTGGAGTTATAGGCGCGAAGCTCGCTGCGTTCGTCCTCCCACTGCTCAAGGAACAGGCACATATCGGCGTTGAACTCTGCCATGCTCTTTCCGTCAAAGGAAATGGAACATTCCCACTGCTTGCGGCGGGGTGGCTTCTGCACGTCGATCTTGAAGTCGATGCCTTCTACCGTTTCCAGCTTAAAGAGAAAGTCCATCACGTCGGAAAGCGTTCTGATCTGCGTTGTACTGGATTCGTAGCCGAGGATATAGGTCGGCGTTGAATCCAACAGGTCGGCAATCTGATTGACAACGGCAATCGACACTTCGATCTCTCCGGTTTCGTACTTCTGTACGGTGCGGAGGGATTTTTTCAGCATTTGTGCCAGTTCGGTCTGGTTCAGCCCCTTGCGTTTTCGGAGCTGCTTGATTCTCTGCCCAATGGCGGGATAATCGAAATTGTCCATATCTGATTCACCTCGTCCATATCATATCACAGAATAAAGCGAATTGCAAGTACATATTTTTATTTTCTAAAGGCTTGATAAATGCACCTTGTGTGCGTATAATAAAATATGTACTCAGGGTGCGTATTTCGGAGAGGCTGGAGAAAGGGGGATGAACAAAAGATACGCAGGCCGAGGCAGATCACATTGAAACAGGAGGTACTATGAGAGCACAGTTTATCACAGCGTCAGAGGTGGCAGAGATCATGGGAATCAGCCGCAGCAAGGCGTATCAGATCGTCCGGGAAATGAACAGGGAGCTGAAATCCCAGGGCTATCTGACCGTAGCCGGAAAATGCCCTGCCCAGTATTTCAAGCAGAAGTTCTACGGCTTCCAGATTCCCGGAGGTGAGCGTAATGACGGATAATGAGAAAACGACCGCCCTCATCCCATCTGTTGGCGCAGATGGAGGGCAGCCGCCTCACAATTCAACTAACCAGAGCATACTACATGAAACCTGCGAAAGCAATCCCCCAGAGGGAAATATTGAGGAAATGCGCGAGAAAATCCGGCGCATGAACGACCCACATTATCTTCATACCGTTTCCATGACAGAGCTGTATCAGACCGCCTACAAGAGCAGACCGCCCGTCATAGACGGTCTGCTCTACTCCGGGGCATATATCCTCGCAGGAGCACCCAAAATCGGAAAATCATTTCTGGTAGCGCAGCTTGCCTACCATGTCAGCACAGGGCAAAGGCTGTGGGGCTATGAAGTCCATCAGGGTACGGTTCTGTACCTTGCACTGGAGGATGATTTCCAGAGAATCCAGAGTCGAATGTTTATGATGTACGGCGTGGCGGATACTGCCAGCCTGCATTTTGCAACGGCAGCAAACAAAATCGGAAACGGTCTTGACGAGCAGCTTGAGAATTTCATAAAGGAACACCCCGACACGAAGCTGGTTATCATTGACACCATGCAGAAGATCAGAGAAGCTGGAGGCGAGGCTTACAGCTACGCCAGCGACTATGAGATCATCGGAAAGCTCAAGCGTTTTGCGGACAGGCACAGCATTTGCATCGTTACCGTTCATCACACAAGAAAACAGCCAGCCGGAGACAGCTTTGAAACGATCTCCGGCACGACGGGACTTCTTGGTTGTGCAGACGGAGCACTCCTGATGCAGAAGAAGAAACGGACAGCATTGGAGGCCACGGTCGATGCCGTGGGGCGAGATCAACAGGATCAGATTCTATATCTGAAAAAAGATGCCGACACGCAGATATGGAGCCTTGAACGGACGGAGAACGAGCCTTATCAGGAGCCGCCCGACCCTGTATTGGATACGGTTTCCCAGCTTGTTTCCTCCGAAAGCAGAGAATGGGCAGGCAGTCCGACCGAGCTTGCGGAAGCGGTGAATACGGGCATGGCGGCAAACGCTCTCACCAAATACCTGAACGTAAATCCGGCAGGCTGCTGGACGAGTACCATGTGAGGTATGAGAACAGGGCCAAGCACTCCGGGCGGCAGGTGAAGCTCACCTATATGATAATCGACAATGTAGAGTACGAAGTAATCGACTGATGACGGCGCGACGGCTGCGACGGTCGCGACGGTGGAAATGATGCCATCAAAGCAACCGTCGCAATCGTTGCGACCGTCGCGGATAGGAAAGGATAGGAAAATGAAAAGCGTATAAATCCCCTATGATCTGTTCATCGACCTCGCCATGTATCATCTGCGGGGCGAAGACGATTATGAAGAAGAAATCCGGCAGGGCTTGGAGCAAAAGCTCGACGCCATGCTGAACCGGCAGATCTATTCCCGGTACAAGACTGCTCCCACCGAAGAAGAACGGGAGCAGGCGCGGCAGGAGTATCTTGACCGGCGTGGAGTGCCGCAGAGCTACCGATGGACTACTCCTCCTTGGGAACTGTGACAGGAGCGTGCCACGCTCCTGTTGCTGGCAGACAAGGCAAAGCATTAGCTGACACAGCCCCTCGCATCCCCGTCCCCATCGAAAAACTAGCAGATTTTGAGATGGATGGCGGAGAGGATTTTCAAAATTCTCTCTGCCTGTGGGCGGCAGCGTTGAAGCAAATTTGATTGCTGAAAGGCTGGCGGTCACGCCGTGGATTTTGCAAAGTGGGTACTACTTGCAAGCCACGGCAGAGGCTTCCGCAGAAGCCGCATACCCCGTTCCCCCTCGGAGAGCCCACGATACTTTGCAGCCGCAGGTTGAAAGTATCATAGTGGGTTATTACACTTCCGCAGAAGTGCTCCCTCGAAAGCTGCCCCCGTCCTGCACAATCTGAAATCAGGAGGTAAACTGCCTATGGCAAGAGGCGACGGTATTCACCGTACCAGCGCAAGAAATATGAGGCTGACGGCTGCCAAAATCGGCAACGCGCAGCAGCACAACGAACGGGAAAAGGAATCCTATGTCAATCAGGATATTGTCCCGGAGAGAACGCACCTCAATGTCCATTTCAAGAAACCGACCGCCGGATATGCGGAGATGTCTGAGCAGTTGAAAAAGGACGGGATCATCTCCACCCGTGGATTGAAAGAGGATGCCTTTCTTTACGGCGAGCTGGTCTTTGACGTAAACACCGCCTATTTTCATAATCACGGCGGCTATGACTTCGCAAAACAATTTTACACCGATGCTTACAAATCCGCAATAGAAATCGTCGGCGGTGAGCAGTACATCCTTTCGGCGGTCATGCACGCCGACGAGCGCAACCGCGCCATGTCCGACGCGCTGGGGCAGGACGTGTACCACTATCACCTTCATGTGGTCTACATTCCCGTCGTGGAAAAGCAAATCCTGTGGTCGAAACGCTGCAAGGATAAATCTCTGGTGGGGACGGTCAAGGAAACGATACAGCAGGTCAGCATGAGCAAGAAGTGGGATTCCAAGCCCGCACTGGACGAAAACGGAAAACCGCTGCTGAACGCAAACGGAAAAACTGTGCTCCGAAAATCCTATTCCGTTCTGCAAGATGATTTCTTCGCCGCCATGCGAAAGGCAGGGTATGACGATGTGGAGCGAGGCGAACGCGGCAGCTCCGAGGAACACCTGACGGTGACGCAGTTCAAGGTGCAGCAGGAACAGGCGCGGCTGGCAGAATTCACAGAGCAGAACCGTCAGCAGGAAAAGCAGGCAGCAACGCTTGGAAGCAAAATTGAAAAAATCCAGAACCAGCGGGTCGATGTGCGGTCTATCGAAAAAATCGTGGCAACGTCCATTCCCTTCTCATCCAAAGTTGCCGTGGAGCGTGAGGACTTTGGCGGAAGATACTGCGCTGATACACCTCCGGGATGCCGCAGCCGGTGTCGGAGACGCGGAGCAGGAGCTTTTCCAGCTCCTGAGTGACAGAAACCCGTACCGAGCCGCCCGGCCGGTTGTACTTGACAGCATTCTCCGTCAGGTTGAAGATCAGCCGGTAGATCAGTGCATCGCTGCCAGTCATAATGCCGTCACCCTCCGCCTCCAGTGTGACGCCGTTTTTCTCCGCCAGCGGGGCGAGGTCCGTGAAGATCTCCTCGATCATGGGGGCGAGCTGGATTTGCTCGTTCCGCGCCACCTGCCGCAGATTGCTCATTTCCAGCAGCGTTCTGGTCATTTGGGTCAGCCGCTCCGTCTGCTCCCGCAGAAGGGTGAGAAACTCCGCCGTCTCTGGCCGCACGTCGGGATGCTCCGCGGAAAACAGCTCCAGCCGCGCCTGCATCAGCGCCAGCGGCGTGCGCAGCTCGTGGGCGGCGTTGCCGGTGAACTGCCGTTGGGCGGCAAAGGCGTTGTTCAGCCGCTCCAGCATCTGGTTGAACGAGCGGCTCAGCTGCCGGAACTCCGAAATAGCGTCTTCATCGATCCTCATATCGGCAAGATTGTTCAGCTGCACCTGCTCCACCTGCGAGACAAAGCTGCGCAGGGGCTTGAGAGCGCGTCCGCTGACAAAATAGGCGAGGATGCCGCTGAGCAGCGTTACCGCCGCCGTGATGTACCAGTTGGTGGTGCGGAAGCGCCCCTGCACCCCATCGACGACGATGGTCAACTCCTCGTTGGGTGCTATGAGTTGCGGGTCAAAGCTCGCCGCTCCGCCATCATTCAGGATCACCGTGCCGCCGCCTTGTAAACTGTCCGCAATGGTGTCCATATAGTACACACCGGAGGAGCACAGCAGCAAATTCATGACCACGCAGGTGATGCCGATGAGCAGGACGGACATCAGCGTGATGCGCCACTGCAGGGAAAGCCGCTTCATGCCTCCTCGCCTCCCATCAGATAGCCCTCGCCGATGCGGTTGCGGATGGGGTCATAGCCCAGCACGGCGCGGAGCTTTTTGCGCAGGGCGGAGATGTGGACGCGAATGGAGTTGCTGAAGCTGTCCACGCTGTTTTCCCAGACGTGCTCCATCAGCTCCTCCTGACTCACCGGCCGTCCCTGATGTACCATCAGATATTCAAGAATGCCCGTTTCCTTTCGGGTCAGCGTCAGCGTCTGCCCGTTGACGGTGGCGGTACGGGAGCGGGTGTCAAAGGTCAGGCCTCCGCAGCTTAGCAGCACATCCTGCTGGGTGAACTGCCGCAACGTCAGGCTGCGGATGCGGGCCTCCAACTCCGCCAAGTGGAAGGGCTTCGCCAGATAGTCGTTCGCCCCGGCATCCAGCCCCTGCACCTTGTCCTCCACTTCGCTGCGGGCGGAGAGGATCAGCACCCGCGTCTCCCGGTCGGTCTGCCGCAGGGTGCGCAGCACCGTCATGCCGTCCTTTTTCGGCAGATTCAGATCAAGAAGCACCAGATCGTATCGTTCCACGCCCAGAAGCGCCAGCGCCTTTTCGCCGTCATAGCAGTAGTCCACGCTGTAGGCCAGCCGCCGCAGGCTGCGAACGATGGTCTCGCACAGGGCGCGTTCATCTTCAATTACTAAAAGGTGCATGAGAGCCCTCCTTTTTGTTTCTTCGTTTTTGTGTTGCTTTCATTATAGCAAAAACAGATAAGGTTTGCGTTAAGTTTTCGTTCTTAACAGAGACTTTAACTCTCCCGCGCTATGATGGGGGCAGAAAATCGGAAAGGGTGATGAAAAATGAGCTGCGGGAAAAAGGCCGCGGCGCAGATCGTGCTGCTGATGGCCGGAGCCGCCATGCTGTGCTTTGGTGTCTGGCGGGGCGAGGCGGCGACAGTGCTGAGCAAAGCAATCAAATTATGTCTGGAGTGTGTGGGCATTGGGTAAAAAGTTTTCAGGCGTTTCACAGACCATGTCCCGCTTCCGGGGCTGGATTCAGGCGGGGGCGACGCTGCTGACCAACCTGCATCTGCCGAACTTTCTCAAGGGCGGACTGTATCAGGGGGCGGGGAAGACCGTCTGTGTGCCGGGGCTGAACTGCTACTCCTGTCCGGCGGCGTCCGGGGCCTGCCCCATCGGGGCGTTTCAGGCGGTGGTGGGGTCTTCCAAGTTCCGCTTCTCCTACTATATCACAGGCTTCCTCATCCTGCTGAGCGTGCTGCTGGGGCGCTTTATCTGCGGCTTTCTATGCCCCTTCGGCTGGTTTCAGGAGCTGCTGCACAAAATCCCCACGAAGAAGCTTTCCACAAAGAGGCTGAAGCCGCTGACATACCTGAAATACGCTGTCCTGCTGGTGATGGTTTTCCTGCTACCGGCGTTCCTTGTGAACGATGTTGGCATGGGAGACCCGTTCTTCTGCAAATACCTCTGCCCGCAGGGCGTGCTGGAGGGAGCCATCCCGCTGTCCCTTGCCAATTCCGGCGTCCGGGCGGCGCTGGGCAAGCTGTTTGCATGGAAATTCAGCATTCTGCTGTCGGTGATTGCGCTGAGCGTACTGTTCTACCGGCCGTTCTGCAAGTGGCTCTGCCCGCTTGGCGCGTTCTACGCGCTGTTCAACCGGGTGTCCCTCTTCCAGATGAAGGTGGATAAGAATAAGTGCGTCTCCTGCGGGAAATGCGCCAGAGCCTGCAAGATGGATGTGGATGTGACGAAAACGCCCAACCATACCGAGTGCATCCGCTGCGGAATGTGCATCCGCGCCTGTTCGACGAAAGCCGTGTGCTTCCGCTACGGCTTCGGCGATGGAAAAGAGAAAGAAAACGACAGCGACACTGCGAGAAAAAACAACAAAGCTTAAGGAGAAACGAATATGAATGTAAAGAAGATACTGGCTCTGATGCTGTGCGCGATGATGCTGCTCTCCCTCAGCCTGCGGCGCAAAGGGCAACGACAAGCAGGCGGATATGAGCGGAACAGCTCCGCCATGACCGGCGAGCCAAACCGCCGAGGAGGCGCTCGCCCTGCACAAGGAGCTGCTGGAGCGGGAGAACGCGCTCCTGTCGGAAAATACCGAGCTGTGGGAAAAGGTCTTTATGGAGGCCGACAAGGGCATGGCCATGATCGAGGACGGAAAAAACTACGGCGACTTCCTGTTGGATACCGTCGAGGCCGCTAAAGAGCAGTTCACCGACAAGGAGTATGAGTGGCTGAAGGAGGCAGCCACGGAGATCAGCAATATCGAAAACAAGCTGACCGCGCTGGAGGAAAAGTACCCCGAGATTGTGCAGCAATCCATGGACGGCGATATGAGTATACCCGCAGGCAGCGACATGACCACGCCGCCTGACGACGGCAGCATGCAGAAATTCCCCACCTTTGAGGGCAAGGACCTGGATGGCAACACGGTGAAGAGCGACGAGCTGTTCTCCGCCAACGCCGTCACCGTGGTGAATTTCTGGTTCACCACCTGCAATCCCTGCGTGGGCGAGCTTTCCGAGCTGGACGCACTGAACAAGGAGCTTGCGAAGAAGGGCGGCGCACTCATCGGCGTCAACACCTTCACATTGGATGGCGATGAAGCGGCAATTTCCGAAGCAAAAGATGTACTGGCCAAGAAGGGCGTGACCTACCAGAATGTGTATTTCGCTTCCGACGGCGAGGCGGGAAAGTTCACTACAAACATTTTTGCCTACCCCACCACCTATGTGGTTGACCGCAACGGCAATATCGTGGGTGAGCCCATCGTAGGCGCCATCACGGAAAAAAAGCAGGCGGAGACGCTGCAAAAGCTCATCGACCAGGCTCTTGCCGCCGATATGGGCTGACAAACGAATTTATCTTCTCAGAAAGGAGGGATACACCATGTATCGGAGAGTATTGCCGCTTCTGCTCACCGCGGTACTGCTGCTGAGCGGCTGCACTGCCGGGCAGAAAAATATGCCGCAGAAAACGGACGAGAAGGAAATGACCGGACAGCCCTCTGATATGTCCGGTGAAGGAAGCATGTATATGGATACCACGGAAAATGTCATATATCTGGCGGGCGGCTGCTTCTGGGGCATGGAACAGCTGATGCAGTCCATCCCCGGCGTCATCGACCCCGACGGTGCAAAACCGGCACGCCGGCAACGACCGACCGGGCAGCCGTGCGGGTGGAGTACCCCCGGACAGACCGGCGTTTGCTGGCACCAATGAAAGCAGGGCAACGACCGGGGCAGCCAGTATCAGACCGGTGTCTATTACACCAACGAAAGCGCGAAGGAAACGGTGGAGCGCATCGCGGAGATCGAGCGGGGACGCAGTGAAAAGTTCTTCGTGGAGATCGGCCCACTCAAGAACTACTACCCCGCCGAGGAGTACCACCAGAACTACCTCGAAAAGAACCCGAACGGCTACTGCCACATCCCGCGCGCGGAGATGGAGCTGTTTTCCCGGCTGCGCATCGATCCGGGCGACTATCAGAAGCCCGCGGCGGAATCCATCCGGGACAAGCTGACGGCGGAGCAGTACCGCGTCACACAGGAGAGCGGCACGGAGCGCGCCTTCACGGGCGAGTTCTGGGACAAGTTCGAAAAGGGCATCTATGTGGATGTCGTCACCGGCGAGCCGCTCTTTTCCTCCACGGATAAGTACGAGAGCGGCTGCGGCTGGCCGGCTTTCACAAAGCCCATTGAAGAGCCTGCCGTGGTGGAACTGGAGGACCTGAGCCACGGCATGCGCCGCACAGAGGTCAGAAGCCGTGCCGGAGATTCTCACCTTGGTCATGTGTTCACCGGCGATCCGGAGTCCCCCAATGGCGAGAGTGATATCATCCATTCGGGAGAACCTCCTTGAATTTTATGATGTCATGATAGCAAGAATTTTTGGGAAAGTACAATATTTATTTCCAAATATGCTATAATTAAAACAAATACTGAGAGGGGCCTATGATGGAACTTTATTTATTGGAGCAGCTTATAGCCTTTTCCCGGCAGGGCACGTTGTCTGGGGCGGCGGAGAAACTGCATATCTCCCAGCCTGCTTTAAGCCAATCCATGAAAAAACTGGAGGAAAGTCTTGGGGTATCTTTGTTTGAACGATCAAAGAACAAGATTGCTCTTAATGAGAATGGCATCATGGCTGTTCAGTTAGGGAGAAAAAGCCGCCGCTTGCGCGGCTGCACGTGTGTATGGCGCACGCCCCCGTGCCGGCACATAGGGCTTTGAGAACATTGAACCATACAAAACCGCAGCACATGCGGTTTTGTTGGGGCCGCTGCGCGGCGGCATGGTATAATAACCTCAAATGAATCTGCTTCGGTTTTAAGGCTGTATAGGGCAGCAGTTTTTTTACCGGAAGCAATGAAGCAAGCACA
>VOFI01003700.1_pt1 | contig 24019 bp, 42 predicted proteins | sample 5384131 | NCBI WGS metagenome assembly VOFI01 (sample SAMN12384728, study PRJNA508395) | human gut metagenome | isolation source: healthy gut H | host: Homo sapiens | reverse complement strand
ATGTTGTACTTCGTTCAGTTACGTATTGCTGGGCTATCAGGCCCATCCCTGGAAGGAAGATCGGTGGCAGTATAAGGAGGGGACGGAAATGAATTTGATCGTCGCAGTGGACCAGAACTGGGCCATCCGGAAAGAGATGGGGATCAGCTGGTCTATTTGAAGGAGGATTTGAAGCGGTTCGGACGCTTACCAGCAGCCATACTGTGATTCTGGGCCGCAAGACTTCCGGCAACCTTTCCCAGTGGCGGCCGTTGAAGAACCGCCGTACTTGATTTCTCTGTCCCGGAATCTCAATTCCAAAAGCGGAGGGAGCCGAAGCGTTTTCCTCTCTGTGGAGGAGCTGGTAAAGCAAGCGGACGGAACGCCTTTGTGATTGGCGGTGCTTCAGTCTATGAGCAGCTTCCCTACTGTGATACCGCTTATGTCACAAAATCCATGCCGGCTTTCCTGCCGATACCTACTTCCCAATTTGGACCAGTCGGGCGAGTGGGAGGTAAGCGAGAGAGCGAGAGCCTGGAGTGTGGATGGATCTCTATCACTACGTGACTTATTCCAGAATCCAATAAAAAATGCTGCGGGCTTTCGGTGTATCAGCGCCGAAAGCCCGCGGTTTTCTTATTCTTGATGTTCCAGCCTTGTGTTGATAATCAGTGTCCCAATAAACAAGAACAGCAGTATAGCGCAAAGGGTGTGATGGCGGCTACTGCCAGAAGGATCGGAGACTTCCATGCCCCATAGGCAGCTAAAAAAAGGTTGCGCCACACAGCACATAGTTGGTGATTTGGAGCAAAATGTGGCTGGTTTTCATGACCAGGTAGCGGTCCGCTCATCTGCCTCTGTTCCAACTCCTCCAGAACACCTTTTGGCTGAGTGAAGACAGGAATAATTGACCAGAGCTAAAGCCCGGCCAGCAGCACTGCGGCCAGGGAGAAAGCAGTTGCCTGCTCCAGCAACCCATGCGGATAGAGCCAGAATACCAACTGCAGTTGCTATCACGCCAGAAGCCAAGGCACGCTTATTTTTGATTTTCATAGCATTGATCCTCCCATTCTTTGTTTTTTCAGACAGCACAGCTCGCCTCCTTGTTGGGGAGGCGTACCAGATGTAGTCCATGTTCTTCAGAGAAGCGTCCGTGGAGCAGAGGAAATTGATCCACCTCGGCCTCATCTTTGTTCTCCGCGTCCTTCAGCACGCACATGGCGTCCACGAACCAGTTGGAGCCCTCCTCGGGGACCACATACTTCAGGTCGGGGTTGGTCTCCAGCATGGTCAGATAGTCGCCGGCATAGTAGGCGGAGATGGCTGCCTCGCCGGTCTCCATCTTGTCAAACACCTCATCCATGACGAAGGCCTGGTAGACGCCGGCCTCCTTGGCCTGGGCCAGGAGGTCATAGGCGGCCCGCAGCTCCTCCTCGCTGTCGGTGTTCACGGAGTAGTTCAGATCCATCAGGGCGATGCCCAGAGCGTCACGGGAGTTGTTGATCATCAGCACCTGTCCGGCGTACTGGGGGTCGAACATGGCGCTCCAGCTGGTGATGGGCTCCTCCACCATGGCGCTGTTGTAGATGATGCCCAGGGTGCCCCAGGCATAGGGGACGGTGTACTTGTTCGCCGGATCGTAGGACAGGTTTTTGAAGCGGTCGTCGATCAGAGAGAAGTTGGGAATATTGTCATAGTTCAGCTCGGCCAGCATCCCTCCTCGATCAGCTGGGAGATCATGTAGTCGGAGGGGACCACCACGTCATAGTTGGCGCCGCCGGTCTTGAGCATGGAATAAAGCTCTTCGTTGCTGGGGACAGTCTGGTAGTTGACTTCGATCCCGGTCACACGTTGACAACGCGCTTCTCGTCGCTGCCGCTGCCGGAGCCGTCGCCGCTGTTGCTGCCGCAGCCGGCCAGCAGGCCGGCGGAGAGGGTCAGAGCCAGAGTCAGGGAAAGTGCTTTTTTCAATTGATCATTCCTCCAATGGTGTTGAAAATTTTATTTTTACGGTGGTCCCACCGCAAAAATCAAGAGAGACGCTGTTTTGCGGCGGCACGCTCCTGGCGGGCCTCCCGCACGTTGATGATGACAAGAAGGATCAAAACGGTGATAAACAACAGAGTGGATACCGCGTTGACCTCCGGGCTGATGCGCTTCTTGGTCATGGCGTAGATGCGCATGGCCAGGTTTGCGGTGCTGGAGCGGCGGTGAAGTAGCTGATGACAAAGTCATCCACCGACATGGTGAAGGCGATGAGCAGGCCGTTGATGATGCCCGGCTTGATCTCCGGGACAACGACCTTCCAGAAGGCCTGCATCCAGGTACAGCCCAGGTCCTGGGCTGCGTCCACCAGGTTCTTGTCCATCTGGCGCAGCTTCGGCATGATGGACAGGATCACATAAGGGATGTTGAAGGTGATGTGGGCGATCAGCATGGTGCCGAAGCCCAGGTACAGCTGCTCCGGCAGCTGGAGCCCGAACGCTTCGTTGGCCCAGTGGGCGAAGTCACCCCACAGATTGAAGAAGGCCACAAAGAACAGGCAGAGGGAGACGCCGGTGACGATCTCCGCGTTGACCATGGGGATGTTATTCACCGTCATCAGCGGAGTGCGCCAGCGCTTTCATGTTGTAGAAGCCGATGGCGGCAAAGGTGCCCGCGATGGTGGCGATGACGGATGCCAGGACCGAGACAGCCAGGGTGGTATACAGGGCGTCCAGGATCATTTGATCGTGGAACAGCTTGTCATACCAATCCAGGGTGAAGCCGGCCCATACGGAGCGGCTTTTGGAGTCGTTGAAGGGATTCATCACAGTCATACAGACCACTACCACCAGCATCATCACCAGAGCGACGGCGGAGCCCAGCTGGGGGTTATAGGCCGCGCCCTTGAACTGCATCTCGATGAGGTTGCCCAGCAGGGGGAGATGGCGAAGGTGGAGACTGGGGGACAAACACCATAGTGCCGCCTCCCAGCAGGGTGACCCGCCGGAACACTCAGTGGCCGAGTCGGCGCCCATCCCGGGCGGCCTCGATGAGACAGTGGTCCAGCTTGACGATCACCGAGTAGATGGGCAGGATCATAAAGGGCAGGAAGTTGTAGACCATGCCCAGCACCACAGCTCCTTGGGTGTTGATCATCTTAAAATATTCCAATTCTGTGCCGAATATACCGTTGATCAGGTTGAACAGACCAATGGCCTCGAAGAAACGGTTCAACAGACCTGTATTCTCCAAAAGGGACATCCAGGCATAGGTCCGCAGCAGGAAGTTCATCCACATGGGCAGCATGATGAGCATCATGGCCACGCGCTGGAACCAGGGGCCCTCCCGGGCCAGAAAGCAGGAGACAGGGTAGCCCAGCAGCAGGCAGATGGCAGTGGCGATGAAGGCCAGCTTAAAGGAGCGGGTGAACACCACCATATAGTCGCCGATCCGGGCAAAATTCTCCAGAGTAAAGCCGCCCTCCGCGGAGGAGAAGGCGTAGACAACAATCATCAGAATGGGGATGACCACAAAGACAGCCATCCACAGCACATAGGGGCACGGAGAACAGGGCCAGCTTATTCTTCTTCATCGTCCGCCTCCTGATCCTCCGCCTCAGGATCGAAGTCGGCATCGCTGATCTCCTCATACTCCTCACTGTACGAGGAGTAGTCCCCAAACATCCCAGAGTAGTGGCTCTTTTTCATGACATGGATGCCGTCGGGGTCGATCTTGATCCCGATGCGGGAGCCAACAGGGGAAAGGTCGGTGGTTTGGATCAGCCACTTGAAGCCATAGAAGTCCACGATAATGTCGTACTGCATCCCCTTGAAAGTGACGGAGGTGACCGTGCCCTTCAGCTGGCCCTGGCCCTCGGGGACGATGTCCACATCCTCCGGGCGGATGACCACGTCCACCGGCTCGTCCTTCTCAAAGCCCTTGTCCAGGCACTGGAAGCGGCGGTTGAAGATCTCCACCACGCCGTCGGCGCGCATGATGCCGTCAATGATGTTGCTCTCTCCGATAAAGTCGGCCACGAAGGCGTTTTTGGGCTCGTTATAAATGTCCTCAGGGGTGCCGATCTGCTGGATCTTTCCCTCGTCCATGACCACCACGGTGTCCGACATGGACAGGGCCTCTTCCTGATCGTGGGTGACGTAAATGAACGTGATGTCAAGGCTCTGCTGGATGCGCTTGAGCTCGATCTGCATATCCTTGCGCAGCTTCAGGTCCAGCGCGCCCAGCGGCTCGTCCAGCAAAAGCACCTTCGGATGGTTCACAAGCGCCCGCGCGATGGCCACGCGCTGCTGGCCGCCGGACAGAGAGGAGACCGCCCGCTTTTCAAAGCCCTTCAGGTTGACCACATGCAGCATCTCCAGCACCCGCTCCTGGATCTCAGACTCCGGAAGCTTGACCTTCCGGCGGCTCTCCGGGTCGGTCTTTGGGATGCGCAGGCCGAAGGCGATGTTTTCAAACACATTCAAATGGGGGAAGAGGGCGTACCGCTGGAACACCGTGTTGATGGCCCGTTTATGGGGCGGAACGTGCGGACATAGACCTGCTTTTTTTACCTCGTCCTTCCAGAGATAGCCCTCCAGCTTTCCCTCCCGCTGGGGCATGGTCCCGTGGATCACACAGAGATAGCGCTTTTCCAACTCCCGGTCCTTGATCTTCTGGTTCATGACCCGCAGGCCCTCGGCGGTTTTGGCGGCGATGACGATCCCCCCGTGTTCCGGTCGATACGGTTGCACAGGGCTGGCGGCAAAGGAATTCTCCCAATAGGGGACCACTCCTTTTTTTGATAGAGATAGGCCTGGATGTGGGTGAGGAGGGGTATTGACCCGCTCGTTCTCATCCGGGATGGACCACCAGGCCGGGCCGCTTGTCCAGCAGCAGGATATGCTCATCCTCATACAGGATATTCAGCTTGGGCTGATAGAGGGAGAGAAAAGGCGTTCTCTGGTGTGGGGCGTTCAAAAAACTCGTCGTTGATATATAATTGAAGGAGGTCGCCCACAGCCAGCCGCACATCTCGCTTGGCCCCCTTGGCCAGCCAGCGGTCCAGCCGCTGGCCGGCGTCATTCTTTCAATGGTGAATTCTTTCATGGCGCACCGATCCTTTGTCTGATTTGAGCATTCTACTGCAATTCCAGCATAAAAAATATATTTTGTCAACCATAAAAAAAGGTTTGACATTTCTGTGGAGAATCAGTATAATATCTTCCGTACCATTATGCGAGTAAGGGGTCTGTATCCCCGGAGGAGGGTAACCGATGCGGCTGGATCTTCGAGACGTCATCCATAGGCCGGACGCGGAGAAGCCCTTCCGGTATCCAGCTGGACCTGTCCAAGCTGGACTTTTATGGGAGAAAGCCGATTACCCGGCCTGTTGTGGCCCAGGGGAGCGTGGTCAACCACGCGGGCGCCTCTGGTCCTGAACGGAACGGCCCGCTCGGAGCTGGATTTGGTTTGTGACCGTTGTGGGAAGGAATTTTCCCGGGAGAAGGTAGTCGCGCTGGACAGGCTTCTGGCTGATGAGCTGGAGCAGGAGGACAGTGAAGATGAGATTTTTCTGTTGGACGGAAACGAGCTGGATCTGGACGAGGTGGTCACCACGGCCTTCGTCCTCGCAATGGATACAACGAACCTTTGCTCAGAAGACTGCAAAGGGCTGTGCGCCAAGTGCGGTGCCGATTTGAACCTCGGCCCCTGCGGGTGCAGACCTGAAGTGGATCCACGATTGGCGGCGCTTGCGCAGCTGTTGGATAAAGAAACTGAGTAGTCCAAAAGTGCTGATTACGGCACGCAAACCGAAGGAGGTGTCACCAATGGCGGTTCCTAAGAGAAAAGTGTCCAAGGCCCGGCGCGAAGAGGGCCTCCGCCCTTGATTTGCAGGGTGAGGAGGCACCATCCTCTTTCAGCATGTCGCCCAGCATGGAGGCTCCCAGCAGAGAGCGGCCCAGGGCGGCTGTGGCAACAGGAAGGGAGGGTGTGGATTTGTCGGGCCCGCTCTACCAGGTCCCGGCCGGTGATCGCCACGGCCTTGACCAGGCCGTCAGCGGTAATGGCTCTTACCAATTCGTCGCGCATAAAAAGAATTCTCCTTAAATTTGTGTGGTCAGCTTGGGATTTTTCGGGCGGTAAAGAAGATGCGGTCCTCTCCCGGCAGGGGAGCGCATTTTTCAGGTTGCCGTACTGACGGATGTCCTGAAAGCCCGCCTGAGTGAGATATTCCACCAGCTCCTGGGGCTCATAGGCCCGCTCCCCGGTGCAGCTCCTCTCCCCGCTCCCACAGGCCACTCTCCTCATCCAGACGGAAAATGTCCATAAAGTAGGAGCAGATGCGGCTGCGCTGGGAGTACTCGGCACGCCACACGCAGTAGGCGTCCTCGGTCTCGTCCAGGAAAACCTGACCGTCCAGGCCCCGGAGCTTCTCCGGGGTGTTGATATCAAACAAAAACACCCCGCCGGGCATCAGGAACAGATAAATCCGTTCAAAAGCCTTTTGCAGCTTTTGGGGTCAGTGACATAGTTGACGCTGTCCAGACAGCAGACACAGGCGTCGATGGTCCCGTACAGATCCAGCCTGTCCATGGACTGACACAGGAAAATGGGGGAATGCCGTCCACATCCTGGTTTTTCTCTGCGGCCTCGGCCAGCATCTCCGGGGACAGGTCCACACCGATCATCTCATAGCCCCGCTGGGCCAGCTCCCGCGTGAGAGAACCGGTGCCGCAGGCCATGGATCAATACCGTTTTGCCCGGCAGTCCCCGGCGGCGGAAATGAGCCTCAATATAGTCAGCCCAGGCAGGTAGCCTACATCGGTGGTAAACTCGTCGTAGCAACCCGCCAGGAAATCATAGCGGTTCATTTCTGCCGCTCCTTCAGCCGGGGCAGGATGGTCCGATAACCGTTAGCCCCGTAGTGAAGACACCGGTTTACCCGGCTAATGGTGGCGCTGGAGGCACCGGTGCGCTCAGAATTTCGCTGTAGATAAGGCCGTCATCCAGCAGCATGGCCACTTCCATGCGCTGTTCCATGGCCTTTAATTCTGATACGGTGCACAGGTCCTGCAAAATTCACGGCACTCCTCCGCACTGTGGAGCTCCAGCATGGCCTGGTACAGCAGGTCGCTGGAGGGTTTATCATAAAACTTGGACATGGCGGCTCCTTTCTTATGGGAAAAACATGGATTGAGTTATATTGTAACACACTAGCTTGTGAAAATAAAGAGAGATTACACCTTTTCTCCCATCATTTCATAGGATGGGCGGAAAAGGGGGGGAGTTTCCATGAAGGAAAGCGGATTGCCTCAGTCTTGGCAGGTGGTGTGGAAGAAGGAAGAAAAGAAGCTCAAATTACGTGGAGAACCGGTACTTTCGCTGGCTTTGTCCTGGCCGGAGATCAGCGGGAGGCCGCAGGGGACGGAGGGTGAGCCAGTATTACCGGGCAGGTGGTCCAGACCTGGCGCAAGCGCTGGGAGAAGGAACTGTATTGCCGCGCTTGCTTGGATCTGTCTGCATGCCAGGAGGAGGGGCGGGCCTTCCGGACCTGGAGCGCCCGCCTGGAGGGGCAGGTGACCTTTCAGAATGAGGAGACGCTCAGCGTGGTCATGGACGCCTGGGAGGATTGGGGAGACGGACGGCCTCTTCAGGTGCGAACCGCAGATATCTGGACGCTGCCCGACGGGCGGCCGCTGGCAAAGGGACGGTGCTGGCCGGGCAGGGGGAGCGGCGGAAGCTGTTTGCGCAGTTGGCAGAGCAGGGGAGGAGCGGCGGAAAAACGGCGGCTGTTTCCTGGATGCGGACTTTGCCAAAAAACTGCCCAAGGCGCTGTCCTGGCACCGATGTGCCCCCGCACCCAGGAGGGAATGGGTATTACATCCCTCAGGGGGTGTTGGCGGTGCCTGTGGAAGGTGTGGTGACCTTCCAGGCCCCTGTGCCAAAGCCCAAAGTAAAAAGAAGAAGGAAAAAGACGCTCCCGCCAACGAAATGACGGGAGCGAAAAAGTTTGTTATTCTGCTGTACGGGGACGCAGAGCAGAAGAACCGCACCCAGAAGGATGCCCACCACGGCAGGTAGGACCCAGCCAAGCTTCACATCAGCCAGAGGATGCTCTTTAAAAAGGGCATCCAGGCCAAACAGAGGAATCTTCAGATCCTGTAAGGTATACAGGATACTAGCTACGGTGGTAAAGGCAATGCCCACAGGATAGATGGCCCACAGCTTCTGGACACGGCCGGGCAGGAAGGCCAAGAAGATCAGCACGATAGCCGGAGGATAAAGGATGTTCAGAATGGGTACAGAGATCGTTAGGATCTGGTCCAGGCCGGCATTTGCGATGACCATGCTGACCACGGCGAAAAAAAGGCCGCCCAGGCGGGAATAGAGAGCTTGGGGACCAGGGTGTTGGAAATAGGCGGAGCAGGAGCTGATCAGCCCCACGCAGGTGTTGAAGCAGGCGATGATGAACACAGCAGCCAGCAGTACCGAACCGACAGGACCAAAGATAGCTCCCACCACGTTAGTCAGGGTGACCGCACCGTTGGTGGTGCCGGGGGAAAGCGGTACTGGACAGAGCGCCGATATGGGCCAGCATAGAGTAGACCGCCGCGAAGAGAATCGCAGCGATCACGCCGGCCGGATGGTGGTCCGCAGGATGGGACGTTCCGTGACGCCCAGGGCCCTGATGTTGAGGACGATGACAATGCCGAAATTCAGGGCCGCGATGGTATCCATGGTCTGATAGCCGGTCAGGAAGCCCTGGACCGCCGGGATCTGGTCATAGGGCGGCAAAGGGCAGGCCCCGTAAGTCCCAACCAGGGTGGACCAGACAGCCCACGAACATCGCCCCCACCAGCACCAGGAGCATCGGGCACAGGAACTTTCCAAGCCGTCCGGTGAGCCTTCTCCGGATGGAGGGCCACCAGGAAGGCGGCGGCGAAAAGAGCAGGAATAGCCGAACTGGAACCACATCGTAGGAGTGCCTGAGGGCAGGAAGGGCGGGACCGCCATCTCAAAGGAGGTGCTGGCCGTTCTGGGGATGGCCAAGCAGGGGCCAATGGACAGATAGATCAAACAAGGGATGGACCCGGCTGGCCAAAAACTGCCCGCCCGGACAACGTCACGCCCAGAATGGGCAGGCCGATGGCGCTGATGGCCACCCCATGGCTTTGGCCACTTGTGACAGTGAAACAAACCGCAAAGGCAAAACAAAGAAATAGCGGGATTGTGTAAAGGGTAGCACGACAGACTCTGACTCTGTTTGTGAGGGTTCGAATCCTTCTCCCGCTGCCAAAAACGACTTGCAAAAAGCAAGTCGTTTTTTTCTTTACGAACCACGAGAATACAGTCAATTGGGTAAGACTATGATGGATGCGGGCAGCCTCCATTCTCGATTTTAACACAGCAGCCGCCTGTTGGAAACCAATCAACGGGCGGCTGCTTTTTTACGCTGGAATTTGTGAATGTCAAACACTGTGTTTGCGAGTGGGACTGTTTAGAGAGAAGAAGTTTTGAATTTTTCTTCAATCTCCAGTTCTTTGTTGAGAGGTTCATAAATGAAAACTGAGACAAAAAAGGTAATGTACCAAAATCTAAAACAGGAACCAGAAGTAAGGTCCAAGGAGCAAAAAGTACGTAGATCATAGCATAGATCAGCTGCAGTACAGCGATCCTGCCATGCGCCAGGCATATTTTGCAGTGAACAGGATGATGTTTCTCATCCGGTTCAGCGCAGTCTGGCGAAACAGGACCAACTGCGGCCAATAAAGGGAATTGGGAAGAAGAAACAGGGCGGCAGAAAACAGATACAGGGCAATAGTACCCAGCGACTGAGGCGCCGCAGACCAAAAGAGGGCAGCCATAAAGGCATACATGCCGATCAGCAGACCAAGAACCGCCCCCGGAAGCAAACTCTCCCGGCCGTTTTGACGCAGGCTCTTCCGCCAGGCTGTCCACCAGGACTCCGGTGCATCCGCAGTCCCCGGAGGATCCGTCGTAAAGTCCTGCCAGAAAGGGTCCCCAAATCATTCCACCCACAATGGAAAGGGGATGAGGACCAGAATGCTGCTGGACAGGATGGCATACCCGATGCCTGCTGCCAAAGGAAGTGCGCCTGCTACTGTGAGCAGATTGAGTTTGATCAGGAGAAAGCATGACGGGAGAGGAGCTGTTTATAGCGGTTAAATCCCACCTGACGTACATCGGGATCGTAGTATGGATCCTCATGGACAAATAAACCCACAAAACTTCCACCTTTCGTTCAACTAGTTCAACGGGCTGTAAATGGCAGCCGTCCAAAAACTGCAGCAGAATATCCCGTTCCTGTCCGGTAAAATCCTCCTGACAGGCCAGCTCGGCGCTGATTGCATATGTACCATAGACCGTGAACGCAGAGATCCGCGGCTGTACGGATTGGTGTCTGAACCGCACTCATAGGTCAGCAAAGGTGTACTCCCTGGCCGTTGTGGGTCTCATTCAGGTTTCTGTCACGGTATAGGTCTCCTGCTCTTTGGATATCCACTCATCCAGGTTTTGCTGGGCATATGAAGCGTCGGCGCAGCCAGCTGCAGAAGATAGAGCTGGGCGTCATAGACCTCCACCTCCTCATTATCCTCATTGGTGTAAGCAGAGGAATCACCGGCCACCCAGGCGGCGTAGTAAATATCCTCTCCGGTCAGCACCAGTAGTTGTCCAGCAGAGAAAATCCGTTTCCCGGTTCCTCGGCGCCCAGCACGGAACCCAGCATGGTCCAGCTGGAGTCCCAAGGTGTTCCATCGGCAACTTGTTCAGGGTACTGGCTGCATCCGCTCAGACCAAGCAGGCCTGCCAGAAGCAGAGATATAACCCCGTATTTCCAGCGTTTCACTGGCTACTCCCCCTTTGTGATAACATCCCAAAGTGCATCGCATTGTGTGGCATAAGAACAGGTGCGATCGGTCCAGAACCCGCGACGAGCCACAAAAAGCTGGTTCAAAAGTTCCTGACTGTCGCCCTGAATTTCCTGGTCCAGAACTTTTTCCGTGTACTCACCCAGAGAGAGCTGCTGGGTGTCGGGCAGTCCGACCAGGACAGACAGCAGCTTTCGTAGTCGTGATCTATTTCCTCCGGCAGACTCCCCGTCAGGCGGCGCAGGACCTGGTAGTTCTCCTGAAAAGCTGCCGGATCCTCCAATAAGAAAAAGTAGCTGTCACAGGAGTCCAGGTCGGCCATCAGTCTGGTGCTGCTGGCGTAGGAGTAAACAGCACCTTCGCCTGAAGTATCGCCCATTACATATTGGTTTACCCGGACTACGACCTGACCATCGCCGTCACAGTCGCTTCCCAAATCTGCCAGAGCAGTTTCCAGTGCGGTGACAGTATCCTCCGGCAGAGCGGTGGAGCCTACATAGGCCACTTGATAATCGGGCGTTACTTGCCCAAAGCCCAGAGCTCTGGCTACCAGATAAATGGATGCAGCAAGCAGTCCTGCGCCCAGAAGTACATACCATTTATGGTAATACCACCAGTTGCCCGTTTCTGCCGTGGAGTCAGCTCTACCGTCTGGTCAGGCTTCACGTCCCGGTATTTCCATTTCAGATATTCACTGGCCATATGTCCTTTTCCCTCCGCAGTGAGCTCATGCTCTGTCCCGGTGGTGCCGCCGGGGGCGTAGCTCACCGGAAGGCAGATAAGGCTGGGCAGGTCGTTTTTGTCCTCAATACCGTCCTCATCAGCCTGTACAGCCTGCTGTGGACCTTCCCCATCCCCATTATCCTGTCCCTGATCATCAATCAGCTCCGCTTCCGGCGGTATAAGCGGCTGGTCCAGACGGTACTGTATGCCCCCCATTTTATCTCCATCATGGTGGTCTGCGGTATGCTGCGCATCTTCCTGAGCCCCTCGGGGCGGCCTTATTAACCTGATCTTCGGCACCAGCATCGACTTTCTCACCGAGTCCTCCGCCTTCCGCACCATCTACATCGCTTCGGGCATTTGGCAGGACGCCGGCTGGGGCTGCATCATCTATTTGGCCACCCTGGCCAACGTGGATCCGGCCTCTACGAGGCGGCTAAAATCGATAGCGCTTCCGTGTTCCAGCGCATTAAAAATATCGATCTGCCCGAGCTGCTGCCCATGGCTATTTTGAACCTCATCATGGCCGCCGGCGGATTGATGAACGTGGGCTTTGAAAAAGGTATGGCTTCTCCAGACCGACCTCAACAAGGCCACCAGCGATGTCATTGCTGTATATGTCTATCAACAAGGCATTGAAAACGCCAAGTACAGCTACTCCACAGCTGTGGGCCTGTTTAACACGGCGGTCAACATCATTTTGCTGCTTATCGTCAATAAGATCGCGTCAAGGCCTCGGACGTGGAATTTGTGTAAAGGAGGGGAAGAACATGAACAAATCGCGCGGACTGTCTGAGCGCACCAGCGATATCGTTCTGGTGGCTATCACCGCGGTAGTGCTCATCATCGTGGCCTATCCCTCTACTATGTCCTCATTGCCTCGGTCTCCGATCCCTACGATGTGTACGCGGGCAAGACCTTCCTGCTCCCCAGCGGCTTCACCTTGGACGGATATGCGGCAGTCTTCCAGGATCCCAACATTGTCTCCGGCTTTTTGAACTCGGTGAAATACACCTTGATCGGTACCGTGTTCTCGGTGACCATGCTCTACATCACCGCCTATCCTATGGCCCAGCGTGACCTGCCCGGGCGGAAGTTTTTCAGCATCTTTTCCTCATCACCATGTACTTTGGCGGCGGCCTGGTCCCCCACCTACCTGGTGGTCAAGAGCACCGGCCTGGTGGGCAGCATGTGGTCCCTGTTCCTGCCGGGCGGCGTCGCCGTGGGCAATATGATCATCGTGCGCAACTACTTCCAGAACAGCGTCCCCAAGGACCTCATCGAGGCTGCCCAGATTGACGGCTGCTCCAAGATGGGCATTTTCCTGCGTATCGTCATTCCCCTCTCCAAGCCGATTCTGGCCGTTATGGCGGTTTTTCTCCATGGTGGCCTATTGGAACGACTGGTTTACCGCACTGATCTATCTGGGCGGCAAAGGCTCTCCGCTGCCTCTGGTCATGCGGAACATCCTGATCAAAGTTCCGCCTCTGCCTCTCAGGCGGCTACCATTTCCGGCGGCTATGCGGAACTGAACAAAACTTACCGAGCTGCTGAAATTCTGTTCTATGATCGTGGCGGCAGTGCCCATGCTGGTCATTTATCCCTTTGTCCAAGTACTTTGAAAAGAGGCTTTATGGCCGGCGCGGTGAAAGGGCTGAAAAGGAGAAAACCATGAAACAACCTTGGAAGCGGGGCCTTGCGGCCTCCCTTGCGGCCGTCGTATGTACAGCGGGCCTGTCTGGGTGCTCCAGCGGCCTGGTGAACAATGTGAACACCGGGAGATCAACCCCAACACGGAGCAGACGGAGTTTAATATCATGGGCAGTATCTCCGCCCTGTCCAGCAACTACGAAAATAATGAAGTGCTCAACCAGCTGCAAGAGAATGTGGGCATCAAAATCAATTGGGAGACCATGTCCGACTCCCTGGCCGAGCAGGTAAACATCCGCATCACCGGCGGCCCAGTACCCCCGATGCCTTTATGGGCGTGGGTTTCTCCAACTACGACCTGGCCCGGTATGGGACGACGGCACCTTCCTGGACCTGACTCCCTACCTCACCGAGGACATCATGCCAAACCTGTGTGCCATCCTGGAGGAGCACCGGAAATCCGGGCTGCCATCACCCAGGAGGACAGTAAAGATCTACGGCCTGCCCTCCGGCGAGATGATGACCACCGCCGGCATCGGCGCGGACATGGATGACGCCTGGTCCATCTATACTATTCCCCAGTTCAGCATGATCAATAAGGCGTGGCTGGATGAGCTGGGATTGCCCGTGCCCACCACCCTGGATGAGTTCCACGACGCCCTGAAGGCGTTTAAGGATAACGATATGTCCACACCTACTATGGAAACGCAGCCGGTTCCACCATTCCCATGTCCACCGGCTTTGATGAGTGGTGCTGGGGCCAGAACATCTTTTTATTCCGGCTTCGGTTTTTACCAACTGGCCCAACGACGTGTGCAATGACCTGCACCTGAAAAAGCGATGGTACGGTGGAGTTTGTCTGCGTCTCCGACGCTTACCGGGACTGTATGGACTATTTCCACAACTGGTACAGCGAGGGCCTAATGGATGTGGAGATGTTCAGCCAGAGCGACAGCCAGCTGATGGCCAAGTGCCAGCAGGGGCTATGTAGGTGTATCTACCTGGTGGTACATTGACGAACTGATGGGGGACTACGCTGACGACTATGTGTTCCTGCCCCTCTGTCCGGCCCGGAAGGAACCCAGTATGAGGATGTGTGCGAAATCACCATCCGCCCGGGTTCTCCCATTTCCTCCGGCCAGCTGTGTATTACCGGCAAGTGCCAGAGCCCTATCAATCTGCTGAAGTTCTTTGACCAGTGGTACGACGGCGAGACGGTGATGCAGCTGCATTACGGCCCCGTCGGTGTCTACTTCACCGGCCAGGATGAAAATGGTATGTGGATGTCCATTACAGATGACGAGGCCAAAGAAATACGGCAAGAGCGCCGGAGAACTGCGCAACCAGTATGGAGACCTACGGTCCCAAGCTGATTTTGGCGGAGTACTATCAGGATGTCTTCCATGGAACCCAACGCCATCAATCGCCTTACCTGGCTGCAGGAGGACTGGATGCCCTATGTGAAGGACACAAGCGTCTATCCGGTAGACTGCACCTTCACCAGCATGGAAATGGAGACTCTGGACTGGCATAAGCCGGACTTTGAGACGGCTGTGCGGGAACAGGAAGGCCTGTGGCTGAAAACGGCGGTGAGGGCGGCGGCCCCATCACCGATCAGGAGTGGGAGGAGTACAAAGAATTCCTGATCAAGAAATGCGGGATGAACGACCTCCTTGAGGTCTATCAGCAGCCGCCTACGACCCTTACCGGAGCGGAAAATTAAGTTTAGCACTCAAATCAGATCAAAGGATGAGGTTCTATGGTTAGCACACAACTGCAAAAGGCACGAGATTTTGAAGCCCAGTATGGGCCCCATATTCCCGCGGCGGGCGTCCCGCGTTCCACGCTACCCCTACCATCGGCTGGATGAACGACCCCAACGGATTTTCCATCTATCAGGGAAATGCCATCTGTTCTACCAGTATCACCCCTATTCCAACGAGTGGGGTCCCATGCACTGGGGACACCTGAACACAGAGGACTTCATCCACTGGGGCGGCTGCCTGCCGCCCTGGCCCCGACCAGCCCTGCGACGCCGCCGGATGCTTTTCTGGCGGCGCAGTAAGAGCTGCCTGACGAGGCGGCATCTTCTGATGATACACAGGAGTTCAGCGGGGCGGGACGAAGATGGATTCCTTCGGGATGTCAGACGCAGTGCGTGGCCATCGGTGATGGCCTCAACTATGAAAAATATCCCCCTTAACCCGGTCTTGACCAAAAAGCGATCTGCCTGAGGGTGGCAGCGCGGTGGACTTCCGGACCCCAAGGTATGGCGAGAGCAAGACGGAACCTACTACGCCGTTATCGGAAACCGAACCCCTGACGACAGCGGTGCCATTCTTCTCTATAAAAGTATGGACGGCCTGAAGTGGGACTACGTCCGCACCCCTGGACGCCTGCCACAATCAGTACGGGAAAATGTGGGAGTGCCCGGACTTCTTCCCCTGGACGGTCGCCAGGTGCTGCTCACCAGTCCCCAGGACATGTACCCCATCGGACTGGAGTTCCACGCAGGAAACAACGCCCTGTGTCTGCTGGGGGATTACGATGGCGAGGATTTCACCGCCAGGCGGTCCAGGCGGTGGATTACGGCCTGGATTTCTATGCCCCCCAGACCCTTGTTGCTCCCGATGGAAGGCGGATCATGATTGCCTGGATGCAGAACTGGGCCACGGCAGGGGGCAAAGCCCGCGCACTGCCGCTGGTTTGGCCAGATGACTCTCCCGCGGGAACTGTTTGTGCAGGACGGACGGTTGTGCCAGCGCCCTGTCCGGGGAGCTGGATACCTGCCAGAGACAGCAGGTGCTCCATCGCAACATCCCGGTGAGCGGAGAAGTGAATCTGCCGGGAGTCCAGGGCCGGGTTGTCGATATGACGGTGACCATCCGGCCCACAGGAAGCGAGGTATACCGCTGGTTCCGCATCCATGTGGGCCAAGGACGGTACCCACGACACCATTATCCGTTACCGGCCCAACGAGAGCACGCTGAAAATTGATCGTACCCGCAGCGGTTTGCCCCATGATATCGTGCATACTCGCAGCTTCCTGGTACGGCCCCAGGGAGGAAACTGAAGCTGCGCATCATTCTGGACCGGTTTAGTATAGAGGTTTTGTCAATGACGGCGAGCAGGCGGCCAGCTCCGTGATCTACACCCCCGCAGCAGGCCGATGCCATTATCTTTTGAGGCGGGTGGCCAGGCTCTGATCGACGTAGAAAAGTACGACCTGATTGTTTAAAAGGCGGTAGGAAGTATGAAGAAAAGTATTGATGTGGCTGCCCTGGGCGAGTTTTGGTGGACTTTACCTGCAACGGAGCCAGTACCCAAGGCAATCCCTTCTATGAGGTGCCCCGGTGGCGCCCCACCTGCAATGTGTTGGCCATGCTGGCCAAGTTGGGTAAGCGGACGGCCTTTATCGGCAAGGTGGGAGAGGACCAATTTGGTCATCTTCTGCGCCAGGTGGGCCTGGAAGCGAGGCATCTCCATGGATAGCTTGGTGATGGATGCCCCACAGCCACACCTTGGCCCTTTGTCAAAACCGCGGGGAAAACAGGACCAGGACTTTCCTTTTACCGGGACTCTGGGGCGGACACGCTCCTTACTCCGGACAGAGTGCCGGAGAATGTGATGCCCAGGCCAAAATTTTTCATTTTGGATCCTTGTCTCTCACCAGTGAGCCGGTACGCAGCGACCCAAAAAGCAGTAGCTCTGGCCCAGGCGACAGATTGTATCATTTCTTTTTGATCCAAACCTGCGCCCACCTCTGTCAGGATAGTTTGGAGGCGAGGCAGAGAACAGATCCATTGGGGCCTTGCACAGTGTGATGTGGCTAAAATCTCTGATGACGAGCTTCTGTTTCTCACTGGAGACCGATTTTGATGCCGGGCAGCCAAACTGAGGGAGCAGTTTCCCAATCTGCGCCTGATCAATGTAACTGCGGGGGGCTCAGGAAGCATCGCCTACTACCAGGGACTGCGGGTATTTCAGCCTGGGGGTGACGCTGGGCGGTGTGATCGAGACCACCGGTGCAGAGGGGGGATACCTTCTGCGCCTGTGTTCTGAACTTCCTGCTGGAGCATGGCTGGAACAGCTCTCTTCGGATGATCTGACTCAGATGCTGCACTTTTGCCAATGCGGCTGCCTATCCCTGGTCACCACACGCCCGTGGGGCGATCCGCTCCATGCCGGGCCAGGGAGCAGGTATTGGCACTGCTGTGATTTGTCTGAGGTTGATGTTCAAAGCGGAACAGCTGCGCATCTTTGTTTGGAAAATTCAACACAAAAATGATTACAGGCATCCGTTCTCAGAAAAAACTGAGACGGATGCCTGTTTTTTTTGATATGCCTGCATGGGCGGGATGATTGCGCACCAGTGGTCAGGAATCGGAACGGGTTTCTGGCTGCATGCTCTGACCAAGCAAGTTCAAAAAGTATTTCAGAATGGGATTGTGATCTCCGGGAAGACAAACCGCCGAAGGAGAGGAGCGGCGCATCCTTCATGGGGATGTATCGCAGTTTGGACAGTCTGGCATGGGGCAGGTCAGCCATGACTGCAGAAGGCGTAGCCGGTCTCCACCAGGGCGGACACCACCTCCTGGTCGTCGCAGAAGAGCACCTCGCCGGGGAGCCCGGCCTCCCACTGGCCCTGGAAAGCAAACAGATCATAGGCGGGAGGGCGCAAGTCCTGCGGATTGAAGCTCCTCAATCGACACCTCTTTTTGTCAGCGAGAGGTGGCTCTGGCTGCACACGCAGACTACCGGGCACTGAACCAGAGGGGTAATACTTCAGCTTTTTTGGTACAGACTTGCGGAAGGAAAACATCAAATTGACATTTCGCTCAGTAAGCAGATTTTCGATGGAGTCAAAGGGCAGCAGCCGCAGTACAGGCAGAGCCTGGGGCTGAAGCTGGCACCGCAGCTGCTCCAGGGCGGGGCAGAGAATGTGGAGTTCCGTGGTGTTCCGGCAGCCGATGGCGATGCGGCGGAACACCTCCTCCTTGGATTCCTTCATCCGGGCTTTGGACAACCCGCTCAGTTTTAAGATCTCACCGGCATACTGCGTAAACAGAAACCCCTCCTGGGTCAGGCGCACGCTTTTTACTGGTGCGGTGAAACAGTTTGACCTCCAGCTCATTTTCCCAGGGTGTTGATCTGGTGGCTGACGGCAGGCTGGGTGATACGAAGCCGCTCTGCAGCCCGAGAGAAGTTCAAAACATTGGCTACTTCCATAAAACATTCCAGTTGTGTCGTATTCACCAAATCAGCTCCCTTAAAATTTTCTTGTTGTTCAACAAACTTAATCTATAAAAATTTTTTATTAAATATAGCATATTTGAATTTCACACGCAAGCACATTTATGGTATAAACATTACGCAGCGAAACAGTTTCACTTCAAACAAATGAAATGAGGCAACATTATGGCAGAACTTGATCGGGGAACAAATCCTGAGAGACAATCGCCGCATCTGCATTCAAATGGAGCAGGGCCAATGCTTCTCTGGCGCACAGAGAGCTGACCGCCATACAGGCTCAGATCCTGATGTACATCTTAAGCCGTTCGGAGCAGGGGACCTCTCTGACAGCCATCCACCAGGAGTTCGGAGGCTCCATGGCCGCCCTGTCCAGCATGGTAAAGCGGCTGAAGGAGAAGGGGTATGTGCGGGTAGAGCAGTGTGCCGGGGATGACCGGCAAAGCTCCTGTTTGCCACGGAGAAGGCAAAGAAAAACGGAAGAATTTCTTTGCCGCACCACCCGCCAGATTCGGCAGAGGCTGTACGCTTGTTTTCCCAGGAGGAGTTAGCCACTTTGGATCGCCTGCAAAAAAAGATGCTGGGCAACCTGTCCCTACTAATTCAACAACCATAAGGAGGTATCAAAAGCTATGAGAACGGTACTGCGCCAGCTTGGCCAATACAAGCGAGATGCATTTTTCTGCATTGATTGACCAGTCTGGAAGTGATCATGGAGATCCTTCTCCCCTTTATTACCGCGATCATCATTGACGAGGGTTTGGAAAAGGCCAATCTCTCCGTGGTATACCGCTACGGGGCATTGATGGTGGTCATGGCCTTTTTCAGTCTGATCTTCGGTGCAACCGCGGGCAAATTTGCGGCCAGCGCATCCGCTGGCTTTGCTGCTAACCTACGGGAATCCATCTATTCAACATTCAGACCTTCTCCTTTTCCAACATTGATAAGTTCAGCGTCCCCGGTCTGGTGACCCGGATGACCACAGATATCACCAATGTGCAAAATGCATTTATGATGATTATCCGCGTGGCGGTACGCTCCCCGCTGTCCTTTGTGTTCAGCTACATTATGTGTCTGATCATCAGCCCCAAGCTCAGCCTTACCTTCCTGCTGGCCGTTATTTTTCTTGATCGTGGTCCTGGGAAGCATCATGGTGGCGACGATGAAGATCTTTAACCCCAGGTATTCCGTAAGTACGACGATCTGAATGCCAGTGTGCAGGAAAACATCTCCGCCATCCGGGTGGTAAAAGGCTTTTGTCCGGGAGGACTATGAAAACGAAGTTCTCCAAGGCATCCTCCAACCTCTACCGCATGTTCGTCAAGGCCGAGGGCCTGCTGGCCTTCAACAACCCCGCCATGATGACCGCCGTTTACTTCTGCATCATCATGGTCACCTGGCTGGGCTCTCACTTCATTGTGGGAGGCAGCATGAGCTCCGGCGATCTCACCAGCCTGTTCAGCTATGTCATGTCCCTTCTTATGAGCCTGATGATGCTGTCCATGGTGGTGGTTATGATCTCCATGTCCATGGCTAGTATCCGCCGTATCAGTGAGGTGCTGGAGGAGACCCCCGACCTGCACAACCCGGAAAAGCCTGTGATGGAAGTGGCTGACGGCTCTATCGATTTTGACCATGTCAACTTCTCTTATAAGCACGGCAGCGGAAAGAGCGTGCTGTCCGACATTGATCTGCACATCAAGGCCGATGAGACCATCGGTGTCATCGGCGGTACCGGTGCCGGCAAGAGCAGCCTGGTAAACCTTATCTGCCGGCTGTACGATGTGGATGATGGTGGTTGCGGTCAAAGTAGGCGGCCTGGATGTGCGGCAGTACGACATGGAAGCTCTTCGTAATCAGGTGTCAGTAGTGCTGCAGAAAAACACCCTGTTCTCCGGTACCATTCTGGATAACCTGCGTTGGGGGGCAATCCCGATGCTACGGAAGAAGAATGCGTCGCCGCCTGTCCAGGCAGCTTGTGCCGATGAGTTTATTGACCGCTTCCCGACGGTTACCATACCCATATTGAGCAGGGGCGGCGCCAATGTGTCCGGCGGTCAGAAGCAGCGGCTGTGTGTATTGCACGGGCTCTGCTGAAAAAGCCCAAGGTTCTCATCCTGGATGATTCCACTTCTGCGGTGGACACAGCCACCGACGCAAAGAAGAATCCGCGCGGCCTTTGCCCAGCGCATTCCGGGCACAACCAAGATCATCATTGCCCAGCGCATCTCCAGCGTGGAGCATGCCGACCGCATCCTAGTGCTGGATAACGGTCGCATCAACGGCTTTGACACCCATGAGGGCTTGCTGGAGACCAATGCCATCTACCGGGAGATCTATGACTCTCAGGTCAAGGGCGGCGGAGACTTCGACCAGCCTGCGTGAAAGGAGGACACCCTGCTATGAATCTAAAATGAACCGAGGGCAACCCGACCCAGGTGCTCAACCGGGTGCTGCGGTATATGCTTCCCGCTACTATAAATTCAATTTCTGCTGGTGGTCCTGTGTATCCTGGTCTCTGCCACGGCCAATGTAAGCGGCACCAGCTTTCCTCAGACCTTGATCGATGACTATGTCGTTCCCCCATACTCAACAGCGGTTCTACCGACTTCAGCGGGCTGTGGCAGGCAGTTGTCCGGCTGAGCTGTTTGCTGGCGCTGGGCGTGGTTGCATCCTACGGCTATAACCGCATCATGGTCACCATCAGCCAGGGGCACGGCACCTGCGTGATGACCTGTTCCACCGCATGGAGGCACTGCCCATTAAATATTTTGATACCCATGCCCATGGGGATATCATGTCCGTATACACCAATGATGTGGATACGCTGCGCCAGCTTATGGGGCAGAGCATTCCTCAGGTAATTAACTCTGTCGTTACCATGTTGGCCACGCTGGTTGTCATGCTGCGCCTGAATCCGACGCTCACCATTATTTCCATTCTGACCGCCGTGGTCATGATCACCGTGACCACCAACTTTTCCAAGCTGTCCGGCAAATACTATGTCCAGCAGCAGAAAAATCTGGGTATTGTGGACGGCTTTATCGAGGAGATGCTGGACGGGCAGAAGGTGAGTCAAGGTGTTCTGCCACGAGGAGGCTGCCAAAGATTTCCACCAGATCAACGAGGCTCTGCGTGAACAGCGCAGATAAGGCCAACCGCTATGCTAACCTCCTTATGCCGGTCAACGGCAATATTGGCTGGATGAGCTATGTGTTGGTGGCCATCATAGGTGCGATTCTGGGTATCAACGGGATGGCCGGCCTACCCTGGGCACAGTGATTGTCTTTGTGGGCCTGAACAAGAACTTCACCCAGCCCATCACCCAGATCAGCATGCAGATCAACTTTAGCAGGTCACTGCTGCCGCCGCCGGTGCCTCCCGTGTCTTTGATCTTATGGATCAAGAGCCGGAACGGGACGAGGGCTATGTGGAGCTGGTCAACGCCAAGGAGGACCGCCAATGGCAGCCTGTGGAGTGCGAAGCAGCGCACCAACGTGTGGGCTTGGAAACATCCCCACCACGCGGACGGCACCGTCACCTACACCCGCCTGGGGGGCGGCGTGGTCTTTGACGACGTGGACTTCGGCTACGACGAGGGCTAAGATCGTCCTGCACAACATCCAGTCTCTACGCCACGCCCGGCCAGAAGATCGCCTTTGTGGGCTCCACCGGCGCGGGCAAAACAACCATTACCAATCTCATTAACCGGTTCTATGACGTGCCGGATGGGAAAATCCGCTATGACGGCATCAATATCAACAAAATCAAAAAGGCGGATCTGCGCCGATCCCTGTCGATGGTTCTGCAGGATACCCACCTGTTTACCGGTACAGTACTGGAAAACATTCGTTACGGCAACCTGGATGCCACCGATGAGGAGTGTAAGACGGCGGCGAAGCTGGCCAACGCCGACGGATTTATCCGCCGTCTGCCGGATGGATATGACACCATGCTCACCGGAGATGGCGCCAACCTGTCCCAGGGCCAGCGGCAACTTATCGCCATTGCCCGTGCAGCCGTGGCTGACCCGCCGGTGCTAGCCTCTGCTCGCTCGCCAGCGTCCGGGTTAACCCTCTCGTCTCGCTTGTTGCCAGCTCCCTAGTAGAGCCTCCCTTGGCATTCCAAGTTGTGGTTTGCATCGTTAGCCTCAGTAACTGTTCTAGCGACATGCTCCCTTAACTGCGGCAAATCTATTACATGGTCCCATCTTTCCATCTGATAGCTGTATTTCTGGGTTTCTTTTTGCGGCAGAGGCAACACTGCGTGTAAAGGTTATATCTTTGTCCTTTTGTAGAAAAGATCGCTGGCTGGGCCGGTGAACAGGGCAAACAGGCCTGTGCAGCCCCGGGAGCCGAAGAGGAGGAGCGGTCTGCCTCCCTAAAAGAGAACGGTCTGCCCGGTCAAGAAACTGCAGGGCGGTTCGGCATAAGCTCCCGCTGCGGCCAGGGGCGCGGCCTGCGCCAGCCGGGGAAGATAGGCAGCAGAGCGCCCCGGCATCGGGCGGCGGCAAGGGCTTGAGCCAGCCGCAGGGGGATGTCCACCAGCCCGGCGGAGGAAAAGCAGGCAGGAAGCTCTCGGAACGGGGCGGTTTCCAGCTGTTCCGGGCCAAGGCCAGCCCGCGTGGCAATGGGCAGAGCGAAACTTCCCCAGTGAACACCACCGGCGTGTAGGCGCATCCGAAGCAGAGCAGGGAGCAATCCACACCATCCTGGCGCAAGCTGGGCCGCCAGCTTGCGGCCAGCCGCTCCCAGCTGGGCCAGCAGAGAGCCGCCTGCTCGCCCACGTGGCGTACCGGCGGCAGAAGTCTGGGTGCCCCAGCCGCCTCTGTGGTCTGCGCCTCCTCGGAATACCTCGTCAGCTCCGGAGCCGGCGGCGTTCCAGCCCAGCCAGACTTCGCCCAGACATAAAAACGGACATGCACCCTCCCTCCGCAAATAAAAAATCGGGTTGCCAGTATACAATGATTTGCCTCACCGGATGCAACCGATTCAAAGCGAATCCTGATTGAGTGGAAGCATTCGCGAGCAGTAAAGGCTCGATTTTACAAAGTATTGTTTTTAGCCGTAATGCCTGTTTTTCATTGCCCAGTTTTGTCTAAGATTTTGTTTTTACCTGTTTTGTTTCTCTCTCTCTTTCTTTGAACGGGGCCAGGAACCGTTCCTTAAGATATTATTGCAACAGGGCCCGGAGGGCTCAGGATAGGAGGAATTATCGTATGAAAGAACATGTCCCGCCGCAACTTCCTGAAAGTGGGTGCTGTGGGTATCTTGCCGCCGGTCTTGATCGACTCGAAGTCTAAGCAAGAAGGGGTTGCCAAGGTTGGCATCGTTTCCACGGTGAACATTGACCATGCCACCCCTGCTGCCTTCTATGCACATCAGAAGACCCGCAAGAACTACTATCAGATCGGCGTGGAGCTGGCAAACTCCGGCTTTGAGTATTTCGCAGGCGGCGAGTTCCAGAAGGTGAACGGCGATGGCACCGGCCCCAACAACCACGAGGTGGCTGCACAGGCTGGTTACAATGTTGTCACCACCC
>VOFI01003773.1_pt1 | contig 24049 bp, 30 predicted proteins | sample 5384131 | NCBI WGS metagenome assembly VOFI01 (sample SAMN12384728, study PRJNA508395) | human gut metagenome | isolation source: healthy gut H | host: Homo sapiens | reverse complement strand
TGAGGATATTGGCGTACTTGTTGGCCTTATAAGCGCTTTCAAACAAGGCGTCATTCACACGGTCAAAGCCCTCCTGGGCCTCCTCCTCGTGGCAGAAAACCTTGACCACCTTCTGGCCGTTGATCATTTCTTCGATATAGCCGTTCAGATCGCCTAGCTTCACCTGCTGGCGGACGAAGTAGCGGCCGCTGCGTCCGGCCAGGAACCGGGTCACCAGCAGCATGCACACGATGCACACGATTACCACGCCAGTGAGAGTGAGGTTGAGTACAACCATGCTGACAAAGGTGACCACGATCATCATCAGGGAATTGATTACCTGGGGAATGCTCTGGGAGAGCATTTGCCGCAGGGTATCCACGTCGTTGGTGTAGACGCTCATCACATCGCCGTGGGCGTGGGTGTCAAAATACCGGATGGGCAGGGTCTGCATGTGTCCGAACAGATCGTCGCGGATCTTCTTCTGCACGCCCTGGGAGATGGTGACCATCAGGCGGTTGTAGGCCAGGGCGCACAGGGCGCCCACCACATAGAGGCAGGCCATCAGGAGCAGAGCGTGGAGCAGGCCGGTGAACACCGGGTGTTCCATGGCCAGCAGAGGCGTGATATAGTTGTCGATCAGGGCGCCCAGGAAAATGGAGCCGGCCACAGAGGCCACCGCGCTGACCAGGATGCATACCAGCACCAGAAAAAAGCGGATCAGGTAGCCCCGGCCCACATAACTGAGCAGGCGCCGGACCGTGTGGGACTTTTTCTTCGGCATCTTATTCATCCTCGCTCCCTCCCTTCGTCTGGGATTCATAAATTTCCCGGTAGATCTCACAGCTCTGGAGCAGCTCGCCGTGGGTGCCCATGGCGGAAATCCTTCCGCCATCCATCACCAGGATTTTGTCCGCGTCCTCGATGGAAGAGATACGCTGGGCAATGATAAACTTGGTGGTGTCGGGGATCTCCTCCCGGAACGCCTTGCGGATCAGTGCGTCGGTTTTGGTGTCCACGGCGGAGGTGGAATCATCCAAAATCAGAATCTTCGGCTTCTTCAGCAGGGCCCGGGCGATACACAGGCGCTGCTTTTGGCCGCCGGACACATTGGAGCCGCCCTGCTCAGGTTCTCCTTAATGGTGCCGGAGAACAGCACGTTCTTCTGAGCACCATGGCCTGCTCCCGCAGGGCGTCCATGTCGTAGTCCCGCACATCCACACCGCCCACCAGGATGCGGCCCTCGGTAGCGTCGTACAGCCGGGGAATAAGCTGCACCAGAGTGGTCTTGGAGGTGCCGGTGCCGCCGAGAATGCCCACCGTCTGACCGGCCTTGATATGCAGGTTGACGTTTTTCAGGCACTCCTTACTGGGGTCCTTGGCGTAGCTGAAGCTGACGTTCTCAAAGACTACAGAGCCGTCCTTGACCTCCTCCACCGGATTCTCCCCGTTGCGCAGGTCGCTCTCCTCGTTGAGCAGCTCGGTAATACGCTCGGCGGAGGCGCGGGCCAGGATGATCATGACCAGCACCATGGAGAGCATCATCAGGCTCATGAGGATCATCATGATATAGCTGAACATACTGGTGAGCTGCCCCACATCCATGCTGCCGCCCACTACCAGATGGGCGCTCAGCCAGGACACGGTCAGAATACACGCATAGACGCACAACTGCATGAGCGGCATGTTGAAGGCGATGAGCTTTTCCGCCTTGGAAAAGTCCATATAGATCTCCTGGGAGACCTTCCCGAATTTTTCCTTCTCATGCTCTTCACGAACAAAGGATTTGACCACCCGGATACCCAGCAGATTTTCCTGTACCACATTGTTCAAGTGATCATACCGCTTGAACACCCGCTCAAAGATGGGGTGGGCTCCGGTCATAATAAAGAACAGGCCCAGGCCCAGGATGGGGATCACCACCAGGAAGACCAGCGCCAGTCTGGGGTTGATGGTAAAGGTGAGCACCCATGCACAGATAAGCATGATGGGACAGCGCACAGCGATGCGGATGATCATCATAAAGGCCATCTGTACGTTGGTCACATCGGTGGTCAGACGGGTAATGATACCGCCGGTGGAGAATTTGTCGATGTTGGAAAAGGAAAATTTCTGAACATTCTGATACATCTCCCGGCGCAGATTGCGGGAGAAGCCGGTGGCCGCCCGGGCGGCATAACGGCCGGACAGGGCGCCCAGCAGCAGAGCCGCCAGGGCCATGAGGACCACAATGCCGCCGTAGTAGAAAATACGTTCCATATTTCCCGCCTCAACGCCCTGGGTCAGCAGACGGCCTGTCATCATGGGAATCAGGACATCAAAGGCCACCTCGCCGATGACAAAGATCGGCGTCAAAATCGTGTCCTTTTTGAACTCCTGAATACAGCTCACAAGTCCGCGTTTTTTCTTCATGCACATTCCTCCTTGGGGATTGATTCGCTTGCTAACTGTTAGCATCCTCACAGTCTTTGCCGCAGGTGCACCCGGCCGGAAGTACAGACGGCTCCATTAGGTTCTGCTTCATTTTTGCGATGGTCATCATGAACTGCTGCAACTCCTCAGCGCCGATTCCCTTGGTCAGCGCCGCCTCTACCTGTGTGATGCGCGAGGCAATCTGCTGGTTCAGGGCCTCCGCTTTCGGCGTTGCCATCACCTGCTTGAGCCTGGCGTCACGGGATACGGAGCACCGCATCACAAATCCTCCTCCTCCAGGCGCTTCAGCAGCCTAGACGCGGTAGAGCGGCGGATATAAAACGCCTCCTCCAGATCCTTCTGAAAGATTTCCTGATCCCGATTATGGCACAGAAATCCCAGAAGCATCCCCTGCATCTCGGTAAAAGCATCGCACTCCGGCTGGCCGGAGAGCTCCCAGACCTTGCGCCGGATCAGATTGGACAGCGCCTTGACCTCGTAACCCGCATGGCGTTCTTGCCTCATTCAGACACCCCCTTCCATGCAAACTATTTTACAGAGTTTATTTTAGTTATCTTGCTAACAGTTGTCAATGGGCAACATTTACAAAAAGACCCTCCGGTAAACCGGAGGGTCTTTCCATTCAGCTCAGCCTGTCCACGGTGACGCCGTTCATCACCGCCTGAAATACGGCTTTGTCCATGCCGCTGCTGGCAGCCGTCCTGTCCAGCAGGATGCCGCTGCCGTCCTTCAGAGGGGCCGACAGTGCGAAATAGGACAGATAGGCCACCTGGGCCCGCAGGAAGGGGCTGCCTGTCAGCTTGGCCTGCTCCGCAGCGTTGAGCACACCAAACTCCACGCTCTTGCCCACGGCATTGGCCCAGGAGAAGTCAGGCGACGCCCCGCTGTCCGAGTAGCCCAGCGCCCGCAGAAGAAAGGTCATGTACTCCCCTGCCGAGAGCTGTGCATCCGGTCCAAAGTAGCGCTGTCCACCGGCACTGACGTTGTTGCCCTTGGTATAGCCCTTCTCATAGGCATAGGCCACATAGCGGTCGCACCAGGCAGGGGTGTCCGCAAAGGGGTTGGCCGCTGTGCTGCTCAGCGCAGCCCCCTCCTCCCCGATCAAACGCAGGAACATGACCAGTCCCACGATACGGGTGGGAGCCTGCTCCAGATCATACCCGGAGCCGTAGGCCGTTCCAGTGCCCTGGAACAGCCCCATCTGCTTTAATGCGTCGGCCAGAGCATTATAGTCCAGCCCCGCTCCGGAGGACACGGTATAGAAGCCCTCTACGCCCAAAACCGCAGTATCAGAGGTGATTGTCACTGCCGCTGTGGTATTTTCGGCCGCTAAGACGCGGTGACGTGCGGTCAGCGCGGTGCCGGAGGCCACGGTCTGCCCCACCGTAATATCCACCACACTGCCGCCGGAATAGGACACGGTTCCGCTTCCAGCCAGGAGCAGCAACCCGGAACCGGCAGGCAGGCTGACCACGTCTCCCCTTTTAAAGCGGAAATCCGTGATTGAGGCGGCATAGCTCTGTTCTCCACCTGCCCGGGCCAGATAACCGCTGTGCCTGGCATTCAGATCCGCCAGCACAGAGTCGTAGACGGTCTTTGTCTGCTCCGCGATGCGTGTCTCCGCCTGCCGCAGTACGTCCGGAATATAAGTGTCGTTCAGGTAGCCCTGCGTTACAAGGCTCTCCCCTGTTCCCGTATCGGCGGCATATACTGCCGCACAGCCTATCAGGATGACCAGGGCAAGCAGGCCAACGGCAAGTCTCTTCATGGTACCTCCGAAATCATATAGCTCAGCGCCAACAGGCTGTCGGCAAAGTGGACGTTCTCAATCACTATGTCCGGCGCGTCCACCGTCAGCTCAATATTGGTGAAATTCCAGATTCCTTTCACGCCGGAGGCCACCAGCCGACCGGCGATCCGGTTGGCCACGCTCCGGGGAACCGTCAGCACCCCGATGCTGGCCGGATGCTGGCCCAGATACTCCTCCAACTGGTCCACGTGGTGGACCGGCACCCCGGAGAGTCTCTGCCCAACCACATCCGGCGCCACATCAAAGGCGGCCGAAAGCGCCACACCGGAGCGCTCGAAGTGAAAGTTTTCCATCAGGGCCCGGCCCAAGTTGCCCGCCCCCAGAATGACCGCGTTGTGGCCGCGGTTCATACCCAGAATGTCGGAAATCTCCCCCCGCAGATTTTCAATATTATAGCCGTAGCCCTGCTGGCCGAACCCGCCGAAGCAGGAGAGATCCTGCCGGATCTGTGAGGCGGTCAGCCCCATGGATTTGCCCAGCGCGTTGGATGAAATGCGCTCCACACCGGCCAAATAGAGGTCGTTCAGGTGGCGGTAGTACCGTGGGAGGCGACGTATCACCGCACTGGACACTTTATCTTTTTTCATAGCTCCATCACTCTTCTTCTTGTTCCAAAGCGGTACCGCACGTAACTCGCCCGTTCCGCTGCAAGATTCCTATTCAGTTTACTCGAAAGAGGGGCCGATGTCAACGTTCTTTTCCCTGGAACCGCCTTCCGGTCCGGTGCATAGAGTGAGGAAAAGGAGGAATGCCAATTGGCCTCGATTGGAACCATTGTCACCCGCGTATATACCTCCCGGGCCCAGCTCCCGGTGCCGGGCGCTACTGTAGCGGTGACGCAGAGGGCGGGCGGCGGGCGGCATACGCTGCTGGCCTTACGGGTGACGGACGAAAACGGACGCACCGCGCCGATCCGCGTCGCCACACCCGAGCCGTCTGCCAGTGAATCCCCAGGGACAGAGTCCCCCTTCGCCGTCTGTGACATCTGGGTGGAGGTACCGGGCTATGAGATGCTTCTGGTGGAGAATGTCCAGGTCTTTCCTAATACGGAAACACTACAGGAGCTGGAGCTGATTCCCCTGCCGGAGCAGACCTCGTCGTCTACCCGGGGGGAGATCGTGGATATTCCACCCCAGGATCTGTAAGGAGGTACCCCCATGCCGACCACACCTGTAACGCCCTATGTCCCACAGTACATCACCGTGCATCTGGGCGCCCCCAGCGCCGCTGCGGAAAATGTGACGGTTTCCTTCCCGGAATACGTTAAGAATGTGGCCTCCAGCGAGATCTATCCCACCTGGGAGCCGGCGGCTATCCGTGCAAACATCCTGGCGATTATTTCGTTTGCCCTCAACCGGGTATATACCGAATATTACCCCAGCCGCGGCTACCCCTTCAACATCACCGCCAGCACGGCCTACGACCAGAAATTCATCAAAGGGCGCAACATTTTTGAGAACATCAGCCAGATGGTGGATGAGATCTTCAATTCCTACATACGGCGCACCGGCTTTGTGGAGCCCCTGGCAGCCAAGTTTTGCAACGGCACCACCAGCACCTGTGACGGACTCTCCCAGTGGGGCAGCCAGGCCATGGCAGAGCAGGGCGCCGACTCCGTCACCATCCTGCGAAACTATTATGGCGACAATATCGAGATCGTGAACAATGCTCCTGTCATGGGTATCCGCAGCTCCTACCCCGGAACTCCGGTGCGGCTGGGCGACCGGGGGGAGCCGGTGGTGCGCATCCAGACCATGCTCAACCGCATCTCCCGCGATTACCCCGCTATTCCGAAGGTTCAGCCGGTGGACGGGATCTTCGGGCGTCCACCGAGCAGTCGGTCATCAAATTCCAGCAGATTTTCAGCCTGACGCCGGACGGAGTCGTTGGAAAGGCCACCTGGTATAAGCTGGTCTTTCTGTACGTGGGCGTTCTGGAATTGGCGGAGCTGGTCAGCGAGGGTCAGACCTTCTACACCACCTTGGTGCCCGTCAACCGCCCCGATACCATTTCCCTCGGCGACACCGGAGAAAATGTCAAGGTAATACAGTACCTTCTCTCTGTGGTGGCGGAGTTTTATAATAACATCCCCCCGGTGGCTGTGGACGGGATTTTCGGGCAATCCACCCAAAACGCAGTCCTGGCTCTTCAACAGATGGCTGGTCTGTACCAAGACGGCGTTGTAGGCGAGGACACCTGGGCCGCACTCTACCGATTTTATGTCGGCATAGTGGATACCATGAGCCAATATACCAATGTCATCCCAGAGCAGTTCCGGCCGGAGCTTCCCGAGAGCGAAGCCACCAGCCTGACCCAGTACCCCGGCCAACCCATGACACTGGGCAGCACCGACGAGAGAGGAGAAGACGCCACATGATTCGCTCCCAACTCCACCTGATTGGACAGCCCGTACGCAGCCTCCAAACCATGCTGCGCACCATTTCTTTCGCTTACCCCTTCCTCCCCGTCTCACGCCGGACGGAATTTTCGGCGAACGCACCCTAGAGGCCGTCATGCTCTTTCAGAGGGAATTTTTCCCTCCGGTCACCGGACAGGTAAACCAGGCCACCTGGGACGCTATCGTTTCCTTGTATCACCAGGTGGTTTCCCGCCTCACTCCGCTGCCCACCCGCAGCTTTCCAAGTCCAGAGTTTTCCGTCGCACCGGGTGAGGCCAGCGTTCATCTTAACCTGGTGCAGTCCATGTTCTGCGGGCTGTCTCGGGTCCTGAACGGCGTGGAAACCTGTGATGTCTCCGGGGTAAACAATGCCGCCACCGAGCACAACATCAAGTGGATTCAACATCTGAATCACCGTCCGGAAACCGGGACGCTGGATCAGGAGAGCTGGAATACCCTCAGCCGCCTCTATACTATGTTTGTCACCAGCGCCCAGTCGCCCTGGACTACGCGGCCTGAGCTTTTTATGCCCTGACGCGGCATATATGTGTAAGGTGGGTGCCCTGTCCATAGCAGGGCACCCACCTTGTCTAAAGTTTCAACTACAGGTTACAGTACCAGACTGGGAGCTGCATAGGTGCGGCCCGCCAGCTCACTGTTGAGCATGTAGAGGCCTTTGGCATCGTCGCCGTAGAGCTCCATCTTTTTGATCATATCCTCGGCGGTCTTCTCCTCCTCGCCCTGCTCTTTGACAAACCAATCCAGGAACTGCATGGTGCGGAAGTCCTTGACCTCATAGGCTGCATCGTAGATCGTGTGAATCAGATTGGTGACATACTGCTCATGGGCCAGGCCGGCCTTGAGCACCTCCAGCCTGCCGTTGGGGGCGGCGGTGGGCCTGGCAATGCCCTCCAGCACCGGGCGGTGGCTGTTGTTCTGGAGATACTGGAACATAAGCATGGCGTGATCCCGTTCCTCCTGCGCCTGCACCTTGTACCAGTTGGCGAAGCCGTCCAGTCCCTCGTCCTCGAAGTAGGCGGAGAACTCCAGATACAGGTAAGCGGAGTAGAACTCCTTATTGATCTGCTCGTTCAGCAGAGAGGCAACTTTTTCGTTCAGCATAATAAATACACTCCTTTCTCATCTGGATGGCATAAGAATACCACGGATTTTATTCTGTTACAACTGTAAATTCCACTCAGAAATTCCTCTGCGCCCTAACAATGGCCGTAGGCAACAGAGGACAGGATACCGGTTAAAACAGTCCGTCGAACAGGGTAATCTGACTCGTATCCGGCATGGCCCAGGGGCGGCCGCCCCGTCCCTGGGGTCCCGTTTCCCTCCATCTGGCGGGACGAAATCAATTCGCCCCGCCATCGAGGTTTTGCCTGCGGCAAAACGCTCGGACGCTACAGGCAGCGGACGGCATGCCGGTTAAAACAGTCCGTCGAACAGGGTAATCTGACTCGTATCCGGCATGCCGTCCAGAGCACCAGCGGCCTTGAGCTGCTCGATGTGGGTCTTGGAGACCTTGGGACAGGCTGCGGAAAACTCCTCGATGGAGATAAACCGCTTTCCCTCCCGCTGCTCCATGATGGACCAGGCCGCCGTCTCGCCCAGACCAGGCACAGAGGTGAAGGGGGGCAGCAGGCTTCCCTTCTCATTGTCTGGCAGGAAGTTGACCGCGTGAGAGCGGTAGAGATCCATGTGCTCAAAGGTGAACCCCCGCAGATAGAACTCATAGACCACCTCAAGGGTGACCAAAATATCCTCCTCCACGGGAGAGGGCTTCTCCTTGCTCTCAATCTCCCGCATTTTAGCCTTACACACATCCATCCCCTGTCACATGAAGGTGGCGTCGAAGGCCTTGGCCCGGATGGAGAAGAAGGCGGCGTAGAAGGCCAGGGGGCGGTGGACCTTGAACCAGGCGATGCGGAAGGCCATCATGACATAGGCCACCGCGTGGGCCTTGGGGAACAGGTACTTGATCTTCTTGCAGGAGCCGATGTACCAGTCGGGTACGCCGGCGGCCCTCATCTCCTCCTCCGCCCCTTCGGGCAGACCCCGGCCCTTTCGGACGGACTCCATGATCTTGAAGGCCCGCTTCTCCGGCATGCCACAGGAGATGAGGAAGAGCATGATGTCGTCGCGGCAGCCGATGGCCTGGCCGACCGGGACGCCCTGATCCACAATCAGATCCCGGGCGTTGCCCAGCCACACGTCGGTTCCGTGGGAGAAGCCGGACAGGCGCAGGAGGATGTCAAACTCGTGGGGCTGGGTGTCCACCAGCATGCCGCGGGTGAACTTGGTGTTGAACTCCGGGATGGCCACGGCGCCGGTTGGGCCCAGGATGGGGTCGTCCACGAAGCCCAGCACCTCAGAGGAGGTGAAGATGCTCATGGTGTCCCGGTCGTCCAGAGGGATCTTTTGCGGATCCACCCCGGTGAGATCCTGGAGCATGCGGATCATGGTGGGATCATCGTGGCCCAGCATGTCCAGCTTGAGCAGGTTGGACTCCATGGAGTGATATTCGAAGTGAGTGGTAATGATGTCGCTGTTGGGATCGTCGGCGGGGTGCTGCACCGGACAGAAGTCGTAGATCTCCCGGTTCTGGGGGATGACCACCATGCCGCCGGGGTGCTGGCCGGTGGTGCGCTTGACGCCGGTGCAGCCCTGGGCCAGCCGGTTCTCCTCCGCCCGGTTTACCGTCCTTCCCCGCTCATCCATGTACTTCTTGACATAGCCGAAGGCGGTCTTTTCCGCCACGGTGCCGATGGTGCCCGCCCGGAACACGTGGGTCTGCCCGAACAGCTCAAAGGTGTACCGGTGGGCGTTGGCCTGATATTCGCCGGAGAAGTTCAGATCGATGTCGGGCACCTTGTCGCCGCCGAAGCCCAGGAAGGTCTCGAAGGGGATGTTGAAGCCGTCCTTGGCGTAGGGCGTTCCGCAGACGGGGCACACCGCGTCGGGCATGTCCGCGCCGCAGCCGATCCCCTTCTCTTTGGCGGTGTCGAAGTCCGAGTGCTTGCACTTGGGACAGCGGTAGTGGGGCGGCAGGGAGTTCACCTCCGTGATACCCGACATGAAGGCTACCAGGGACGAGCCCACGGAGCCACGGGAGCCCACTAGGTAGCCGTGGGCCAGGGAGTCCTGCACCAGCTTCTGGGCCGACATATAAATGACGTCGTACTTGCACTTGATGATATCGCCCAGCTCGGCATTGATGCGGTCCACCACGATTTTGGGCGGTTCCTCACCGTAAAGGGCTTTTGCTTTCCCCAGACCAGACTGGTCAGCTCCTCCGCTGAGTTCTCGATCTTGGGGGCGAACAGCCCCTGGGGCAGAGGCACTACGTCCTCACACCAGTCGGCTACCAGATTGGTGTTGCGCACCACCACCTCATAGGCCTTCTCCTTCCCCAAATAGGCAAACTCCTCCAGCATCTCGGTGGTGGTCTTGAAGTAGATGGGCAGAGACGAGTCGGCATCTTCAAAGCCCTTGGAGGCCAGCAGGACGTGGCGGTAGATCTCGTCCTCCGGGTCCAGGAAATGGACGTCGCCGGTGGCGCACACAGGCTTGTCCAGCGCCTCGCCCAGGGATACGATGGTGCGGTTGAAGTCCTTCAGCTCCTCCTGGCTCTGCACCATACCCTTGCGCAGCATGAAGGCATTGTTGCACAGAGGCTGAATCTCCAGGAAATCGTACCAGGAGGCAATGCGCTTAAGCTCCGCAAAGTCTTTCCGCTTTACAACTGCTTGAAACAGCTCTCCAGCCTCGCAGGCCGAGCCGATAATGAGTCCCTCCCGGTGCTGGTTGATCAGGCTCTTGGGCATGATGGGGTAGCGTTTGAAGTGGTCCAGGTGAGAGGCCGAGATGAGCTTGTAGAGATTGCGTAGGCCCAGTTGGTTCTTGGCCAGCACGATTAGGTGCTTGGGCTGGCGGCGGGCCTTGCCCCCGGTACGCAGCCTGGCCATAGCCGGATTGATCTGCTGGAGGGTATGTACACCCCTGTCCCGCAGCATCTCAAAGAAAGGTACCAGCATATAGCCCACCGTGGCCGCGTCGTCATAGGCCCGGTGGTGGTTGAAGGCAGGCAGATTCAGGTGCTCCGCCACGATGTCCAACTTGTGCTTGCCCAGCTCCGGCAGCAGGTTCTGGGCCAGAATCAGCGTGTCGATGGAGGTGCTGTCGAAGGGGCGGCCCATGCGGCGGCACCCCTCGGCGATGAAGCCCATGTCGAACTCCGCATTGTGGGCGGCCAGCGGGCGCTCCCCCACAAAGTCCAGAAAGGCATTTATGGCCTCCGCCTGGGAGGGGGCTCCCCTCAGCATCTCGTCGGTAATGCCGGTAAGCTCGGTGATCTCGCGGGTCAGAGGCCGTTCAGGATCAGCAAACGTGGAGAACTGCTCCACCACCTCCCCGTTCCGCAGTACCACCGCTCCGATCTCGGTGATTACATCCCGCCGCTTGTCCAGACCGGTAGTCTCAATGTCGAAACAGACGATATCACCTGTAAAGTCTTGTTCCTTGTCCCCGTGTACCACCACCCGGTCGTCTACGTCGTTAATGAAGTACGCCTCCACGCCGTAAAGCACCTTGATCTTCTTGGCCGAGTGCCAGGCATCGGGGAATGCCTGGGCCACGCCGTGGTCGGTGATGGCGATGGCCCGATGGCCCCACGCTTCCGCCCGCTTGACCACGTTCTTGTCCGGCCCCGCCTTGGGGCTCACTTGGGTGAGGGCATCCATGGAGGACATGGTGGTGTGCAAGTGGAGCTCCACCCGCTTCTCCGGCGCGTCGTCGGTCTTCATGGGCTTGGCGCTCTCCATGATGGCGTCGGGCTCCAGCACCATGTCGCCAGTGAAGCGGTCGATGTTCAGCTTGCCCTGGATCACCAGATGCTGGCCCTTCTTCACCCCGTCCACAATGCCCTTCCCCTCGTCACCGGGGAAAAACTTGGACACCCGCACCGAGCCGGTATAGTCCGTCACATCGAAGCACACCACCCATGCGCCCCGCTTTTTCAGCTCCCGGTGATCCACGGCAAACACGTCTCCCTTGACGATGACGGTTCCCATGTCCAGCTCCAGGGTGCTCATGGGGATGCTCTCCCGCTTGATTTCGTGCTTGCCGTAGAGCAGCTTTCCTCTCGGGCCGCCGGAGGCCGCCTTTTTCTCCCGCGGGCTGGCAGTTTTGAGACCAGCCAGAGCTCTCCGGCGGATCTCCTCCGTGCGGCGGAAGGCCGCCATGGCATCCTCCTCCACCGGGGCGGCCGGGGGCGGAGGAGGAGGGGCGCTGGCCGCAGGAGCCGGTTCAGCCGCCACAGGAGCCGATGTGGGAGCAGTCGCGGCCGCCGCTCCCATCTCCAGCTCCACCCGCTCCACCCGGTAGGCCAAGGCCAGGCTCTTCTCGATCTGGTGCCGCAGGCCCTCCTCGGGCATTCGAGGGCACTCCACCTTGGCGCGGATAGAGCGGGCCGCCTTATCGATCACCGCCCCCGTGACCAGATAGCCGCCTGCCAGGGCCGCCAGCTCTTCACCGGGCCGCCAGGCGGAAAACAAATTCAAAAAGGGAATCTTCTGTGCCTGTGACATGGTTGAAACGCTCCTGCCTCCTCCGTCAAAGTTCCTCAATTAGTGCGAAAAGCTCGTCCACCAGGGCCTCCTGGGGAACCTTTTTCACGATCTCTCCCTTGCGGAAGAGCAGGCCCTCCCCGTTGCCGCCGGCGATGCCCACGTCGGCGGCGGAGGCCTCTCCGGGGCCGTTGACCACACAGCCCATGACCGCCACGGTGATGGGCTTGTCCACGGCCTTAAGCCGCTCCTCCACCTGGGTGGCCAGGCCGATGAGGTCGATACGGGTGCGCCCGCAGGTAGGGCAGGACACCAGCTCCGGTCCCTCCTTCCGCACCCCGGCGGCCTTGAGGATGTCCCGGGCGGCGTATACCTCCTCCACCGGATCGGCGGAGAGAGACCCGCATGGTGTCCCCGATACCCATGGCCAGCAAGCCGCCGATGCCCACCGCGGATTTGAGGGTGCCCATGCGCAGGGTGCCGGTCTCCGTCACCCCAAGATGTAAAGGATAATCACTTTCCCGATTCATCAGGCGGTAGGCCGCCATGGTGGTGCGCACGCTGGAGGACTTGAGGGACACGCATATGTCGGTAAAGTCAAATTTCTCCAGCAGGCGGATATGTCCAAAGGCCGACTCCACCAGGGCCTCCGGCGTCACCCCGCCGTATTTGGCCAGGATGGGCTTCTCCAGGGAGCCGCCGTTGACTCCGATCCGGATGGGGATGCCCCGCTTGGCGGCAGGCGCCGGCCACCGCCTTCACCCGGTCCTCCCCGCCGATGTTGCCCGGATTGATGCGCACTTTGTCGCACCCGGCGGCCACGCACCCAGGGCCAGCCGGTAATCGAAATGGATGTCCGCCACCAGAGGGATGGGGCTCCGCTCCCGAATGGCCCCCACCGCCCGGGCGGCGGCCAGATCGGGCACCGCCACCCGCACAATCTCGCACCCCGCCGCCGCCAGACGTTTGATCTGCTCCGCTGTGGCGGACACATCGTCGGTGCGGGTGTTGGTCATGGACTGAATGGTGACCGGAGCACCCCCCGATGGGGACGCCGCCCACGCGAATCTGTCTGGTCATAGGACAAGCCTCCCTACAGGATCAATTTGTTTACGTCGCTGACGGCCACCACCACCATCAGGGCAATGAGGCAGAAGAAGCCCGCCATATTGATATAGCCCAGGTACTTCTGGTCGATACGCCTGTGGGTGAAGAAGTGGTAAATGCCGCCCACGAGTAGGAAAAGAATCTGCCCGCCGTCCAGAGCGGGGATGGGCAGCAGGTTCATCACCGCCAGATTGATGGCGATCAGCGCCACAAAGCTGAAAATATTGAGCAGAGCCCCGGCCATTCCGGCGGCAGCCGCCCCTGCTGGCCCACCTCGCCGGCCATGGCGAAGATGCCGATGGGGCCGGCCATGTCGTTGAGGCTCACCGCGCCGCGGATCAGATCCCCAGACTGAGCCATACCGTTCGCACGTAGTCGATGGACTGGTACCAGGCGTTGCGCAGGGTGCCCAGGGGCCCGGCCTCCCGGAGCTCCCCCACCATGACTCCCCGCTTCAGGCTCTGCTGGCCGCTCTCGTCGGTGAGGGTACGGTAGGGCAGGTGCAGAGTGCCCAGATCGAGCCGCCGGCCGTCCCGGAGCACCTCGACGGCCACATCCTCCCCCGCCCGGCCCAGGAAAAGAATCGCATCGCTCTGGAAATAGATGCGGTGCCCGTCGATGCGGTAGAATTCGTCGCCGGGCAGCAGGCCGGTTTCCTGAATGTCCTCCGCCCCCGGCAGATAACCGCTGACCACCGGCGCGGACGGACTCCCCGCCACGGAAAAGAGCACCAGCAGGATCACCAGCCCCGTCACAAAATTCAAAAATGCTCCGGCCACCAGAATGATGAATTTTTTCCACGCCGGCTTACCGCTGAAGGACCGGGGATCGTCCGAGGCCTCCTCCTCACCCTCCATGGAGCAGAACCCTCCGATGGGCAGGGCCCGGAGAGAGTAGGTCGTCTCCCCCTTGTCCTGGAGAGCAGCTTAGGGCCCATACCGATGGCGAACTCCTCCACCCGCACCCCCAGGGTCTTGGCCGCGATGAAGTGTCCGAACTCATGGATGGCGATGAGCGCGCCGAAGAGCAGGATGGTAATCAGGATGAACAGGATGGTCATAGCATCGCTCCTTACTCAGTGCGTATCGGGCCGGTGTCCCCGCACGGCCTCCCGCGCCGCCTGATCCGCGTCCAGAATGTCCCCCAGGGAGGGAGACTGCACCGCGGGAACCGCGGCCATGGCGTAGGCCACCTGCTCCGCAATGCCGGAAAAAGAGAGCTGTCCGGCCAGGAACTGCCCCACGGCCTCCTCGTTGGCCCCGTTGAGCACCGCCGTGGCGCTGCCGCCGGTGTGGGCGGCCTCCAGGGCCAGGGCCAGACAGGGGAACGCCACATAGTCCGGCGCATGGAAGGTCAGGGGCGGGCAGGACAGCAGGTCCAGCGGCTCTGCCACCGCCGCAACCCGGCCGGGCCAAGTCAGGGCGTATTGGATGGGCAGGCGCATATCCGGAGCCCCCAGCTGGGCGATCATCCCATGATCACAGTATTCCACCAGGGAATGGACTATACTCTCCCGGTGAATCACAATGGAGATTTTTTCCGGGGGCATGTGGTAAAGGCGCATGGCCTCAATAAATTCCAGTCCCTTGTTCATCATGGTGGCCGAGTCCACGGAGATCTTGGCCCCCATATTCCAGTTGGGATGGGCCAGAGCCTGCTCTACCGTCACTCCGGCAAGATCTTCCCCTTTCCATCCCCAGAAGGGGCCGCCGGAGGCGGTCAGGATCAGGCGGCGCACCTCTCCCCTGTCCTGGCAGCCCTGGAGACACTGGAAGATGGCGGAGTGTTCCGAGTCCACCGGCACCACTTGGGAGCCGCTCCATGCAGCCGCATCGCTCACCAGCTCCCCGGCGCACACCAGTGTCTCCTTGTTGGCCAAGGCGATGCGCTTACCAGCCCGGATGGCGGCCAAAGTGGGACGGAGTCCCACGATCCCCACCACGGCGGTGAGCACCGTGTCCGCCGCCTCCAGGCTGGCCGCCTCCAGCAGGCCCTCCATCCCCTCCGCCACGCGGATGGGCGTGTCAGCCAGGCGCAGGCGCAGGGACGCGGCGGCCTCCGGGTCCATCATCACCGCCAGCTCCGGCTGGAAGCGGCGGCACTGCTTCTCCATCTGCTCCACGTCCCGGTTGGCCGTTAAGGCGGCCACACGCATGCCACAGGCGGCAATCACGTCCAGTGACTGCCGCCCGATGGAGCCAGTGGAGCCCAGCAGAGAAATACAGCGGTTTTGTTCCATGCTATGCTCCTCCCACGGCGGGCAGGAACCGGAGCAACAATTCGATCAGGGGCGCGCAGAAGATCACGCTGTCAAACCGATCCAGCACGCCGCCGTGTCCGGGAAAAATGTTGCCGAAATCCTTGATTCCGTACTGCCGCTTGATATAGGAAAATGACAGGTCGCCCATCTGGGAGATGGCGCTGCCCAGGGCTCCGTAGAGGGCCAGGTACAGGTAGTTCACAGTATAGTCGAAGGCGAAGCGGAGCAGCACGCCGTACAGTACCGTGCACACCACCGTCCCCACGAAGCCGCCCACGGCCCCCTCCACCGTCTTTTTAGGAGAGAGCTCCGGCGCCAGCTTGTGCCTGCCGAAAGCCATGCCCGCAAACAGTGCGAAGGCATCGCTGATAAAGGCCGCCACCAGGGGCAGGATGAGCAAAGGCTCCCAGTGCTCCATCTGGCGAATGCGCAGGAAGGAGGACAGGAAGAAGGGATCACCACAGTCAGGGAAAAAAGGCGCCTCCCAGCTTCTCCAGAGACAGGCGCTTGTGGCTTGCGATTGCCTCTGCAAAGAGAAGCACCACATACACGAACAGGCCGCACAGCGCGGGCAGAGGCCGCCCGTCATAGTAGACCCAGAAGGGAATCAGCCCGGCCAGTATGATGGAGTAGCCGGAGATGCGGGTATGCTTCAAAAAGCCGGTGGACCAGAGCACCTCATGCACCGCGATCATGGACAGCCCGGCAATGAGGAGGCACAGAGCCCAGGGATACGCGGGAGAAATCAGGTAAAACAGCACCAGCAGGAGCGGGATGAAAATAACCGCCACCATGATTCGCTTACCCACTCAGACACCTCCAAAACGGCGGGAACGGCCCTGGTAGGCCGCCAACGCCCTATGCAGCTCCTCTTTGGAAAAATCGGGCCACAGTACGTCAGTAAAATAGAATTCCGCATAGGCGGACTGCCACAGCAGGAAGTTGGAAATGCGCACTTCCCCGCTGGGGCGGATCACCAGATCCGGGTCGGGTACACCATTGGAGCAGAGGTATTCGGAAAACAGCACCTCGGTCAGCTCCTCCGGTTTCCGTCCTCCCGCCGCACAGTCTGCGGCGAAATGTCGGGCGGCCCGAACGATCTCGTCCCGTCCCCCATAGTTGAAGCAGACGTTGACCTGCATCCCCTCATACCGCTCGGAAATCTCGCTGGTTTTCCGGCACATATCCTTGAGCTCCTGGGGCAGCGGCTCCAGATCACCAAAAAAGTGGAGCTTAATTTTGTCCTTCTCCATCTTTTCGATGGACTCCAGCAGATACTTTTTCAGCAGGCCCACGATGGCGGAAACCTCCTCCAGCGGGCGCTTCCAGTTCTCCGTGGAAAAGGCGTACACTGTAAGGTACTCCAGTCCGATCTTCTGACAATAGGTGGCGATGCTGCGGAAAGTCTCTGCCCCCGCGGCGTGCCCCGCCGTACGAGGCAGGCCACGGCGCTTGGCCCAGCGGCCGTTTCCGTCCATGATGATTGCCACGTGGCGGGGCAGGCGGTCAAAATCCACCTGTGCCTCCCCGCTCTCTTTCGTTTTTAAGAATGACATAGTTTATCCTACCCGGTCCCATAAAATTCCGGTGCGGGACATCCAGGTGTCCCGCACCGTGAGGTCTATCTGCTTTACAGGCTTAGACCGCCATCAGCTCTGTCTCTTTTTTGGCAGTGAGCTCGTCGATTTGCTTGCAGCGCTTTTCGGTCATGTCCTGGAGCTCCTTCTCATAGTCCTTCCGGTCGTCCTCGGTAATCTCCGACTTCTTTCCATGGCCTTAAACTTTTCCATGGCATCCCGGCGGATGTTGCGGATGGCCACCTTGCCGTTTTCGCCGTACTTCTTGACCTGCTTCGTCAGCTCCTTGCGGCGTTCCTCCGTGAGCTGCGGAAAGGCAAGGCGAATTACTTTACCGTCATTCTGTGGATTGATGCCGAGATCGGAGGTCTGGATGGCCTTTTCAATGGCCTTGAGCAGGGTGCTATCCCAAGGCTGGATCATCAGGCTCCTGGGGTCTGGGGAGGAGATAGCCGCTACCTGGTTCAGAGGCGTGGGAGCACCGTAGTAGTCCACGGTGATCTTGTCCAGCACGGCGGCGTTGGCGCGGCCGGCCCGGACGCTGGCGAAATCGCTCATGACCACGTCAATGGTCTTCTGCATCTTTGCATCGAATTCCTTGTTGACTTCCTTCATATCACGGTTCCTCCTTGACAATGGTTCCAATTTTCTCCCCATAACGACCCGCAGGATGTTCTCCGGGTCCTTCAACGCAAACAGAACCACCGGGATCTTGTTGTCCATGGACAGGGACGTGGCGGTGGAGTCCATCACCTGCAGGTGCTGGGCCAGCACATCGTCATAAGTGATGGTGTCATACTTGACCGCAGAGGGGTCCTTCTTCGGGTCGGCGCTGTAGACGCCGTCAATGTTCTTAGCCAGCAGAATGGCATCCGCGTCGATCTCCGCGGCCCGGAGCACCGCGGCCGTGTCAGTGGAGAAGAACGGGTTGCCGGTGCCGCAGCCGAAAATCACGACGCGGCCCTTCTCCAGGTGCCGGATGGCTTTGGAGCGGATGTACGGCTCGGCCATGGCGCGCATCTCGATGGCGGTCTGCACCCGCACGTCCACGCCCTTCTGCTCCAGCACGTCGGCCACGGCCAGGGCGTTGATGGTAGTGGCCAGCATACCCATGTGGTCGGCGCGGGTGCGCTCCATCCGGTCGCCGCCGTCCTTGACGCCGCGCCAGAAGTTGCCGCCGCCCACCACGATGCCGATCTGCACGCCACAGGCTACGCACTTCTTGATTACGTCGCACACACTGCCGATCACGTCGAAGTCCAGGCCACGGCTGGCCTCTCCGGCCAGCGCCTCGCCGCTCAATTTCAAAAGGACCCGCTTATACTGCGGTTCACTCATACGTTCAACCCCTTTATACGGTATTCAGTCCCTTTTATTTTAATATAGTTTTCCACGTTTGCCTAGGGGTTAGGCCAAAGTTTTTACAAATTATTCGTAATCGGAGTTTTGCCGCTCACCCGTTGAAGGGACATCCTCCGGCCAAGCTCCAGCTTCGCCCGGAAAGAGATCCGCCGGGGCGTCTCCATATCGTCGAACTGGACCAGGTGGGCTCCCCGGTTCAGGTCCACGTCCAGCACCCGGCCCAGCCCGAACACGAAATGCCGCACCCTCTGGCCCACCGGAAGGAGCACCGCGCCGTCGTCCGGGGGCAGGGCGCGGTTGCTGCTCTCGGCGTACCCCCTGGCCGCCTTCAGCAGGCCCTCCTGGGGCTCCGGTACGGGGATGAATGTCCCCCACATGTCCAGCAGGAACCGGGAAGAGTAGCGGGTGAGCCGTCGAAATTCGTCCCGTCCGCCTCGGACAGGTACAGCCCCTTCTCTGCCCGTGTAACCGCCACAAAGGCCAGCCTCCGCTCCTCCTCCATTCCCTGACGGGTGCGCACCTTCCGTGAGGGGAAGATCCCTTCGTTCATGCCGCACAGGAACACATAGGGGAACTCCAGCCCCTTGGCCGCATGGACGGTCATCAGCTTCACACGGTCCCCCACCTCCCCGGTGTCGCTATTGGTAAAGAGGGCCACATGGGCCAGGTAGTACTCCAGGGTACATTCCTCGCCGCAGGTGGTCTCATACTCATAGACCGCCTGCTTCAGCTCGGCCAGATTGTCCAGCCGGTCCTGGCTTCCCTCGGTGCGGAGCATCATCTCGTAGCCGCTCTCGTTGAGTACGGCGGACAGCACCTCTGAAACTGGCCGCCCCTCGCATTCGGTGGAAAGCCCCTCGATCAACGACACAAAAAGACCGGGCCCGCGTCCCCTTAAACAGGGGCTCGTCCAGGCACTCCTGCAGGGCGCGGTATAGAGGGCAGCCCTGCTGCGCCGCGTATTCCTCCAGAAAAGCCATCCGCCGCTTGCCCAAGTTGCGCTTGGGCGCGTTGACGATGCGCCGAAAGGACAGATCGTCCCGGTAGGCGAGCATTCGCAGATAGGAAAGGGCATCCTTGATCTCCATCCGGCTGAAAAAGGGCACGCCGCTGTAGATCGTATAGGAATCTTCTCACGGAGCAGAACGCCCTCCACCGCCCGGGTGACATAGTGGGCCCGATAGAGCACCGCCATGTCCCGGTAGGGCACCCCCTTCTCCCGCAGCTTGGACATCTCACCCGCCATCCATCCGGCCTCCGTCACCGGGTTCTCCCCGAAATGGCACAGGACGGGCCCGCCGGATGGAAGGGTGGGGCGCAGCTCCTTTGGGATACGGGCGGCGTTTTGTGCGATTAGGGCGTTGGCCGCCGACAGGATCTCCGGTGTGGAGCGGTAGTTTTCCGTCATCAGAATGGTCTTTGTGCCCGGAAACTGCTTGTCAAAATCCAGCAGGTACTTTTACGTTGGCCCCCTCCAGGTGTAGATGGTCTGATCCGGATCCCCCACGATGAACAGATTCCTGTGATAGCCGCAGAGCACCTCCATCAGTCCATACTGGAGCCCGTCAATGTCCTGGAACTCGTCGATCATGATGTACTCCAGCCGCTTCTGCCACTTGAGCCGGATAGCCTCATTTTCCTGGAAGATATGGAGGGTGAATTTGATCAGGTCGTTGTAGTCCAGCCCAAAGCACTTTCTCTCTTGGTAGAGGTAGCCGTAAAAGATCATATCCCCGGCCTGTACCGCGTCCAGATACCTCTGCTTCAGAGCGTCCAGCGACAGACTAAGCATGTCCCGGTAATACTCAGGTTCCTTGAACAGCTTGCGGATTTCGATCATATCCCGCGCCGCCCGGAAGGTCATATCCCGGAGGCTGAGGCCCCGCTCCTCATAGATCATCTGCAGCATGGCGTCAATGTCTGCGTTGTCCAGTACCAGAAAGCTCTTTGGATACCCCACCACGTGGCTGTCCTCCTGAGCACGGAGACGCAGAAGCCGTGAAAGGTGTTAATGTAGCCCGTGTCGTCGTCCCCGGTCAGCCGATGGATGCGCTGACGCATCTCCGCGGCCGACTTGTTGGTGAAGGTCACGCACAGGATATTCCCCGGCAGGATACCCAGCTCATGACCAGGAACGCAAACCGATGGGACAGGGCGCGGGTCTTGCCGGAGCCCGCCCCGGCGATCACCCGAACAAAGCCTTCGGTCGCCGTGACCGCCTCCCGCTGCGCCTCATTCAGCCCCTCCAGCAAATCCTCCATGATACCGCCTCCTGATAGAACATCTGTTTTCTTTATTATAGCAGGCGGGGAGACACCACTCAAGAGGAAAAGCGGCGGCCCGGACTGCCTCGCCGAACCGCCGCATTCTCTCACTTGAGCTTCTTTCCGTCCTGGAAGGCGTTGCCCACCTTCTCCCCAGCACCAGGTAGGCGCTGTTCGCCATGTCGAAGGTGATGGGGCGCAGCCTGGCCGGATCAATAGTGCCGTCCGCGTTCAAGATGCGCTCGTCTGCACTGACGTTGACGATCTCGCCCACCAACAGCTCACTCTCCTCGTCAAAGCTAACAAACCGGCACTCCAGGGCCAGGGGCAGCTCGTCGACCAGCGGGGCGTCCACATGGGCACTCTTGGTCACATGGAACCGGTAGTCGCACTCCGTCACGTGGTCCGCATCCGCCATGCTCACCGTGAAGGCCTTCCGGGCCAGGATGTTTTTCACCGTCTTGTGGCTGGCGCTCAGATACATGGCCACCCGCTTCATGTCGGCAATTCCGCCCCAAGCGGCGTTCATTACGTCCGGGGTGCCGTCTTCGCCGTAGGTGGCGATCATCAAGACAGGCTGAGGGTACAGGAAGGGTTTGGCTCCAAAATCTTTCCTCATGATTGTTGTCCTCCGTTTTCATTTTATAATGTAGTACTTAGTATAGCACGTCCCCCGCGTCAAGCACAATCCCCCTGCACCAAACAAAACCCGCTGTCACGGAAAAGCGCCGGACACTGAGCGTCCGGCGCTCGAAGCCAATCTGCGGTTTACTTGCCCAGCTGCTTGGCGATCTCCCCGGCGAAGTTCCGCCCCACCCGGCTTGCCGGGCGGGGTGCCCCGATTTTCTTCGATTGGGGCGGAATGAATCCGCCCCAATCCAAGGCTTTGCCTCCGGCAAAACGCTTGTACGCGCCATGCGGCGCGGCCCGCCGGAGGCGGGCGCAGGAGAACGCGCGGGCATGGAAAAGCGCCGGACACTCAGTGTCCGGCGCTCGAAGCCAATCTGCGGTTTACTTGCCCAGCTGCTTGGCGATCTCCTCAGCGAAGTTCCGCCCCGATTTTCATTCGATTGGGGCGGAATGAATCCGCCCCAATCAAGGCTTTGCCTCCGGCAAAACGCTTGTACGCGCCATGCGGCGCGGCCCGCCGGAGGCGGGGCGCAGGAGAACTGCGCGGGCATGGAAAAGCGCCGGACACTCAGTGTCCGGCGCTCGAAGCCAATCTGCGGTTTACTTGCCCAGCTGCTTGGCGATCTCCTCAGCGAAGTTCCGCCCCGCTTTTCATTCGATTGGGGCGGAATGAATCCGCCCCAATCCAAGGCTTTGCCTCCGGCAAAACGCTTGTACGCGCCATGCGGCGCGGCCCGCCGGAGGCGGGCGCAGGAGAACGCGCAGGCATGGAAAAGCGCCGGACACTCAGTGTCCGGCGCTCGAAGCCAATCTGTGGTTTACTTGCCCAGCTGCTTGGCGATCTCCCCGGCGAAGTTCCGCCCCGCCCGGCTTGCCGGGCGGGATCCCCGATTTTCATTCGATTGGGGCGAAATGAATCCGCCCCAATCAAGGTTTTGCCTCCGGCAAAACGCTTGTACGCGCCATGCGGCGCGGCCCGCCGGAGGCGGGCGCAGGAGAACGCGCAGGCATGGAAAAGCGCCGGACACTCAGTGTCCGGCGCTCGAAGACAATCTGTGGTTTACTTGCCCAGCTGCTTGGCGATCTCTTCGGCGAAGTTCCGCCCCACCCGGCAAGCCGGGCGGGAGCCCCGATTTTCATTCGATTGGGGCGAAATGAATCCGCCCCAATCAAGGTTTTGCCTCCGGCAAAACGCTTGTACGCGCCATGCGGCGCGGCCCGCCGGAGGCGGGCGCAGGAGAACGCGCAGGGCATGGAAAAGCGCCGGACACTCAGTGTCCGGCGCTCGAAGACAATCTGTGGTTTACTTGCCCAGCTGCTTAGCGATCTCTTCGGCGAAGTTCTCCTGCTTCTTCTCGATGCCCTCGCCCTTCTCAAAGCGGACGGCGTTCTTGAAGGTAATGGTGCCGCCCAGAGTCTTGGCAACGGAGGCGATATACTGCTCCACGGTCATGGCGTTATCCTTCACGAACTCCTGCTGCAGCAGGCAGTTCTCCTTGTAGAACTTGCCCAGCTTACCGGCGACGATGCCCTCCTTGACCTTCTCGGGCTTGGAAGCCATCTTAGGATCGTTCTCCATCTGCACCAGGAGGATCTTTTTCTCCTCATCCAGGGTGGCCTGGTCAACCTGGCTCTTGTCCCAAAAGCGGGGGTTCAGAGCGGCGATCTGCATGGCCACGTCCTTGCCCACGGTCTCCACCTGTTCGGCAGTCAGGCCAGTCTCTAGGTTTACCAGCACGCCGATCTTGCCGCCAGCGTGGACATAGGGCACGGAGATGCCATCGGTAAAGAAAGCAAAGCGGCGGACCTTGATGTTCTCGCCGATGACGAGCACCATCTCCTGCTGCTCCTCCTGCACGGTGCGGCCGTTGCCGTAGGAAAGGGCCATCAGGGCATCCAGGTCGGCGGGCTTGTTGGCGGCCACAACGGCGGCCACGCCCTTAACGAAGTCCACGAACTTCTCGTTCTTGCCCACGAAGTCGGTCTCTGCATTGACCTCGACCACCACGCCGACGCCGTTCACCACGGTGGCATAGGCCATGCCCTCGGCGGCGATGCGGCCCGCCTTTTTCTGAGAGGCGGCCAGACCCTTCTCGCGGAGGATCTCAACGGCCTTGTCCATGTTGCCCTCGGCCTCAGTGAGGGCCTTCTTGCAGTCCATCATACCCACGCCGGTCATCTCGCGCAGGGTCTGTACGTCTTTTGCAGTGATTGCCATGATCACATTACCTCCATCTCAAATATCAAAAGGAGCGCCCGCCCGCGCGGGCGGGCGCTCTCAACATCACGGTTTGGGGCCGGAATTACTCGGCGGCCGCTTCCTTCTCAGCGGAAGCCTCGGCAGCGTCCTGGGCCCTGCTTGCCCTCCTGGATGGCGTTGGCCATCACGCCGGAGATCAGCTTGATGGCGCGGATGGCGTCGTCGTTGCCGGGGATGACATAGTCGATCTCGTCGGGATCGCAGTTGGTGTCCACGATGGCTACGATGGGGATGTGCAGCTTGCGGGCCTCATTGATGGCATTGCGCTCCTTGCGGGGGTCAACCACGAACAGCGCGCCGGGGAGCTTCTTCATCTCGACCACGCCGCCCAGATACTTCTCCAGCTTGGCGATCTCGCCCAGGTGCTTCATGACTTCCTTCTTGGGCAGCATGTCA
>VOFI01004205.1_pt1 | contig 24060 bp, 39 predicted proteins | sample 5384131 | NCBI WGS metagenome assembly VOFI01 (sample SAMN12384728, study PRJNA508395) | human gut metagenome | isolation source: healthy gut H | host: Homo sapiens | reverse complement strand
GTTGAGTGAATAAACGGTTTACATGTACCATCTGGTATAAAAGATAGCAGGAAGGAGATACCTGATTTGAAAGAACTGCAAAAATCATTTTGACAGGAGTCTGCCTCGGCTTGATTTTACATTGATTTAATCAAAAAGAAAAATGGACGATACAGAGAAATCTGTATCGTTTATTTTTCGTCTTTTTAATTTATAGGAAAGTTCTAACTTTGGGATAGCTAGATATGAAAAACCCGCAATTTAGCGGGCACGACAAGTAAACGATAGGTTTTAGAAGATATAGAAGCCTTCAGCTCCAGGAAAGTCTTCACCAAACTCATCGTCTTCATTTAAGAAGTAATCCATATCAAGCAAATCATCCTCACTCATGTGGCGGATGTCATCAGCAGTCATGCCTTCAGGTGGATTCTGTATGTACTTGTTTCTGATTTCATCTGAACGTTTTGACATAGTATTTTCCTCCGTTTTTACATTCTATCACAGAGGAAGGTGTGATGTATATATTTATGCTGATGAAGTATATGAGAGCCTGCCCATAGCGTTACTGTTCAGACCATTGTAAAAACTGACGAAATTTAAAAAAATATATTTGTGGATAAACTCAAGCAGGATGGAAAGTCTCGTTAACGACTTCCGAATCCTGCTTTTTCTTTTGAAATTATAAACAGTACCTGCATATTTTCCTGCTTTTACATGGCTGGAATACGGATTTCCAGTCCTGCTTCTTTCATTTTCTTCCGGTTATCCACCGTCATTCTGCCAGTCCCGGAATTCGTCCGATTTCCCATTCGTCCCTGTTTTTGCTGTACTTATCCTATACTTAAGGAGGCACAAATGAACGCAGATGATAAAAAGCAAACTCAAAGCATATGAAGAACTTATAGGCAGTCTTGAGCATACAAACGGACTGCAGCACAGGGTCATTGAAACCCAGTCCTCATTGATCAAATCCCTTGAGGAACATAATGCAGAATTAGAAAAATCATTGATGGTCTGACAAACATTTAAGGAAAGGACGCGGCATGGGGATGGGAAATTCTTTTGAAACCATTACAGTACTTCAATACAGGCTGAAAGCAGCACAGGAAGAACTTGCAGCCTTTCAGTCGGGAGAAAAATATATCCGAATGGAAAAACAGCACCTTACACAGGTGCGTGCCCTGGAACGCAGAATTGCAAAACTGGAAGCAGCTGTAGCAAAAGAACACAGCCATGCCATTACGATTCGGAATCAATGGTTTGAGATTTTTGAACAGCTGCAAAAAGAATGCGGCCGTATGGTCGCCGAAGCAGTAAAAAGGCGGATATGATGGAAAAAAGGCCATCCGTGCAGAAAGACAGCGCGACACTGCCCTTGAAAAAGTAACTTTCCCAGAGACGGGAACTTTACAAAGTAAAGACAGAGCTTGATGATGAAAAACAAAAAAGTACAGAAACTGACGGCACAGATTAACCGGAACTATGAAAACTCATCCATCCGTCTTCAAAATCTATCGCCCGCAAAAAATATCCAACAGCCGCGAAAAGACAGGAAGGAAACCCGGTGGACAGCCAGGACACAGGGGGCACTTGCAGAAAGAAACTCACCCCGACAAGGGAAATCTATCTTCCTGCGCCCGAAGAAGTACTCCATGACCCTGACTTTAAGAAAACATCGAAAACCATTACAAAGCAGAAAATCGACATCAGCGTAGAAGTGCATGTGACCGGGTATCATGCCGATGTGCACTATAATTCCAAAACAGGTGAACGGATCCATGCACCATTTCCACAGGGAGTCATTGATGACGTTAACTATGGAGGAAATTTACGTGCTTTCCTGTTTCTGCTGAATAATGGCTGCTGTACATCAATTGATAAAAGCCGCAGGTTTTTGTCTGATCTGACAGATGGAAAAATAAACATATCAAAAGGCATGATCAATAATCTCTGCCGGTCATTTGCCAAAAAACAGAATCCCAGCGTAAAGAGATTTTCTGCGACATGCTGCTTCCCCTGTCATGCATACAGACTGTACCAATGCCCGTGTAAATGGGGAAAGTTCGTATGTATTTGTATGTGCGGTTCCGGATGGCGGTGTGCTCTATTTTGCCAGGGGCAAAAAGGGACACGATGGAATAAAGGGCACGGTCGTTGAAGACTATCAGGGGACACTGGTCCACGATCATGATGTAACCTTTTATAATTATGGAACGGATCATCAGGAATGCCTTGCCCATGTGCTGCGCTATCTGAAAGACAGCATGGACAACGAAAAAGACCGTTCCTGGAACAGGCAGATGCATTCCCTGATACAGGAAATGATCCATTACCGGAATGGTTTATCTGAATCAGAAGAGCCAGATCCGCAGACCGTCTCCGAATTTGAAGAACGTTATAAAACAATCCTGTCCATAGCCGGGGATGAATACGACTATGAGCCGCATGGGAAATACTACCGTGATGGATACAACCTGTACAAAAGGATGAAAAAGTATAAGAAAGATCATCTTCTTTTCCTCCATAATAAGAATGTACCTGCCACGAATAACGAAGCCGAACGGCTGCTGAGAAAATATAAAAGAAAACAGGCGCAGGCTGTGTCATTCCGGAGTCCGTCAAGCATCGACCATCTCTGTAAATGCATGAGCATGCTGGTTTTTGATGCGCAGAAAAGAGCAGGCCAATCTGTTCCGCGAGATTGCAGAAATATTTGCATAAGAAAACCGATGGTTTTGACTACGATTAGTCTATACCATCGGTTCTTTTGTTACAAGTTTACCTCTGAACAGTAACGAAAATTCCGCAAAGGTCCGTGATGATGAGCAAAGTGGTGACAGCAACAGTATCATAAACCAGAAGAAAATGCTGGAGAAATATGCAACCGAACAGGGATTTACCAATCTGCTTCATTATTTTATATTCTGAAACGTTCGAAGCATGCGAAATACCTGTTCCACCGTATCGGTCATATTCTGTTTTGCATGGTCGGTCTGCATGGCATCTTCAAGCGAAATAACGCCCCGCACAATCGGAAAAAAGGCATCAATTCCTGCTGCATGACAGGCTTTTTGCATCCTCTGTCACGCAGCCGGAAAATGCAAGCACAGGTTTTTGAAATTCTCTGGCAATCTTTGCAACGCCGACAGGCGCTTTCCCCCATGACGGTCTGACCATCCAAACAGCCTTCTCCGGTGATGACAATATCTGCATTTTTTATATAGTCGGAAAGATGTGTTTCTTCCAGAATGATGTTTACACCGGATTCCAGAGTGGCATGGAAAAAAGGTGAGAAAAGCAAACCCAAGACCGCCGGCAGCCCCGGCTCCTGCATGCGCGGGATTCGTTTCCGGAAAGCTTTTTCCGGCGAGTGCGGCATAGGGAGGAAAGCCACTGATCCATCTGCTGGATCATGGCAGGATCTGCGCCTTTTGCGGACCGAAAACGGCACTGCATCCCTGCGAACCGCAGAGCGGATTTGTCACATCACAGGCAATCCGAAACGTACATTCTTTCAGTTCCGGCAGCGCATGGGAGTCTGAAATCACAGCCAGATCCCTTTAAGCCCAGAGCACCATGACGTACCGGAACCCCTTCCTGATCCAGCAGGTCAAATCCCAGTGCTTGCAGCATCCCGATACCACCATCGTTTGTGGCACTTCCTCCGATTCCTATAATAAAATGTCTGCAGCCTCTGGCAATGGCGTCTCTGATGACTTCCCCAACCCCGTAGGTCGTTGTATACAAAGGATTCCGTTCGGTTTCGGAAAGGGGAGTGTAATTCCGGCAGCTCCGGACATTTCGATGACTGCAGTTTTGCCAGCATCATCCAGAATGCCGTAACTGCAAAGTACCGGTTTTTCAAGAGGTCCGGTTACGCATACCTGTGTGCGTGTGCCGCCACAGCCAAGCGTCAAAGCGTCCACCGTGCCTTCGCCACCGTCTGCAAGTGGGGCGGATGGCGATATCTGCATCCGGATATATGCGCCGGATTCCGGCAGAGGCACTTTCCCCGGCTTCGAGGGAAGTCATGCTTCCTTTAAAAGAATCGATGGCAATAACAACGTTCATGTATACTCTCCTCCTGATATCTGATGGTTGTATTACAATGGTGTGCAGCACTGTCAAAGTTATTGCAATGTGTAAGTACGCGTATAATAAATTTTACAGCATTTTCTTACGACACCTGTCAGTATAACGACACCAAGCATACCAAGAAAGGCTTCCAGGCTAAAATAGCAGACATAAATCCGGCAGCGACAGCGGTATAAGTGCAATCTGTACACTTTTCTGGCTGGCGAGAGCCTCAATCTGCTGTGCGCGTTCATCATGGCGTTCGTTGTACAGACGTTTTAACAGTGCTTCATCTTTGGGCGCTTTGCTGTTTTTTTTGCAAAAACTGCAGTATTACAAAAATTTCCACTACAATAACCAGACCAAGTACAAAACCCATGCACAAAATTCTGCAGAGTGCGGATTTGTGTAGGCAGAGAGTCAGTACACCGGAGGTGTTGGTACACTATGCAATTAGAAAAAAGCGCTGCGATAATCAGATAGAAACGGTTCTGTGTTTTGATTTCCTTTTCATTTTTTTTCCATTTTCTTTTCCATAGTAAATTACTCCTCATTCTCAATTTCACTGAAGTCAAAAACTTCTTCAATCGTTAAGTTAAAGTGATGTGCGATTTTATAGGCGAGTCCTAAAGAAGCGGTATATTTACCTACTTCAATAGAGGTGATTGTCTGGCGGGTAGTTCCCACGATATCTGCCAGTTCGCTGCGATAGTTTATTGGCTTTGCGCAATTCTTTGATACGGTTTTTCATTGGTGATCCCCTTTTGTTGAACATCAGCCCATGCAAAATTTCTTTCACAAATGGCTGACACTATCTTTTTGCATAACTTGCTTTGCAAAAACAGAAATAGCTACTACTTTGCATAAAATGTCAAGCAAACTTTGCGAAAACTGTACAGTACGACAAATAAAATATAAAATGTGGTTGCAACAACATATTCTTTTCCCCATTTTTGTGTATATTGTAACTGAAGAATGAAAAAACTGTTTGTAAGAGAGTCTATATAAATGGGAAAGGATAAAATCATGGAACACAACACACGGGTAGAACAGATCAAAAACATATCTCGAGCGGCTGAGCGCCGGGGGAAGAATTGGAAAAAGTAAGGGCGGATTTCGCAAAAGAATTTAAAGAGGTTGATCCGGCAGAGATTATGCAGGCGGAGAGCAGGAACTTCTGCAGGGCGGCACACCACTTGAGACCGTGCAGAAATTGTGTGATGTCCATGCGGCACTGTTCCGCGGTGCAACGAGGTGAGGAAAAAGGCCAACGCGGAAAAAAGCGGTTGCGGCATCGGTAAAGAGAAAAAGCTGGCGGCTACCGCGGCTTTAACCGGAATCACCGGACATCCGCTGCAGACGTTTACCCGCGAAAATGAAGTGTTGGAAAACGTCATCCGGGAATGCAGGAACGAAATAGAGGAAACCAATACCCTTTCACTGGAGCGTTTTGAAAGCTGCGGGAAGTTGCGATCCATTATGCAAAGAAAGGGGATCTTCTGTATCCGCATCTGAAAGTAAAATACGGGATCAGCGGCCCGTCGGATGTGATGTGGACAACCGATGATGAGATCAGGGATGAAATGGCGGCACTGGCAAAAGCAGCTGCCGGTTCAAAACGGAAAACTGGCTGGAACGTTTTCGCATTGTGTTGCAGCGCGTGGAGGACATGATCTACAAAGGAAGCCAATATTTTCTTCCCGAACTGTGCCCTGAATTTCACGGAGGAAGAGTGGTTTGGAATTTACCGCGATTCGAAAGATTATCCGGTCTGCTTTGGTGTGGAAAATGCGACCTGGGAGGCGGCAGAAAAGTATCTGAAAACAGAAATTCGTTTTCTAAGAAAATTATGGAAAAGAAAACAGAAGAAATCATCATGCCGGGCGGACACCTGACCGTTGCACAGCTTACCGCAATGCTCAACACGATTCCTCTGGAGATCACATTTGTCGATGAGGACAATATCAACCGCTTTTTCAATGAAGGGGAGTAAAGGTTTCAAGCGTCCGGGCATGGCGATCGACCGCGAGGTATTTTCCTGCCATCCCCCGAAAGTGGAGCAGCAGGTGCGGCACATCATCGGGGAATTCCGGAAAGGAAACGCTCGACAAAGTGCCGATCTGGATGGAGAAAAACGGAAAACCATGCTGGTTACCTATATGGCGGTGCGGGATGCAGCAGGCACATATCTCGGGACTATGGAGCTGGTGCAGGATATGGGCTTTGCAAAAGAGCATTTCCTTTCCGACGTAAAAAGCAAAAAGCAGCGCTGCGCGCAGGTATGGAGGATTAACTTATTTTTGTTTTTCCATATGATTTAATTCCGGAATCACGGTAGCAAGCATCGTGAGAAAGCACAGGCTTCCACCGATTACATTTGAGACCGGTTCCGCCATAAACACACCTCTTGTTCCCATGCCAAGCGCATATGGGAGCAGGTAGGTCAGTGGCACAACAATAAATACTTTTACGAAGCAGGGAGAAAAAAATATGCCTGCTTCTTTTTAGTTTAATGATTTAAACGTGGTCTGTCCGATGTATTGCAGATCCATGAAAATAAATGCGGCAAAATAAAGTTTTAAGGCAGGAACCGCGTCTTTGATCAGCTCGCTGTCAGAACTGAAAATCCCGATAAGGAAATGCGGTGCAACGATAATGACAAGATCATAGCCGCCATTGTACCAATTGCCTGTTTTACACGTTTCGGGCGGCGTGCCCCCCATAATTGTAGCTTAAAATCGGGGAACTTCCCTCATTCATGGCATAAATTGGGTCTCGACAAAGCTGCCGGACGCTGGAAATGATTGTCATCACGGAGATATAGATATCGCCTCCGGTCACGGAGAGCACATTGTTGCAGCAGATGCTGACTAAACTGTTGGTAAGCTGCATAATAAATCCTGCGGTTCCGAGGCTTACGATGTTTTTGGCAGTTTCCGTGCACCGGGAGAGTTCGCTTCTGGTCAGAAACCGTACGTTAAGCTCCGATCGTTTTTTTCAGAAAATAGAGGACAAATGCAGCGGAGAGTGTCTGGGAAATCACGGTTGCAATTGCTGCACCCCGGATTCCAAGCGAAAAGACGAAGATGAAAACCGGATCGAGAATGCAGTTTGCCACCGCGCCGATGGCAACGGATGTCATTCCGGTCATGGCATATCCTGCGCGTTGATAAACGAATTCATACCGGTGGAATCATGGACGGAAGTGTGCCCAGCAGATAGATCATCAGGTACGGGTATGCATAAACCAGGGCAGACTCGGAAGCGCCGAACAGACGCAGGATCGGGCGCGCAAACAAAAAATCCAATGACCATTAAAACAATTGCGCCGCCGCAGACCATCGTATAGGAGGTATTCATAATTTCGGAAGCTTTCCGGGAATTATTTTCCCCCGCCGGATGGAAAAAGCGGAGCACCGCCGCTGCCGAACAGGTTGCTGAAAGCCGTGATGATCACAATAATCGGAAAACATAAGCCGACCGCGCCGAGAGCGGTTGTGCCGATATGCGGGATTCTTGCTATATAAATGCGGTCTATGATGTTGTAAAGCAGGCTTAAAAGCTGCGCCACCAGCATGGGAATCGCTGCGTTTAAGATGTTACTTGGGATGGGCCCATGTTCAAAATCAATTCTTTTCACAATCATTTCATTTCTTTCTTTTCATTTTTTGACTTTCTGTTGACATTTAGTATACCATAGATTAACATATATGAAAAATATTACTTTTATGAATTAAACAAACAAAAAATGTATGGAGAGAAGCTATGGATGTAAAACAACTGGAATACTTTCGGGCAATTGTGGATGCCGGTACGATCAGCGGTGCGGCGCGTGTTCTCCACATGACACAGCCACCGCTGAGTTATCAGGTAAAGATGCTCGAAGAAGAACTTCAGGTGCAGCTTTTTTGCGCGGCACCAAAAAAGATTACATTAACGGAAGCAGGAAAAACACTGTATGACAGGGCGGGCAGTCTTCTTACCATGGCGGATATTACCAAGCGGGAAGTCATAAAGGCAAGCCAGGCGGCAACAATCCACATCGGATTTACGCCGTCCACGGTTTCTATGATGTCCGATTACCTGATCCGTTTTTCCACGTCGCATCCGGATATTCGCTTTGATATCCACGAGGGATCGACATTTACGCTGCGAGAGCAGTTGGAAATCCGGCAAGCGCTTTCCGAACAGTAACTCTGCTTACATGGTAAGTTTCGCTTAGTTCGTTTTCTGTGGGGAGGCGGCTTCCGGCAGGGCGTTCGCCTGTCTCGATCTCATGCTGAAGCTTTTCTTCTAATTGTTTGTATAGTGGCGTTGCAATCGTATTATTTAATTCCATAAACAACCTCCCGTATAAAGTATTACTGTTCACATTATAATACATTTGCATAAAAATGTATATAATAAATAGAAAATAAATTATATATTGACAATAAGTATTATATTGTATTACACTCTGGTTAGAAACAAAGAAATACACAACAAGAAGGAGATGTAATACAATGTCATATGTAAGTACAGATATTAAGAAAATCATTGCGGAAATTATCGAAAACAAAAAAGAAAAAGGCGGAGTAAAAAATATTTATTTCGTAGGATGCGGAGGTTCTCTGGGAGCGCTTTATCCGGCAAAGACATTTATGGAAAGAGAGGCGCAGGTACTTCGTTCAGCATGGATCAACAGTAACGAGTTTGTTCATAGTACACCGAAGGATTTCGGAGAAAACTCAATCATATGTCTGGCATGTCATAAAGGAAATACACCTGAGACGATTCAGGCGGCAAAACTCGGAAAAGAAAAAGGCGCCGCAGTTATTATCCTTACATGGCTTGAAGAATCTGAGATCATTGAGTTCGGAGATTACATTATTCGTTATACATTTGATGCAAGTTTGGATCACCTTGCGGGAGACATCGATTATGCAGGAGAAAAAACACAGTGCGCGCTGCTCGTAGCTGTTGAACTGTTAGCGCAGACAGAAGGCTATGAGAACTATGAAAAGTTTTATGAAGGACTTGGCATGATCAGCAACATTATTAAAAATGCCCGCAAACATGTAGCAGAAAGAGCGGAAGCTTTTGCAGAAGAATATAAGAATGATTCGGTAATCTACACAATGGGAAGCGGCGCTTCTTACGGAGCTGCTTATATGGAAAGTATCTGTATTTTTATGGAAATGCAGTGGCTTGATTCAAGCAGCATTCATACAGGAGAGTATTTCCACGGTCCATTTGAGATCACAGATGCAAACCGCCCGTTTATGATCCAGATTTCAGAAGGAACAACGAGAGAATTAGATGAAAGAGCTCTTACATTCCTTAAGAAATACGCAAAACGTATTGAAGTTCTCGACGCAAAAGAACTGGGACTGTCAACAATCGACGCATCTGTTGTCGATTACTTTAATCATGCTTTGTTTAACAATGTATACCCGATCTACAACCATGCTCTTGCGACAAAACGTGAGCACCCGCTTGCAACACGCCGCTATATGTGGAAAGTAGAGTATTAAAAACGGATATAAAAACAAATTATTTATGACCAATTAAGCGATATAACTTATTTTATAAAAGGAGTCTGCACAGTGTGCGGGCTTCTTTTAAATTGGGCGAATAGTAATGCTTATGGTATGAAAAAAATTGGAAAATATAGGTAATACATATAAATAATACAAAATAATAGAAATACAGCATCATGCACAAAAATGTAATTAATATTCATATAAAATACACAAAGTTGCAAAAATAAATTGACAAAACAACAAAACAAATATACTATTATATCAGATACAAAACAATACAGAACGATACAAAAGAATACAATGCACTGGATTGGTTTGTAGAGTTAAAGAATATGCGCATAGTTCTTTAAAAGGAAAACTCAAAATGAGGGTAAACTAAAGAGTGATTTAGGAGGTTAGCTTATGTTTTGGATAGAATTGATTATCGTTTTGGCGATCATTTTTATCGGAGTTCGTGTGGGAGGTACGTTCCTTGCGATGGCAGGAGGAATCGGAATGTTTATTATGACATTTATTCTCCATGTTACTCCTTCTGATCCGCCGATCACAGTAATTTTGATCATGATAGCAGTTATTTGTGCGGCGGCAACAATGCAGGCTTGCGGAGCAGTATTTTTTGGTTGCCATGGTAGGTATTGTATTGCTTGGCGCAGTGAGTGCATTAGTTCCAACACTTTCAGATGGAAGCAAATTACCGCTTACCACAGTAATTGAGATTTTTATGCTGGTTGCAGCAGCCGTAACGGTATTAATTACAAAAACTTGACAGCAATAAGGTACTGGATCAGCCAGTATTTAAAACAGGAATGTTTGCTGTTGTTCTGGCATTTGGTCTTTGCTGGCTGGTGAATACATTTATTGCAGATCAGTCATCGTTTATTACAGATAATATGTCAGTTCTCACGAATGAACATCCATGGATTTATATCATAGCAGTGTTTATTGTTGGGGCAATAACAACAAGTCAGTCATCCTCTACAATGATTATGGTTCCAATTGGTATTGCATTAGGGCTTCCGGCAAATATTATTGTTGCTGGCTGGATTGCATGTTCATCAAATTATTTTATTCCTGCTTCCGGTCAGTGCGTTGCAGCAATTGCGTTTGATACCGCGGGAACAACAAAAATTGGAAAATATGTGTTAAATCACAGCTATATGCTTCCTGGCCTTGTATGTACTGTAGTTTCAGTAGTGTCAGCAATTTTGATAGGAGCAGTAGTATTTTAAAACATAAGGAGAAAATCTATGAAAGAACCAAAAATTATAGCGATTGGAGATAATGTATGTGATAAATATTTATCTCGTGGGAAAATGTATCCGGGAGGACAATGTGTCAATACATGTGTATATGCAAAATGGAATGGTGTCAATTCGGCATATCTTGGAAAATACGGTAATGATGAAGTAGCTGAATGTGTGCAGGAGACATTAAAAAAATTAGAGATTGATGATACGCATTGCCGGCATTTTCAGGGAGAAAACGGCTTCGCTTTGGTAACACTGAAAGAAACAGACCGTGTTTTTCTTGGCTCAAATAAAGGTGGAATTGCAAAAGATCATGCATTTGATTTCAACGAAGAAGATATGGATTATATTCAGCAATATGATTTGATTTACACAAATCTTAACAGCTATATTGAACAGGATCTTTCAAAATTGTATCAGACAAAGGTTCCGATTGCCTATGATTTTTCAATGCGCTGGACAGATGAGTATTTGAGGGATGTATGTCCGTATGTAACTGTTGCAATTATGTCATGTGCACATTTGTCAGAAGATGAACGGGAGAGAGAAATGAAAAAGGCACAGAAATATGGTGTTTCTGTTGTTCTTGGAACTGTCGGAGAAGAAGGCTCTTATGTATTATATAAAGATAAATTTTTATATACAAAAGCAGTATTGGCAGAGGATGTTATAGATACTATGGGAGCAGGAGATTCTTATTTTTGCGGCATTCCTAAGTGATATGTTAAAAATTCCCCACAACATAAGATTTTAGATGGTTCAGATGAACAGATGTATGTAAAAATTCAAAATGCAATGAAAAAGGCATCGGAGTTTGCCGCAAAGATGTGCGCAAAAGAAGGTGCATTTGGATATGGAGTACCAATTACAGGAAGAACAGAAATTTAGGGAGGTATAAGTATGAAACCAGATATGTATGAAAATAACGAAGAGGGAATTTTATGTGTCTATAAAAATCCAAAGTGGCTTGTATGTATTAAAAACTGGAAACCGGACAATGATATTAATGGGATTAAACACTTGGAGATCCATCATTCGACCGATGAGCAGTTTATTCTTGTACATGGTAAAGCGATTCTGATTACCGCAGAAAAAAAGGAAAATGGTTTTTCTATTGATCTGACATTGATGGAGCAGGGAAAAGTATATAATGTTCCGGCAGAATGCTGGTTTTATTCAATCACCCAGAAAGATACAAAAATAGTATATGTACAAGATTCCAATTGCTCTATGGAAAACAGTGATTTTTGTGATCTTTCGGAAGAAGAAATAGCATGGATTCAGGAAAAAGCATCACGGCTGCTGGCATAACTAAAGGATAGATTTATATGAAGAAACAATATATTCTTTTTGATTTTGATGGTGTTATTGTAAACACGGAACCTCAAAAATGCACATTATCTGCAGGAAACTCTCAAATCGTTTGGTGTATATATGGATCACGAAGTGTTAAAAGGATTTATTGGAGTTAACAGCCGTGAAAAAATATTGCGTTATTTGAGCCGGTCGAAAGAAAATGTTTCATGGGAAATGTACCAGAAAAGAAGAAAAGAGATGGGAAATACCTATGAAAATGATGCCATCCGTCCCATGCCGGGATTACAGGAATTATTTCAATGGATGAAGGAACGGAATCTGAAAGCCGGATTGGTAACATCAACGAGCGCGAAGTATATTATTACGGCTTTAAACCGGATCAAAATGACAGATTATTTTTCAGTTATTGTATGTGGGGATATGTGCGAAAAAAAAAGAAAGCCCTATCCGGATGGGTACTTAAAGGCGATACAGTTATTGCAGGCTGAAAAAAAATGAGGTTGTTGCAATTGAGGATTCCTCAACCGGTATTCATGCGGCATACAGGCAGGAATTGATGTGATTGGTTATACTGGCTCAGGAATAAAACAGGATACTGGAGAGGCGACTGCTGTTTTTCTTCATTTCAGGACATTCAGCATTTTTTTTTTTGGAAACAGCAATTTTATAAGTGTAACAGCATACGTTATATAGCAGGCGGCAGATGATTTCTGCCGCCTGTTAAGTTTATCAATATTTGTAGTTATAGCTCCTCTATGCAAAAAGTCTGCCAGAAGAACAAAATAGGACATATAAAAGAAAAAAGGGCAAAAAATATCCCTTTGTGTAAGACAAATGGGATATATGGATGAAAAGGTGCCTGAAATGTCCTGCTGTGATATCTGTATGGGACATATAGACAAAAAGATAATAAAAAGTCCTTCTGTAAAAGTCTAACGGGACATATGGACGAGAAGATGCTAAAAATGTCCTGTTATGACATTTGTATGGGACATAATAAGAACTTTTTTCGCATATGTCCCAGCTGACAGGAAAAGCAGGGACATAATATACAAATTTTTTCTCCATATGTCCCGGTTTTTCATAGAATGCATATTCATAAAATATGAAAAGTATTATGGACAGAAAACATCAATGAACAGTAAGTATTTGTAAAATTATGAATAGAATATCATAAAGGAAAGCAGGACAACTGCTTTACATTATTCAGACCGTGATATACTATATAAAATTCAACAACTGTCACGGATATCTGATGACAGGCGTTTGTCAGGAGTTTTGTATACAGAGAATACAGACTGCGCGTTGGCGGGATATTGCCGATGCGCAGTCTTTTTAGTGATGCAGTTGAGGAGAAAACAGGTATATGGGGATAGCTCGGGAAAAAAAGAAGAAAACATTAAAGGCAAAAAATGCTTGGCATATTGACGATGTGTGCGATGACAAGCCTTCTGGCTGCGGAATTGTATCCTATATGGCACTGAGAATGATACAGAATGACAGTATAGAGAATAACATGAAAATGTATCTGGATCAGATTACGAAGAATACGGATGAAGCCTATTATGATATGCTCAGTATTGTGAACTATATGGGATGGGCGGTCTGATCGGAAACGTAACGGACAGTTATCTTGATGCTGTGATAATTTTGACAGGTTGTTGAACAGAGATCCCTTAGACAAGAACTTTCGGGACCTCGGATATGTCAACACAAACTGGCAGGCGTTACCACTATTGGCGACAAGGAAGAGAAAAAGGAACTTATCAGCGGTATGAATGTCAGAACACTGGACGGAAGACAGAACGCATTGCCTAAGGTTGTGAAGTGTGCGGGAAATGTTATGCAGGCAGCCCATGCGTCTTTTCTTGGGAGAAGTGAGAAACAGTTTTTCCGTCATGAGGGAAGTAGTTTTGGGCAATGGGAAAAGACTGGAAATCTACACAGAAATAGAGGCTGATATGAAGACCCCGGAAGAAATAAATAAGGAAGGATATCCCTACACTTATATTCAGATGGTAGGTAATTGCGAAACTCGCGATGCTCGTTCGCAAACTTGAATCAAAATAGAAACAGAATTGAGCATAGCATGATTTTAATGACGAAAACGGATATTGAGCTGTTTTAGGCGCACTTAAATAAAGCCGTAGACTTTATTGAGTTGGTAAGTCCTAAGCAATAAGAGGTTTTAAGCTGCGAATAAATTCGTGATGATTGATTTTATCCGAAAGTACAACTGTTATTAGTTGGGTAATTCCTGCAAGGATCAGATCGGCGTGAAGTGTTTTCTCATTCTGAGTTCTTCTTCCGGCCAGACAAAGATTATCCTTGATGTGGTTAATATCTCTTTCTACGGTGGTTCTGATTTTGTAAGTGTTATTCCATTCTTCTGTACCACGGATAGCGCCAGGATAGGCACGGAGATCCTTTTCAGGATAAATATACACCATTCTGCCACAAGAAGAAGCTGTACATGGATCATCACATGTACAGTGACGCTGGGATCTGCCAGTAGATGCATTTTTGATCCACTTAATTTTAGGACAGACAAACTTATATCTGGTAACACCGCTTCTGAGTTTTGATATTCCTTCATATTTCATGGGAAGTGAATCATCATGAGGACAGCAGGGAATCCCATTTTCATTAATCGTGTAGTCCTGTTTTTCAAGACCAGCCCTGGAATTCAGTGGGATATAAGCTTTTTATCAAAGTGTTTATGATCTCCGAACGTATTACCGGTAAGAAGTTTGGGATAGAGTGCCGCAGTATCAAAAGCAGCATCGCCAAGAAAAAGTTTTGGGATTAATCAATGGATGCTTTAAAAAGAAATCTTTCAGAGTTGGGATTAAAAGCCTTGAATCATGGACAGACTTGTCTTCATCAGGTGAATCAGATTTCTTTTCAACGGTAATGTCAGGATGGGAAGCTATAAAGTTTTTGTTATAAAAAGCGATATGCCTGATGATTCCAAGACCGTTGGTAATGATGCCAAATTTGAAGACATAACAGAAATGCCCATTGATGTATAACTGTTTAATTTCAGGATAAGGCATAGAACCATAAGCGGCTTTATAAGGATCATAATTCCTGTCGAAGCTGTTAGCTTTTGCATAAGCCTTAAGCTGTCTGATAATGCGGTTAGCATACTTGGGATTATTCTCAGTAACAAAAGCTTCAATGCCAGAAGAATCAAAGATGGTCATATCGGCTTTTGCGGAATCAATTGCCTGGCAGATAGGTTCGGTAACATCAACAAGCTTATCAAAACAAGCTGCAGATCATCTAAAAAGTCCTGTTTTGAAGCGTGTAATCTTAGAGGCATCAGGGACTTTGGTAAAACCGCAGAAATCACGAAGCGGTTTCGAGTAAACCAGAAAAGTTAAAAGAAGCTGGTCTGTAGGGATTGAGAAGATACGCTGGATAATCAAAGCCCACAGGAAAGCACGTAAAAGGGTATTTACGGGATCTTCCGTTGATGCATAGAAATGATTTCTGAAAGAAATCGGAATAAACTCATCAATATCGATATGGGTTTCCAATAGAGAAAGAAACGCAGGTTTGTCATTATTAAATTTATTTTGGCAATCTTGAAAAATATCTGCCAAAGAAAGCTGTTTGGTCTGCATATGTTCGTATGTTCATATGTATCAGAATAGCTATTTTCTTGCGTAAAACGTTTGTGAATTTTTAGTCAACTTCTATTATACCGGGATATCCGGTGAGGAGTTATTTTAATTTGGTAACAATAAAACGTGTGATGCTGTATCGGACTGAGCCTTGCAACGTCTGCGGTCAGCAATGCATCCACAAACTGGCTCATTGCAATTGTGGCACTGGCGGTCATCATTATTTTCAATATCTGGGAAAAGGAATGTTCAAGATTATTCCGATATCGCCATTGCGACCATGATGGAGCATATCGGAGATATTTCCGCGATTTCTGCAACGGTAGGACAGAACTTTATTGAGGGCCCCATTGCATCGTACCCTGATCGGTGATGGAATTGCAACTTCCATTTCTGCAATGATCGGAGGATGGCAAATACAACCTATGGAGAGAACACAGGCGTTCTGGAGTTGTCCCGTGTACATGATCCGAAGGTTGTCCGTCTTGCGGCATGTTATGCGATCGTTTTAAGTTTTATCCCGAAAGTAGCAGAGATTATTGCTTCGATGCCGGCATCCATTATTGGCGGTGTCAGCTTTATTCTTTACGGTATGATTTCTGCTATCGGTGTAAGAAATGTGGTTGAAAACCATGTGGATTTCACCAAGTCCAGAAACCTCATTATTGCAGGTGTGATCTTAGTTTCCGGTCTCGGATTCTCCAGATGGACTGACCTTTACGATCGGAAGCACTTCCATTACCCTGACATCCTTGCCATCGCAGCGATTGCCGGAATCGTGCTCAATGCGATTCTGCCGGGAAATGATTATGCATTTGAAAAGACCCGGAAGGAGATGCATCTCGCGGTGTGGATCTGCGTCCGCATGAGCTGGAGGGAACTGAAAAATCAGAAATAGAATGTTTATCCAAGAAGTGCAATGCCAAAGACGGCCAGGACGAGATTTTTGACCAGCCAGTTGAGCAGTACAATGGCAAGCGCGATCCACAGATAAATATCACGATAATGCATCCCGATGGCAAAACGTCCGCGGGATGCTTTTTCTATGGTCTGGGACAGCATAAACCAGCCGAAAAAACACAGCGGTATACACAACAATCGGATGGTAAAGAAAGAGCGCACAATATGTCCGTGCAGCAGGGCATGAATTGCGCGTGCCGCCGCATCCGGGACAGTAGTATCCGGTCAGATTGTGCAGGACACAGCCATCCGGAGGAATATCCACAGGAAATAACCGCTTTTCCATGCAAGTCCGAGTACGAATGCGAGAATAAGACATACCCAGCCAATGATATAAAAAGAAAAATCTAAAGTTTTGTCCGTGCGTAATATATTTGAAATCTTCATGGAAATTATGTTAGCAAATGAATGGGAAAAAAGTCCAGATGGTGTTGACATTTTCGGACAATGTGAATATAATAACGATGAAAAATAAAGAAGGAGGAATTCTTTGGGGCAGGGGTGCTGCGGATGACATATTCCCGACCGACGGTATAGTCCGTGAACTGCTTTTTTGCAGCCGAACCGGTGAGATTCGGTACCGACAGTATAGTCTGGATGAGAGAAGAAAAAGTGCAAATTAATGTTTGCATTGTTGACTGTATGAAGTAAGCCCCGATAGAAATCTATCGGGGTTTTTATTCCCACGAATAATATATGCAGGCAACACTCCTCTGGAATTCCGTTGATTCTGAAAGGAGGTTATTATGAGTGAACAGACAAAGACAGCAGTAAAGCAGGGAGGCATGAATACAAAAAGTACGCTATATTACGGTTACAGCGATGCTTTCTGCCGTAGCGTTCGTGCTTATGTATCTGGAGATTGCCATTCCGATCATGCCATCATTTATCAAATTTGATTTTTCGGATCTGCCGGCACTACTTGGAAGCTTGCGCTCAGATAGGCAGTGTGTGGGGTATTGATCTGTCTGATCCAAGAACGTTCTCCATCTGGCATTTTCAAACAATATGTTTGTTGGAGAACTTTCCAATTTTATTCTCAGGCCGTGTTTGTGGCATTGGGTAATATCTACAAACATAAAAGACCAAAAAAGTGCGGTAGTCAGTGGTCTGGTTGCAGCATTGGTCATGGGAATAGTCAGTGTGTTTTCAATTATTTGTGGTTTACCCGGTATATTACAAAGGCTGGTATGGCAGGAAGCCATCCTGCAATGTATCAGGCAATTGCACCATCCATGAAAAAGTGTACTGCAGTGCCTGATCTGCTTTAATCTTCCATTTACAATTGTAAAAGGACTGATTGCAGTTGTCATCTGTATGCTGATTTTGCAAACCGTTATCTCAGGTTTTTAAAGGACGTTTAAGTGAATACTAAATGGTTTTGGGAGCACCGTGGGGTGCTCCTTTCTCTTTTTTCTTTTTGTTTGGAAAATTGTTATAATATGATACAACGTAATGGTTTTCTGTGTGATACGCAGAAAAGCCTTATCATTATTTTGGATAGGAGAAAAGGCATGAAAGCGTCATTTGATGTTACATTATCACCCAAAGACCTGTATCGGTTTAATATGTACCAGACGTATACCGGGTTTCAGGGATGGAGTTCCATTGCGCTTGGAATTCTTGGATTTGTTATGGCTGGAATCAGTTTTCAGAATGGAAAACATCTTACACCCTGCTCTATGCAGCAGTAGGATTTTTGTTTCTTCTTTATATCCCGGTTACACTGTGGTTTCGAGCAAAGGAGACCCTGAAGACAAACAAGGTACTTGCCGGCACACTGCATTATGAAATTACAGAGAAAAATATTCATGTATCCCAGGGAAAAAGAAACTGGGGATATGGAGTGGCAGGCAATTTATAAGATTGTAGCGAATGCAAAGCAGATTTTAATCTACAGCAATCGGAAAAGCGCATATATTATTCCTATGGAGCAGATTGGAGATCAGTATGCAGCGTTCCGGACACTTGCAGAACAGAAACTGGAAAAATATAAACTCAGAATGAAGGCGTAGAGGCAGTATGCAGGATAAAAGTTATGGAATTTGAAACTTTTTCCCCGGAGGAAACTTTAGAGCTCGGAAGAAAATTCGGAAGAGAGGCACAGCCTGGGGAGGTATATACCCTTGTCGGGGATCTGGGAGTCGGCAAGACGGTTTTTACACAGGGAATCGCACAGGGACTTGGAATTGAAGAGCCGATCTGCAGCCGACATTTACCATTGTCCAGGTATGAAGAGGGCGGATGCCGTTCTATCATTTTGATGTCTACCGTATCGGGGATATCGAAGAGATGGACGAGATCGGATATGAGGACTATTTTACGGTGATGGTCTGACGATGATTGAGTGGCCAATCTGATTGAAGAGATATTGCCGGATCATTACCGGGAATCACCATTGAAAAAGACCTGGAAAAAGGTTTTGACTACAGAAAAATAACAATTTTAGACAGATGAGAGGACAGAATATGAAAATACTAGCGTTGGACAGCTCAGGACTGGTGGCAGGGGTTGCAGTCACAGAAGACGACAATCTGCTGGGAGAATATACCATCAATTATAAAAAACACATTCACAGACACTTCTCCCAATGTTGGATGAAAGTCGCAAAAATGATAGAACTTGATCTGAATACGATTGATGTGATTGCAGTGTCCGCAGGACCTGATCTTTACGGGACTCAGGATCGGCTCTGCAACGGCCAAGGGACTCGCTCTTTGCCCTGAACAAACAGATTGTTTCGTGCCGACTGTGGATGCGCTGGCATACAATCTGTGGGGGGTGTGGGGGAACAGATATGTCCACTTATGGATGCGCGCGGCAGCAGACGTATACCGGACTGTATACTTTCTCCGATGGACAGATGCAGACACTTCTGCCACAGTGTGCGGTAGGAATCGATGAAATTACCGCAAAGATCAATGAAAGTGGAAAGAAAAACCGTATTTTGGGCGATGGTGTGCCGGTTTTGCCGATTACCTGAAAGAAAATTTACAGGTACCATACCTGTTTGCACCCGCACATTGCAATAAGCAGCGCGCGGCATGTGTTGCGGTACTTGGCGGCATTTTATACCAGCAGGGAAAGGCTGAGGATGCAGCTGCACAAGCCGGATTATCTGCGCCTGTCGCAGGCGGAAAGAGAACGCCAGGAAAAGGCAAGGGATTTTCGCATATGAGAATACGGCAGATGACCGCGGAAGACATTCCGGCTGTTGCACAAATTGAAAAGAATGTTTTTCCCAGCCGTGGAGTGAACAGGGATTTCTGGATGGAATGAAAGATGCCATATTTTTCGTGGCGGAAGATCCTCAGATCGCAGGTTATATTGGCATGTACCGGATGCCGCCGGAGGGAGAGATTACCAATGGGCAGTGACACGGAAAATGCGTAAAAAAGGCTGTGGAAGAGCTTCTTCTTAGGATGCAGCAATGGGCAGATGAACATGGAATTGACCGGATCATACTTGAAGTACGTTCCGAAATGAGCCGGCGATACACTTATACGGACATGTGGATTTGAAAAAATTGGAGTGCGAAAAAATTTTTATCAGTTTCCCAGAGAGGATGCAGATATTATGGAGTGGAAACGATTATGTTAGATGGCGTTTGTTAGAACTGCAGGAATGATGCCGCTGCCGTACCGGTGGCTGACATCACTTATGCTCAGATATAATGGGAGCAGTTTGCTGATCGATTGCGGTGAGGGAACCCAGATTGCAATCAAAAGAGGCGGGACTTAGCTTTAAACCGATCGATATTCTCTGCGTGACACATTTTCACGCGGATCATATCAGCGGTCTTCCGGGCTTCTTCTGACGATGGGAAATGCGGAGCGAACAGAACCGCTTACGATCATCGGGCTAAAGGACTCACACGTGTCGTGACGGCACTGCGGACAATTGCACCGGAACTTCCGTTTGAGATCAATTGTATAGAACTGACACAGCCGGAAGAATCTTTTTCTATCCAGGGATATGACATTCATGCGTTCCGTGTAAAGCACAATGTCATTTGTTACGGATATTCGGTGGAAATCCATCGTGCGGGACGTTTTTCGGTGGAGCGTGCCAGAGAACAGAATGTTCCGATAAAATTATGGAGCCGCCTGCAGAAAGGGGAGACCATCGAGCAGGATGGTGTGATCTATGAGCCGCAGATGGTACTCGGGCAAGAAAAGGTCTGAAAGTGACGTATTGTACAGACAGCCGTCCGCTGGATACCATTGTAAACGCTGCAAAAAGAATCGGATTTATTTATCTGTGAAGGCATGTATGCAGAAAAAAAAAAAGTTAAATAAGGCAAAACAGTACAAACATATGACGTTTTATGAGGCCGCAGATATGGCGAAGCGTGCAGAAGTTAAAGAACTGTGGCTGACCCATTTTTCTCCGTCTCTGGTAAGGGCGGAGGATTATATGCCACAGGTGCGGGATATTTTCGCAAATGCATACCTTGGCAAAGATGGAAAGAGTGTGGAATTAACATTTGAGGAGGAATAGGCGTATGAAGAAAGTTGGGATTACCGTTGCAGCAGCAGTATGTGTTGTTTTATTGTGCGTGGGATTTTATTTCATGAAAAACAGCGATGGTTCACAGGCATCGAAAGAAAATCTGACGGTGGTTCAGAGAATCAATGAAAAAAAATCTGACGGATGATTATCCGAAAACTCCGCGCGCAGTGATTAAACTGTATAACCAGATCATTACCAGTTATTATTCCGGAAATTATACGGATGATGAGTTCGACAAGCTGATTGATCAGGCGCGTATGCTTTTTGATCAGGATCTGCCGATAACAATTCCAAGGATGATTACAAGAAGTCGGTGGAGACAAGCATTGCGGATTACAAGAACCGTTCCTTTAAGATCCGTCAGACCAATGTATGTGACAGCGATGATGTAAAATACCTGACGGATGACAGCAACGGGGATAAACTGGCATATGTCACAGCTTCTTATTTTACGGAAGAAAATAAAAGTTTGATAAAACCACCAGATGTATGTGCTTAGAAAAGACGATAACGGAGACTGGAAAATCCGTACATTTTATAAAAATCAAGGGGAATTCGACAGAGGAAGAATAAAAATGAGTGACACAGAACAGACTATAAAAAAATACTTGCGATTGAAAAGTTCTTTTGTGATGAAAACCGCTGCGGCAGTTGTGGTGAATGGCCGATATGCTCGAATGTAATTTCTTCACAGATTGCTCTCCATACATTATATGGAGGGGGTTGTACCGAGATCGCATCGAGAAAGCATATTGAAAAAGATCAATCAGGTAATCGCACAGGCACTTTCGGATGCAGATATGACATTACAGGATATGGATGCGATTGGTGTGACTTACTGGGCCGGGGCTGGTTGAGGCACTGCCGGTTGGCGTGGCAGAGGCTAAGGCGATCAGCTATGCTGCGAACATTCCGCTGGTAGGGGTACATCAGAAGGACAGGTCAGCGCAAATTATATTGAAAATCCTGATCTGAAACCACCGTTTTTATGTCTTGTGGTCTCTGGAGGCATACGCACCTTTGTGAAAGTGATCTGGATTACGGAACGTATGAAATCCTCGGACTACCAGGGATGGATGATGCGGCAGGAGAAGCATTTGATAAAGTGGCACGCGCAATCGGGTTGGGATATCCGATGACCAAAATTGAAAAAAGTTTCCCCATGAAGGAGATCCGGAAGGCAATTTTCCGCGGGGCAAAGATTGCAGATGGGGGTATATGATTTCAGTTTCAGTGGATTAAAGTCTGCGGTGCTTAAATTCTATCTGAACGGACGCAGGATGAAAAATCTTCCAATTAATCAGGCGGATGTTGCAGCATCATTCCAGCAGTCGGTGACGGATGCTGGTGGATCATGCGCGGCATGCAATCCGCGAATATCATATGGACAGTTTTGCAATTGCCGGCGGAGTTGCATCCAACGGAGTAATCCGTGCGGCTATGAACAGATGTGCCGTGAAGAAGGGTGAAATTTTATCATCCTTCGCCGGATTCTGTGCACCGATAACGCAGCGATGATAGGTGCTGCAGCATATTATGACTTTGCGGGAAATGCGGCGTTGACTGTTCCCGAACCTGAAATTGGGAGAATGACCAGATGGAAAACAGGAAACGCTATACAGCGATCGTACTTGCGGCAGGCAGTGGAAGAAGAATGCAAAGTGATACACCCAAACAGTTTATGGAACTGTGTGGACATCCGCTGGTCTATTACAGTCTGTATGCATTTGAAAAGAGTCCGGTAGATGATATTATACTGGTAACAGGAAAAGATGATGTTTCCTATTGCAGAAAAGAAAAATTGTAGAGGCTTGTGATTTCAGAAAAGTCCGCGCGGTGATTCCGGGCGGCAAAGAACGTTATCTGTCAGTATATGAAGGATTAAAAGCAGCTGCGGGCACCGACTATGTTCTGATCCATGATGGGGCACGTCCGATGATTGATGAAACGGAAATCCGGTTGTCCATGCGTGCCGTAGAAGAGGAGCATGCATGTGTGATTGGCGTACCGGTAAAAGACACGATCAAAGTGGGAAATGCAAAACATTATGCTGTGGATACGCCGGACAGAAGCAGCCTGTGGGCGGTACAGACACCGCAGAGCTTTTTCTTATAAGCTTTTAAATGGATGCATATGGAAAAATGTGGCAGGCGGCAGAATCCGGCGAAAGGATCACGGATGATGCAATGATTGTGGAACGGTTTACCGGCCGGCAAAGTCGCTTGTTCAGGGAAAATACGAGAATATCAAGGTCACAACACCGGAAGATTTGTTAATTGCAGAAGTTTTTTTTGAAAAAAGCAAAAAAAAATGAAAAAATTGTTATTGACATAAAAGAGCCGGGGGGATGGTAATAATAGTAGCGTCTTGCGCTGATTCAGATGAACAGCGAAACAGAATACGGAGAGGTATCGAAGTCATAAACGAGGCGGTCTTGAAAAACCGTTTGTCCGCAAGGGCGCGTGGGTTCGAATCCCACCCTCTCCGTTAGCGTTAATCGCTGCGGAAATCAGACTGAATGATTTTCGAGACACACAAAAATAAATAGCGGGTCAAACCGCAGAGTTGATTGAATCAGCTTGCTTGGAGAAGTACCCAAGTGGCCGAAGGGACACCCCTGGAAAGGGTGCAGGTCGTTAATAGCGGCGCGAGGGTTCAAATCCCTCCTTCTCCGCTTTGAATCAAATAAAAAGTTGCTCAAAAAAAGTTGTTGACAAAAAGCGACAGACGTGATAAGATATCAGAGTTGCCGCGAAGAACGACAACAAAGAAAAAAATAAAAAAAGTTGTTGACAACGACTTGAAGATATGATAAAATAT
>VOFI01003338.1_pt1 | contig 24083 bp, 36 predicted proteins | sample 5384131 | NCBI WGS metagenome assembly VOFI01 (sample SAMN12384728, study PRJNA508395) | human gut metagenome | isolation source: healthy gut H | host: Homo sapiens | reverse complement strand
ATGGACGCATGTGCCAGATTGAAACCCGCTAATATCAGCAGAGGAAGCCTGAAATACCATACTTCAGTGGGAAACCGGCAGATCAGCACAATGCGGACCATGCTCACCAGAAGGAATTAAACGAAAAAAGTCGGCGTCTGCTATGGCATTAACCAGGTTTCTCATAACCTTCATTGGAAACCGGAAAAAACTGGCAAATGGAAATGGAATGGTATTCGGTGTTCCCGGCTCCGAAAATCTTATTTCAGTAAGTCGGAAATGCTGCAGGTGTTCTTAGAACAGATGATGATATTATCTGTATCGACCCGACACTGAATATTTTTGATATTGCAGAAGCCCTGGGAAACCAGGCAGCAATCATTAACCTGTCTACCTATACAAAAGAATTACATCAATCCTTTGGAGATGGACGTTTGGGCGCTGGATTTAAACGATTCTCAGGGATATATCCGGGATAAAGGGAATTTATGCTGGGGCTGTGAACAGTGTTACGGGGATAATCTAAACAGTCGCCATAAATCCATTATAGACCGTTGTGTACGAAAGTTGTATATCGACATTGCAAAGGCAAGGGAAAAGCATATCCCTACCATGTCAGAATTTTATGAGTTATTGTTGAGCAGCCAGAAGAAGAGGCAAAGGACATTGCTTTATCGTTGGAGCTGTTTGTAAATGGCTCTTTTAAATATTTTCAATAACCATACCAATGTGAATGTACAGGCAAGGTTCATTGTCTATGGTACCAGGGACCTGGGGAAAGAGCTGGGAGCCATATCCACTCTGGTCATGCTGGAAAATATCAGTGCCAGGATTGCAGAAAACGCAAAGAAAGGAAGGGCAACCTGGCTTTATATAGATGAGTTCCATACTGTTCTTGACCGGGAGTATAGTGCGAAATTTTTGTTCAGCCTCTGGAAAAAAGTGAGGAAGCAAGGGGGGACTATGCACAGGAATCACCCAAAATTTGGTTGATATGCTGCAAAACTATACAGCCATGACCATGCTTGGAAACAGTGAGTTTATTGCCCTGTTAAAAGCAGTCCAATGTAGACAGTCAGGAATTATCCACTGCAGCAGGAATTCCAGAAGCACAATTAAAATATGTAGATAATTCTCCTTCCGGTACGGGGATCATTAAGTATGGAAATACCTGTATTCCATTTGATAACCGTATGGAAAAAGAAGCCAATCCGCTGTATGCGCTTTTCAATACCAACCTTCACGAAAAGGCGTTGCAGACAAAGCAGGAGTAATGTAATCTGAAAGGAACTTTTTCTTTTATCTGTAAAAGGAAAAGGTATGACAGACGAGAAAAAATTAGGCAACAGCAAAATTATAAGTCGGTAAAGTAGAAAAGGATAACAAAAAGAGTGCAGTTCTTTTATCAGGCACTCTTTTTGTATATCATGGGAAAGGTGGCAGAATGGCTGAAACATATCAAATAGAAATGAATTTAGAGCAGTTGGAAAGACTTTTAAAAAATCTGCCGGAGGGAATTATGCTGGAGATTTGCTTTGGAAAGGAAGAACATGGAGAAGACACATAAAATAGATGTGGTAAGTATACGCCTGGTGGAAGAACCTCCTCTATACAGTAGCAAAGAATTAAAAAATCCCTGTGATGTGGCAGAACTCTTTCAGGATTTTTTTTAAAAGATTGTGACCGGGAAATGTTCTGTATTTTAAACCTTCGGACAAAAGGACAGGTAATCAATCTCAATGTAGTGGGTGTCGGGACTCTGAACAGTGTATTGATACACCCGAGGGGAAGTGTTTAAATCTGCAATCCTGTCTAATGCCAGCAATATCATCCTGGCACATAACCATCCTTCGGGAAATCCGGAACCTAGCAGGCAGGACATGGACATGACAAAAAGATTGGCAGAAGCTGGGCGGCTTCTGGGGATTGAAGTGCTGGATCATGTGATTGTATCAGATGACCGGTATTTTAGCTTCCGGGAGGAAAAGCTATTGCCGGAATATTTCAGATGGATGGGATAGCTGCGGAGCAATCCTTTCCGTATGCAAAAGAGTGAAAAGAGAGAAGGTACGTTAATGGGATTGACGGATTAATACGGGAACCATATAATGAGTACAATGGAAAATTTGTTTATAGAAACAAACACGTTGATGGAGAATGTAAAAATTCTGTGATTAGCGTTTAAAGTGTGTTATACTAGGAGGAGAACGATGGGATTAAAAGATGCGAAAGAAGGAAAACTTCTATATCATTTAACAGAATTAAAGAATCTGGAATCTATTATTGATTTTGGCCTTGTGCCGAGAAAGATTCTAAGGGAGAATACGGTAACATTTGGAGATGTAGCAGATCCAGAAATTATACGCAAGAGGGAAAGTCTGGGATTGGACGGATACATTCCATTTCATTTGCATCCATATTCAGCTTTTGATGTGGCTGTAAAGAAAACTCATGCGGGAGAGGAAATGATCTATATCTGTATTACCAGAAATTTGGCAAGGCGCAATAATTTCAGCATTTTACCTAAGCACCCATTGGCATTGGAAGGATGCCAGTTATATGATTATGATGAAGGTTTTGAAATGATCAACTGGGATATTCTTACCAGTGTGGGGCAAAATGACGTGGAAGCCAGAAATATAAAGATGGCGGAATGCCTGAGCCCATTGGTTATTCCTGTTGATGCATTCCAGTGCATCTATGTTTCATCTGAAGAAACTAAAAACAGAGTAACAAATTTACTGAAACAGAAAGGCGTTATCTTTCCACCGCCATTTATTACGGTGATGTCCCAATGGTTTGAATAACGAGAGGAGGTGGTTGTGTTGATTAAATACACAACTGGAGATATGTTTCAGTCTGGTGCAGAGTGTTTAGTTAATACAGTCAACTGTGAAGGCTATATGGGAAAGGGAATTGCGTATCAATTTAAACTGAAATTTCCGGAAAACAATAAAGCCTATATAAAAGCATGTAAAGACAAAACACTTCATGTCGGAACAATCCATACTTTTGTAGAGAATGGCATTACAATTGTAAACTTTCCGACGAAAGATAAGTGGCGTGAAAACTCTAAAATAAGTTATATAGAAACAGCACTGGATGTTCTGGTGAAAGGCTTCCGAAACTGAATGTAAAGTCCGTAGCGATTCCCCCGCTGGGATGTGGTAATGGTGGTTTGGATTGGCAGACAGTAAAAGAACTGATACAAAAGAAATTAAAACCAATTGCTGATGATTTTACGGTTTTGATTTATGAGCCACAGAGAAATTATGTGCAGAAAGCAGCTACTGCACCTAAACTTACAGCAGCCAGTTTAGTCTTGATGAAACTCAAAATGGGACTGAAACGTTGTACAAAACTTCGTCTTCAAAAAGCGGCGTATTTTATGAATTTATATCTGGAAGAACCTTATTTTTTTCCTTTCAAAAGTATAAATATGGTCCATATGCCCATTCCATTGATATTGTTGGCAGAAATATCGGAGAGTATCAGAGTTTTTATGGATTAAATGATACAGAATCGACGTATCAGTTAGCTTATCAGGTGATATGCAGTGAAAAAACAACAAAGCTATTGAACCGCCTTTCTCCTGCAATTGAAAAGGCTGTTGCTTATGTAAATGGGATAGAGAGCGACCATGAACTGGAAGGACTTGCAACAGTAACTTATTTAGTCCAGACTTTTTCAAGAATAGATGCCAGCCAGATCGTATCTGAATTTAAACAGTGGTCAGATGACAAAGCAACCCGTTTTACTGAGGATGAAATAAAGAAATACATTGACTGCTTGGAGCAGATGGGTGTGATAGAACGGGATATTATGGGGAAACTATTGCATTTCAGAGTATCTTTCTTACAGATAAACAACAATTAAAAAAGAAAATAGGAAGTAACACGAAGAGCATTATCGCTAAAAACGGTAGTGCTTTTTTGTGCATAAAAGGAGGTATTGCTACGTGGAAAAAGGTGAGATGGGCGAGAATGCCACCGGACGTTTGGCAACGTATTATGTGGCAGAATGTATGGAATTTAACCGCTATGGAGAATACAGGAGGATATCCACAGTGCAGAAGAGGCAGTAAAGATCTATCAGAGTATTCCTTCTGAAAGGTTGAATGCAGGAAAAGGAATTGGGCTTCATGTGGAGGAAGAAGATGGTATTCCATTGGAATTTTCCCTGGTTTATAACGGAGAGTTGGATGTGGATCTTTTGAGAGATATCTATGATCCAAACCAATACCCAGAGGTTTTTATAGCTGCCAGGGAACTGAGTGCTTATCTTCCGGAAACAAAAGTCATTGATACCAAAGGGCTTTTAAAGAGAAAACCTTGGAGGCTACTGTTTTTTGCAGATGAAATGATAAAACTGGAAAAAAATCTTGACCCTGATTTTTACCATACCTTTTATCCGAAAGAAGCAGAACATAAGGAAGCTATTATATGGAAAGCCTTATGTCAAGATGGAAAAGAGGAATACAGCAGGTGGCTGGGAAGCAAGATATTTGAGCAGAAACCAGAGCTGAAAGAACAGGCAGACAAACTAAAGACAACATTGGGACAGGTAAAGCTCATTCCGCCTGTGGACTTGAAGCCTTTTGTGTATGTACGGATCAGTGAACACCTGGACATTCCTTCTGAGGAAGCCATGCCATTAAATAAAGCGGTAGAATTGTTCGGAAAGTTGGACCGGCAGGCTGTGGAAGAGAAAGAGATGGCAGGTTATTATAAAACACACTTTGAAATCTGTTTTCTCTCAGAAGGTGAAATTATATCTTATACTGGGCGGCAGGACTTTGGTGACGGGGAAGGAAATCTGCTGGATCATGTAAAAGCATTTGCAGATTATTATCTCCATACAGAAGAAGGGCAGCAGCTTATGAAACAGACCGCAAAGACAAACGCAGAATGGGAAGATGAACAGCGGAAATGAAATGGGTATTGGAGGAGATGCTTCCTGCCCTTCAGTATTTCTGCAACCTGGAAAAACTGGAAACAGCGGTTTTGGAAGAACAGGAAATAGAAAAGAAAGTCCCTTTACTGACACAGGGGGACGCATCACGAAAGGCATACCAGGAAGCCATGCTTGCGTATGTCCGGGAAAGCAGGATTGCACTAAATACAGGGGAGGAGTTGCCCCGTATGCCGGATATCCGGGATTTTGCAACTGCCTGTCCGGATAAATCATACAAAAGAACAGGTTATGGAAGAAATACGACAGGAAGCAGAGTCATACGGTATGACCGTAGAAGCGTATGCAGCAAATGGATATGAGCCGCCAAAAGGGGCGGCAGATAAAAGTAGGAAAGGAGGCGGAGTTTTGGCCATGTAAAAGATATCTTCCCTCCTGAAAAAAAAATTGGATTTAGAAAAACAGCAATAGAACGTATCCGCACTGCCAGCCAGATGTCCCTGCAACATTATGGGCTTCCTTTGGTAGTGACGGACAGTGGAGGAAAAGACAGTGCCGTATGCAGGGAACTGGTACGGCGTTCCGGCGTGCCATTTGAACTGATGCACAACCTGACTACTGCAGATGCCCCACAGACTATTTATTATGTGAGGGAACAGTTTCAGAAGGCAGAACAGGCCGGTATAACTTGTAGTATCAATAAACCTTACTATAAAGGGGCAGCGGATAACTATGTGGAGCCTGATCCCCATGAAAATGATCCCTCCTACCAGGACTATCCGGTATTGTTGTGAGGTTCTAAAAAGAAAATGGTGGGGCTGGGCGTTTTATCACCACAGGTGTCCGGTGGGCAGAAAGTCGAAAGCGGAGGAAAAAAACAGGGGATTTATGAAAACTTTGTCCCAAATGGAAAAAACGTGCCATTATTTTAAATAATGATAATGATGATACCAGGCGGCTCTTTGAATCATGCCTGTCAAGGGGCAAACACGTATGCAATCCCATTGTTGACTGGAGTGACCAGCAGGTCTGGGAGTATATCCAGGCAGAGAAAATACCCATGAACCCTCTTTACGAAATGGGATTTCACCGGGTTGGCTGTGTAGGCTGTCCCATGGCAGGAAAACAAAGATACCGGGAGTTCCGCATCTTCCCGACCTATGAGAGGGCATACCGGCGGGCTTTTGCTAAAATGCTGGAGTTAAGGAAAGCTGCAGGAAGGCAGTGCAATTCCCCGCTTATGGTCAGATGTAGATGCTTTTTCCGTTGGTGGATGGAAGATCCTGGTATCCCCGGACAGTATGAATTGTCCTTTCATGAAGATACCATGAGATTTATTATGACTATTTGTAGTGGAAGGGAGGAGGAATTATCGCAAAATATCAATTATCTTTTGGACTGCAGTATGAAGCCTGGATGCTGGAAATCCGTATTCCGGACTGGCTGGAGTTTCCTTCTAAGGAGCAGGCACTAAAATATGGTGAGCAGGCTGAGGTTTCCGTTTTTCTTAAAAGCGGAAGCTATTTTTTTGCTCTTTGATGGCAGTAAGGAGAAGATTTTACCGCAGCAGACGGAACTTTATCAGTTTTCCTACCTGAAAGAAAAAAGACTTATGACAGACTGGGACCGCCGCTTTCCCCGGAAGACATAGACCATTTGGTAGAAGTGGGGGAATTGGAGCAGGTACTGTTCAGTGAAAAATATATCCTGACAGAAGATGATTACCAGGAATTTTCCGGAAACCTTATGGAAGCCTTTCAGGAATTGGAAAAGGAGTACGGACCACCACCCAGAGAAAAGGAACAGGGGTATCTGTTTCAGGCGCTCTGGTATCAGGCAGAAGAATTAAACCCCGGAGAGGGGGACTGTTTTGGAGATTAAGGTAAAAAGAAAAAAAGAGCCGGAGCTGAAATTAAAAAAAGAAGCCCAGGTGACGGTGCATAAGAAAAATCCGATTTTATCTGCAAAGGAAAAAGAAAGCTGCTTTTACCTCTAAGCCGGTGGCCGATCTTTTAGGGCAGAGAAAGAAAAAAGAAGGGGGCAGAAAAAGGGAAACAGCCGGAGCAAGGCAGAGAAGCGCTGTTTGAAAAACAAAAGGAAAAGAAAAAGCAAGCCGGGAAAGAGGCAGTAATCCGTGGAGTAGCAGAAGATAGAAAACAAAATGGAAAGACCAAAGTACGGTATCTGTACCGGGAACCTTACAGATGGATCAGATGAAACAGGGGACAGCACCAAACAGCCAGCCCTCTGCTGGTTTTCGGGCGAAGGAACAGTACCGGAGAGAACAGGCTGCAAAGCTGGCGGAAACAAAAAATCTTCCCTGGCGAAGCAGACTGCCATAAAAGGGGTACGCCGGGAGAGGCTGCTATATTGACCCAGTTAGAGGGCGGGGGAGGAAGTCAATGATTCTCTTTATGTCATGGGGACAGCAGCAAAACCAGCAGAAAAGCTGTGGAAGGATCGGAGCTATAGAAAGGCAGAGCAGGAATTAAAGGTAAAACAGGCAGATGGGAAGATCACCAATAAGCAGTTTTACAGAGAAACAAAAGCAGTGAAAAAGGAAAACAGATGGAAACACAGAAAAACAGGCAGTCCGGCAGAGGAAAATCCAGTATATGATCAATAAGCTCACCGGAAATGGGCAGCAGGACAGTTTAGCACAGGTGGCAAAAGATATTGTAAAGATGAAAGCCTCTGTGTTTATGCTGAAGGTGATCCAGTTTGCCGGGGCGCTTTTTAGCTCCGCTGTTCAGTATTCTTCTTGTGGTGGCAATCCCTGTAGTGATTATCTTTTTCCTCTTATACTGTTCGCCCCTTGGTGCGTTCATGCCAAATCCGTCTGAGGAGAACCCTACCGTCCGAGAAGTTTTAAGCGGTTACTACATGGACTTTAATACAAAACTTGGACAAAATGGGGAAGATGGGGCTGTCACCTATCTCCATGAGAAAAACGGGAATTATGTGAGTAATTACTATGATACTTTAATGGTTTATATGGTGAAGTATGGAACTGGGGATATAGGTGTGGATATGGATCAGCGTCATAAGGACAAGCTGAAGGAAATCTTTGATGAAATGAACAGTTTTGAAAACACGACCATAACCACCACCATAAAGGCAGGGGAAAGTCTGGGAAATGTTGTTACCAGCGGCTATTGCCAGTGTAGTATCTGTTGTGGGCAGTGGGCAGGAGGACCGACAGCTTCCGGTGTCATGCCAAAACCGGACCATACCCTTGCAGTAGATGCACAGAACCCCTTTGTCCCTATGGGAACCAGGATCATTATGAATGGGATTGAATATACCGTAGAAGATACCGGGGCATTTGACCGGTATGGGGTACAATTTGATGTTTTCTGTGCGGACCATGCATCTGCGTCTGCCTGGGGACATCAGACTTTTGAAGCGTTTCTGGCAGATGGGGGACGAAAATGAGATTACGGTAACAAAGAAGGGCTATTATGTCAAGAACTTGAATTATGAGGACTATATTGCACTTGGAAAGCTGACAGAAAAAGAAGAAGAACTTTTTAAGGGAAGTCATGAGTGAGGAATTCCGAAATGAGATCCCTTCCTTTGGTGTAGGAAGTGACGTTGCAAATCTGGCACTGACGAAGGTAGGCTGTAAATACAGTCAGGAACACCGGTATGAGGAAGGATATTATGATTGCAGTTCCCTGGTACAGCGGTTGTATCAGGAGGTAGGCATTTCCTTCCGGCGATTGCCTCTACCCAGGGAGAATTTATGGTAACACATGGGCTGGAAGTTACAGAAGGCGAACTGGAGCCGGGAGATCTGATTTTTTATTCTTATGAGCAGAATGGGCAGTTCCGCAATATTTCCCATGTGGCAATTTATGTTGGTAATGGCAGAATGGTACATGCAGCCAACAGCAGACGTGGAGTGGTCAATGACCCGTTCAATCCGTCGAACATTGGGCTGTATGGAAGACCCAGCCGCTTGCAGTAAGAAAGGAGAAGCATGGACGAAAAAGAATATGAAGTGACCATAACAGAAGTCCTGGAGAAAAAGTAAGATACCGGGGCGGGAATGAATTAGAGGCAACTGCAAAAGCAGAAGCAGATTATTATGCAGAAAAAATCGTGCTGGGAGCAGATGATTTTTCCTATCGTGATATTTCTGCAAAAAGAACTGGTACCTGTAAAAGAAAGAAGGAACAGAAGATGAAGCATATCACAAAAAGTACGGGAACTGTATGAAGAAACCATACACTGGATTTCAAAGTCGGAGGATTCCTGGAAAAATTTCCTTTCCTGCATGGGGCGCTTGTATCAGTTGGACTTCTTAAATACCTGTATGGTATATGCCCAGCGTCCAGATGCTTCTGTTCTTGCAGGATATGATGCCTGGCATGAAATGGATTTGCCGGTTGCCAGAGGGAGTAAAGGAATTGCAGTATTTCCTTCCAAAATTTTCGGGGAAGGAGTGACTCATGTTTATGATATTCAAGATGTAAAGGGACAGGGAATCCGGCCCTGGAATTGGCAGGTGAATGGGACAAACCGCAGGCTGCTGGCAAGGGAGCTGTTCCCGGAAATCTACGAACAGGAAAAAAAAAAAGTTTAAAAAATTCTTTAGACGCCTTTACAAGAACAAATGTTTGGCTTATGATAGAAGAGGAAGATGAAATTTTAAAATCCTTGCAGAAGTTGGCTGTCCTTACCGGAGAGGGACAGGAGGTAAAAAGAAAACCAGATTACAGAGTTTCTTGTAAACAGTGTCTGTTATGCGGTGGAAAGCCGCTGCGGTATCCGAGATGACACCCTGGATTTTTCTTTTATCTGCGGTTTTTCAGAGAATGAGGAGATTCTGTACCGAACAGGACGGTTGGTATCTCATTTATCTGGGCGGATTGTGTTACAGATTGCAAGGACCATGAAGAACATAGACCTTGAAAGGAGACAGTATTATGGAAGGAATCGCAGGAATCCAGTACAGGGAAATGAATGGCGTACAGATACCAGTTTTAGAGGGCGTGATGAGCGAGGAGAAGATGCTGGCGTCCCTGAACCGTTACGGCAGGATCGCAGCACAGGAAATGAAGAGAACGGACCAGGCCCAATACGAAATGATGCTCCTGTCCGGGGAAATTGATGGAGAAACTTATGAAAATCCAGACAGAAGCGGAGGAATACCACGAGAAACTGGCAGAAAGTCTTCTGAAGACCTGGACCAGAGAGGACAGGACCGACCCTTACAACACGTTGGAAATGACCAGTCTTCGGATACAGGCGGATATGGAAGCACAGAAACAGGTTATGGAGGAGATCATTCACCCCAGGATCGGATAAAACAGAAAAAACAGAAGAGGATACAGAGAAAGGAACTGCTTCGGCGGTTCCTTTTCCGTCTGGGGGAGATAGAACCTGTACAACCGGAAAACTGGCAGAAAGAAAAATTCTTCTGGAGATGACAGAGCGGGAGATACCATATAAAATTTATGAGTTTTACCGGAATAATCCGGAAGAAACAGACCGGGAAGCCTATCTTTATGAAGTGTATGGAGATGTAAAAAAGAGAAGCCCATACAAAAGACGGTATCCTGACCGCCGAAAGCTGTCCCAGCGGTTTTTATATCCTTTGGAGTAAGGAAACTTCCATGAAGGAGGCGTTCTGGTACTGGGACGAGGTTTCTTTTGAGATAGGGAAACGGATTGAAAGAGGAACGTATCTTCCCCTGTTATCCGTATCGGAGCAAGCCTTAGAAAACGGGGAAGATATAGAAGAAACCTTACAGCCAGAGAATACGCAGGAAGTGTTTGAGGAAAAAGAAACCATTCCCATTAGAAGAGATTGGAATAGCCTTTTATAAACAGAATATCCAGGCAGATATTTTAAAGAAAATGCTCTGTCTGGTCTATACGACCAATCAGCTACCGGAAGAAAAAAACCATTTTTTGAAGATGCTTTTGCTTCGGGAAGTACCGGAAGGCCAGCCTTATTATCTGGTTCGAACCGAACATGGAAATTATGAGCTTTGTATCCAAGAAAGCGGGATCAGGATTACTCTGCCGGAAAGCCAGGATTTTCTACAGGAACTATCCTGGGATCAGTTTGGCGGGCTTACTGCACATCTGGCAGAGGACGACCAGATTGCTTATACAGAAGATGCAGAAACCTTAGAGCAGCAGGAGAATATGTACCGCCTGCTTCCTTGGTTTCCAGCGTTATGGGAAGAATATACTGCGATCCTCCAAAAGGAAGATTCCTTTTGGGAAGAAAAAAAGATCTTGTCCAGACGGACAGCAGGGAAGAAGCAGGAGATTATTATTATCCGGAAGGGTGGCTACAGTTTACCGGAGGGGATAAAAGCCGGTATCAGAAAAATATCCGGTCTATTCGTATTTTAAAAATCCTGGAGCAGGAAGAGAGAAATGCCACAAAGGAAGAGCAGGAAATCCTTGCCGGATATGTAGGGTGGGGTGGGCTGCCAAATGCGTTTAACAGCAAACGCCCGGAATGGAAAAAAAGAATATCAGGAATTAAAGGAACTGTTGACCGCAGAAGAATATGCCCAGGCAAGGGCTAGTGTCAACAGTTCTTTTTATACGCCGCCGGAAGTGGTGCGGGGTGTTTATAAAGCCCTGGAGCAGTTTGGATTCCAGAAGGGAAAAATTCTGGAACCGGCTATGGGGATTGGAAACTTTTTCATGGTCTTCCGGAAAGTATGCGGAAATCACAGCTTTATGGCGTAGAGATCGATTCCATAAGCGGAAGGATTGCACAAAAAGCTCCACCCTTCAGCAAATATCCAGATCAAAGGATTTGAAAAAACGGAATTTGAGGATAACAGCTTTGATGTGGTTGTAGGAAACGTGCCTTTTGGGGATTTCCGTTTGTACGATCCCAGATATAAAAGATGAAGTTAAAAGTCCATGATTACTTTATCCGGAAAAGCATGGATCTCCTTCGGCCAGGAGGTATTTTGGCAGTGGTAACTTCAAAAGGGACGTTGGATAAAAATGACAGCACTGTGAGAAAAAAATCTGGCAGAACAGGCAGATCTTTTAGGGGCAGTCCGGCTTCCAGCAGATTCTTTTGGAAAGAGTGCCAATACAGCAGTTACAAGTGACCTTTTTTTTTTTTTCAGAAAAAAAGCAGAGCCTTTAATGGGGGAACCAATCTGGACTTATACAGGGCTTACGGAAGATATGGTACCGGTGAATGAGTATTATCTGGAACACCCGGAAATGATGCTTGGGAAAATGGTCTGGTTTGAACAGTTTTTCGGGAAAGATTCCAAATATACAGCCTTGGTCAATAATGCAGAAGACTTTGACCTGGAAAAAGGAATTTTGGACGCAGTTGGAGAACTTCCCCAAAACTGTTATGAAGAAAGCATAGCAGAAAAAAAAAAGGAAGAAGCACAGGATGTCTTAGCTGCTTCCCCTAAGATACCCAATTATACATTTACAGTGATACAGGACGAAGTATATTACAGGGAAGGGGAGTATTTATACCGGAGCAAGGCAAAGGAAAGAGTGAAGCGTCGGATACGTGCCATGCATAAAATCCGCCTTCTGGTGCGTGAAATTTTACAGATACAGCAGGAAAATTGTTCCGATCAGGAATTGAAAAAGGCACAGGAACAGTTAAACCGTTTATATGATGCCTTTGTGAAAACGCATGGATATTTCTGTGACCGGACAAATAAAATGGCTTTCCGGCAGGACAACGATTATCCACTGCTTTCTTCCCTGGAAGTGGTTGATGAGGACAAAAAATGTAACAAAAGCCGATATCTTTTTATAAAAGGACCATACGCCCCAGAGATGTGATAGACAAAGTGGAAAATGCTCAGGAAGCACTGCATATCAGTCTGTCAGAATATAATCGGGTGGATATTCCCTTTATGCTCTCCCTTTATCCGGGAAACAGGAAGGAACTGATCCGGGAATTAAAGGGGTTAATCTACCAGAACCCGGTACTGGCCAAGGAAGACGACCCAAATGCAGGGTGGGAAACCGCAGATGAGTATTTAAGTGGCAATGTGCGGCAGAAGCTCCGTATTGCCAGAATCTATGCACAGAACAATCCTTTGTTTGCAGATAATGTGGAAGCATTGGAAAAGGTGCAGCCCAAAGACCTGACAGCGCCTGAGATCAGTGTAAAACTGGGAACAACTTGGATTGAAAATGAGGGATTACGAACAGTTTATATATGAGCTTTTGGAAATACCGGAGAATAATCAAAGAAACTATTGCACTCATATTGGCCACGCCCTCAAGGTTGAGCGCTTAGATGCAGATATGTCGTACCATATTGACAGGGGAAACTTTTTGGAGGAACCATTCGTACCAGGGAAACCTATGGTACAAGATTTATGGATGCGATCAGCATTATCGAGGAATTGTTAAACAGCCGGATTGTGACTATCAGGGACCGGGTGCAGGAAGGGGAAAAAAGTACGTTATGTAATTAATCGGAAGGAAACCATGCTTGCCAGGGATAAGGCGGAGCAGATAAAAGAAGCCTTCCGGGACTGGATTTTTAAGGAACCAAAGCGCAGAAAAAAATATGTGGATTTTTATAATGAAACCTTTAACTGCGACAGACAACGAAGCTATGATGGCTCTTATTTAAAACTGCCGGGACTGAACCCCCTGTTAAAGCTGCGTCCTTATCAGAAAAATGCTGTAGCAAGGGCATTGCTGTGTGGAGGAAATACCCTGCTTGCCCATACAGTAGGTGCCGGTAAATCTCTGGAAATGATCTGTATCTGTATGGAAATGAGGAGACTGGGGCTGGCAACGAAACCCCTTCTTACCGTTCCTAACCACCTGACGTTCCAGATGGGGGCGGAATTTTTGCGGGCTTATCCAGATGCGAAAATCCTGATTACCAGAAAAGAAGATTTTCAGAAGGAAAACCGCAGACGCATGATTGCCAGAATGGCAACTGGGGATTATGACTGTATTATTATCGGCCATACCCAGTTCCAGAGAATTGCCATTTCCCCTGACCGGCAAAGAGCCATGATAGAAGAGCAGGCAGAGCAACTGGTAGAAGCCATTAACCGGGCAAGGGAAGAAGAGGGAAAGAACTGGTCCATAAAGCAGATGGAAAGCAGGAAGAAAAAACTGTTAGAGAAAATCGAAGAACTGAACAATGAAGAAATCAAAGATGATGTGATGTACTTTGAAGAAACAGGCGTAGATGCCCTATTTGTAGACGAAGCACACCTGTTCAAAAACTGTGCGAAACGTTGTCGCACAAGGTAAGTCTGATAAACTTACCGAAATCGACCGACAGAAATCACTTAGAAATAAGAATGAACTGTTAGAACTTAAATCTCGAAATCAAGGGAGAATTACCCTTGCCACACAGAAACAACACTGATGATAGCATATCAAAGCTATAGGTGGTGTGCGAGATAATACTTCACTATGCGAGGTGGCTGTATCCACCCACGTATAAAGCGTGAAGAAGTCGTAACTTGAAGTCCTAAGTCCTGCGGGATATGGAATATATAGTGCGGTCTTCCGAAGACTATGGTTACACGTAGAAGAAGCTATGCAGCATCGTAAGAGTAGTAGGCGTCCGAAAGGACGAAAAGATTAAGGGAAGAGTGTATTGCTGGTTTTTCAATACATTCCTGTATGAATGAAATATCATACAGAGTACACAACAACTATGTTTCAAAGTGTATTTGTCCCTACGGTGTAAGGTAGCAACCTAAGGTCTTCAAGTAGTTAAATCTACAAAAGGATAGAGATTTAGGAACGTTTGAGAGAGCTTGTGTGGGAGCTGTACAGAGTGATGAAAACACAAGAAGTCAGCAGTCCCATAGTAGTCTGAGATTGGGAAAGCCAGTCACAAGAGTTGAAATACTCATGGCGAAGGGGACTAGTCAAACTAATTTACAAATTTCACAAAATAAGAAAAGAAAAAACTCCCTGAAATATGGGTGACGAACTGCGAGGTGATAGCCTTGTGCATTTGAACGTCAGATTTTCAACAGAAGCGGAATTAAAACAGACCTTAGATTTTCTTTATGTAAAATCGAAAGAAGGAATCTCTTTCACAGGTCTTATTGAAGCAATGGTAAATGAAGTTACTATTGTTACCGCAATTCATAACATTAAGTCTAATAAAGGCAGTAAAACGGCTGGCATAGACCAGATGAAAATGGACAAATATCTGCAAATGCCAAAAGAGGAACTAATTGCACTAATAAGAGATAATTTCAGTAATTACAGACCGAAGCCAGCAAAAAAGAGTATATATCCCGAAAAGAATGGAAAGAAACGCCCACTGGGTATTCCAACAGTTTTGGACAGAATTATACAGGAATGTGTGAGAATTATTATTGAGCCTATATGTGAAGCAAGATTTTATCCGCACAGTTATGGATTTCGACCTTACAGGGCACAGAAACACGCTGTCAGAGATATTATCAATGTCATCAATGCTTCTACTTATTCAAAAGACCAGCCTGTATGGGCGGTTGAAGGAGATATTAAAGGGTGTTTTGACAATATCGACCACAGAATCCTGTTACAGAAGATATGGCGTATTGGAATCCACGATAAAAAGAGTGATTAAAATCATACAACAGATGTTAAAGGCTGGATATTTAGAAAGCGGTGCTAGGAATGATACAAAACTCGGCACAATGCAGGGCGGAATTTTATCTCCATTGCTGTCAAATGTATATCTGAATGATTTTGACTGGTATGTAGGAAGAATGTATATGGAACCCCACAGGAAATGCAAACATAAGTGTAATGATACACGACGATTGAAATGGTTGGGAGTAACTCCAAAGTACAATTTTCGTTTTGCAGATGATTGGGTTATCTTAACATCAACAGAACAGGAAGCATACCGATTAAAACGTGTGATGACAAAATATTTTAGAAATAAAATGAAACTGGAATTATCACAGGAAAAGACGTTTGTAACAGACCTTAGAACGGAGGGAATCCATTTCCTCGGTTTTGTGGTCAAAGCGGAGAAAAAAAGAGGAAAACCCCTGACCCCCCAAACGTGGACGGAAAATCTGGTGGGTAAACCATTACCAGACATGGAGCGATTGAAAGATAAAATACAGAAGATTGCTGACGAAGTCCGAGTGATTGGAGAATCCACAGAAAGGAACGTACAGGCGGCACAGATACAGCGTGTGAACTCCATGATAGTGGGGCTGGCACAGTATTTACAACCCTCAATATGCTCTCATGCTCTTCATGTCATAGACAGAAGAATCAATAACACAGCATTGGCAGTATGGAAAAAGAGATTTCCCCAGACACTACAATAAGTATCAAATACCAATGGAAAAGCTCTGTAACCTACCGCATAGGCATGAGGGATACAAAAGTAAAACATTTGCTGTTCCGATTGAGGGAGAATGGTTTGGAATTACTATGGCGTTTATTACCCATAGTAAGTATGAAAAGCAAGCCATTCGACCAACGCATGACACCTTATACGGAGGAGGGCAGACGAATTTACAGTTATTTCCGTAGCAGAAGCAAGCCTCTTCCATGTGATAGACCGTCAGTGAATACCGCAAAGGGATATACAGCTTTCGGTCTATGCAAAGACCGTATATAATTTTGAATACTTCATGAACAGGGAATATGCGTACAACAGAGATAAAGGCAAGTGTAAGTGCTGTAAGAAAACCGCTGTTTTTAGATAACAAAAAGTATTGTTATCACGTCAAAGGGAACTTCCGTTAGGAAAAAGTAAACAAAGTGCAAAATCTTGTATGGCTATGCAATGACTGTTATCGAATGGTCAACAACGGTCCGATACCGCCAAACATAGATGAAAAGGTATTAAAGAAGATTCAAAAAGTATAAACAAAAGTGAAATTTGTAAGCACGATATGTACTGTGAGGGCATAAAGTGTTGAACCCCGATGGAGGGTAGTAAGTTAGTTTGATGGTACGCCGGGTGCGATGAAAGTTGCACGCCCGGTGTGGGGTGGGGGAAAAGGTGGAGATAACTTCAAAGCCTTACCTATCACTATTGGAAGTTTTTACAAAAATGAACAATGTTGCGGGTCTGGGTTCCAGCGGTTCCCAGAGGGCTATGGATATGCGTATGAAGATCCAGTATATCAACGAAAAAAATCAGGGAAGGGGTGTCATTATGGCAACAGGAACCCCTCTGTCAAATTCTATGGTGGAACTCTATGTGATGCAGTTATATCTACAGGAAAGGCGGCTTCACGAAAAGGGGATTTACCACTTTGACGCATGGGCTTCTGTGTTTGGGGAAGTTACCAGCTCCCTGGAACTGGCACCAGAAGGTACCGGTTACCGGATGCGGACCAGGTTTAATAAGTTTATCAACCTGCCGGAGCTGATTCATCTATTTAAAGAAGTGGCAGACATAATCCTGCCTGACATGCTGGATATTAAGCGGCCAGAATTAAAGGACGGAAAATATAAGATCGTAGTATCGGAAGCCTCTGATTATGTGAAAGAACGTATGCAGGAAATGGTGAAAAGGGCTGAAGCAATCCATAGAGGTGCAGTAGACCCCAAAGACGACAATATGCTCCGCATTACCGGGGAAGCAAGACTTTTTGGGCACAGATCCCCGGCTTTTGGATAGTCATGCGCCAGTGGATACGGATTCAAAACTGAATAAAGCAGTAGAAAACATTTATCAGGAATATGTACAGTCCCAGGAACAGAAAGGAACGCAGATTGTTTTTCGGATATCGGGACACCAGGACCAGGAAAACCGTTTACCGTCTATGATTATCTGAAACACGAACTGATTGCTAAAAAGGTATTCCAGAGGAAGAAATCTGCTTTATCCATGATGCAAAAACAGATGAACAGAGAGACCGCATGTTTTCAGATGTCAGGGCTGGCAGAAAGCGTATCATTATAGGAAGTACCGAAAAACTGGGGGTAGGAACCAATATCCAGACAAGAATGGTGGCGGCCCATCATATCGACTGCCCCTGGAAACCCTCTGATATTGAACAAAGGGAAGGACGTATTATCCGACAGGGGAATGAAAAATGAAGAAGTGAATATTTACCGCTATGTAACAAAAGGTTCTTTTGATGCATATTTATGGGGCATTGTTGAAACCAAACAACGATTTATCAGCCAGGTATTTACCAGTCGGGAGCTGGCAAGGATCTGTGAGGATATAGATGAAACCGTATTAAATTTTGCAGAGATTAAGGCGGTAGCTTCTGAAAATCCTTTGATTATGGAAAAAAATACAAGTAGATAACGAAGTGGCACGTCTGAGAATCCTGAAAACAGCACATGAAGGGAAAAGGTTTGCCTTACAAGATGCCGTTACTTTCCAGTATCCAAAAAGGATACAAAGCCTGAAGAAAGAGCTGCAAGCCCTTCAAAAGGATCTGGAATGTAGGAACCAGGCTATGGAAGTACAGCCAGGGTTTGCAATCACCCTACAGGGAAATGTTTATGAGAAGCATAAAGAAGCTGGGGAAATTCTGCGTGCAATCGTAGATAGTGTTACCGCTTTTACAGAACATGAGGTTGGCACTTACAAAGGCTTTCCACTATTTGTTGAAAAAAAATATGACGGAACAGATTCTGTATATCCGGGGAGAATCGGACTATATGGTAGAATTAAAAGAGAGTGATTCTGGCAATATGGTCCGCTTGGAAAACCGGTTGAATGCCCTCGACAAAACAATAGAAGAAGTCAAAAGAAAAATTAAAATCTGTGAAAATGAAATAAAAAATGCAAAGCAGGGAATACGAAAAAGCCCTTCCCGTATGAAGAACTTTTAAAAGAAAATATTACCAGGCAGATGGAGATAGATGCAGAATTGGAAATCAAGGACCAGGAGGAGTGTGTGGAAGTACAGGAGAGGAAACCCCAAATCTTCCATGCCAGAAAGCGGTCCGATAACGAAAAAGTAGAATAGAGAAAGGAAGATCACAATATGGAATATAATATCAGAGTATATAAACCGGAATTGAAACAGGAAGAAGGGAAGATCAATAACCTAAAAAGGATTTGCTACTATTACCTTTGACGATGCCTTTTGTGTAAAAAGCATTGCAATTAAAGAGTCCTCTAAGGAAATCTGTATCTCGATATGCCCCGATACAGGGATTATGAAACAGGGGGAGTATGTTCCTTTTTACCGGTTTACCGATAAAGAATTTCAGAAGGAAGTTCTGGATACGGTAAGGGAAGCCTATGAAAATATGACAGAAACCAAAATGGACTGTAAGGGTAGTTGGGGAGAGGAAGAGCTGTATTACAATCTGAGTGTAAACCCGGTACAGGGAAGTGATACATTTAAGGCAGATGTAGCCATTCGTCTGCAGGATGTGCTTGCAATCCAACAGCTTCATGTGATCCAGGCGTGGAACGGAAAAACCTTTGTAGGTATGCCCCAGAAAAAATTCTGCAAAAGGGGAGCGGGAGGACATTGCCCATGCAGTCAATGCAGAATTTAAGGCAGAGCTGGAAAGTACAATCATGGACGAATACAATAAAAAGCTGGAATATGCAAAAAAGCCAGAAACAGCAGCAAAGAAACGGAAGGTAAGAAACGTACAGAAAAATATGTGGTGTTTTCTGATAAAGAGTGATACAATAAAGAAAAATATCATATTAGGAGGAGCAGATATGCCAAGACGCAAAAAATGGAGAATATATCTCTGAGGAACAGCTTGTAACTGTAGAACAGAAGATCAAAACAACAGAGGCAGAATTAAAAGAACTGCGTCTGAAAGCAAAAGACCTCAGGAAGAAAATCGAAGATAAACAGAAAGATGAGATATTTAGCGCATTGATTGCTTCCGGAAAAACTGTGGAAGAGGTAATGAAGTATTTAAAATCTGGTAATGAAGAAAAGGCTGAATAAGATAAGAGAAAATGCCGTTACGGGTGATGATAAAAACCTGTAGCGGCATTTTTTATGGTCATTAAATCAGTAGTTGGTGGACAAAAGTAACTATTATCTGCATTGAGTGCTATACATCAAAAACATCTAATACATATGGATTAGGAATAACGCAGGAGGTGAAGACATAAATCAATGATTTTAGAGAAAACAAGAAGTCCTACAAAAGCATATTAAACATAATTTAAAATGAATAGTGAAATGACCGTAAATTTAAAAATTGCAGAAATAGTTGATATAAAGTGATTACCGTGGAGCCTTTTGGTTATGGACTATCTGACCAAGTAGATACAGAAAGAAGCATAGAGAATATCATAGAGGAATTATATACCTGTCTGGAAGAGATTGGTGTTCACCAATATTATCTGATGGCACATTCTATCAGTGGATTGTATTCCCTGTATTATGCCAATACTTATCCAGAGAAGATTCATGGTTTTATAGGAATAGATTCTTCTGTACCAAAGCAAAATGAGAATGAACCTTTTAATACAACAAAATTAAATTTCTTGATGGCTTATTTAAGCAAAGCAAAGAATGCGTTGGGAATCAGCTGACTGCTTTCAGTTGGAAATCCGGAAAAAGCTATCTATGCTGATCAGAATTATTCTTATTTACAGGAAGACTTAGAAGTTTTTCGGATACTTTCCCTTGATACCACTTATAATAAGACTGTAATGAATGAATTAAAAGCAGGTAGAAAAAAATCTGAAGATAGTACGGGATATGAAATTCCCAGAAGAAGTACCAGTGCTGAATTTTGTTTCGAAGATAATTGTGAAATTTTTTCCAGAATGGGAAAAGTTGCATAGAAGCGTGATGGGAGACAATCAGGAAAAGAAATTGGTAATGTTAAAAGGGGGACATTATCTGCATTTTGAGCAGAAGGAACGGATTGTTTCTTTTGTGAATGGATTTGTAGAGTAAAAGTTTTATATTTAACTGAAGGGGCATTGAAAATAGGTGACAAATCACTCATTTTTTCAATGCCCTTTTAGGAATTTGGATATTTCGGAAGTAGTATTGCTTAAGAGAGGAGATTATTTGTATTTTGAAAAGAAAAAACAGCTTGTTGAGGAAATAGATATTTGGGCAAAATGACGGAAATGTTTATTACAAGACAAAACATCAATGGAACAGTCACTTAATGAGTATAAGATATAAAGCGGCTGCTCTTTGACAGAAACAATGACAGAATACTCTTCTTTATGTCAAAGAGGGAGTATTATGCCATTAACTTCTTTAGACCTTTCTTTTTTCCTTACAGAAACGGGACAGGTTTCACCGTTATTCATATGAACAATTAGCTCCTTAAAATCTATGTCTGTAATATTGTCTTTATTGATAATATAGGATGTGTGACATCTATAGAAACGATAATCTAATTGCTGTTCAATGTCTTTTAATTGGCCAGTGAATTCAATGACTCGTTTTTTTTGCATGAAGAACAATTTTGTGAATATTAGGAGATGTTTCAAAAAAAATGATGTCACTATAGTCAATCACAATATGTTTATCGTTCTGAGTAATTGTAAAGGTTCGGGTTATATCATTGTTTAATGATGTATATTTGCTATTTACATCTAAAAGACATTCGTGAATTTTAGCTTTTTTATATGTTCTGTAGTGTCTTTTATAATAAAATCAAGAGCTTCTGCTTTATATTGAAAAGTCAGGAAACTCATTTCGGAATGAGATGTAATAAATACAATGAAACAACGCGGTTGGATTTGGCGGATTTTTTGTGCGAGCATTAAGCCATTCATATCGGATTTTAAGTCAATATCAAGAAAAAAAAAAAAAAAGCCCTGTGTTTTCTGCGTTCGTAAGTTCTTTTTAATATCGTGTGCGGATCAGGTGTAGCTTGAATAATTTGCATATCAAATCCTTCCATGAGGATAAAATTAGATATGCAGCTCCGCAAAATATTTAAATGTTTCTTATTATCTTCACAGATGAAAATATCAATCATATCCATTTTACTCCTTTTTATGTGTTTTATTAAATTATACAATAAACGCTATCATTATTAAAGAAAAAGATTATGCGTTATCTATTATAGAAAAACCGTAGGTGAATTAACAGTTATTCTGTTGATATGAACGGTTATTATAAAAACATATAATAGTTTCTTATTATAAGACTATAATTAAATTTATAAAGCGAGGAAGGTGGATAATAAGAATGGAAAAAATAGCAAAACCAAATTATAAAAAATATTTAGATGACGATCGAACCTCCTGGGATGATCTTGATCGGATGCGTATGAATCTAGGGGATTCAAGTACTAATGCATAATATTATTATGATTGGAACAATACTTTTGATAGCTCATATCTCAGGAATATTATGGGAGGCAATGTTCCTTCTGTTTTTATATGGAACACTAAAAATGTGTGCTGGTGGAATACATTTTAAACGAAGCTCTTTTGCCTAATAGGAACTGGTATATTTGTAGAAGGTGGTGTGTTTATATCAAAACAGTTAAATACACCATTATCTTGTATTATTATTATTTACCTGATTTGTCTTGGTGTCTTAGCTATAATTGGACCGCAAGGCACTGAAAATAATCCGATTTCTCCTTTGTTATATGAGAAATTGAAAAAAAAAGAACTATATTTTTGGTGTTAATATATATGTTAGGAACTATTATCATAGCGGTCAGCATGGATATTATATTATATATACCATTTATTGCCGTAGTATTTGAAACGTTATCTCTTCTTCCTTTGCATATAAAAAGCAGGATTGTTTGATCCTGCTTTTTATATATTTTTTTTAGACACTTGAAGGCGCTGCACAAAATATTTATCTTGTATTTCAGTATCTAAAAATACGTGATTATATTTTGAAATGATTTCATGAGCATTATAGAGTCCAATTCCGCGATTATGCCCTTTTGTAGATACATTTGGTTTTGCTAATGTAGCATACGGAATTCCTTTGTCCAAAAAAGTATTGGAAATAATAAAATGTATTCAGCATCCAGATTTATTAATGCAAAGCGGATAGAAGGATAAGCTGTTTCTAATGTAGCTTCAATTGCGTTATCAAGAAAAAATCCCAGCGATGCGACATAAATCTAATGTATTCATAGGGAGTGAAATTACTTCATCAGTAACTTCTATACTGACATCAATGTTTAATTCTATTGCATATAACAACTTAGATGATAGGATGCTTTTTTAAGTTCAGTGATTTTAATATTCATAAGTTGATTAATATGTGCAGTATTTTTTGGTGATTTTCCTACTCAGTGGAAGAATTTCTTTATTAAAATAGGAACGTAATCCTTCCATATCATTTGCTTCAAAATATTCAGACATAGAAAGCATAATATTTGAATAATCGTGCTTAAAGGAGCGTAATGAAGAATACATGCTTTCTATTTGATTAGTATATTCTCGAAGTCTATTGTAAGAATCCTGTTTCATGTTAAGGTGTATTTTTTCAACATGAGTTTTTTTACAATAGTTATGATTAAAATAGTACTGATGATGAAATAGCATGCAAATAATATACAATTAAACATTATGATTTTACGGTTGTATCCAATTGATTCTCCGATTATTATATTGAACAAAAAATAAATAAACAAGTAGCCAGATTTGCCGTAATCAACAATAAAAGTTGTTTGGAAAGCTTCACGTGTATTCTACGTAGAACTAGATGAAAAAGATGGCTTATTATGGGGCAGACACAGGCTAAAAGTCCAATATATGAAATTATATAAATAATATAGTAGATTGTGTGGGATTGTAGGTCTGTAATAGGATATACATAGGTATCCCATAGTAAAGAATATAGATTATCCCACAAAACGCAAAAGAGATAGGTCGCAATAAATATACAGGCGTTTATTAATGGCTCAGGAGCAATCCAGTAAATAAAAATGCATGTACTTAAAATTAATACAATTACACCAATATTGCCGAGAACAAATCCAATCATGAGAATATTTATTAGTAAAATAAAAAAAAAGGAGTGCCTTTGTTTGAATTTTAGTTTGAATGGCAAAAAAAACAACAAATAGAATTAAATAGGAAAAAACACTTAATATATATGGAAGTATTTGAATTACGTGCATCTTATTATTACCTTTCAATTTGGATTGTTTTGATTAGTTTTATTATATTACTTGGATTTTTTTGAAATCAACAGTTATTACTGAAAAATCGTTTGTTTTGGAGAATATAGCACACTTTTTCTATTGAAAATACATTTTATTCCTAAAATATGAATTTGCTAAAAACATAGGGTATACTTTAGATATCAAATAGAGATTTGAGATGAAAGGGG
>VOFI01002213.1_pt1 | contig 24105 bp, 33 predicted proteins | sample 5384131 | NCBI WGS metagenome assembly VOFI01 (sample SAMN12384728, study PRJNA508395) | human gut metagenome | isolation source: healthy gut H | host: Homo sapiens | reverse complement strand
TGTTGGGCAGGGCAAAGGTCACCGATGTCAGCGAGCTGGATTTTATAATAAGAAAAAAAGTTATTTTTAAATTGTATCGTTGCTTCGGCAGTTTTCCTTTGTTTTCTTTTTGAAATATGGTATTATTGTACTGATTTCTCTTTTTTGTAGTATACAGTTTCTAAGGAGAACATTTTGCATCTTAAACGAATTTTTTCGTCAAATTATAGTAGTATATTCTCCAACTTTTCCGGCAAGTCTGGTAAAACGTTCATTTTGTTCTTGCTTTTCAGAAAAAAGTGTCAGTTTGTGCTGGAATTTTTGCACAGTTTGTGATATGATTACAGTATAGATGTGAATTTTACCAAATCAAGATAATCCGTTTAAGCAAATTTACCGTGAATCAATCTTTATCATACAGGAGGAAAGTACTGTGAATAATACCGGTTTCTCAAAAGGTGACATTCTGTCCCCAATGTTTGAAAATATGACTGCGTGGAGTGTCATTGCTTGTGACCAGTACACCTCCCAGCCGCAGAGATAGCGCGAGGTGGAAAAAGTTTGTGGGAACCAACCTTCCACCTTAAACATGATGGTGCCGGAAATCGACTTCACCAGCACCGACCTGGAGCAGCACATTGCCTCCGTTAACCGCGCCATGCGCACCTACCTGCGCCGACATCTGTTCCGGCGAGGTACACGATTACATTTTACACCCGCCGTATCCTTTCCAACGGCAAGGTCCGCTGCGGACTGATCGGCGTCATCGATCCTGGAGCAGTATGAATTCAATCCCCGGCTCCACACCACTGTCCGTGCGACCGAAGGGGCATCCAAAACCTTATCGAGCCAAGACTGAACATCCGCGATGTCGTCTCCGCTCGAGGTGTCCCACACCATGCTGCTGATTGACGACCGTGAAAATGCCGTCTTTGCTCCGCTCGAGCAAGCAGACCCAGCAGATGCAGCAGCTGTACTCCTTCCGATTTGATGAAGGACAGCGGCAGCATCAGCGGTATCTGTTACCCCGCAGCAGTCCGGAGCACATCGACCGCACACTTTCTTCCCTTGCCAACATCGACTGGATGGAAGAAAAATACGGCATCACCGACAAAGGGCATCCTGGTCTATGCAGTAGGCGACGGCAACAACTCGCTGGCAACTGCCAAGCTGCACTATGACAACCCTCAAGCGCACCCTCTCCCCGCAGAAGCTGCAAAATCATCCTGCACGCTACACCTTGCAGAGATTGTCAACCTCAACGACCCATCCTTCGATTTTGAACTGATTTGTCCTGTCTCGGTGTGGACACCCTCAATTTTCTCCAGCATCTGGGAAGGGTTCACAACATCTCCCCTTCCTCCGGCAGGAGGGACAGCAGTACTTTGACTGCGTAATCGGGGAACGAAACCCGCCGCATCTGGATTGCGGACCCATCCCTCCAACGTGGTGACCGGAACGGTACAAACTTCATCGACCACTACATTCAGGAGTTTTCCGGCAAGGTCGATTATGTCCACGGCGAAACCATCGTTCGCCAGCTGGCAGCCCAGGTGGACAATGTGGGCATTCTTGTTCCCATCCATTCCCAAAGCAATCGCTGTTTGAAACCATCCTCATTGATGGCATCCTGCCGCGCAAGACCTTCTCGATGGGTCAGGCAATGGACAAACGTTTCTATCTGAATGCCGCAAAATTAAACCGTAAAAGACGCGCATCCCCGGTTTTCCGGTGCGCTTTTTTCATACAGAAATTCCTATTCAGATTATCAATAGGAGAGCGACTGCGGCTTCTTGTTATCTTTTGCCCATTCGTGATAAAAATAAAAACAATCAGAGAAGTAAAAATCAGGAGGTTTCTGTATGGAATATGAAGGTCAAATTTGCCGTCCGCCAATGGAAAAGTCGTCATTTATGCTCCCCTGTTGCGGTAGGATGTTCCTATAATCGATGCACATTCTGCACCCTGTTTAAACATTTGAGCTATCGACAGGCCCACTGGAACAGGTCCGAGCCGAAATCAAACGTGTTCATCAAGCCGGTGGAAATCCTAAACAGATATTCCTCGGGAGATGGCAACGCATTCGGTCTCGAAACCTCTCACCATTTATCCATCCTCCTGAGCTGATTCACCGCTATTTTCCGGGCTGCCGAGATGGTCAACATGGATGCCACTGTCACCAACATCCACAACAAGTCGGACGAAGAATTAAAGCTATTATACCGACCAAGGCGTTCGCCGGCTATATCTTGGCATTGAAAGCGGCTTAGACGATGTTCTTGCCTCTACCAAAAAGGACCACACGCTGGAACAGGCATATACCTCCAATGCAGGCGCGGGGCTATTGTCAAATCGAACGGATGAAAAACGCCGGCATGATTTTCAACGCCCACATCATGACCGGCATTGCCGGAGCGGGCAGAAGGGGTTGAAATCGGAAAATGCACAGCAGACCGCTCTGATTTTTTAACCGCACCCAGCCGGAGCGCATTATCAACTTTTTCCTTTTTCCTCAACCGGCGCGCGCCGCCCTCTTCATGATTACCAGGCAGGGTTTTTCATATACGCTTTTTACCCTTCCCTCGAACTTTGAAAATTGATGGAGGACCGTCTGCTGCCTCTCCCTTTTCTTCAGGTCTAACCTGAAAAATGAACGGTCTGCACTACGGATGGAATGCACGATATGCTCAAGGTCCGTGCGATTTATTGCGACGGAACCCTGCCGCAGGACCGCGAAAAGATGCTGAAAAAATTTGATGAAGCCATCTCCTACTGGCAAACGCAACCGCCGGTCTACGTTGTTTTATGGAGAGCCAGAAAACATTCAACTTTTCCAGCAACGAGATTTCCACCGACCAAAGCGCATAACAAAACACAAAAAAGCAAGACGCGACATCTCCTATTCGAGATGTCCTTTTTTACTGAATTTTTACAGATTACAGGATGTCGTATGCGCCGTCGCACTGTGCTTTTACAACTGCGCTGTTGTAGAACGCTTCCATGCCTGCGATCATATAATCGAGGTCAAGCACACCGGCTGTTTCATAGCTGGAATGCATCGCAAGCTGTGCCATACCGATGTCCACGGTGTAATCTCGAGGGAAACGTGGGTGTTTGCAATGTTGCCCAGAGTTGGAGAACCGCCTGCAACGTCCGAACGAAGTTGGAAATGTTGCCCAAACCGTGCAATGTCCGTACGGTTTACGTTCTGTACCGGAACCTTCGCACATCTTCTGGAAGATTGCCGAAGAAACTGCATCGGTGGTGTATTTCTGATTTGCATTGTGTTTGATAACAATACCCTCGTTGAGATAAACCGGGTTGGTCGGGTATTGCCGGATGGTTTGGATGCAGTGCATGCGGTTGTCTGCAGAAAGCATGAAGCTGGATGCAACTGCGGTGTGATACTGCTCTTCGGTGCGTCCCAGGTTTTCATTGATGCGGTGCAGAATGTCGTACATAAAGGTGGAGTTGCGCCCTGTTTGTCTTCTGCCAACCTCTTCGTTGTCAAAGATGGCGCAGACCGATATGCTCTGGCTGTTTCGCCCTTCAGGAATGCCTTCAGAGAGAGAATGCACATTCCAGGTCGTCCAGTTTTGCACAGGACATATACTCGTTGTGCGCACCCCATACAGTAGGGAGCGGTGCGGTTGTACAGGAACAGGTCGGTGGAGATGATGTTCTCTTCTTTTTCCGCAAGCCTCTGCAACCAGCTTATTGAAGGTGTCCTTGAAGCAGCATCGCCGTACAGCGGCAGGAGGTTTGACCTGTGGGTTGTATTTCATACCGTCGTTGACGGTGCGGTCCATATGGACAGCCAGATTTGGGATGACCAGCAGGTCGCGGTCGATGTTGAGCAGTTTAGTTGCAACACCGGTTTTCGGTCTTGACCAGCGCACGACCGGCAATCGACAGCGGACGGTCAAACCAGGTGGAATAAATCATGCCGCCGTAGCGCTCGGTGTTCAGCTGAACATATTGGCCCTTGACCATCTGTTTCGGGTGATCTTTTGATCTTGAAGGTCGGGGAATCGCCGTGGCTGGCAACGATGTGGAAGGATTTGAAGTCTTTGGTTGGGACCTTGAATGCGATGACAGAGGAAAGATTGCGGGTCACAAAGTATTTTCCGCCCTCTTTGATCTGCCAGTTTTGTTTTCGCACAGCTCCTCAAAGCCTTCTGCTCGGTCAGCTGTTTTTGACATTTTCGATGACATGAAAACAGCTTGGGGACTGCTGAATAAAGTCGAATAATTCCTGTACGTGCTCTAAAGCCATAAGAATCTTCCTTTCCGGTATTTTATCATAATCTGAACAAAACAATGGTAGTAAAGACCTTCCCCTCAGTAAAAATTGCCGAAGTTCCAGACAACTTCATTATAAAAGGTTTCCCTTTTCTGTCAACATCGACTTGAAAGTAAACGGCAGAATTTCCCGGCTGTCAAACAAACAGAGAAACGCCGCCTTCCGGTTTTGGCTTTGCAGCGCAGCCGGAAGACGGCATCTCTCACAGGATGGATTTTCTATCAAATGGTAAACGGGAAATCAATTTTATCTTTTTTTGGGAAATGATGCTCGCTGCCAGTGCGGACACAACTGCTGCCGCTGCTGCCAGTGCCAGATGGTCCTCGGCTCCGGTGTCCGGGTTTCCCTTCCGCACCGCCTGCCTGGTAGTCCTGATTTTCGAATAAGAGCCATTCTGACCGTCATTTTGACTGCCACTCTGGCTGCTCTGGTTATTCTGGTTGGTATTCTCCGAAGGAGCCTGCTGGGTGCCGGCAAAGCTTTCATCCACCAGGGTGCCGTCTGCAATCGCCTTGTCGGTGATGACAAATCTGCCCAGGTTTTTGGTCTGGAAGGAAAGGGTCTGTGCGTCCAGATCGACCGTTGCATCCAGCTGGTGCAGTCTTCCCTGCAAATAACGGTAGACATAGAACTGACCGCCAAAATCCTCCATCTCCTCCGACAGGTCGATGGTCATGGTGCCGGTAAAATCAAATGCCGGTCCGCCCGGGAAGGAGATGTATTTGAAATTCTGGTCCTCAAACTTGGAGGACACCTCCTTGATGGCGCGCTCGTTGTGCAGCAGATTGAGCGATTCCTGACCGGAAACCCGCACCTGATAGCTCCACAGACCGTTGGTAAAGGTCACCTTGCCGCCGTCGGCAGCTTTGTCCAGCTGTTCAAACTGCTTGGTGGTGATGACCGGAGCATCGGCTGCAACAAAGACCGAGCCGCCGTCCTCTACATCTGCCAGCGCTTCATCGGGGATGGTTGGATAACCCACGGTCATCTCCGCCTGCACACTTCCTACTGCTTTTCCGTTGGAGCGCTTGACCGCCTTGACCGTTCCTTCCACTTCGGTCTGTGCAGTCGGCCAGCCTGCCTGTGCGGTCACCTCCAGCTGATAGCGGTCGCCTTCCTTCTCTACCTCAAAGGACGAGAGGACCGAACGTCCGTTTTTGGTTTCTGCACGCAGCCGCAGGTCCTCCAGATGCTCGTCGGTCAATGGGACCAGCTTGCCGCCCTCCTGCTCCAAGTAGAGCGGATAGGTGTAGCCTGACCCGGCTGGATGAGCTTGTTCAAAGGTTTCTTCGCCAAAGCTGAGTTTGAGCGACTCGTCCGACATCACGTTGACAGCATCTGCCTGTCGTGCAAAGGCGGTCACGCTCATGGCAGACATCGCGCAGGCTGCTAAAAAGATGGATACAAATTTTTTCATGGTAATTCCTCCTGAGAATGTTTGATTTACTTTTGTCCTGTCGTCTGTGTCCTGACGCTATTATAGATGTCGTACTTTCTTTTTTTTCAACCGGTGGATTCTTCCAGCCTTTCCCTTTTCGATTGTGCAATATATCTTTCTTTTTGATTTTCTTAGTCCTGTTTTTTTATGCTGTTTGCTCTATTTTTTTCAGAAATTGGATGATTTTTAAATACTTTTTCCGGTTTTCCTGCCAGCAGCTGCACTTCCGTATACAGCCGCTGGCAATGCCGGTGCATCTTTCCACCGGTCCGCTTCTGCCGTTTTTGCCTGCTCCCCGATGCAAAAGGCGGACTGCAAAGACCAGTTTTGCTGCCTGTCGGGCATCTCCTTTCAAAATACAAATCATCAGTATATGCTGCCTGCTGCGCTTTGTTTCCGCGTACAGGCACAAAAATCCCCTTTCCTCCATAAGCTGTTAGCAGGCATAAGCCTTACCGCACCGATAAAAACAGTTGGGATGTTTAACCGCGCCCTTTGCCGGTTACAATAACAGGGAAGCAAAATCCAACAAAATCTCGGAGGTGATCATTGTGAAACGTGGAGATATTTATTATGCGGATTTAAGTCCGGTAGTCGGTTCGGAGCAGGGCGGTGTGCGTCCGGTACTTATCGTGCAAAATGACATCGGCAACCGCTACAGTCCAACGGTCATCGCTGCTGCCATCACCAGCCAAACCGATAAGAACAAGCTGCCCACCCACATCGAGCTGGACTGCAAACGCTGCGGGCTTTCCAGAGATTCCATCGTGCTGCTTGAGCAGATTCGCACCATCGACAAGCGCCGTCTGCGCGAAAAAGATGGGTTCGCTGGATGCCGGTGCAATGTCGCAGGTCAACAAAGCCCTGTCCATCAGCTTTGGGCTGGGAAAAAACGCTGACATCCGGCTTTCGGATGAGCGTGCTGCCTGACTTTAAAAAAGATTGACCAAAAGAGTTGCATTTTTCACTGGAGAGATGTATAATGATACCACAATCAAAAAATCGACAGGGGAGCTTGTACAGCAGGCTGAGAGGAAGTAATCGAACTTCGACCCTTTAACCTGATGCGGATAATGCCGCCGTAGGAAGTTTGCAAACTTGCTGTTTTAAACGGAGACACCCAATCGGGCGTCTCCGTTTTTTTTGCGTTCCAAGGCGCCTTGCTCCTCTGTCGAACCCATTAAGGAGTGGTCATAATGAAAAAAACAAACATCCGTAAATTGTCCATCGCAGGCATCTTCTGCGCAGTTGCCGTAGTCGGCAGCCTCTTCTCCTTCCCGGTCTTTGCCAGCAAATGTGCGCCGGTGCAGCACATGGTCAACATCCCTGTGCGCGGTGCTGCTGGGTCCCTGGTATGGGGTCGGGGTCGCCTTTTGCGCCAGCCTGCTGCGCAACCTGCTGGGTCTGGGCAGCTTGATGGCATTTCCCGGCAGTATGTTCGGCGCACTGCTGTGCGGCATCACCTTCTCAAATGCAAAAAATCATGCCCACCCTGCTGGCAGAGGTGTTCGGCACCCCCATCCTGGGCGGACTGTGCGCCTACCCGGTTGCCATCCTGCTGATGGGACAAAGCGCAGGCGAGGTTGCCTTTATGCCTACATCATCCCCTTTTTGGTGTCCACCGCCGGCGGAGCAGTTCTGTCGGCATTTTGCTGTACACCTTGCAGCGGGCAGGCGTTTTAAAGAATATGCAGGCACAGCTTGCCCGATAAAGGAGGTCGCTATTTTGCTTTCCACCTGTCTTGCCAATCTGCGGGAAAAATCCCTGGTTCACAGCATCACCAATTTTGTCACCGTCAATGACTGCGCGAATCTCCTGCTTGCCTGCGGCGCACGTTCCATCATGGCAAGCGACCCGCAGGAGGCAGCCGAAATCACCGCTGCTGCCGTGCGCTGAACATCAACATCGGCACACTCAACCATCTGCTTGTCCCTGCCATGTTGGATGCCGGTCGGACTGCCAACCGGCTTGGTATCCCGGTCCTGGGACCCGGTCGGGGTTGGAGCCTCCTCCCTGCGCAGGCAGACGGTTTGCACAACTGCTCAAAGAGCTGAAGTTGACCGCCATCCGCGCAAACGCTTCCCGGAAATCCGTGCGATTGCCCGATTGAGCAGGCACAGCCCAGCGGTCCCAGCGCCGGTGTGGATGCGCTTCCTGATGACCTTGTCACAAAAGAGCAGCTTGGGCAGAATATCAAGCTTGCCAGACAGTTGGCAGAAAACTTGGCTGCATCATCATCCTGACCGGTCCGGTGGACATCGTCACCGATGGAAAAAAGCGGTGTGTATCTACAACGGACACCCGATGATGAGCCGCATCACCGGAGCCGGCTGCCAGCTGTCCGCCCCTGACCGCCGCCTTTTGGCAGCCAATCCCGATTCCCCGCTGGATGCCGCCGCTGCTAAGCCGTCTGCACCATGGGACTGTGCGGTCAGCTTGCCTTTGAGCGAATGAAACCCGGCGACGGCAATGCCAGCTTTCGAACCTATTTGATTGATGCCGTCTTTTTGTATGACTCCCGAACAACTGCAAAGAGGTGCTGATTATGAAATTCGATAGAAATTCCCTGCTGCTGTACGCGGTCACCGACCGCAAATGGACCAGCCCGCAGGTCGGCCTGTGGGCAACCAGGTCTGCGCGCTGCCATCGACGGCGGTGTCTTTGCGTGCAGCTGCGCGGAAAAGCAGGATGAATCCGGATTTCTTGCACAAGCCCGGCTCATCGGCAAGCTCTGCCGCGCCCGTCGGGTCCCCTTCATCATCAACGACAATGTGGAGCTTGCCCCGCGCTGGCAGACGGTGTCCACATCGGTCAGGACGACATGGATGCACAGCAGGTGCGCAAGCGCATCGGAGAACAGATGATTCTCGGCGTTTCGGCGCACAATGTTGAAGAGGCACGCACCGCCTTTCAAAATGGCGCGGACTATCTGGGTGCGGGCGCTGTTTTTCCACCTCCACCAAAAACAACGTCACCACCCTCCCGCTGGACACCCTTCGGAAATCTGCTCCTCGGTCGAGCTGCCCGTTGTTGCCATCGGCGGCATCGACCATAGCAACATCCTCAAGCTCAAAGGCACCGGTGTTGCTGGGTTGCAGTGGTATCTGCCATCTTTTCACAGCCCGACCCCCTGCCAGGCTGCCCGAGAAGCTTGTCACGCTTTCCCGACAGATCATCCAATAGCCAAACCAGCGACAGATTGGGGGCACCACCTTCTGCCGCTTTATAAAAAAAATAATGCTACAAAGGAGAATAACCATGAAAACAGCATTATCCATCGCCGGAAGTGATTCCAGCGCAGGCGCCGGTATTCAGGCTGACATCAAAGCCATGACGATGAACGGTGTATATGCCACCACGGCAATCACCGCACTCACCGCGCAAAAACACGACCGGCGTTCGAGCCATCATGGAGGTCACTCCGCAATTTCTTGCCCAGCAGATTGACGCAGTCTTTGAGGACATCCGTCCCGATGCCGTCAAAATCGGGATGGTTTCTTCCCCGAGCTGGTGAACAAGCCATTGCGGAGCGACTGCATTTTATCATGCGCAAAATATCGTCGTCGATCCGGTCGTTGTTGCGACCAGCGGTTCGGTCCTTGCCCGTTCCGGAAGCAGTCAGCCTGCTCAAAAGCGCGTTCTTCTGCCTATGGCGACGGTCATCACCCCAAACATTCCCGAAGCACAGCTGCTTTCGGGAATCGAAATCCACTCCTCCCAGCAGATGCAGCAGGCTGCCCGCATCATCAGCGAGGAATGTGGGTGCGCAGTCCATGTGCAAAGGCGGTCACAGCGTCAGCGACGCAAATGACCTGCTGTATGCCGACGGAGAAGCCACCTGGTTTTACGGCAAGCGCATCCATAATCCCAACACCCACGGCACTGGCTGCACTTTCCAGCGCCATTGCCGCCCACCTTGCTTTGGGAGAGAGGATTTAAAACCGCCATCCAAAAATCCAAGGAATATATCTCGCAGGCACTTGCTGCCATGCTGGACCTTGGTCACGGAAGCGGTCCGTTGACCATGCCTTTATTTTGAGGAAAGATTCGCCACAATAGAAAGGAGAACAAAACAATGGAACGAAATTACACCAACACAGATGGACGCCGCACGCCGCGGCATAATCACCCCGGAGCTGGAGACAGTCGCTCGCAAGGAGCAGATGCGCTGTGGAGGAGCTTTTGCCGCTGGTTGCCTGGGTAAGGTGGTCATCCCTGCCAACCGCCTGCACACCTGCATCGACCCGGAGGGCATCGGCTCGATGCTCCGCACTAAGATCAATGTGAACCTGGGCGTTTCCCGCGACTGCAAGGACTACGACGTGGAGATGCAGAAGGTAAACTCTGCCATCGAAATGGGGGCGCGAAGCCATCATGGACCTGTCCAGTCATGGCAACACCCAGCCCTTCCGCCGCAAGCTCACCGCCGAGTGTCCTGCCATGATCGGTACCGTTCCCATCTATGACAGCGTCATCCACTATCAGCGGGACCTGGCCACCCTCTGTGCCAGGGACTTTATCGATGTGATCCGCCTCCATGCCCAGGACGGCGTGGACTTCGTCACCCTCCACTGCGGCATCACCCGAAAGACCATCGACCAGATTCGCAAGCACAAGCGCAAAATGAATATCGTTTCCCGGGGCGGCTCCCTGGTGTTCGCCTGGATGTGCATGACCGGGGAGGAGAATCCCTTCTATGAGTTCTACGACGAGATCCTGGATATCTGCCGGGAGTACGATGTGACCATCTCCCTGGGCGACGCCTGCCGCCCCGGCTGCCTGTGCCGATGCCACCGACGTGTGCCAGATCGAGGAGCTGGTCCGCCTGGGCGAGCTGACCAAACGTGCCTGGGACAAAGACGTTCAGGTTATGGTTGAGGGACCGGGCCATGTGCCGATGGATCAGATCGCGGCCAACATGAAAGTACAGCAGACCATCTGCATGGGAGCCCCTTCTATGTGCTGGCCCCCCTGGTCACCGACATCGCCCCGGCTATGACCACATCACCGCTGCCATCGGCGGGGCCTATCGCCGCCATGAGCGGCGCTGCCTTCCTGTGCTATGTCACTCCTGCCGAGCATCTTGCTCTGCCCAACCCTCGATGATGTCAAACAGGGTATCATCGCCAGCCGCATTGCTGCCCATGCCGCGGATATTGCCAAGGGCGTACGCGGCGCGCGGGAAATCGACGACAAAATGGCGATGCCCGCCGTGCGCTCGACTGGGAGGCACAGTGGGACTGTGCACTTGACCCACAGACAGCAAAAGCCATCCGCGACGACCGTTCTCCCGAGCATGACGACAGCTGTTCGATGATGCGGCAAATTCTGTGCTGTACGCAGCATGAACAAGGCACTCAACGGTGAACATATCGACATCCTGTAGGGGTGCAAAAGGGACGAAAGAGAAAAATTCTTTTCGTCCCTTTTATTTTTATCGGGAATCCAGTTATTTCATCTCCTGCACCGATTTTGCCACGCTGTGGGTAATCGGTGTCCACTGCACATTTTTGAACAGTGCAACAATCGAGATGGGAACATAGGTAAAGATAAATACCGGAAGGTAAAGGTATACAGCACCTTTTGTAAGCCGGCGCCTTAATCTGCTTCCACTCGGTGATGGTGGTCAGCACACCCATCGCAAAGAGGATGACGTAGAAATTGACAAAAGCAAAAAGAACCGATTTTCCTGCCAGCACCACCATCGTGTTTACATAGTGCGGCTGGAGCAGCGCTGTCACCAGGAAAGCAAGGTTCATCGCCAGACACGTCAGTGAAACCAGCGATGCCGGAGCAATGGTCATCAGCATATCGTAGCAGGCAAAGGTGTTTTCCTTTTTGTGGAACAGATTTGTAATTAATGCCTTGCCGTACTTCCAGTTGACCTGATAAAAGCCCTTTGGACCAACGCATCCGCTGGGTCCACGACTGGCGGAAGGTTTCCGGCTGCTCGTCATATAGCACCGCTGTTCCGCAATATCCAATCTTTTCTCCTTCGATTGCATTGACGATGGAAAACTCGATGTCCTCGGTCAGCAGGTGGAACTTCCATCCGCCGTACCGGCGCACAATCTCGTTGGAAATCAAAAAACCGGTGCCGGAGATGGCACAGTTGGTTCCCCAGCATCATGCGGGCATTGTTCAGATACTTTGCCTCGCGCAGAAACCACAGCGAATATCCTGCGGTAATCCAGTTGGTCGCATAGTTTTTCGAGTTGCGGTAGCTGGTGATGACCCGATAGCCCTGCGAGAAGGTCTTGTTCATCTCCTCGATGTAGTGTTCATCCAGCAGATTGTCTGCATCAAACACCAGAAAGGCATCGTGATATTGATTTCCGTAATCCTGCGCAATGCGGTGGAAGGCAAAATCCAGTGCGTATCCTTTGCCGACCTGCTGTGGATTGCAGCGCTCATAGACCACAGCGCCCATCTCCCGCGCGACCTGCGCGGTGTCGTCGTGCAGTTATCCGCGACCACAAAGATGTCCACCAGCTCACGGGGATAAGCTCTGCTCCTGAATGCTTCGAATCAGATTTCGGCAGCACCACCCGTTCATTGCGCGCAGCAATGACCACGCCAAAGCGGTGCAAAAACCGCAGGTTGCCGCCAGTGTTGTCCTTTTAACAGGACAACCAGGACATATACGAATTGGATACAGGTAGCATACGGTCAAAGTACAAATACAAACAGATTGATATGCCATATGTATTCTTCCATCTCAAAAACTCTCCATTCCTTTTTACAGAATTCGTATTTTAATTATACGATTATATAGTATACCATGAATATGAAAAAAAGCAACAACTTATTGTTAAATATTTTACATATTCCTAACATTTCAGCTTTTTGGAAGAAATAAAAATCCATTACAGAAAAAGAAATATGTGTTTTGACCAAAAGAAAAGGAAAGTTTTTGTCGAATCCTTTAAATGCTTTCCTGCTTTCTTTTATATTTTTGCAAATTTGGCTCGCAAGTTTTTTTTAAATCTCTTGATAATGTGCATCATGTGGAACAGCCGCACCAGTGAAGAAACAATTAAAACCCCCCACTGCCAGTGCACCGGCAATGGCAAAGGTGTGGATACCGGTTTCGATAAACTGGGAGGTCTGCCCGGAAACACAGTACTCCATCGTGTAATAGATACCGCCTCCCGGCACCAGCGGCAGGATGCCGATGGTCAGAAAACCGGTGACCGGCGCTTTGAACACCCTTGCCATCACCTCGGCATAGGCGGAAACGATGATGGTGGAAATCAGATACTGTGCCAAATCGTTGCCCAAAAAAGCCGCAGGCGACATAAATCACCCAGCTGAGCATCCCGCCTGCCGCTGCTGCAATCATGTGCGGAATCTTGTGAAATTTAAAAATCACACAGAAGGACAGGCAAGCCAAAAGGTATAGATAAATACCGGAATATGTTCACTCATTTTCCCATCTCCTCCTTTCATCAGATTCCGGGAAGAAGTATCGCAGGGTGGAAATTGCGATACCGGCACCCAGCGCGATACCGATGGCGACCATCAGCGACTCTACCAGCTTGATGATGCCGGCAATCAAATCGCCGCCCAAAATGTCCCTGCATCACGTTGGTGATGGCAATTCCCGGAACCAGGTTCATCAGCGTGCCAATAATCATCTTGTCATAGCGGACAGTCCAGCCCATTGCCGTCGTCCACAGCGAAAACCCTGCAACCAGCGCACTGCCAAAGATGTTCTGGAAAAAGCTGTTGGTATGAAAGTTTCCCAAAAAGGGACAATAATAAGAACAAAAGGATACCGATGAAGAAGGAAGCAATGCTGTCGGGAAAAATCCGCCGTAAAACAGGGTGAAGGATGCCGAGATGGAGGCGGTGAAAAACATATTGGTCCAGAAGGAGTAATCCTTTTTATTCATGATTGCTGCCAGCTTCTGCTGGATAACCGGCAGCTCCGGTGTTTCTGCGCAGATGTGCCGGCACAGGTTGTTGAGCTGGTCGATGCGGTCAAAATCCAGACCGGAGGAGCGGGTTGCGCTTGAGTCGGGTCAGTGCATGACCGGTTTCATCGTTGATGGTTACAATGATGCAGGAAGGGATGGAAAAGACCTCCGCCTCGGGAAAGCCGTATGCTTCCAGCATCCTGCGGATGGATTCCTCCACCCGGTAGATCTCCGCGCCGCTTTGCAGCAGCCTCCAGCCGATTTCTGTTGTTATTTCCAGCAATTCGTCGTTGTTCATCCGCCATCATCCTCTATTATCATAAATTAACCATATTCTTCTGCATTTTCTCAAAAGCGACGGTCAAGCCGCCAACTTTGAGTATTATAACACACTCCTCGCCTCTTTCCTACTGCTTTTTCTGCACAAACCTCCTTCTTTTGCAAAAATTCTTCTCTGTTTTTTTGCTGTTTTGCCCTCGATTCACAAAAGTTTGGAAAAGCAGCATTTCTTTTTAGAAAAAAGATGCTATAATGGATTCGCTGTGTATACTGCTTTCATCAATCTACGTCAGGAGAATTTGCTTGAACAAATACTGGAAACTGATTTCAAACACTTTGATTTTTGCCATCGGCACCTTCAGCTCCAAGGTGCTGGTGTTTCTTTTGATGCCGCTGTATACCTCAGTGCTCTCAGAAGCAGAATATGGCACGGTCGACCTGATGGTGCAGGTGGCAACTTTTTTGCCACTGGTTTCCTGTGGCATCATCAACGGTATCATCCGCTTTGGTCTGGACAAGTACTACAAAAAGAGTGACGTCTTCACCACCGGCTTTCTGACCATTCTGGGCGGATTTGGCATTCTGCTGGTGCTGGAGCCGCTGCTTTGTCATATCTCCTACCTGGGCGACAACACCATGATGATCTATGTCTTTGTGCTGATGTCCTCCATGCGCTCCCTGTGCTCACAGTTTGTGCGGGCAAAAGGGTATGTCAAAGCTGTACGCCTTGGATGGCATCCTCTCCACTGCCACCACCATCTTCTTCAATGTACTGTACCTTGTGGTGCTCAAATGGGAATCAACGGCTATATTCTGGCAATGATTTCGGCGGACACCCTTTCCACCCTCTTTTTGTTCTACCTTGCCGGTCTGCACCGGTATCTGCACCTGCGTGGATTGGACCTGCGCACCTCCAAAGAGATGCTGCGATACTCGATTCCTTTTGATTCCCAATTCCATCTTCTGGTGGATCAACAACATGGCAAGCCGTTATCTGATTGCCTATTTTCTGGGCACCACCGAAAACGGTCTGTTTGCCATCGCCTACAAAATCCCGACGGTCATCGTGCTGATGTCCAACATCTTCATGGACGCCTGGCAGATGTCCGCTGTCAGCGATGTTCCCCAAAAAACGGGCGCAGTTTTTCACCCGCGTCTTTGTCTGCTACCAGGCGCTGCTGTGTACCGCCGCTTCCGGCTTGATTCTGTTCTCGAAAGTTATCACCAAGGTGCTGGTCGCCGACTCCTACTACATTTCCTGGAAATACATCCCGCTTCTGCTGATTTCGACCATTTTCTCCTGTATGTCCACCTTTTTGGGCAGCGTATATATGGTGGAGAAAAAAGTATACTCAACTTCATCACAACCGGTGCAGGCGCTGTGCTCAACGTTCTGCTCAACCTCTTCTTTATCCCTATCTTTCAGGTCAACGGTGCTGCATTTGCCACTTTGACAAAGCTATGCAGTGGTTTTTGTCCTGCGCGCACTGGACACCCACCGTTTTATCCCGATGAAATTTCACCCGATGCGTCTGACCTTCAATGTTGCTGTCCTGCTTTTGCAGGCGTTTCTGATGATTTTTGAGGTCAAGGGGTGGATTGCCTGGGAAATATTGCTGACTGCCCTGATGCTGGTCATCAATATGGGCGCCCGCTGTGGTCCACGGTCCGGCAGGTACTTTTAAACGCCGCTCTCCGGCACCTTCTCCTCAAAAACACACGAAAATTAAAAAAAGCCTCATCTGTCTTTATCAAAATCCAAAGACAGATGAGGCTTAATTTGTAAGCGATCAGATACCCGTTATTCCCACAATATTTTAAAAACTTTTGTTTAGCAGTTTCTGTTTAGCGATGGTATTCCTGAACTGCTGCTTTCAGCTCAGCCAATTCTTCTTCGCTGACCGACTCTCTGAAATGAACGAAAAGGATAAAATCCTTCGAAGAACCGGCAAAGATGCGGTTGCACAGATTTTTCCAGTTCAGACTGCTGTACCTGCTGTTTGGTAACCAGCGGGGTGACAATAAAACCTGGCTCCTGTCTCTCCAGCGCTCCGCGGAAGGGTCAATCTTTTAATCACCGTGTAGGTGGTGTTCTTCTTCCAGTGAAAAGCATCCAGAGAATAAGCCGCCAGTGCGGAGGCAGAGTTGGGGCATGTTCCCCAAATATACTCCATCAATGGATATTCCGCTTCAGAAATTTTAACACAGTTCATTCCAACACAACCTTTCTTAGAAAAAAGCAATCGGGTCTATATCACTAAAATAAGCCTACCATTTTAGTTGCCCTGTGTCAATCGGTAATTGGAAAAACTTTAAAATGTTTACAAATTCATTGGAATTTTCTTGCTTCGCTTTTGCCTATTTTTTACCTATAGGACAAAAAATCACACATTTTTATCTTTTGCGACATTCCTCTTGTCCGATTCATGTAACAAAATCAACTATTTGGTCTTGGCAAACATCTGTACCCAGTAATAGCTTCCGCTCTCATCCTTCGCTCTGCCAAAGCCGACCTTGGTGTGTATTTTTCGTTTAAGATATTCGCCTTGTGACCCTTTGACTCCATCAGGACTGCATGGTGGACTGTACGGTCTTTTTTTCGTTGATATTTTCTCCCCACCAGGAGTAATGACGCCTGCATCATCCAGCGCTGTCTTGGATTTTTTTTCCGTTTGGACGGGTGTGGTCATGGGATTGCTTTGCACTCGTTTGCGCGGGCTGTGCTGCTTTGCCGACCTTCTTGTCCAGCTCAAAGGAGCAACTCCCGCCTTCTTACGGGCAGCGTTGACACTGTCAGCATCTCCTGCTGCCAGCTCTCCTCGTCCTTCTCCTTGTCTTTTTTTGCTTTTTGGTCGTCCATTCGCCCTGTTCGGTTTTCATCCCCTCCGGCACCCTTCTCAACGCCGCATGGGTGTGGATGGGAGCAAAGGTCATCAGCATCAGCGCTGCTGCCAGCCCTGCCATTCTTCTGTTCATTCCCGCTTCTCCTCATTCATAATTTGTTTTGTTTTTAGGGATATGGTTTGGCAATACCCATGTTAAAATAAAGTTACATTCTTCCCCATTATAAACGATTTCCCATTTCTTTTCAATCAGGCTGTTCATTTATCTTTCAATTTATCAATCTGACAGGAGGTCACCGTATGCTCTATCAAACCAACGCTTTGAAAGAACTTTTGTTTTCGATAGTCCCTGGACCGTGAGCAGAAAAACAGGCAATCAAGCAGCAAGCTGCCCTGACTGGAAAAGTTGCAGCTACTGGTCAAACAGAGCGCCCTTCCGGGCTCATTGTGCTGGTGGAAGGCTGGGGTCACTGCCCCGGAAGGGCAGCCGCATCGCTTCGATGATTGCACGATGGACCCACCTTCTTTGAGGTCATCCTCGGTGCCCAGTCCCACGGCCGAGGAGTTTGCCAAGCCGTTTTTGTACCGTCACATGAAAACATCCTGAAAACGCAAATTTCTCTTCCCTCGATTCCGGCTGGATGGACCAGACCATCCGCGAGTATCAGTCGGGCAGCTTCTCGGTCAAGGAGTACGAGCGCCGTCTGGAGGAAATCTGCGTCTTTGAACGCCAGCTGTGCGACAACGGCTACCTGTTGGTCAAACTGTTTTTGCACATCGGACAGGAGGAGCAACATAAACGCATCCAGCACCTGCTGAAAAAAATCCGGACACCGGCTGGCGGGTCAGCGGACACGACCACTGGCAGAGCCGTCACTATGAGCAGTTGCCTTGCCGACACTGACGACTACCTCTGCGCCACCAACCGTCCATATGCTCCGTGGCATCATCGACTCCACCCACCGCAAGCAGTCTGAGCTGGAATGTTTTGACCATCCTGTGCGATAGCCTCAGGCAGCTTTGGATGCCAAGGCGGAGGGAAAAACCATCGGCAGCCAGAGCTCCCGAATTTTCTCCTAACAGCCAGTCCTTCCCGCTGGTTCCGATGCCAAAACTACAAGAGGTCGCCCTTGACCAGCAGCTTGGTCGCAGCGAATACAAGGAAGCGCTCAAGCACTAAGAAGAAAAGCTTGCCAAACTGCACGACCAAATCTACCGCTGGAAGATTCCGGTCATCCTGCCTATGAGGGCTGGGACGCCGCCGGAAAGGGCGGCAACATCAAGCGCATCACCCAGGCGCTCGACCCGCGCGGATACAAGGTCATCCCCCATCGCCTCTCCAAAGCCCTATGAGCTTGCCCGCCACTACCTCTGGCGGTTTTTGGGAGCGCCTGCCCAAGGACGGCCACATCGCCATTTTTGACCGCAGCTGGTACGGCCGCGTCATGGTGGAGCGCCTGGAGGGCTTCTGTACCAAAGCGACTGGAAACGAGCCTATACCGAAATCAACGAATTTGAGCAGCAGCTGACCGACTGGGGTGCTGTCGTCTTAAAATTCTGGGTACAAATCGACAAGGACACCCAGTTAAAACCCGTTTTACCGACCGCCAGAACACCCCCCTCAAGCAGTGGAAGATCACGGATGAGGACTGGCGCAACCGGGAAAAGTGGGACCTTCCTACGAGCAAGCCGTGGACGAGATGCTCCAAAAGACCAGCACCACTTACGCCCCTTGGCACATCATCGAATCTGTGGCAAAAAATATGCGCGCATCAAGGCGCTGGAGCTGCTGACCGATGCGCTGGAAGCAACCATCGAACAAAAGCAGAACAAGCATCAAAAAAGGACAGAGGGCAGCAAACGCCGTCTCTGTCCTTTTTATTTTGTGAATTTACGCAAGCTCTTCCACGCACGCAGTCAGCAAGGCTGCGGTGTCGTTCAAATCCTGCTGCTGAATCATTGCCGAAATCGAAGAAGGATAACGGCAGGGGATATTCAGTGCAACTACCCGCACACCGTCACCTGCGGTCTGAATCTGGCGGCTCTCATTTTTGCTGCTCGAATTCTCCAGCTGCTGGAGCAGCCCTTTTTCCTCTGCAATTTGTATACATTGATTATAAGTATCCAAATCGTAATAGGTTGTCAGGTCGTGCAGGCAGGTCGCCGGACCTTTTCCCAGCTTACAAGTACCTTTTCCGCCTTTTCCGTCGTCTGCCGCAATCGAGCCAATCACGATTGCCACATCAGGATGGAGAGCAAATGCCGCATTCGCTCCGCCCGAGGTCATCGCCAGTGCGCTGGTGGTGAAAACTACGTCCACATCCTTTTCCCAATCCTCACAGAGCAGCTGTGCCAGCATTGCGCAGGCTGCACGGGTCTCCCATCGCTTTGCCGGTGAGATAGCCGTTGCCAAAAAGCCGCTACCCCTTCCCCTGCAAAGGTGACCTGTGCGCCCCGCTTAACCGCCTGTTCGGCACTGGTTTTGGTGGAAGCGCCGATGTCGATGTACAGCTGGTCCAGCGGCATCGGGCGGTCCTGTTCCTCCCTAGTTTGCAGGTGGATTGGCTTGGTGCCGATGACGCCGATAACTTCGCCGTCGATTCGAACCGCCTTGCCCAGCACCACTCCGCTGTCGATTTCTCCGACGTTGGCAAAGCGCAGCAGACCGTCCTCCCGATTCCGGTCAGCATAAAGCCTGCCTCATCCATGTGTGCGGTAATCATCACACGTTTTTGCGCCGGCTTCTTTCCTTTTTGTGGCAGAGCAGGTTTCCCCTTGCATCCACCCTCCACTCGCAGTGTCCGTCGATTTTCTGAATCAGCAGCTCCCGCACCTTTTCCTCCCTGCCGGAGATTGCATCTGCCATGCACAGAGCCTCTATCAATTCAACCGGTGTTTGTGCCATTTTTCTTCTGCCTACTATGGTCTGATCTTCTGTGCAACATAAGCTGCCGCCAGTTTTGCTGTGTATTTTCCATATCTGCCGCGCTGATCACCTCTACCGGCGTGTGCATATACCGTAGCGGGATGCAGGTACAGGCTCCTGTGCGCCCGCTCCTGACAGGATGATGCCGTCGGCATCGGTGCCGGTGCGGTAGCCTGCATAGACCTTGACCTGATGGGTGATACCCTGCTCCAGTCCCACCTGCTCCATCTCCTCGGACATCTGCCGGCTCAAGATTGGGTTATGACCGACCATCGGACCTTCTCCAAGGGTTCCGCCCTGGTGGGTCTGAAGCCCGGTGTGAGGGCAAAAACTGACATCCACCGAGATGCAGTGGGTGATCGGTCCGATCGCATTGGCGCCGGTCGCTGCGCCCATGCCGCCGACCTCCTCCATGACGCTCAGCAGCAGAGTGATGGAGCAGTCGGTGTCCATCTGCTTGAGCAGGCGCGCCGCTGTAATCATCGCTGCACAGCCGCAGCGGTCATCCAGCGCTTTGCTTGCCACCTTGCCCTCCAGCAGGTGCTTAAAGCTGCCAATGTAGGAGATACGGGTTCCAATCGGAAATTCCTCCTGTGCCTGCTGTTTGTCCATGCCTGCATCGACATAAAGCTGGTCCACCGTCGGTTTTTGCTCGGGTCGGTCTGCTCGGAGCCGACGATTCCGCGCCGCGCACCTTTTTTACCGTGGATAAGCACCGGAGAAGCGGTTGCCACCCTGCGGTCGATGCCGCCGCAGCGGGTCACCTTCAAAAATCCCTTCGTCGATTCCACACACCATCAGACCAATTTCATCCATGTGTGCTTCCAAAACTACATGCGGTTTGTCCGCACTTTCCTGTTTTACAGTACAAATCAAGCTGCCCAATGGGGTGCGTCTGACCGGACCCAAATCAGAAATTTCCTCTTCCAAAAAGGTCTGCGATTGGCTTTTCGTCCCCGGCAACTCCGTGGTGCTGGGTCAGCTTTTCAATAAACGAAGGGTTTCCATCCTTCCTATTCCTCCTTTTTTTGTATACACCGCTGTAAATCCATCGGAATATATTTCTTTCTTCCTCGGCTTTCATCTAAATTTTACAAAACATCCATCAAAATATCAAGCCTTTTGCCGATAATTTTCCATTCTTTGTTTTTTATTGACAAAATTTACCTCTATCTTCTATGCTAATCTCAGATAACGGTACACCTGACCGTTCCAGACACCCTCCTGCCATCCCCAATGAAGAATGTTTATAGATAAATTTTGCGGCAAGTAATTCCTTTCTTTCCGACTTGATACAGCTTCGTCCGGCTGACGACATACAAAATGTTCCTCCGAGAATTTCCCGGATACTCAAAGTCGCCTCTCAAAATCTCTTTGGAGAGGCGATTTTTCTTGCTTTGCTATTCTTCCTGGTCGTTTGCAAACTGGCTCTGATACAGCTCCGCATAGAAGCCGCCCTTTGCAAGCAGCTGTTCGTGGTTGCCTGTTTCTACAATATCTCCATCCTTCATGACAAGGATGATGTCCGCATTGGATGGTAGAAAGGCGGTGTGCGATGATGAAGCTGGTGCGTCCTTCGGTCAGACGGTCCATCGCCTGCTGAATCAACAGCTCTTGTCCTGGTGTCGACGCTGGAGGTCGCCTCGTCCAGAATCAAAATCTTTGGATTGAGAGGATGGTCCTTGCGATGGTCAGCAGCTGCTTCTGACCCTGGCTGATGTTGCTTGCCTCTTCATTGAGGACCGTGTCATAGCCGTGCGGCAGGGTGCGGACAAAGTGGTCCACCTGCGCCGCCTTTGCAGCCGCTACCACCTCTTCATCAGTGGCATCCAGTCTGCCGAAGCGGATGTTTCCCGGATGGTATCGTTGTACAGCCAGGTGTCCTGCAGCACCATGCCAAAGCTGTCGCGCAGGGTGCTGCGGCTGAACTGCTTGACATCGTACCCATTGAGCAGGATCGCCCACCGCTGACATCATAAAAACGCATGAGCAGCTTGACCATGGTGGTCTTGCCCGCTCCGGTCGGTCCGACGATTGCCACCTTGGTGCCCGGCTGGATAATGGCGGAAAAATCGTTGATGATGGTTTTTCCGGCACATAGCCGAAGTGGACGTGTGCAAAGTAGACCGAGCCGTCGATATTTTCTGCCAGGAAGAGACGGCTGCGGGTCGGCAGTTTCCTCTTCTTCCTCCAAAAGGCAAAGACCCTCTCTGCCGCTGCCGCTGTCATCTGCAAAACGTTGGAAATGTTGGCAATCTGGTTGATTGGCTGGGTAAACTGGCGAACATACTGGGTGAACGCCTGAATATCACCGACGGTGATGGAGCCGTTGAGGGTCAAAAAATCCGCCCAGCACGCAGATGCCCACATAGCCCAGATTGCTGACAAAGTTCATCAGCGGCTGCATGGTTGCTGGAGATGAACTGGCTCTTCCATGCCGCATGGTAAAGGTTGTCGTTGAGCTTTTTAAATTCCTCGATGCTGTCCTCCTGCCCGTTGAAGGCGGTGACGATGAGGTGGCTGCCGTACATCTCCTCCACATGACCGTTGACGTGTCCCAGATATTCCTGCTGTTTACGGAAAAACGGCTGGCTGCGCTTGACCACCTGTGTGACAATCAGCACGCTCAGCGGCAGGATACACAGCACCACCAGCGTCATCAGCGGACTGATGGAAAGCATCATGCACAGCACGCCGACCATCATGGTGACATTGGTGACAATCTGCGACAGGCTCTGGTTGAGTGTCTGGGTGATGGTGTCGACGTCGTTGGTGATGCGGCTGAGCACCTCGCCGTTGGAAACCCTGTCAAAATAGGACAGCGGCATCCGGTCAATCTTTTCGCTGATGTCCTTGCGCATACTGTAGCTGAGCTTGGTGGCAACGCCGGACATCACCCAGCCCTGCACATAGGTCAGCAGCGCTGATGAGATAGAGTGCTGCCAAAAAGAGAAGGATCTGTGCAAGCGCCGTAAAATCAATGCCGCCGGTGCCCGGTCAGCATGGCGATCAATCCCTTCAAACAGTTTGGTGGTTGCCTGACCCAACACCTTGGGTCCGAAGATGGAAAAAGATGGTGCTGGCTGCGGCGCAAATCCAGCACCAGAACGATACGGGCAAAAATTTCTTCAAATATCCCAGCAGCTTTCCCATCGTTCCTTTAAAGTCCTTGGCTTTTCGCCAGGCATCATTGGTCCGCGAGGTCCGTGACCTCCCATTCTTGGTCCTGCCATTATGCCAATTCCTCCTTTGAAAGCTGACTCTGTGCAATCTCACGGTAGGTGCTGCACTCCTTGAGCAGCTGCTCGTGGGTGCCGATTCCCTACCACCTTCCTTCGTCCAGCACCACAATCTGCTCGGCGTGCATGATAGTGAAGCACGCTGGGCAACAATCAACTACCGTCGCGTCTTCCGGTATATCCCTTCAGCGCCTTGCGCAGCTTGGCGTCGGTCTTAAAGTCGAGCGCGGAGAAGGTGTCGTCAAAGATATAGATCGGCGCCTTTTTGACCAGTGCACGCGCGATGGACAGTCTTTGCCGCTGTCCGCCCGAAAACGTTGGTTCCGCCCTGGCTGATCGGTTGTATCGTAGCCCTGCTCCAGTTCGCCGATAAATCGGACGCCTGTGCCACCTGTGCGCTTTCCTCCAGCTGCTGCTGGCTGGCGCTGTGGTCCGCATAACGCAGGTTGGGAAGCAACGGTGCCGGAAAACAGCATACCTTTTGCGGAACATAGCCAATCTTGTCGCGCAGCTCCTGCTGTGGAATCTCGCGGACATCCACTCCGTCGATGGTAATGCTGCCCTGCGAAACGTCATAAAACGAGGAATCAGGTTAATGAGGGGTGGATTTGCCCGAACCGGTCGGAAGCCGATAAAGGCTGTGGTCTGTCCGGTTTTGCCGTAAAGGAGATATGCTCGGAACATCCGTTTCTGCTCCGTCAGCCAGCGGAAAGGATGCATCGCTAAACTCCACCAGACGCTCGTCTGTTTCCATGTGTGTGGTGCGGACGGGTCTTTTGATGCTTTCACGATGGAGCTTGCACCTCGCTAAAAGGCCGCGGCGGAAACCGATGCCCTTGGCACCGATAATAAACATCATGCTGATGAACAAAAAGCTCATGATGACGTGCATGGCTACTGGATAAACGCCATCATATCGCCCACCTGCAAATTGCTCTGGGCAATCTGTTTGCCGCCAAACCAGACAATCAGCAGTGAGATGCCGTTCATCACCAGTGTCATGGCAGGCATCGATAGTCGCCATTGCACGGTTGACAAACAGGGTGTTGCCGACCAGGTCGCGGTTTGCCGCATCAAAGCGCTTCTGCATAAAGTTCTGGTTTGCAAAGGCGCGCACGACCATCATTCCGGACAGTTCCTCGCGGCTGACCAGGTTCAGGCGGTCCACCAACTTCTGC
>VOFI01003907.1_pt1 | contig 24136 bp, 33 predicted proteins | sample 5384131 | NCBI WGS metagenome assembly VOFI01 (sample SAMN12384728, study PRJNA508395) | human gut metagenome | isolation source: healthy gut H | host: Homo sapiens | reverse complement strand
GCACCCGCCGTCCGGCTCGATACAGACAGCAACGTATCCGTTTGCCCTATGATGCACCGCCATTGTCCTGCGGGCATATTTTTTCAAGGTGCTGTCCCGAAACGTGGAAAGGGTCAGCTCGTTTCGGCTTTGGTTACAATAGAAGAAATCAGTTTGATTTCCAGATGGCGTTTCATGTACTCGTCTATGCACACATGAGGCTGACCGTGCTTGTCATAGAGAATGCCAACCTGTTCAACTGCATCGGTGTCCCCAGCGCAGGCGGAGCGAATCACCGAGAGCGGTAAAAGCTCTCTGCTTGTGTGTTCATAGGAGTTCATTTACGCCTAACCTCCCTCCGGCAAGTGCGCCTTTAGCTTTTTTCGCAGCTCGTTCAGCGTTTTTGCCCGGTGCCGTTGAACAGCACTCCGGGACATTCCCATGAGGTTGCCAATCTCGCCGTCGCCCAGTTCCAGAACGCAAAACAGAATCAGAATACTTTGTTCTTGCTTCGGCAGAGCGGCAAACGCATTGGCAACAAGTTCATTGTCGATGTGCAGATCACAGCCGTAGGATGAAAATATAAATTCTTCACTTGGATAATGGTCTACACTCGTGAGCTGCCCCAGTTCTTCCAACGAAAGAACGCTGAATGACTTTTCACGGTCAAGCAGACGTTTCTTATTTCGGTGATAGTTCCGGGCCTCATTTCGCAGCACCGCTTTGCAGAACGCATCGAATCGGTACTGTTCGCCATCGTTGCGAGGGATAGCTTCCATCTTCTCACCCCCTTTCCGTGGGGATGTTGGGTGGATTTTTCCCTTTCCGCTAATATGACACCTGAAACACCCGATTCTACCCGCTTTTTTGAAAATTTCCAAAAATATTTTTTGAAACAGATAGATTTTCAGGCGGCAATAGAAAAGCCCAGCAGACCAAAAACGGCCAACCGGGCATAATGGCAGTATGAAATGCACAGAAGCTACATTGTATAGTACACAGTAAAAGCCCTGCTGACCCTGTGCGGGAGCAAGGCTTTTTTTGATAGGTCAAAGCTAGGCGTTCGATAGAATATCAGGCGCATGGCGGCATCCTCCTATGGCCGCCATACGAACGATGAAACGCTTTGATAAGCAAAAAGAACCGGCGGCCTTGAGTTTCTCAAAAGCCGCCGGTTCAAAATGGGCGCGCGGATATGTCTGCTATACGACGGCTTTTTTTCTTTTGCCGTCGTGCGGCAGGTGTTTTTACTTTTTATTCTTTTGTGCTACATGGACGATTATGGTAACTAAAATAATTGCGGCGATCATACCAATTAAAGGAAGCCATGTGTCGGTGATGCTTTGCAATACGGCATTCCAGTTTACATTTTCAGGCAACATAGTTTAGACCTCCAATTCTCGCTGTTCTGTGACAATACGTTTACAGGAAAGATACGTTGCAAGGAAATAACTTCCATAGACAAGCAGAAAAAGGACGATTGTCAGTCCGATATTGGTTGCGATATGGATGTTCATAAATTCTTCCACCACAGCCATTGCTTTGCCAATCAGGAAAGCAGAATACACGCCAGCGACGACTAGCGGAATGGCAAAGAACACGACTGTCTGCACAAGAAGCGTATGATCGATTTGCCAGCGGCCTGCACCCAGCTTTTGCAGCAAGCCATAACGATACACATTGTCGGTCGTTTCGGTAAGCTGTTTTAACGCTAGAAGTGCGGCGCAAATCAGCAAAAAGACCAACCCGATATAGCAGCAAAGGAAGCTCACCAAGGCATCAAGGCCGTAGAACGTCTCATACATCATGTTCTTTTCGGCATACCGATAGCCGTGTGTACTATCCAATCCAATCGGAATCATCTTTTGCAGAACTTCATTGGAATCTGCATTAGGCTCATATTGCACCAAAAGCACATTTACGTCTTTTTCAAGAGAAGCGGTGACAAAATCGGGAACAATCAAGGTGCCGCGGTCATTATTGCCAACCGAAGTCATAACGTATGTTTCCTGCAAAACGTTATCTTCTGCACGCTGTAAAGTCGCCCCGCCAACCGTGATTTCCGGGTGGCTCTGCAATGCAGCAGCAACATACTGATACGTTCCATTGTAATTGCAGTTCAACAGGTATTGGCCATCGTTCAGCGTGATGGGTGCTTTGTTCTGCATGGCTAAGGCACGATTCAAGTCCGAAATGGAGATTACGGAAACCTTGCTGTCAGGAACTTTTTCATCAATCGGCCAAAATTTGACTTTCTGTCCTTCAAATAGTTCAGAGTAGGTTATATCGGCCTCGTAAACACTGATTTGCTCTGTAGCTTTGGCGTAGTTGCTTATGGTAATATCGTGTGCAGCGAGATAGGCAGCAATATCGCTGTCCCCATCAACAGAAACATTGGAAAGCACGTTCAAATCATAGGGCGTTGCAGATCGAGACATTTTGTTCATAGCAAGAGCTGTGCTTGCGCCAATCGACACGGCGCAGATCGTGATGGTCAGCAATCCGCATACAACCGTTACCACAAGATAATTGGTTCGGATTTTGCTGCCAATCTGACGGACAAGGAACGTATTCAGACCTTTCAGGTAAAAGCATTTCCTTGCACTTGCTACTTGCATGAAAACGGCTGACAGCGAGTAGAACAGCAGAAAAGTTCCCGCGACCAATGCCGCCGCTGCCAACTGGAACAGATTATTTTCATGCGATGGCAGAATCCCGTTTTTGTTGAACAGCGCGGCAGAAATTCCGATGCAAAGCAGCGAGAGCAGGAACAGACAAACCGGCAAGATACGGTTTTCAGTCTGCATACTTTCGTTTTTTCTGCCGTCCGTCAATAGGTCAATCAATTTAACATTGGTGACAGACCGAATATTGAAAAGCATGACGATAAAAAAGATGATTGTGAAACACAACACGGTCTGGCGAAGCGCTCCGGCTGAAAACACGATCCGAAACTTTTCAAGATTGATTGCAAAAAGCCGCAATGCAATCAAAGAAAACCCTTGCGAAAAGAAAAAGCCCAAAAGCAATCCTGTGCCCAGCGCAATGATGCCAACACAAAGCGTTTCGCCTGCAAACAACCGGGAAATACGCCCTTTTTTCATGCCGAGCATCATATACACGCCCAATTCCTTTTTGCGACGTTTCAATAAAAACTGGTTGGCATAAAGAATCAGAAAAGCCAGAACAACCGCAATCATAGTGGAAAGCGTAGAAAGCATAATGCCGAGCTGACGATATAAGAGCGTGCCGGTCATGCCCATATTGGAAAAAGCCGGCTGGTCAGAAATGGAATTGAACGCATAGAACAAACTGACCGAAAGGGTCAGCGTAAGAAAGTAAATCAGATAGTCACGAATGTTCTTGCACACATTTCGGAAAATCAGCTTACATGTGTTCACTCTGTTCACCTCCCAAGACGGAAACTACTTCCAGAATTTTTGTAAAAAATTCTTTGCGCGTATCCGTCCCACGATGCAGTTCGTTGAACACCTGCCCATCTTTGATAAACAAAATGCGATGGCAATAGCTGGCGGAAAAAGCATCATGCGTTACCATGAGAATCGTTGCAGAAAGCCGTTCATTCAATTCGGTCAACATTGTCAACAGCATTCGGGAAGAATTGGAATCAAGTGCGCCGGTCGGCTCATCTGCCAGTACGATGGCGGGATTTGTCACCATTGCTCTTGCGGCAGCTACTCTCTGCTGCTGACCGCCAGACATCTGATAGGGATATTTACCCAATACATCCTGAATGTTCAGCGCTTGGGCAATCTGTGGAATACGCTGTTCTATTTCACTGGGTTTAGTGCCTGCGATGGAAAGGGCCAGAGAGATATTTTCATAGGCGGTCAAGGTGTCCAGAAGATTGAAATTCTGGAAAATAAACCCCAGCTTTTTTCCACGGAAATCTGCAAGCTGTGCTCTATGCAGCATCGTGATATCCTTTTCCTCTACATAGATATGACCGCTGGTGACGGTATCAATCGTGGAAATGCAGTTCAGCAAGGTGGTTTTGCCAGAGCCGGAAGCACCCATGATGCCGAGAAATTCTCCTTTGCGAACAGAAAAAGAAATGTGGTCGATGGCTTTTGTCAGGTTGCCCTTGTTGCCGTAAAATTTTTGGATGTCATCCACCCGTAAGATCGTATCGCCCATAGGTCAGGCTCCTTTCTCAAAAGCGCTTTGCTTTTGTGCTTTTACTCTACCACAAGGAATTTTCCGATGCCATTAAATTGGATTACATTTGTATTACCAAAATGTAAGGTTGAAAAAAGCGAGGCTTTACAGCCCCGCCGCCTGCAAATAGCTTTCCGTAGGAAAAACTATCGTCACAGTCGTTCCCTGTCCCGGAACGCTGGAAATAGAAAGTGAGATATTCATTTTTCGACATAGCCTTTGGCTCAAGTACAAACCAATGCCGGTTGATTTGGAATAACGGCGGCCGTTTTCACCGGTAAAGCCTTTGTCGAACACGCGCGGCAAGTCAGCAGCAGAAATACCAATGCCATTATCGGAAATGAAAAGAGATACCGTGTTTTTCTCTGCTCTGGCTGAAAATTCAACTTGTAAATTATCTTTCCGATACTTGATAGCGTTGGAAAGAATCTGTCCGATCACAAAGGTGCAGCTCTTGCTGTCTGCGGCCACGGGAATATCCAGTTCCTTTAGAACCGGCTTTCCACCGGCCTGAATCAACGGCTTTGAGTACGTTTTTAGCGCAGCGTACACCAATGCCTGCAAGGTGGTTTTCTCCACCTTAAAGTCCTTTTCCACATCGGTACTGCGGGCGTAATATAGCACCTGCTCCACATAAGCATCAATTTTCCGCAGTTCATCGTCAATTCGCAGTGTGGTGGGATTCTTTTCATTTTCAACGATCAGCCGGGCAGAGGTGATAGGCGTTTTGATTTCATGCACCCATGAATCAAGGTATTCCCGATATTCACGGTTCTCCTGCTCTGCACAGGCAAGTCGGTCGGTTTGATATTTGTTGCAGCACCGCAGAACGTCCACCAAAATCTGCCCCTCTAAAAAATGAGGCGGCACCATTAACTCGCCTAAAAGAGTTTTTATGTCCATCTGTTCTGTCATTTTTTGAAGCAGATTATAAAAACTCTGCTTGCGGAAAAAATCATACAGCAGCGCTATACTGTACGCTGCAAGTAAAATCACCTCGGCAAACAGAATAAACACAGCAGGTGTTTCAATCAGCCAGAGGAGCGCAGGCAGCACGAGTGCAGCCACCAGCATACAAATCAGGGAAAAGATACGGTCAAGCAGATACTCGGATAACTTCATACGCAATACCCTAAACCACGTTTCGTTTCCAGATAGTCCGGCAGACCGATTTCGGTCAGTGCTTTCCGTAACCGAACGATGTTGACATTCAGTGTGTTTTCGTCTATAAATTGTTCACTCTGCCAGAGTTCATCAATAATAGCGTCACGGGGAATAATGTTGCCCTTATTCACCATAAGCAGGCGCAAAATCCCAAGTTCATTTTTGGTAAGTGATTTTTTGCTCCCTTGATAGCTGATTTCCGCCTTGAGCAAATTTAAGGTCAAGCCTTTGTGCGTGAGAACGATGTTGTCCTGTACTTCATAGGTCCGAGCCAGTAGTTTTTGTATGCGTGCCAAAAGAATCTGTGCATTGTACGGCTTTGAAATATAATCATCTGCGCCGATGTTCAAACTCATTAGTTCGTCAAAATCGCTGTTTCTGCTGGTAAGCACAATGATAGGAAGATTGGATTTCTGTCGGATTTCTCTGCATACTTGGAAACCATCCTGATATGGCAGATTGATGTCTAAGAGAATCAAGTTAGCCCCTGATGAAAGAGCAGCTTGCACAATGTGGTGAAAATCATCGCTGCTGTCGCATTGGTAGCCGTACTTTTGAAGAAGCTGAACAAGTTCCTCGCGGATTGCCGGTTCATCTTCTATAATGAAGATTTTCATGCTCACACCTCCATATTCTATTATATTTCGATTTTTCAGAGAATACAATGCTCAAACTATGAACAATAAAGTTTAGCAACAATGCACTTTGCATCATTTCACCAATCGTCCATGAACTATAAAATGTATATGGGTGATGCAGAATGGCGAAAATTGAGGACTGTCCCGGCTTTGAAACGTTCGGAGCGGATGTCAAGGCAGCTCGAAAGGCAAAACAGTTGTGACAGCCGCTATCTTGCGAACATCGAAAACGAAGGCGCGCTGCCCAGCCTGCCGGTGGTGATTCAGCTGATAAAAATATGTGGTCTGCCCGTGGAGCGGTACTTCAACCCGGAACTCATGCGGGAAGAAAGTGCGGAACGTCAGCGGGTCAACAAGCTGCAGCTTTGCCCGGAAGAATACGACCCATCGTAGAAGGTGCCATTGACGGTGCCTTACGAATCCATGAACAGGAAAAAAAAGAGCCCGTGTGTGTCTGATTGTCATGCACGGTCATTGAGAGGATGCAAAAGCGTCCTCTTATTTTTTGCATTTTGCGGGCAAAACAGGGGGTGTTGTGGTGTCATAGTAGTGGGGAAAGGTAACGTAGCAAGCATAGGGAGTGTAGCCACTCCCGGCAAAAATGCTTGCTGGGGAGTACCCCAGACCCCCAAGAAACGAGGTGAAACTATGACGAATCGAACCCGAAAAATTGTTCTGCGTGTTCCCGTGACGCCGGAGGAACAGGAACTTATCCGGCAGAAGATGGCTCTGCTGAACACACGGAATTTTTCTGCCTACGCCCGGAAGATGCTGATAGACGGTTATGTTGTCCACATCGACACCACCGACATCCGGGCGCAAACCGCCGAACTGCAAAAGATTGGTGTCAACGTCAATCAGATCGCGCGGCGGCTGAACAGCATGGGGCCGCTGTACACACAAGACGTTGCGGACATCAAGGGAGCATTGGCGCAGATATGGCAGTTACAAAGATACATCCTATCAAGTCAACGCTGAAAAAGGCATTGGACTACATCGAGAATCCGGCCAAGACGGACGAAAAAATGCTGGTGTCCTCCTTTGCCTGCTCCTACGAAACCGCCGACATCGAATTTGAACTGCTGCTGTCACAGGCCATGCAGAAAGGCAACAATCTGGCCCACCACTTGATACAGTCTTTTGCGCCGGGCGAAACCACGCCGGAGCAGGCCCACGAGATTGGTCGACAGCTTGCAGATGAAGTCCTGCAAGGAAAATATCCCTATGTACTGACCACGCACATTGACAAGGGGCACGTCCACAACCACATCATTTTCTGTGCTGTGGACATGGTGAACCAGCGGAAGTATGTTTCCAACCGGCGGAGCTATGCTTACATCCGGCGCACCAGTGACCGACTTTGCAAGGAACACGGCCTGTCCGTGGTAATGCCCGGCCAAGACAGAGGCAAGAGCTATGCCGAGTGGGACGCACACCGCAAGGGTACAAGCTGGAAGGCGAAGCTGAAAGCTGCCATAGATGCAGCCATCCCGCAGGCCAAGGATTTTGACGATTTTCTGCGGCTCCTGCAGGAGCAGGGCTACGAGGTCAAGCGTGGCAAGTATGTTTCGTTCCGCGCGCCCGGACAGGAACGGTTCACCCGCTGCAAAACGCTGGGCGAAGCCTACACCGAGGAAGCCATCACCGAGCGCATCAAAGGGCGGTTCGTGGAGCGGAAGCCCAAAGAAACCCGCAAAATTTCTCTGCGGATTGATTTGGAAAACAGCATCAAGGCCCAGCAGTCCGCAGGGTACGAGAAGTGGGCAAAGCTCCACAACTTGAAACAGGCTGCCCGGACGCTGAACTTCCTGACTGAGCATGAAATCGAAAGCTACCCGGATTTGGAAAGCCGGGTGGCCGAGATCACCGCCGCCAGCACCGAAGCTGTCGCCGCATTGAAAGCAGCAGAGCGCCGACTTGCTGAAATGGCCGTGCTGATAAAGGATGTCACCACCTGTAAGGAACTGCGCCCACTGGTGCAGGAATATCAGCAGGCTGCTGACAAAAAGCAATTCTGGCGCAAGCATGAAGGCACCCTGATTCTCTATGAAGCGGCGGCCAAGGCCCTGAAAGAGCAGGGCTTTCAAAAGCTGCCCGATCTCTACGCACTGAAAGCTGAATATAAGCAACTGGCCGAGCAGAAAGACCAGCTGCAACGACAGTATGCCGAAGCCAAACGCCAGCTGCAGGAGTATGGTATCATCAAACAAAATGTGGACGGCATCCTGCGGACAACACCGGGAAAAGAGCGGATGCAGGAACGGTAAGCTGCGCAAGTTTTCCTCGCAATCGGCTGACAGTTCAGACAATATCTGCTATAATTAAAACAATGATTCTTAGAAAAAATCCTCAGTTGGAAAGGAGATTTTTCAAATGGACAGCAACCTCATTCCGTATCAGCCTGTAATCTCCGATATTAAAAATTTGATTGCCGCAGGCCAGAATGTTGCCTATAATGCAGCTAACCGCGCAATGATTATGACCTACTGGAACATTGGAAAGCGCATTGTTGAAGAGGAACAGAGCGGTGCCGAGCGTGCAGAGTATGGCAAACGGCTGATTTCGATTCTGTCTGATGAACTTACGAAAGAGTTTGGAAGCAATTATTCTGGTAGAAGTCTCCGATACTACCGAAAATTTTATTTGTGCTTTCCTGACTTTGAGATTTGGAACACGCGTGTTCCAAATCTCAACTGGTCACATTTTCGTGCGTTGTTACGTGTTCCTGACGAAGATGCCCGTGTTTGGTATATGAATGAAGCTGCCAATGAAAATTGGAGTGTTCGTACCCTTGACCGTAATATTGGCACACAGTATTATTATCGGCTGCTCCATTCTCCGAAAAAAGAAGCCGTCATTGCAGAAATGAAAGAGAAAACGGCAGCAGAACCCAAGCATCAGTTTGAACTTCTCAAAAGTCCCATCGTGGCAGAATTTTTAGGCTTTCGCACCGAAGATTCCTTTGCAGAGTCCGATTTGGAGTCTGCAATTCTTTCTCACATCCGGGACTTCCTCATGGAAATGGGAAAGGGATTTGCTTTCGTGGCCCGGCAGCAGCATATTGTGACCGATACGGAAGATTACTACATCGACCTTGTGTTTTACAACATCGAACTGAAATGCTATGTTCTGATTGACTTGAAAATGGGGACGATCACCCATCAAGATGTCGGCCAGATTGATATGTATGTTCGGATGTACGATGAACTCAAATGCAAAGAGGGTGACAACCCCACGATCGGCATTCTGCTGTGTGGAGAAACCAGCGAGGACATCGCGCGATATTCCGTCCTTATAACTATAACTCTGCCAAAAATGAGTATATTATGGAATATATGGATGATACATTAGATGGATATATTTCGAGCCATAATTCAACCTTAGACTGTAAGCAACGCAAGTCGATAGTTCGTCAAATATTACGAGCGTTTGAGTATATTCACTCAAAAGGTCAACTTCATAGAGAAAAATATTTTGAAAACTTTATGAAGATACCATCGTTATCAAATTGCAGATTTTGGACTAGTTAAAATACCAACAGTTCACTTACCAGCAACTACAGAGCCAAAGGCTATTTTAACGAACATGAAATATATGCATTGACACCTATAATGTATATTTTGTTATTGACACGGGAAAATGAAAATGAATACTAATAATATAGTCAACCAGTCCCTGAAAAAATTCGTTGAAAAGGGATTCTGATACCGATTTTGTCCCATATCGCAGGACAGACTATCGTAAAGGAAAAACGCTGATAGTCTTTGATGAGGTGCAGCTTTGCGAAAGGGCTTTGACCTCGCTCAAATACTTTTGCGAGAACGCTCCAGATTACCACATCATTGTCGCAGGCAGCTTGCTCGGCGTTGCGGTCAACAGAGCAAAATTCTCTTCCCGTAGGAAAGGTCGATATGAAAAACGCTTTATCCTATGGATATGGAGGAATTTATGTTGGCGCTCGGTGAAGACGATTTGGTAGAGCAGATTAAAAAGTGCTTCCAAACCGATACGCCGCTGCCGTCTGCCTTGCACGACGCCGCAATGCAGCTTTTACCGTCAGTATCTTGTGGTCGGCGGTATGCCAGAGTGCGTAATGCAGTTTGCTGAAACAAAGGACTATATCCTTGTCCGCCATACACAGGATACGATACTTGCAAGCTATCTCAACGATATGAGCAAGTATAACAACTTGAATGAAATCAAGAAAACCAGACTTGCCTACGACAATATAACCGTTCAGCTTTCCAAAGAAGAATACCGTTTCAATATAAGCTGATTAAGAAAGGCGGACGGGCTTCCGAATTTGAAAATGCGATTGAATGGCTTTTGCTTATCTGGTATCGTGTCACAGGTTTACAAGGTGGAGCAAATCAAAAAAGCCCCTCGAAAACTACCGTGATATGGATGCGTTTAAGATTTATGTCTGACTTGGGGCTGCTTTGCGCCAAGAAGGATTTAGCCGCCAATGACATCCTCTATATGGTCGAGGAAATCAACGACTTCAAGGGCGGTATGGCGGAGAACTATGTCAATGTGCAGCTTACCATTAACGGCTACCACACCTACTATTGGGAGTCGGAGCGTGGAGCTGAAATTGATTTTATCATTCAGCGTGACGGTCAGCTCATTCCCCATTGAGGTCAAGTCTGCCGACAACACCAGAGCCAAGAGCTTAAAGGTCTATATGGACACCTACAAGCCCGCCTATGCTATCAAGCTCTCTGCCAAAAACTTCGGCTTTGAGGACAATAAAAAATCGTTCCTCTCTATGCCGCATTTTGTATCTGAAATCAATATGGCAATGATAACGCTCACAGAAAATGTGGGCGTTATTTTTTGCCCCTAAAACAAGTAAGAAAGGATAACGCTTATGAAGAAATACACGAAAAATCATCTGTTTGATTGCCGCCGTGTGCCTGTTAGGTACGGCGGCTTTTTGCGGCTTCCGTATTTACAGCCACTATGCGCACGAAAGTGAGCAGGAAGAAGTCTTTGAGAAAATTGCCGAGGTTGTAGAACAGGCGCAGACAGGCGAAAGTGAAACGACCGATGTTCTGCTCACGGAGGAGGAAACCGTGCTTGCAGAATACGGCGAGTTGTATCTGCAAAATACGGATATGGTCGGCTGGCTTTCGATTGCCGGCACGAATATCAACTATCCCGTAATGCAGACCCCGAACAACCCAAATTATTATCTGAAGCACAACTTTGAAAAGGAGTACAGCGATTTAGGTACGCCGTATGTGCAGGAGAATTGCGACCTATTGACGAGTGATAACCTTGTTATTTACGGTCATCACATCAAGGGACAAAAGATGTTCGGCGCATTGGAGAATTACAAGAGCAAGGATTTTTATGAGGAACACAAGACCTTTCGTTTTGATACCCTCACAAAGCGGGGCGAGTATGAAATCATTGCCGTGTTCAAAACGGTTGCGTACAGCTCGGCAGGCTTTCGTTACTACGATTTTGTAAACGCAGAGGACGAAAATGACTTTAACGCTTATATCGCCAAGTGCAAGGAGCTTGCTCTGTACGATACAGGCGTGACCGCTGAATACGGCGACAGGCTTATTACGCTTACCTGCGAATACTCCGCACAAAACGGCAGGCTTGTTGTAGTGGCAAAGAAGATTGCCTAATATTTACACTGCTTCAAGGAAAGGAGGCTTTTAATGGCTGATATAAAAACCAGAGATGCGGTCAAAGGCACGATAAAGACCATAGACAAAGCCGCCATTGCTACCGAGCGTATGAAGTCCGCTTATGCAAAAACAAAGGACAAGGCGGAACAAGGCTGCTACGCCGATGAAAGCTCTGCTACGGAATATGCCGCCGACAGACTTTCCTACGGAGCTGACCGTATCAAGGACGAGGGTATCCACCAATTCAACAAGCAAGGGCAAAAGGCGGTCAAAGAAACAAGGGAAAAATATCGGCAAGGCAAAGGATAAAATATCGTCCTACAAGCAGAAAAAGGCGCCAAAAGCCGCCGAACAGAATAACAACGGCTTGCAGATCCGTCACGGGGCTGCAAGCCGTTCCTCTGCTCCCGATAGCACCCAAAGGGCAAAATCTCAGTTTTTCAAGACCCGACAGCAAGGCAAAAAAGACGGTTAAGACCACCGCCCGAAATACAGAAAGACGGTCAAGGCAACCGCAAAAGGTACGGTCAAGACCGCCCAGAAAAGCGTTAAGACCGCACAGGCTACCTCTAAGGCGGCTATCAAAACAGCCGAGCATACCGCCAAAGCAACGAAGGCAGCGGCAAAGGCTTCGGCAAAAAGCGGCTCAAAGGGCTGCGCAGGCGGCAAAAGCCACCGCTAAGGCTACGGTTACAGCGGTCAAAGAAGCAGTATGATTATTATGGAGGTGGTCAACATGATCGACACAAAAAATATGAATCTGAGCGAGCTGTCCACGGCAACAAGAGAAAATCTGGAATCTCTGGGTTATGGACCGGGAACCATTCAAATGGTAAACAGAATCTGGCAAGACTTATCACAGTTTCTTGGCGGTAGGGGTGAAACCCCATTCCAGCCTGTATATGGCTTGGAATATCTCCACGAACGAATCGGCTACCCGGAATGCTTGTACAGAAAACTTACACCCAATGAACGTGATTATATTCGGGCAGTTCGGATGCTTACCTCATTTCAAGAAACTGGCACAATTCCGGAAGCACTAACCCGCAACCGGGACAATTGGTCTGAACCAGTCAAAGAAATCCGGGATGTCTACATCCGGCACTGTGAGGAAACCTTCAAAACTCATGCAACCCAGCGCAGCAGAATTTCTGCAGCGGATCGCTTTATGCGGATCGTTATCGTGAATAAGAGAATTGCCTGGGAAGATGTTTCTGCGAAGATTATTTCTGAATATGCAATGGGCTTAGCAGAGTACGCAAAGGCAACAGTAGAAGTGCATCTGCGGGGACTTAGATATTTCCTGCACTTCCTGTATGAAACAGGATACATAAAACAGGATTTTTCTGCTGCTGTTCCCAAGCTGTGTTGTGGTACGGGTGAACGAATTCCCCATATGCTGTCTACTGAGCAGGTAAATATGCTTCTGGATTCTATTGACCGTGGAAATCCTATTGGCAAACGCAATTATGCGATTATTATGATGGCCGCCTGCCTTGGCATGAGAGACAGCGACATTACAAATCTGAGATTTGAAAATATTGATTGGGAGAAAAGTACGATCTCTTTCTTTCAGAAGAAAACGAACAAATTCTTAGTTCTGCCGCTGCTTCCTGTAGTTGGCGAAGCAATTATAGATTATCTTCGGAATGGCCGTCCGAAAACTGACAGCAAATATGTTTTCGTAAAGCATCGTCCGCCATTTGAACAGGCAACGTCATTTTATATGATAATGAAAACCGTACTGGAAAACTCTGGAATAAAGTTAAAAAGCCAATTCGTCGAAAGGATTGCACATTTTACGACACAGTCTGGCGAGTGAGCTTATCCGACAGGGTGAATCGTACAATACTGTATCTACGATTTTGGGTCATGCCAGCATTGGATCGACAAATGCATATACCCATATTGATGTAGATGGTCTTTTCAAATGCGCTTTGGAATTGACGGAGGTAACGGCTCATGACCGCTGATCTGAATTTCAACAGTCAATTTGCTGACAATCTGCGTGACTTTATTCTTGAAAAAAAGAGGAGTAGGCTGTAAATACAAAGTCGAGGCTGCTACACTACGACAATTCGATGAGTATGTGTGCAGTTCTGGATATGAGGGCATGGCAATATCCAAAGAATTATTTGAAGAATGGACGAACCGTCGATCCTATGAAAGAGAAAAAAAACCTGCGAAAACCGGGCTAATATTCTCACGCAGTTCTGCAAGTATATCGTCCGCATCGGTGGTCAGGCATATATTCCACTTCCATCCCAGCGGCTTCGCCGGGATGTATCGTACCGTCCGTACACTTTTACGAATGAGGAGCTGTTCCGCTTTCTGGAATGCACAAAAAATATGCCCGGAAGTATGCAGCGAAAAACAGTCTTTTATATGCTGTTCTCTCTACTGATCTGCACAGGCTTGCGGCTTGGTGAAGCTCTGCGCCTAAAATGGCTGGATATTGATTGGAACAGTAAGCCAATGATGGTATCTGTCATTGGGGCAAAATTTGATAAAGACCGTGAGATTCCGCTGTCAGACGGTATAGCCAAACAGCTATCTGAATACCGGGAGGAAATGTCCGTACTCTTTCCAGCCTGTGAGTATTTGTTTCCATCCCGCAATTATGCACCTTACTCAGAGAACCAGGTATATATTACATTCCGCAGGATTCTCTGGAGTGCGGGTATCTCCCATGGCGGAACAGGAAAAGGTCCTCGGATTCATGATTTCAGGCATTCGTTCGCAGTTAAATCACTTCGCAAGATGATTTATAACAACGATGACATTATGGCGGTTATGCCGCTACTTAGCCAATACTTGGTCACAAGAATATATATGCGACGCAAAACTATTTGCAGTTTACGGCAGATATGTTTCCGTATGTAACGGAAACCGTACAGAATGTATTAGGGGATGTTGTCCCAGGAATGGAGGTATACGATGAAGAAACCTACTGATTTTACACGATTGATGACTTCCTATCTCAGCTCATATCTGCCATTGCAGAGAAATGTTTCCCAAAACACCATTACATCATATTGCGATACGTTCCGTTTGCTTCTTACTTTTCTAAGGGACGAGAAAGCGATGAATATTGAAAGACTTCGGATACGGGATTTTTCTCCGGGGTTAATTCGGGAATATCTGTCATGGCTTGAACACGACAGGGGCTGTGGCATATCTACCAGAAACCAGCGGTTAGCCGCATTGAGATCCTTTTTCAAATATATTTCCGTAGAGACCCCGGAGAACATGCTGCTCTGCCAGAAGATTGTAAATATTCCGTATGCTAAGAAAGAACAAGCGGCTGTGTGCTATCTAACAACAGCGGAAATGGCAAATTTACTGAGGCAACCAGACCAGTCCTCCAGTATTGGCAGGCGGGATTTGTGCTTTCTTAGTTTATTGTATGATACCGGCGCAAGAGTTTCCGAGATGCTGGCTCTAAAAGTTCGTGATGTGCATTTAAGCAATCCTGCGAAAGTAATTCTTTATGGCAAGGGGAGGAAACTGCGTGAGGTTCCGATATTGCCCAATACGGCACTCCATTTACAGCAGTACCTGACAGAACATAAACTTTCAGCGCCGGAAAAGTTGGACAGGACACTATTTGTCAACCGGCAAGGAAATCCACTTACCCGTGCAGGAGCGACATATATTTTGGACAAGTATGTGCAGATGGCTGACCTGGACACCCATGTTTCACCCCATATTTTAAGGCACACAAAAAGCCATGCACCTGCTTGAAGCCGGAATTAACATCTTTTACATAAAGGATCTGCTTGGGCATGAGGACATTTCCACTACGGAGGTCTATGCCAAGGCGAGTATTGAAACCCAGCGCCGTGCTTTGGAAAAGCATTCTTTGGTTATGCCCCCCCTTGGCAACTCCGTCTTGGGTAACAAATACCGATACCCTGGAATGGCTGAAAGCTCTTGGTAAGTGATTTTGCCAAAGAAATCTCGTATCGTGTTTATGATGAATTTGATAATACTCAAATAAGCACAGAAGAAAATGGGGATTTAATCGTATCTGTTGAAATGCCAGAAGATGAATGGTTAATCGGGTATTTGTTATCATTCGGAACACAGGTGGATATTGTAGAGCCTGCGCATCTCAAGGACATCGTTGCAAAGCAGGCAAAAAGTATCTATGAAAAATATAAATCTTGATACAGGGTGTCAGTATAAGTGTGGTACAATCTACTCGCAAATTAGAATAAATGGAGATTTATAAGGAGAACATTATGGCTTTTGATTTCAAAAAAGAATACAAAGAGTTTTATATGCCGAAGAACAAACCAGAGATTGTTACTGTTCCGAAAGCTAACTACATTGCTGTACGAGGAAAAAAAGGAAATCCTAACGAGATTGACGGTGCTTATCAGCGGGCAATCAGTATCCTATACGCTGTTGCTTACACGCTGAAAATGAGCTATAAACAGAGCATAAAATCGAGGGCTTTTTTGAGTATGTCGTTCCTCCTTTGGAGGGGTTTTGGTGGCAGGATAATGTTGATGGTATAGACTACGCTGATAAAGCTGCATTTAACTGGATTTCTGTCATTCGCCTGCCAGAATTTGTTACTCAAAAGGATTTTGAATGGGCAGTAGAAACCGCATCCGAAAAAAAAGCTCGATTGCTCATCGGCGGAATTTCTGACTATTGATGAGGGAGTGTGTGTGCAAATAATGCATATAGGCGCATTTGATGATGAACCGCAAACGGTAGCGTTAATGGATGAATATATAGCGCAGAACGGTTATGAAAATGATATAACTGAAAGCCGATTACATCACGAAATTTACTTATCAGATGCACGGAAAGTAGCGCCAGAAAAATGGAAAACCGTTATTCGCCATCCAATTAAAAGGTCAAGGCAACTATCATAAATTTGCTATTTTCCTGTGAATTGATTGCCATCATTTCATCGGCTCGGCTGTCTTTTTTTCTTGTTAATGTTTGCGCCTTGCCCTACCTGTTTTCAAGTATCAACGGATATGCCGACATAACGCTGTATATCATCGTGCCCGTGTATATCGTTTTGGGAATATACAGCATCTTTGAGCTGCAAAAGCGTGGAACTTGTGCAGATGCCATCGTATTGACTGAACATAGTACTCGGCAAAAAATCCGAAATCTAAGGGCGCTTTTTTGTAGCTGCAACCGTCGGTTGACATATTGAATGGTCTGGATTGGTGGTTAGCAACTTCGCAAAATGCTAAAATATGAGTACAACAATCAAAACAACAGGAGGACAAATATGATTTTTGCCGATAAGCTTATACTGCTGCGAAAAAAAAGCAGGTTGGTCGCAAGAGGAACTGGCTGACCAAATGAATGTAACACGACAGTCTGTTTCAAAATGGGAGGGAGCGCAATCTGTTCCAGACCTCGAAAAAATGCTGCGTCTTTTCCGAACTGTTCGGAGTAAGCACCGATTATTTGCTGAAAGACGAAATTTAAGAAGCCGAGCATATAGACTCGTCCGATAATACGCCAACGTTAAGGCGTGTATCTATGGAGGAAGCAAACGCTTTTCTTTCCGTAAAGCTGCGGACGGCTAAAACAATAGCGTATGCCGCCTTTTTGTGTATCTTATTCCGATTGCCCTTTGATATTGAGTGCAATCAGCGAAAGTACGGTAGGTGTCTTGAACGAAAATATTGCTGAATGGAATCGAATGATTGTTCTTATCATTCTTGTGGCAATCGCCGCCGTGATGTTTATATCAAGCGGCAGCAAAAAACTGCCCCATTTGCCTATTTGGAGAAAGAAAAGTTTGAAACTGAGTATGGCGTGAGTGGAATGGTAAAAGAGCGCAAAGCGCAATACAAGGATTTGCATACGAAGCATAATATTGCAGGAACTTGTCTGTGTATTGCTGCCCTAATTCCTCTTTTTATCGGAGCAATAATTAACGCTGATAGCGACCTGTTTCTAGCGATTATGCTTTCGCTTTCATTTCTCATTGCGGGAGTAGGCGTAATTTGCTTTATCAAGACGGGTATTATATGGGCGAGCTATGAAAACTGTTGCAAGAGGGTGAACATTCTAAAGAGAACAAGGAAAAAGACCATCCTTTTCAGCAGCTATCTATACGGCGTATTGGGTAATTGCAACGGCAGTTTATTTGGGGTACAGTCTGTCATCAAATAATTGGGGGCAGAGTTGATAATTTGGGTCGTTGCAGGAGTGATATTTCCTGCTGTCATTGCCATTACTAATGCCTTTGAGAAGAAATCAAAATGAAATTTTAGGAGGACATATTTATGAAGAAATTTAGGACAATCGTATCGCTGATTGCAATGGTACTTGCAGGTGTGGTCGGCTTTTTCTCGGCTCAGCATTAGAAAGTGCTTTCGGCGGTGCAATTCTCTTTTCTGATTGTCGGGATTGCTTGTGGGTTTACACGGTGGACAACCAGAGCGAGTAATCACTTTCAATCAGCCTAAGCTGTGAGCAGACCTTAGTAAGCCCAAAGCAGTTAAATACTGTCAGAGTAGTGGCGGCAACGAGTTTGTGAACTTTTTGTTTTCCTCTTGACAAAACGGGTCTACAAGTGTTAGACTATAAGCAGAGGCCTAATGGTTGTAGACCTGCAAGGAGGATTATAATGAAAAATTACAGACTTGGAGATATGGAGCTGGAGTTTGCCAACTTAATCTGGGAAAATGAGCCTATTTCCTCTGGAGGCTTGGTTCAGCTTTGTGAGCAGAAATTCTCTTGGAAGAAATCCACCACATATACGATGCTGAAGCGTCTTTGTGATAAGGGCATTTTTCAAAACAATTCGGGCAATGTCGTTTCTGTCCTTTCAAAACAGGAGTGGTTTACGAAGCAAAGTGAGGGCTTCGTGGAAGAAACATTCAACGGTTCTTTGCCGCAATTCTTAGTGGCGTTTACCCGCCGCAAAAAGCTCTCAAAGCAAGAAATCGCTGAAATACAGAAAATCATCGACCAAAATGCAGAGGAATGACTATGAGCGACAAAGTATTTCTCGATATTGTAAATATGAGTATTACGGGCAGCTTCGCCATCTTAATTATTATACTGGCACGGCTGCTGCTGAAAAAAAGCTCCAAAGGTTTTCTCCTACGCATTGTGGTTTGTTGCCTTTTTCCGCCTGCTTGTCCCCGTTTCCTTTGAAAGCGTTTTGAGCATATTGCCGTTCAACACAACGCCGCTTTCTACGGATATGCTTTACATTGAAACCCCTTATGTGGAAACGGGTATAAAAGCAATAGACAGCGTAATCAACCCTGTTGTAGCAACTGAGGTTTTCGATTCTACCGCAAATGTATATCAGATATTTACCTTTTGGGGGAAAGATTATATGGTTCACCGGCGTTTGTGCGTTTTGCCTGTATAGCATACGCTCATATTCCAAACTCAAAAAGAAATTACAGAGTGCCGTCCTTCTTCGGGATAATATTTATATTTCGCAAGTAGTCGGCACGCCCTTTGCGCTTGGATTGCGAAATCCAAAATATACTTGCCGAGCAATTTGGCTGACGCACAGGAATATGTAATTGCCCACGAACAGACGCATCTCGCTCGGCGTGATAACCTTGCGAAGATATTAGGATATGTTGTTCTTATCCTGCATTGGTTTAACCCTCTTGTGTGGCTTGCGTTCAAGCTGTTCGTTACCGATATGGAAATGTCCTGCGATGAAAGCGTAATCAGAAATTCAAAGGAGGATATTCGCAAAGAATACAGCCGGTCGCTTTTAGAGCTTTCTATTGAAAAAAGCACACTTGGCGTACCGATGGCGTTTGCCGAGGGAAATCCCAAAGAAAGGATAAAGAATGTTATGAAATCAAACACGAAAAAATCATTGGATTTGCAGGTTTAGGGGCGGTAATTCTAATTGCGGTCATTTCAATATGCCTTATTCCTAACCGTCCGCAGTATGCGACGGCAAAGGATGCTATTACGGGCATTCCCGCAATAGCTACGCAGTCCGCAACTCATGCCGCAATAAAGACCGCCGATGGAAATACGACTATTACAGACAGTGAAGACTTCAATCAACTGCTGACCTTCATAGAAGGTATTGAGGTCAACACGAAAGAAGTCAAGAGAGGCTCTTGGAATGACAGCGAGGGAAATAATAAAATTACATTTTACCGAGCAGACAATTCTATGGACTCCGTAATCAGCTTCACTTCTGATTATTCTAAGATTTGGATTGAAACAAACGCAACGCTTTCTTTCACATATAGTGTCAAAGACCCAGCAGAAGTGCAAAAAGGGACTTGCGGCTTTCCTTGGCAACAATAGCTAAGGCAATCTTGCGTTTGTGAGTCGGAGGAAATATGCCTAATGCAAAAAAAGAAAAATTTATACTATGCCCCATCTGCGGCAACAAAACAAGGGTGCAGATACGGGAAGATACAGAGTTAAAGAATTTTCCTTTGTTCTGTCCCAAGTGCCATAAGCAGACATTGATAAATGCAAAGCAACTGAATATCACAAAAGCAGAAGTGCCAGACGCTAAGACGCAGAGCCGATGAACTTGTGAGATACCTCACAGCTCGTCGGCTCTTTTTCATCAATAAATTTGGCAGCACAGCCCACCAAATAAAAAACGGTGCTTTGGTGGGCGGCTTTGTCACGCCCAAACAAAAATAGTGCAGCCCTCTAAACCCGTTTAAGGTTTGAGGATTTTTATGTGTTGGTCTAATATGACCGCAACGCTGCTTATCAGAAGCAGCGGAACTATCTTATAGTGTCACGCAGGAACGAGGATAATCTGTTAAAAAAAATCCTCGCCTGCTCGTGGCACTCTTATGGTTTTCAAATAGAGATTACATTTCTATGCCATAGGTATAGTTATGCTTATTGCCGCAGAAGGTCTTTGTACCTTTGCGGCTTTTTTGTTTGTTTGCCTTTTTTCTTTGATACAGAACAAGTCCGTATCTGGCGTTGGCTGCCGCAGTCCGCCTGCCAATCTGAGTTTTCAAAAAAATTCAGATTGGAGGAAACAGTATGGCGTACAACAAAGCCAGAGAGAAGAAAAGAAATGGCGGCTCTGGAAAGAAGCCGAGGAAAAACAGTTGCGGAGTTTGGGGTGTCAGTGAAAACGACATAGAAAAGCTCCGTGTTCATGATTGGGCGATTTTTAATTCTGACAGACGGTACTATCAGCGTATGCAGGAAGCAGGTACATACCTTGATGAAGTCGCAGAGGATACAACACCACCCGAAATAAAAACGGTTGAGGACTTTTTGGATAACATCGAAAATCAGCAGCTTTATCAAGTGCTGATTAAGGTGGACAGGCTTACCTTACAGGCGATTTTATTGCAAATACAAGGTTATTCCATTGCCGAAATCGCTGCCATTCTCGGTATGAAAGAGGATACCGTCTATAAGCGGTTAGAAGGCTGAAGCAAAAATAAAAAAACTTTTAGGATAGTGTCCAAAAAGCACTTTCCCACGGGCTACAGGGTGAGAGGACAAAACCTCTTACCCTGTTTTCCTTTGTGTGGCGAAAACGGGATAGCTCCTTGACAACCGAATACCCATTCGCCAAATACTTTCTCTTTGTGATTGTGATGAGCATAAGCGTGTCGAGAGGTACGCCATAACCTGCCGTAAAGCAGAGAGCGATAACTACCTACTCAAAATATCGGGCAGTTCCCGATTTCGCCATAACCCACAAAGAGAATAATGGTACTCCCGTCCCGTCACAGTCCGAGCGTGAAAAAACCGTCGCAGGCAATGAGGGCGGCTCTGTCAGAAACGACAGTTGGGGTGAAACTCCCGTGGCGTCAGTCCGCTGCTGACCGTTTGGCGACTTCCCAATAGCATTTCGGGGGTGTCGAGGACAAATTGAAATGCTTTCTCATAGCAGCCAGACGCAGGGCGGTCATAAGAACAGAGATTGTTTACGCTCTCCCGACCTTAAATACTTCCTTGCGTTTGGCTGCCTACATAGGCAGGAAGCACCTGTCTAAATCATATTGGGAGGTCAAACACAATGGAAAGAATTATTAAGCGTGGCGACATTTACTATGCGGAGCTTAATCCCGTTATCGGCTCGGAACAGGGCGGCACAAGACCTGTACTTATCATTTCCAACGATATAGGCAACAAGCATAGCCCTACGGTCATTATCGCTATCACAAGTCGGATACACACAAAAGCAAAACTACCTACGCACACCTTAATTAAAGACTTCGACGGTCTGGATAAGAACTCGATTATATTGTTTGAACAAATCCGCACCATAGACAAACAACGCCTGCGTAAATACATTGGCATGTTACCGACAGTCATAATGGCAAGAGCCGACAAAGCTCTTGCCATTAGCATTTCTTTAAGGAGGACTGCGAATGAATGAGATTAAATTGATAAGAATGTAGCAGCAATGAAACTCATTGAGATACTTCTTGAAAAAGGAATGATAAATCAAGCCACATATACAAATATCGTGAAACACGCAAATTCGCACATTTCACAGGCGGCTTGATAATCAGTATAATATACTCAGATAAAGGAATTGAGGTATGCTTAATGAACACAGCAGTAAATGAATATAATTACAGATTTAAGCTCACAGATTATTCTCTGTTTGACAGAAACAGAGCCAGAAAAGTTGCTATTTATGGTCGTGTTTCAACAGAACACGAAGCACAGTTATCTGCATTGGAAAATCAGTTACAATGGTATGATGACCAAGTTCGGTATCACCCGAATTGGACTGTGTATGACCGTTATATTGACGAGGGCATTATGGAACACAGGCAAAAAAACGACCTGCATTTTTGCGTATGCTTGAAGATGCAAGAAAAGGAAAATTTGATTTAATTGTTACCAGAGAGGTATGCCGCTTCGCTCGTAATGTTGTAGATACGCTTGTCGTGACCAGAGAATTAAAAAAGCATTGGCGTCGAAGTGTATTTTATCGACGATAAATATTTGGACAATGGACGGAGATGGAGAACTGCGGCTATCTCTTATGGCAACATTGGCACAGGAAGAAAGTCGCAAGACTTCCGAGCGTGTAAAAGCAGGTCAGAAAATCAGCCGTGATAATGGTGTTCTGTATGGAAACGGAAATATTTTAGGGTACGACCGTGTTGGCGATACTTATGTTATCAATGAGGAACAAGCAGAAACCGTCAGAATGATATTTGACTTGTATTTGCAAGGTTTGGGTCTATGAAAATTGCGCAGATTTTGACAGAACGCAAACGGAAAACAGCTTCTGGACTTATAAAGTGGAGCGTTTCAAATATTATGAGAGCGATTAAAAATGCCACTTACACAGGAACAAAGTGTTACAACAAATCCAGAAGCAATAACTTTTTAGAGCAGAAGCGAATAAACAATCTTGATATGTCCACTTATGAATATGTTGAGGGTGATTTCCCTTCTATTATTTCTCAAGAGATATGGAATAAAGCACAGGCGATAAGGGAAAGCAGAATGAAACCTGCATTAGTATCGGCGGAAAAACCACGCACAGCAAGCGTGACTCCAGAGATATATGGGTCAATAAGCTACGTTGTTCCTGCGGCTCATCATACCGTAAAAATAAATGGCATACGAAATTGGACGGAAAAACCTCTTACGGTTATCAATGCTACAATCAACTCAATAATGGTATTAGGCGTAAACGAGCTGAGATTGGCTTAGACACGGAGGGATACTGCGACAGCAGAATGATAACCGATTGGAAGCTCTGATTTTATGGCGAAAAGCATTATTAGAGCATTTGTGGCAGGAACGAAAAGAGTCTGTACCGTGATAAAGAGATTAAAGAACTCCAAAAGCTCTTTGAAGATACGCCGACAAATAAATGTTGTCCGAGGTCTGGATTTAGGGTATCCGTGTCAAGTTTATCACGGATTTTGTCGCTTTGTTACGGTGTACTGGTGTAATTACCCCTAAGTTATGTAGCAGAACCAGTTGGGAACGCTACTCGACACTCTCTTTTATATACGTCTTTATATACGTCATATACGTCGTGTCCAATTCGCCGTCTTCCAAATACCAAATGCCAGCAGCATTCAAAAGATTCGATACTTGCAGGATAAAATCGACAATCTTTCCGCCATCCCGAATCTGAATGTAGCGAAGGGAACTGCATTTTCCAATTCTGAAACGATATTTGCCAGCTCTTTACCAGGAATTGCTCCTGCATAATAAACGCCATCTATACAGTAATAAGAAACGTTCGAAACACATTCTCCCTCTCGAAACACAATGTGGCTTATGGCAGGTTCCCCGCTCCAACGCACTTTGACAACGTTCAAACAACTGCTCATTTTGCCGGAATATTTGTGTGACGTCATCAGCCGAAGAGCAATAGCCACAGGAATGCCAGATGCTAAATGCTATCGTCGCTGCCATAATTACGCATAATATGGACAGTTTTACTCCATTTGCCTGAATCAGCTTGACAACATCGCCCTGCAGGTTCAGGACATAGTAATAGGTATCGAAGGTAGCGCCATCCGTAGAATACTTGAGTGCAAACGGCTTCCCGGATTCATCATAAATGAAGTCGAGCACGGCTGT
>VOFI01000217.1_pt1 | contig 24193 bp, 39 predicted proteins | sample 5384131 | NCBI WGS metagenome assembly VOFI01 (sample SAMN12384728, study PRJNA508395) | human gut metagenome | isolation source: healthy gut H | host: Homo sapiens | reverse complement strand
TGGCGAAGAAATATCATCCTGATACGAAATCAAGGCGATAAAACAGGCGGAGAAGAAGTTTAAAGAAGTGAGGCGTATACGGTACCGAGCGACCCGGAGAAGAAAAAGATGTACGATCAGTTTGGCCATCACGGCATTTGATCAGGAGCATCGGCTGATCCGTTTTTGGCAAAGATACATCAGGCAACCGTTTTCAGGAGGTTCTTATCACAGAGCTTATACGAACGGAAACGGCGGATATCAGGAGTACCATTTTGAAAGCGGAAATATGGATGATATGTTCGGAGATATGTTTGGAGATATTTTCGGTCGCGGAATGCATGGAAGCAAAGGGAAGATGGATTTCGCGGATGCGAGCTACAGAGGGATGCAAAAGGAGAAGACCTGCACGCGGAGATAGCGGTAACTTTGAGGAAGTTGTCTTTGATGTGATAAAAACGTTTACTCAAAGATCCGGAATAGTCAGGGCGTTTCTAAGAGTTTGCAGGTTCATATTCCTGCGGGGATTGATACGGGTAAGAGTATCTCGTCTCGGTGCGTGCGAATGCCAGGGGTGAACGGCGGAGAGAACGGGAGATTCGTTTTGTGCAATGTGGGAGCAGGGCGCCGCAAACGGAAAGGCGCCGATGTTTATACGACAAAGTTTTTGTTCCGTATACGACGGCAGTGTTTGGCGGAGAAACGAAAGTGCAGACGCTGTACGGGGATGTTTTGGCGTAAGACGTAAAGGGAACGGCAGTCGGGGGACGAAGATCCGCCTCGAAAGCGAAAAGGAATCGTCTCGATGAAAAATCCGGAAGTGAGAGGCGATCAATACGTAACAGTCCAGATTGCAGTACCGAAATATCTGAATCCTCGAAGCTGAGCAAAAGCTTCGTGAATTTGAAAATGTATGCGCGGGAAGAAGCTCGGAACGCAGCATGAGATTAGAAACCTCTGTTTTTACATACGAAATACAGTGTACCACATTGCAATGGGTATGGTACGCTGCGAGGTTTTATGTGGAAACAAAGAAACCGCAAATTATTGTGGGAAGCGATTTATTTATGATATTGCGGGGCGGTATTGCTCGCTTAGCGTTAGGCATATACGCTTGCGGAACGCCGATGCCCCGGCGGAATTACATGAACAACACATCTGCCGAATCATGCTTTTCGGGATTCCGGTCGGAACACTTACTTTTTGGCAATCTGCCCTTCATCGTGATCAGTTATCGTACACTGGGGAACGCTTTTTGAAAAACGGCGAAATCACGCAGATCAGGCTTCAAAACATTTTTCTGATGTCGCCCGGTGTTTCCGATGCATGAAGGACAGAGGATGATGGTCGCGCTTTGTTCCGGAGCGCCGATGGGTGCCGGATGGTTATGGCTCCCATGCGGGGCTCTTCTTCGAGGTCTTGATTTTGTCATCATGCCGATCAAGAAAACGTCCTCATCTAATTGTCGGAAAATCACATGATCATTGATCTTGGGATCATTCTTCTTGGGATGGCCTGTATTCGGAAGATGTAGATGCGCCCTTTATGGATTGTTGGTTCTCACATTTCTGCATCGTGGTTGTTGTGCTGACAAAGTTAAAGTGGACTGGAGCAGGAACGCTGGCCTTTGTTGTAAACCGAAAAGTGGAGATGAAGTGGAAAGTGCTAGAAGATCGCAGAGCTGACAAAGAGGTAACGTCTGTCAAAGCGACGGGAACATACACGGGAAAGAAAAAAGAATGTCTTGCTTTGTGCATGCAAAGAAATCTGAGGCATTTCTCGTGAAATGCGGGAAGAAGCGGATGAGAATATGTTTTTAATGTTTATGGAGACGAGTGAAGTGTTTGGAGAAGGTTTCGAGCAGTTCGGATTGGAAAGCGTTTTGGCAGGGAGAAAAAAATGCGTTTGTGGCGGGGTTGAAAAACATTTTCATGCAGTAAAAAATGGAACCATGCAATCTGTCTCAGAAAACCAAAGCCAAAGTGGGAGAGATTGAGAAGAACAAGGTGAAATAATGGGAAAGCGGTCTGCCTATGAAAGCGGTATAATGATGCAAACGTAGATGAAGAAGCTTTGAAATGTGATCGGAACAAAACCGTTAATGACGGGGTTGATATTGACAGCCTAGTTCTTTTGTGGCGGTACCGGTATGGGTGGACGGACAGGATACAGAAAGATCCGGAGAATCTGTGGGACGTGCGAAAGAGCGCGGGAATGGTATTTCAAAATCCTGACAACCAGATCATCGGAACTGTCGTAGAAGAAGATGTTGGTTTCGGACCTGAAAAATATAGGGATACCGACAGATGAGATATGGGAAAGAGTAGGGGAAAGTCTGCGTCTTGTCGGGATGACGAATATCGGGCGTCCTCTCCGAATAAACTTTCCGGCGGTCAGAAGCGCTGCGTGGCGATCGCAGGAGTGATCGCGATGGAGCCGAAGTGTATTGTTTTGATGAACCGACTGCCATGCTTGATCCGAACGGGCGCAAGGAGGTGCTTCAGGCGGTTGCGCGTTTGAGAAAAGAGAGAAGAACGTAACGGTCATTCTTATCACTCATTATATGGAAGAAGTGATCGATGCGGATCAGGTGTTTGTTATGGACAGCGGTCATAATGCACGGGACGCCGAGAGAAATTTTCACGGCCGTGCAGATGAGCTGAAATCATACAGGATGGATGTTCCGCAAGTTACGATGCTTGCGGAGGAACTTAAAAACGTGGTCTTGATATTCGAAAGAAATTCTAAGAAGGGAAGAGTTGGTGGAAGCGTTATGTCGATTGCGTTAGAGCATGTAATAAATTATATATCCAATTTTTGCTTTATGAGAAACGTGCGCTCAATGACGATGGATTTGGAGATCAGGCAGGGGGCAGTTTGTCAGGATCATCAGTCATCTCGGATCAGGAAAAATCACGCCGATTCAGCATTTAAACGGACTTATGAAGGCGACTTGGGGATATTCTGTACGACGGACAAAGCATTTATGCGGAAGGGTATGACATGAGAAAACTGCGCAGTCCAGGTAGGTCTTGTGTTTCAATATCCCTGGAGCACAAGTTGTTTATGAAGTCGATGTGATAAGTGATGTTTTGGAAAGCCCCAAGAAAGAACAGGGGGATTGTCGGAGGAAGAGAAAGTGAGAAAAATGCAGGGAAGCTCTGGAATTTAGTGGATTTCCCGAAAAGTATTATAAGCAGTCTCCGTTTGAGCTTTCAGGAGGACAGAAGAGGCGCGGGCGATTGCCCAGTGTTGGCTATGGAAAAGTGCTTATTTTTGGATGAGCCGACGGCGGGACTTGATCCGAAAGGGAGAGACGAGATTCTTTGACCAGATTGCAAAAACTGCATAAAGGGCAGGGATGACAGTCGTTCTTGTGTCGCACCAGTATGAAGATGTGGCGCGGTATGTAGACCGTATCATTGTGATGAATAAGGGGGAAAAGATGCTGGATAGTACTCCGAAAAGTGTTCCGGCATTATAAAGATTGGAGGAGGTCGGACTTGCGCATGCCTCACGGGTTACTTATGTGATGCATGACTTGAAAGACCGCGGATTTGATATTGCCTGATGCGACAACGATTGCAGCCAGCTTTGCGGATGAGATAATAGGAGGAGTTTATATGATCAGAATGTACGATCGGGCAGTATTTAAAAAGTGGAATCCCACGGGTGAAGATTTTTGACTCTTTTTATTTTTGTCTCTTTGTTTGTTCAGGCGGCGAAACAGCTGCTGAATTTTGTAAAAGGGTTAAAACCGATTTTTGTTTACGATTACGGAAGAAGGCGTTCGTACTTACGGTGTTTATGGCGCTTCGCTTAATGTATCTTGTGGCGGGATCGTCTCTTATGACGTTTACGACATCTCCCAACGGATTGATGGACGGAATGGAAAAACTGCTGAATCCTTTGAACAAGCTTCATCTTCCGGTTGCGATGATCATGTCGATCGCGCTTCGTTTTATTCCGATTCTTTTGGAGGAGACGGATAAGATCATGAAAGCGCAGATCGCCAGAGGAGCAGATTTTGAGAGCGGGAATATTATTCAGAGGGCAAAGGCGATGATCCCGATTCTTGTACCGTTGTTTGTTTCTGCTTTCCGCCGGGCAAACGATCTTGCAATGGCGATGGAAGCGCGCTGCTATCACGGAGGAGAGGGAAGGACGAGGATGAAGCCGCTGAAATATAACGGAAGAGACAAAGCGGCGTATCTGATTACGATTCTCTGCAGCAAAGGAGTGTTTGCGGTCGGAAAATTCGTGCCGTTTTCAGTTGTGGATTTTCTAAAAGCACCTGGTGACGGAGGAGAATACAGAGTATCTGGCGGACTTCGGTTTCAGTTGTGGATTCTCCAAAGGCAGCCGATGCGGAGGCTGAAAAAAGTATTTGGCATGACAGGTCTGTGCGGGTCTGCTTTTCCGGGGATAGACGGCGAAGGGAAAAGTTGCGTATGCAGTCAACGCGCTTCTTCCCGATGATATCGTAGTTGTGCGGTCGGAAGAAGTCGGATGTGACTGGCACCCCAGATATCAAAACTCGATAAAAACGTATGAATATACAATAGTAAACCGTGAAATGCCGGATCCGCTCAGAAGAAGAGACTCGTGGTTCGTTTCTTTTCCGCTGGATATTGATGATATGAAAAAAGGCGGCGAGGTATTTTATCGGCGAACATGATTTCAAAACATTTTGCGGCGTTCATACCGGTGTAAAAACAACGGTGCGCAGGATCGACAGTCTGGATGTTGAAAAAAAGAAGGAGAACGAATAAAAATACGCATCAGCGGAAACGGGTTTTTGTATAATATGGTTCGGATCATTGCGGGAACGCTTGTAGAAGTCGGACGGGGTGCATTTGCTCCTTCAGAAGTAAAAAGAGATGCTTGAGCAAAAAGAAAGAGGCAGAGCGGGAGCTACTGCGCCGCCGCAAGGTCTTGTCCTTTTAGGAATCGTGTATGACGGGCAGGCTGATACAGAAAGAGGACAGATACAGAAAGATACAGACAGCAGCCGGATGCGGGAAGATGCGGACGGCAGATAGATACAGAAAGATACAGGCATAGACAGGTAGGAAGAGCGTTCTTTCTGCTTGACTTTTTATAAGGCAGATTGTTAGACTTAAATGTAGCGATAGGAGGGCGAAAGATATGAAAATTTATGAAACAGAGAATTATGAAGAAATGAGTAGAAAAGCGGCAAATATTCTTTCCGCACAGGTAATTTTGAAACCGGATTGTGTACTCGGGCTTGCAACGGGATCTACACCGATCGGAACATACGATAAACTTGTAGAGTGGTATGAAAAAGGTGATCTTGATTTCTCGGAAGTAAAGACAGTGAATCTGGATGAATACAGAGGTCTGACTCGTGATAACGATCAGAGCTACTACTATTTTATGCATGAGCATTTGTTTGACCGTGTGAATATCGATCCTGAGAATACAAATGTTCCGAACGGTACAGAGCCGGATGCCGACAAAGAATGTGAAAGATACGAAAAACTGATCGAATCAATGGGAGGCGTTGATATTCAGCTTCTCGGTCTGGGACACAACGGACATATCGGATTTAATGAGCCGGACAGCGCTTTTTGCACAGACAACACACTGTGTTGATCTGACGGAGAGTACGATTGAAGCGAATAAGAGATTTTTCGCATCTGCCGATGACGTGCCGCGTCAGGCGTATACGATGGGTATCGGAACGATCATGCGTGCGAAGAAAATCTTGCTTATTGTAAACGGAGAGGCAAAAGCCGACATCGTTGCAAAGGCATTTTTCGGACCGGTAACTCCGGAAGTTCCGGCATCGATTCTTCAGCTTCATAACGATGTTGTGATCGTCGGAGACAAAGTCGGAGACTCTGTCGAAGATTCCGAGATAAGGCTGCGCGGCGATGTCGTATTTACTTGAAGTATGTGCCGACAGTGTAAGATCTGCGGTTGAGGCGCAGGCGGGCGGAGCGGATCGCATAGAATTGTGTTCGGGTCTTGTGATCGGAGGTCTGTCTCCGTCGGTCGCGATGTTTGAACAGGTAAAGAAAAAAAATGTCGATATTCCTGTAAGAGTGCTTTGCTTCGTCCGAGATTCGGAGATTTCTGTTATGACGGATATGAATTCGAGACGCTGAAGGAAGAAGTCTGTCTGTTTAGAGAGGCGGGAGCCGACGGTGTTGTTATCGGTATTTTAAAACCGGACGGAAGGCTTGATACAGATAGGATGAAGGAACTTGTCGAATGTGCAAAGTCCGAAAGTAAAAGTGGGAAACGCCCATGTGCGGTCACTTTTCACAGAGCTTTTGATGTGTGCCGGAGTCCGTATGAAGCGCTGAGGCAGTGTATAGAGACCGGTGAAGAATTTGTGGTTGATCAATATGTAGTCGGCTCTTGACAAAAGAAGAAGTGTAAGCTAAGATATGCTTCATATTATATAGGCTTTGAAGGGAAGAAGTAACAGGTGAACGTGATGACAGAAAGCAGCCGGTTGATGAGAGGCGCGTGAGACGAATCTGTGAATACATCCCGGAGCTTCGCACTGAAAAGAAGTCTGTCCTGCGGTACAGGAGAAACCATTACCGCGGATGTAAAATGGCAGATGATGAGTAGGCTGTGACGGAGTGGTATACGTTATCGTACCGGAATGAGACTGAAAGCGCCGATGTTCGGCGATTCGGTGAATTAAGGTGGTACCACGGAAATATCCGTCCTTATTGCGTGAGCGATAAGGGCGGTTTTTTTGTATAGGCAACGAGCCAAAGTCCGGGCTTGCCCGAGACCTTGGCGACTGCTTACAATCCCGGAATGTGCCTTTTGGCACTTCCGGTGATTTAGAAACATTTGATATTTTACAGAGAATAAGGAGAAAGAAAATGGGAATTTACGAGGAACTTCAGGCAAGAGGTTTGATTGCGCAGGTGACGGATGAAGAACGAATCCGCGATTTAGTAAACAGTGGAAAGGCTGTATTTTATATTGGGTTTGATCCTACGGCAGATAGTCTTCATGTAGGACATTTTATGGCGCTGTGTCTTATGAAACGTTTACAGGAAGCGGGAAATAAGCCGATCGCATTGATCGGAGGCGGAACGGGATATATCGGAGATCCGTCAGGAAGAACAGATATGAGAAGCATGATGACGCCGGAGCAGATCTGTCATAACTGCGATTGCTTTAAAGAGCAGATGAGCAAGTTTATTGATTTCTCAGAAGGAAAAGCGCTTATGGTAAATAATGCGGACTGGCTTCTTGATCTGAATTATGTAGAAGTGCTTCGTGAGATCGGACCGCATTTTTCGGTAAACCGTATGCTTACGGCAGAGTGTTATAAGCAGAGGATGGAAAAAGGATTAAGTTTCCTTGAGTTTAACTACATGATCATGCAGGCTTATGATTTCTATGCATTGTTCCAGAAATACGGATGTAATATGCAGTTCGGCGGCGACGATCAGTGGAGCAACATGCTTGCGGGAACAGAGCTTATCCGCAGAAAATTGGGAGAAGATGCAGGCGCGATGACTATTACGCTGCTTTTGAATTCCGAAGGAAAGAAGATGGGAAAAACACAGTCAGGCGCTGTATGGCTTGACCCAAATAAAACATCGCCGTTTGATTTTTATCAGTATTGGAGAAATGTTGCGGATGCAGACGTTTTGAAATGTATTCGTATGCTTACGTTCCTTCCGCTTGAGGAAATAGATAAGATGGATTCGTGGGAAGGAGCGCAGCTTAATACTGCGAAAGAGATTCTGGCATATGAGCTGACAAAACTTGTCCATGGAGAAGAGGAAGCGAAGAAAGCGCAGGAAAGCGCAAGAGCTTTGTTTAGTAAAGGTAATGCGGCGGAGATGCCGACTGCACAGCTTACAGAAGAAGATCTTACAGACGGAAAGATCGATATTCTTACAATGCTTGTGAAGAGCGGACTTGTTACATCTAAATCCGAGGCAAGACGCGCGGTACAGCAGGGAGGCGTTGCCGTAGACGGTGAAAAAGTTTCTGATATTGCCGCATCTTTCGGAAAAGAGGAACTCTCGGGCGAAGGAATTATTTTGAAAAAAGGAAAGAAAAACTTCCGCCGGGTTGTTGCAGAGTAAGAAGGTTGCAGAGTAAGAAGGGGCGAAAAAAAGAACGGATCAGATCAGATCAAAGAAGGAAAGGAAGTGGCGGTATGGGATTGAATAACACACCGATGTCTGAACGGGTTCATATTGGATTTTTCGGAAGGAGGAATGCCGGAAAGTCGAGTGTTATGAATGCCGTTACAGGGCAGGATCTGGCAGTTGTATCAGATGTGAAAGGTACGACGACGGATCCGGTATATAAGTCAATGGAGCTGCTTCCGATCGGTCCGGTTGTGATGATAGATACACCGGGAATAGACGATGAAGGAGAACTTGGGAAACTGCGGGTGAAAAAAAGTTACCAGACGCTTAATAAGACAGACGCGGCTGTACTTGTTATCGATGCGGCAGCGGGAGTTTCCGGGAAGACAAAAAGCTCCTTGAAAAGATCAAGGCAAAGAAAATTCCTTATGTTGTCGCGCTGAATAAAAAAGAACTTGCAGAAGAAGAGGATATGGCACGGATCAAGAAAGAACTTGATTCGGATGGTGGCTGGATCATCGAAGTGAGCGCGGCGGCAGGCGACGGTATTTGTGAGCTGAAAGAGAAGATTGCGGCAGCAGTGCATCAGGAGGAGACGGAGAATGTTCTTGTTCGAGATCTGCTTCATCCTTCTGATATCGTCGTTCTTGTAGTGCATGTCGATTCGGCAGCTCCCAAAGGCCGACTGATCCTTCCTCAGCAAAGAGGTGATCCGTGATATTCTTGAAGCAGAGGCGGTATCGGTAGTTGTAAAAGAAAACGGACTGAAAAATATTCTTGATCAATTAAAAGAAAATCCGAGAATGGTGATTACGGACAGCCAGGTCTTTAAAAAGGTGTCAAAGGATACTCCTGCCGATGTGCCGCTTACTTCTTTTTCGATATTGATGGCGCGGTATAAAGGCAATCTGGAACAGGCAGTTAGGGGTGTGACAGAACTGGAACGATTAAAAGAGGGAGATGTCGTGCTGATCAGCGAAGGATGTACGCACCACCGACAGTGCGAGGATATCGGAACGGTGAAGATTCCCCGCTGGATCAGGGAATATACAGGCAAAGAGATTCAGATAGAGACAACATCGGGAACGGAATTTCCGGATGACTTAAGTAAATATAAGTTGATCATTCACTGCGGCGGCTGTATGCTGAATGAGCGGGAGATGAAGTACCGTATGAGTTGCGCCACTGATCAGAAAACTACAATGACGAATTACGGAATCGCAATCGCCTATATGAAAGGAATCTTAAAAAGAAGTGTAGAAGCATTTCCGGAAATCAGTCGTTTGTTGGAGCAATAAAACGAATATGTATTAATTTGAAAAAATTATTATAATCACAAATTGCAAGTTTTAATGTACACATTAGTTTGTCATCTTCATCCTTTGATTTAATTATAGAAAGATATTGAAACATTGTATATGATAAAAATGTACGATTTGTGTCAAATTTGTTTTATTTGTTAAAGGGAATAGTCTAAGATCGTGAATAGAGATATAGAAGATGGGATAATGATAAAAAAGCTGTTGCTTACACGAGTCGAGAATACTCGTGAAGAAACAGCTTTTTTTATGGTAGTTTTACATCTGAAATGAGATTAACTCTTGCACCTACACAGATTGAGAGGCAGAGAGCATGTATTCGTTCAGCGTGGTGAATGAATGTTGAGATGAGCAGCAGGCTATCATCTGCGGTTAGATTTAGTAATTCAATGAGAGATTCGTTTTCTCCGAAGCTTTCAGGAAATACCCGAATAGTCTGCGTGAAATAAGTGTCTTCGGGCAGTGTTTTTGAAAAAGGCAGATCCGGAAGCAAGTGTTCGGATTCGGAATCCTGAAAAGTATACATTAAGCTGATAGGAATGTCATCTACTAGTTCAACATAGCTTATAGATCTTAATTCGGATAATGTTAAAGGCGAAAATAGATTTTGTGCAATTTGTGCAAGGCTCGTTGGAATATATTCTATCGGCAAAACGTTGTATTCTCGTTCCATTAGGAGAGAATCCTGGCAGGGAAAACAATAATGTGTGAACTCTCTGTTCACCTTTGGCTTGCAAATATAATAGCCACTTCCATGAACTCTGTATATAATACCTTTTCCTACCAGAATTTCTAACCCGTGTCTAAGAGTTGTTCGAGTGACACTTAAGGTGATTGCTAATTCTCTTTCAGAGGGAAGCTTATCTCCGGGCATAAGCTTCTTTTCTTCTATATATTGCTGGAGAAATTCAGCAATATCCAGGCTGAGAAGATTATAAACTTTTGGCATAAGAGTTACCTTCCTTTTTAAATGATTTGAGAAGTCAGATGAAATTCTCCATTTCGGATAACGCCGTCTGTATAGTATTTTGCAAAGTCCGGGGCCACCATTACTTCTGTGAATTCGGCAATGCTGCCCGCCTTTGTTGATGAGGTGATTTCAATGGAAATCACAGGCGCACCGTCTGGACACGCCAGAAGTTTTGCAAGTGAGTTTTGGACTTTTGTAGCCGAAAACACATGTCGTATATCGTGAATTTTAATATGATTAATTGTCAACATATCATACAGAGAATAAACTTGAAAATCTATTTCTTCTATATTTCTGATGCTGTCAAAGGGGATGTATGTGTTTTCTATTGAAATGGGAACATCATTTCCTTTTCTTAAACGAATGATTTGAAAAATCTTTTTGTCTTCGTCCATATGAAATATTTTTGAAAATTTATATCCGGCATTTCTAGTTTGAGTTTTGAGAACTTTTGAGGATGGTTCATATCCGGTTTCCTGCAAAAGTTCGGTCATACCTTTGAAATGAATGGATGAGTCATCGATGTCTGTTTTCATTACAAAGGTTCCTTTTCCGTGAAATCGTTTCACTAATCCTTTATCTATCAATTTTTCAATGGCAATTCTGATGATGTTGCGATTTGTAGAAAATTTTTCGGATAATTCCCTTTCGGAAGGAAGGGGGGCGCCATATGGGTATGTTCGATTTTTAATATTTGCTTCTATGACTGAAGCGATTTCAGTTGCAAAATCTTCATTTGACATAGTTCTGTTCCTTTATAATATGTAGTTTTCTCTTCTTTACTGTAGCTCATTATAGCAGACTTTAACAAAGAATAAAAGAGAAAAAATGAAATTGGTACAATAAAAATAAAAAGAGGTTGACAAGTGAAAAGATGAGTGGTATATTAAAAGCACGAAGTGGTTCAAAAAACAAAAAGGTGACGGATCACTGGTGCGCGCAAGAATAAAAAATATAAAATTGATTTAGGAGGAAAATGACAATGTATGGATTTGAAAATGAAACATATTTAAAAGTATTACACGGTGCGGTTGATAATATCGAAGTAATTAAAGATATTATTGAAAAGGTTGAAGAAAAAGGTTTTGACAATGTATTTCTTGTAGGTACTGGCGGAACATATTCTATGGTGAGTCCGCTTGCATATATGTTGAAGACAAACTCTACTTTGGAATGGTATTATGAAATAGCAGCAGAATTGGTTGCTGCAAAACCTAAAAAATTAGGAGAGAGATCTCTGATGATTACGGCATCTCTCAGTGGAACAACAAAAGAGACGATCGCGGCAGCGGAATATGCGACAAGCGTAGGAGCAACGGTGATTTCTCTTGTTGGAGAGGCGGACAGCCCACTTGGAGTAGCGTCTACTTATGCAGTTGCTAACGAAGCATCTAATGACAATCTTTGTGAAGAGATTTATATGCAATTATTTACGATTGGTGCTCTTCTTATGAAAGCAAACGGAGACTTCCCGGAGTGTGATCGTTTTCTTGAAAATCTCCGTAAAATGCCAGAAGCACTTTTGAAAGTAAGAGAAAAAAATGACGAGAGAGCACTTGCATTTGCAGAGAAACATAAAGATACAAAATTCCATATGTGTGTTGGAGCCGGAAATACATGGGGTGAAACATATTGCTTCGCAATGTGCGTTCTTGAAGAAATGCAGTGGATTGCAACAAAATCTATTCACGCAGCAGAGTTCTTCCATGGTACAGTAGAGATGACAGAAAAGGATATGAGTTTCATGCTGATGAAGGGAGAAGATGAGACAAGACCGCTCGTAGACAGAGTAGAAAATTTTGTAAGAAAATATTCTGATGTGGTTGAAGTGTGGGATACAAAAGATTTTGAACTTGAAGGTATCGATGAGGATATGAGAAAATTCATGTCACCGATGGTAATGTCTTCTCAGCTTGAAAGAGTCAGTGCACACTTTGAGCATGTGAGAAATCATAGTCCTGAAATAAGAAGATACTATAGAACTGTGGAGTATTAAAAGGAGGCAGAAGATGAGAAAGGTATTAGTTGCAACTCACGGAAGATTTGCGGAGGGAATTCGAGAAACCATGCAGTTTATCATGGGAGATGAGGGCACGGTAGATGTGCTCAATGCATATACAAGTCAGGAATTTGATATGCATAAGGAAGCTGAACGTTTAGTGAATAATCTTGGAGCAGGAGATGAATTGATCGTTGCGGCAGATCTTTTTGGGGGAAGTGTAGCCAATGCTTTTGTTCAGTATATGCCTACCGGAAAAGTTCATGTTGTAACAGGAGTAAATTTGCCAATGTTGATTGAGTTGGCTGCTTCGGCAGGGGGAGAGAGCTCTCTGCTGAAGATCTGATAGAAACAGCAATTCAAACGGCAAAAGAAGGAATTGTTTATTCAAACAAAATATTAAGTGAAAGCGCAAATGCTGAGGAGGATGATTTTTAATGTTTAAGTTATTGAGATTAGATGAAAGATTAATTCATGGGCAAGTGGCATTTGCCTGGACAAATTCACTGTCAGCGGATTGTATTTTAGTGGCAAATGATGGAGTTGCCAAAGATAAATTACGTGCGACGTCTCTGAAACTGGCTGCGCCGGCAGAAGTTAAATTTGTAGTGAAATCAGTAGAAGATGCGATTAAGGCGTTGAACGGACATAAGACAGACAAGTATAAATTGTTTATTTTGGTGGACAACACAAAGGATGCTCTTGCACTTGTGTCAGCAGTTGAAGAGGTGGATCATGTAAATCTTGGCAATATGAAAGTAAAAGAAGGAACAAAAACATGGACTCCGTCTGTTTCTGTTACAGCTGAAGATGTAGAAAATATTAAAGGTATGATTGAGCATGGTGCGGAAGTTGAATGCCGTGCAGTACCTACGGATAAAAAAGTAATGGCAGAAACATTACTTTAAACATAAATAGATTGAGGAAGGAGATTGTAAAATGATTCAGGCTTTATTAGTGGCGGTTGTAGCATTTCTTGCATCGATCGATGAACAGACATTTGGTCTTGTATGATGTCCAGACCGTTGTTTACAGGTCCGATTGTGGGGTTGATCATGGGGGACGTGACAACAGGTATTATTATTGGAGCATCACTTGAAGCTATGTTTATGGGATCCATTATGGTTGGAAGTGCGGTTACCGGAAGTTTATGCGTCAAGTGTTCTTAGTATTGCAGTTGCGATTCAATCTGGAACAGGAGTTGGAACAGCAGTAGCATTGGCGTTGCCGTTGTCAATTTTCCTGCAGATGTGGAGAAACTTCTGTTATGCAATTCCAGGAAGCTGGGCTGGAAAACAGATTGAGAAAGCTGTAAATGAAAGAAATATAAAGAAAGCGAATCTGCTGCATTTGACAGTGGTACCGTTATCAATTGGAATTCCATCGGCATTGCTTGTGTTTGTAGCGGTTGCATTCGGAGCTGATACAATTAATACTGTTTTAAACGCAATTCCTACAGTTGTTATGGATGGATTTAATGTGGCAGCAGGTGTTCTTTCTTGTGTCGGACTTGCTTTGTTGATTAAGATGATGTCAAACAGCAAAGTTCTACCGTATCTGTTCCTTGGATTTATTTGTGTAATTTATCTGGGAATGGATGTGATCGGAGTTGCTGTAGCAGGTCTTTGTATCGCATTTATCGCAGTGAGCAATATGAAGTTTGATACTGTAGAAGAGGAGGATTTCTGATATGGGAAATACAGAGAATGCAGATCAGAAACAGGAAATTATGACAGGTAAAGAGTACAGAAGTATTTTCTGGAGATCTTTTACAATTCAAAGTTCCTGGTCATTTGATAAAATGATGGCTTATGGTTACATGTATGCAATCGAAAAACCGCTTAGAAAAATTTATCCTAATGATGACGATTATTATGCAGCGTTGAAACGTCACACGGAGACATTTAATATTACACCGCATGTTTCTCCTTTTTTAATGGGACTCGGTGTAGCTATGGAAGAACAGAATGCCAAAAGTGAAGATTTTGATGCAGAATCAGTTAATAATGTAAAAGTTGGTCTTATGGGACGAATTATCCGAATCGGTGATTCCTTTTTTTCTGGGGAACATGTCGAGTGATTGCAGCCGGAATCGGAATCGGTATCGCGCAGAGCGGAAGTATCTTGGGAGCGTTGGTTTACTTCCTTATTTATACGGCTATTCATTTTATTACAAAGATTCTTGCCGGTAAATATGGATATAAGCTAGGTGCATCTTTCCTTGAAAATGCTTCAGAGAATCATACGATGGAAAAGTTGTCTTACGGTGCATCTATTCTTGGTATGACGGTAATCGGTGCGATGGTTGCGACTATGGTATCGTTACAGACGACCCTTTCCTTTACATTAGCAGAAACAGAGACGACCTTACAGTCGATCTTTGATCAGATTTTCCCGGGCTTGCTTCCTCTTGGCGTAACGTTTCTGTGTGTGTGGCTTTACAATAAAAATGTAAAAACAATCTATATTATCCTTGGAATTTTTGCCGCATGTATTTTGGGTTGTGCAATTGGAATTTTCTAAGCTTGTTGTTTTTGATGTAGACAGGAACCTTGAATCAAACAGAGCGTTATGCGATTGCGGCATATCGTAAAGCTTTGGAAGAGTTGGGGAGAGATGGTTTTACAGATGAGGAGCTAAAGCAACGGATTGGAGCCCCCGTTTTCGGAGGATTTGAAATTTTTCTTTGGTGCAGATCAAAAGGCCGGCAAGTTATTTTTTGACAAAGTATCAGAGTATTGGTTTGAAGGTATGGAGGAAAATGGAAAAGCTTTTCCGGGAACAAAAGAGATGTTGGATTGTTTGAAGAAAATGGGGTTCGGAACGGCAATTTGTTCAAATGCTTATCCTAAGAGTTGCATAATATTTTAAAGGTGCTGGAAATAGAAGATAAGTTTGATTATATTCAGGCATTGACGGAAGAAGGCACTAAGGTGAAAAGTTTGAAACGGCTTTTTGGAAACATGTAAACCTGGGTGGGCTGTAATGGTAGGGGATCGAATCTACGACTTAGAAGTCGCGGAAGAGAACGAGTCGCCGTTTATCGCTTGCAAATATGGTTATTGTGCTCCAGGGGAATTGGATGGTTGCGAATATACAGCTACGAGTATTTCGGACATTCCTCTGATTGTCGAGCAAATGGTAATGAAGTAATATTTCCTTTTTTATTCCCTTATAAATAGGAAGAGTGGCGTTAAAGCTACTCTTCCTTTCTTTAAAAAAGGAAGAAAAAAAAGGGGAGAGGAGTTTTATGAGAGAAATATTGCCAAGCGTAGGGATTGACATAGGAACATCCACAACTCAGGTGATTTTCAGTAAACTTGAAATTGACAACACTAGTGGATTCGGTGCGATACCTAAAATAGAAATAGTATCAAAAGAGATTATTTATGAAAGTCCTGTTTATACAACACCTTTAAGAAATGAATGGGAGATTGATGCGGAACAAGTAAAGAAAATTCTATTTCATGAATATGAACAGGCGGGAATTAAACCGGAAGAACTGGCAACAGGAGCAGTTATTATTACGGGAGAGTCGGTTAAAAAGAAAAAATGCTGGATGTACAGCAAAACAACTATCTGAAATTGCGGGAGATTTTGTAGTAGTTACAGCAGGTCCAGATCTTGAATCTGTTCTGGCAGGATGCGGTTCAGGGGTCGCGAAGCTCTCAGAAATATGCGGTGGACTTGTGGCGAACCTGGATATCGGAGGTGGCACTACGAACATCTGCATTTTCGAAAATGGAAAGGTAATCGATACTGCGTGCCTTGATATTGGGGGGAGGCTTATCAGAATTGAGGATGAAACGATTCAGTATATGTCCGAAAGTATTGTTAAAATCAGTACAGATATAAAGAGTTCGTTGGTTGTAGGGGCTCAAATAGATAAAACAGATTTAAAACCACTGCTGCAAAGAATGATACAGCTACTTGAGGAGGAGATGGGCTTTCGTCAGAAAACCGACTTGCTTTCTGCTGTTTATACGAATCATGGACTAAAAAAAGAATTACAAACTTAGTCATATTGTCTTGTCTGGCGGTGTTGCGGCTTGTGTTCAGGCGCTGAATAATTCTGCAGATGGAAAAATAGAAGATGAATTCTTATATGATGATATAGGGGTATTGCTGGCGGAAGAATTGAAAAACAGCTTATTATATGAAGAAATGGATCAGAAAAGTCAGGAGAAATTACTTCCTCAAAAGGAAACACTTCGAGCGACTGTTATCGGAGCGGGGAATTATGCGGTTCATATCGGGGAGCACAATTACTTGTTGCGACGGAAACTTTCCTTATAAAAATGTGTCTGCAGTCCGCATTTCTCTAACATGCAAAGAGGAAATCGGAAACATAAAAGGTGAAATACGAGAACAGCTTCGGCTCTTGTTTGAGCAGGACAAGGAGTTGCCGTTGTTTGCAATTTCGTTCGCAGGCATTCCAAGACCGGGATTTTATGAAATTGAGGATATGGCAGAGGAGTTTTGCAAGGTATGCAAACAATATAATCTGGGAAACCAGGAGAAACCGGTGATCTTAATTATGGAAGAGGATCATGGGAAATCATTAGGACAGGCATTGCGACGGAAACTGAAACACGACTGTAATATAGAAGGATCCATTTTATCGATTGATTGTGTGAAGTGTAAAAGCGGAGATTATGTAGATATCGGAAAACCGGTATCGAGAGGAACGGTTATTCCGATTGTTGTAAAAACATTGATTTTTGAATAAGGAGGAGAGCCAATGTTACAAAACTACTGGGACAAGTATATGAGTTTCGTTCGATTCGGGAGGTTTTGGCAAAAGCAAGTGAAAAGAAATCAGGAGATTCTCTTGCCGGAATCGGCGCTACAAGCAAACTGGAACGTGTTGCTTGCGAAAGAAGTGTTGAGAAATTTAACGATTGCGGATTTGAGAAATCATCCGGCGGTGCCATATGAAATAGATTTTGTGACAAGGATTATCCAGGATGATATAGATGAAACGATATATGAGAAAGTGAAGACGTGGACAATAGAGGCATTGCGTCACTGGATACTGGATGAAAAAAACAACAGGTATGGATTTGCTTTTAGTATCGAAAGGATTAACTAGTGAAGTGATTGCTGCTGTGGCAAAATTAATGAGTAATCTGGACTTGATCTATGCAAGCAAAAAAATACCTGTCAAAGCAACCTGCAATACAACGATCGGCGGGGAGAGTATTTTTGCAAGTCGCTTGCAGCCTAATCATCCGGTAGATGATCCTAAAGGAGCAAATGCCTCTTTGCTGGAAGGGCTCTCTTACGGGATAGGAGATGCGGTTTTAGGGCTAAACCCTGCAATAGATACGGTTGAAAGCACAAGTACTATTTGGGAATTGTTAATGGATGTAAAAGAAAAATATGAGATTCCGACTCAGACCTGTGTTTTATCGCATGTTACGACACAAATGGAAGCTTTGAGAAGAGGTGGAAAAGCAGATTTGTGTTTTCAATCATTGGCAGGAAGTCAGAAAGCGTGCGAATCATTTGGAATAAGTAAAGAGATATTAGATGAAGCGAATGAAATGTTTCTGAAAGATGGAAGTGCAAAAGGGGAAAACGTAATGTATTTTGAGACCGGTCAAGGTTGAGCTTTCCTCATCATCTCACTATGAATATGATCAGGGAGTAATGGAGAATCGTTGTTATGGTCTGGCAAGGCATTACAAGCCATTCTTGGTAAATACTGTAGTAGGATTTATGTGCCTGAGTATGTATATGATACGAAGGAACTTATTAGAGCCGGATTAGAAGATGTGTTTTGCGGACATATGCATGGATTGCCTATGGGGTGTGATGTTTGTTATACTAATCATATGCCGACAGATCAAAATGATATTGAAAGTCTAGCTGTTATTTTGGCATCTGCCGGATGTCATTACATTATTGGTGTTCCTGGCGGTGATGACATTATGCTTATGTATCAGTCAACAGGATATCAGGATATTGCTTCAATCAGAGAAATCCTTGGTAAGCGTCCTATTCCTGAGTTTGAAGCGTGGCTAGAAAAAAGAGGGATTTGGAAAGACGGCCATCTTGGAGAAAATGCGGGGGATTCTGGGGTATTTGGTGAAGATCTCAATATGTTGAAACAGATGACGCCTGCAAGAATTGGAATAGGACGTGCGGGGACAAGGTATCAAACTGTTCCATATTTGAATTTTCTTGCAGATCAGGCAGCTGCCTCGGATGCAGTGTTTGCAGAAGTGACAGAGGAAACGTTGGGAGCGCTTGGGAAGTTTGGATGTTTTGAAGTGAAGAGCTTGTGTTCAGATAAGATTGAAATGCTGACAAGACCCGATTGGGGAAGAAAACTGTCTGAAAAATCATTAAGAGAGATAGCGGCAAATTGTGAGAAAGAAGTAGATGTACAAATCTATTTTGGTGATGGGTTATGTGCCCCATCAATTCAAGCGAATGCGGAAGATTTATTTTTGACATTGAAAGCGGGGCTAGAAGAAGAAAAGCTTAACAGTGGGAACACCGTTTTTTGTACGGTATTGCAGAGTGAATACGACAAGACAGATCGGTGAACTTCTGAAACCGAAGGTTGTATGTTTGCTGATCGGTGAGAGACCGGGATTGCTTACATCTGAAAGTATGTCGGCGTATATCTCGTACAATCCATCCAGAAAAATGTCGGAATCGGATTATACGGTTGTTGCTAATATAAGCAAACATGGGGTTATCGGTGGAAGCTGGGGCTCATATCGTAGAAATAATACAGGATGCTGTGACATGATAGCGATGAAGCGTGAGGTTGCTGCCTGGCAAAAAAGATAAGCAAGGGCGGGTTTTCCGTGGAGCGAATGTCAAGTTAGGAAACTGACGACAAGTCACTGTACGAATCACAACTGATTACTGTTTACCACAAAGGGAAAAGTATGAAACAACGTGTGAGTTTCTCACGACACACACGGGAGAGTGTACAGTCACCGCTTGTCGTACTTCAACAAAAAGTGCGAAAAGGAGGCGACTTTTTTTATGGCAAATCAGGTAATGAGAATTACATTAAAGGCGTATGATCATCAGCTTGTTGATGCATCCGCAAAGAAAATCATCGAAACTGTAAAAAAGAACGGGTCACAGGTGAGTGGACCGGTACCACTTCCGACTAAGAAGGAAGTAGTGACAATTCTTAGAGCGGTACACAAGTACAAAGACTCAAGAGAGCAGTTCGAGCAGAGAACTCATAAAGACTCATCGATATCGTTACACCGACACAGAAAACTGTGGATGCTCTTTCCAGACTGGAAATGCCGGCAGGTGTTTACATCGATATCAAAATGAAAAATAAGTAAGCGAAAAACCGCTGAACATTCAAATTAACAGTAACAATCCTAACATTTAGGATGAGCGCGAAAGCGTTCCGCTGTAAATCACAGGAGGTATTTATAATGAAGAAAGCTATTTTGGCTACAAAAGTTGGAATGACTCAGATCTTCAATCACGAAGACGGAGTTCTGATTCCGGTAACAGTTCTGCAGGCTGGACCGTGTGTAGTTACACAGGTTAAAACAGTTGAGAATGATGGTTACAGCGCCGTACAGGTTGGATATGTTGACAAGAAAGATAAGATTGTCACAAAAGACGGAAGCGGAAGAAAGCCATTGCACACAGAAACGGTGTGACAAAAGCTGAAAAAGGTCACTTTGACAAAGCAGGCGTATCCGGAAAAAGATATGTAAAAGAATTTAGATTTGACAATGCAGAGGAATATGCTCTTGCTCAGGAGATCAAAGCTGATATCTTTGCAGAGGGAGATCAAGATCGATGCGACAGCAATCTCCAAAGGTAAAGGTTTCCAGGGCGCGATCAAACGTCACGGACAGAGCAGAGGACCTATGACACATGGTTCCAAGTTCCATCGTCATGCTGGTTCCAATGGTGCGGCATCTGATCCGAGTAAAGTATTCAAAGGCAAAAAAATGCCTGGACAGATGGGTAACAAGAAGATTACTGTTCAGAACCTTGAAATCGTGAGAGTTGATGCAGAGAACAACCTGCTTCCTCGTAAAAGGTTCAGTTCCGGGACCGAAGAAATGTCTCGTAACGATCAAAGAAACAGTAAAAGGAAACTAAGCTGACAATAAGAAAGGAGGAACACACAGATGGCAAAAAGTATCTGTTTACAATATCGAAGGTAAAGAAGTTGATACAATCGAATTAAACGATGCTGTATTCGGTGTTGAAGTAAATGAGCACCTCGTACACATGGCAGTTGTAAATCAGCTTGCAAACAATCGTCAGGGAACACAGAAAGCCAAAACACGTTCTGAGGTTTCAGGCGGCGGAAGAAAAAACCGTGGAGACAGAAAGGAACAGGACACGCAAGACAGGGTTCAACAAGATCACCACAGTGGACAGGCGGTGGAGTTGTATTCGCTCCAGTTCCGAGAGACTATTCCTTCAAAATGAATAAGAAAGAGAAGAGAGCAGCTCTTAAGTCTGCACTTACTTCCAGAGTAGAAGAGAACAAATTCATCGTTGTTGATGAACTCAATTTCGACGAAATCAAAACAAAGAAATTCCAGGCAGTACTGAACAACCTGAACGTTAACAAAGCGCTTGTTGTTTTGAAGACGGAAATAAAACGCAGAGATTTCCGCTAGAAACATTGCTGGCGTTAAGACAGCACGCACAAATACGATCAACGTATATGACATCCTGAAATACAACACAGTAATCGCAACAAAGGCTGCTGTTAAAGCAATCGAGGAGGTGTACGCATAATGGCAAACATTCAGTATTATGATGTAATCCTTAAACCGGTTATCACAGAGAAGAGCATGGATCTGATGGCTGACAAGAAATATACATTCCTTGTACACACAGAGGCTACAAAAAGCTCAGATCAAAGAAGCTGTTGAAAAAAAATGTTTGAAGGAACAAAGGTTGCTCGTGTCAACACAATGAACCTTGAAGGAAAAAACAGAAGACGCGGAATGGTAGTCGGAAAAACAGCTAAGACAAAGAAAGCGATCGTACAGCTTACAGAAGACAGTAAAGAAATCGAAATCTTTGAAGGACTGTAAGATCAGAAACTATATACGGTGCAAATCCGTGAAACAAATAATTAGACGAAATGAAAGGAGAGAAAGTAATGGGAATCAGAACAGCGCTGATCTGCTACGCAGACGGAGAAAAAGCATATATCCTCGCTCCCGAAGGTCTGACCGACGGAATGAAGGTTATGAACGGTGCAGAGGCCGAGGTCAGAGTAGGTAACTGCCTCCCGCTTTCTGAGATTCCGGTAGGTACTCAGATCCATAACATCGAGCTTTATCCGGGAAAAGGCGGACAGCTTGTTCGTTCAGCAGGAAACAGCGCGCGCAGCTTATGGCTAAAGAAGGAAAATATGCAACACTCAGACTTCCGTCAGGTGAGATGAGAATGGTTCCGATCATCTGCCGCGCATCTATCGGTGTGGTAGGAAACGGAGAGCACAACCTGATCAACATCGGTAAAGCAGGACGTAAGCGTCACATGGGCATCCGCCCGACAGTACGTGGTTCTGTTATGAACCCGAACGACCATCCGCATGGTGGTGGTGAAGGTAAGACAGGTATCGGCCGCCCGGGTCCGTGTACACCGTGGGGTAAACCGGCACTTGGTCTTCAGACCCGCAAGAAAAACAAAGCTTCTAACAAGCTGATTGTAAGAAGAAGAGACGGTAAAGCGATTAAATAATTAGATTCACAAGGAGGTTATTTGCCGTACATGACGGAAGAAGACATGTACCCGTATATATTACAGAAGATATGGTAGGACACAAACTCGGTGAGTTCGTTGCGACAAGAACTTACAGAGGACACGGCAAAGACGAGAAGAAGTCGAAAGTCAGATAAGATTCATATATTTTGAAAGGAGGGTTCATCCATGGCAAAAGGACACAGATCCCAAATCAAGAGAGAAAGAAACGAGCAGAGAGATACAAGACCTTCAGCCAAGATCTCTTACGCAAGAGTATCTGTTCAGAAGGCGTGCTTTGTTCTTGACGCCATCAGAGGCAAGGATGTACAGACAGCACTCGGTATTTTAGCTTACAATCCGAGATATGCTTCTACAGTGATAGAGAAATTGCTGAAATCAGCGATCGCCAACGCTGAAAACAACAACGGTATGAGCGTTGACAACCTTTACATTGAGGAGTGCTACGCAAACAAAGGACCGACAATGAAGAGAATCAGACCGAGAGCACAGGGTAGGCTTATAGAATCGAGAAGAGAATGAGCCACATCACAATCGTGCTGAATGAAAGATAGGAGGACAATATGGGACAGAAAGTAAATCCTCATGGCTTGAGAGTCGGCGTTATCAAAGAATGGGATTCCAAATGGTACGCAGAGAAAGATTTCGCTGACAACTTGGTTGAAGACCACGAGATCAGAACATTTTTAAAGAAAAGATTATACAGCGCCGGAATCTCCAAAATCGAGATCGAGAGAGCTTCCGATCGCGTGAAGATCATTGTTTATACAGCTAAACCGGGCGTTGTTATCGGTAAGGGCGGTTCTGAGATCGAAAAAGTAAAAGCAGAGCTTGCTCAGTTCACAGATAAGAAACTTATCGTTGATATCAAAGAGATCAAAAGACCGGACAAAGACGCACAGCTTGTAGCTGAGAACATTGCCCAGCAGCTTGAGAACCGTATTTCATTCAGACGTGCTATGAAATCCTGCATGGGCAGAACAATGAAAGCAGGAGCTCTTGGAGTTAAAACTTCTGTATCCGGACGTCTCGGCGGAGCTGATATGGCTCGTACAGAGTTCTACAGCGAGGGAACAATTCCGCTTCAGACACTTAGAGCAGACATTGACTATGGATTCGCAGAAGCTGACACAACTTACGGAAAAGTCGGTGTAAAGGTTTGGATTTACAAAGGCGAAGTTCTTCCGACTAAAGCAGATAAGGAAGGGAGCGATAAATAATGTTAATGCCTAAAAGAGTTAAACGTCGTAAACAGTTCCGTGGTACCATGAAAGGAAAAAGCTCTCAGAGGTAACACGATCGCATATGGTGAGTACGGTATCGTAAGCGGCAGAGCCGTGCTGGATTCGTTCCAATCAGATCGAGGCAGCCCGTGTTGCCATGACACGTTACATCAAACGTGGCGGTAAAGTTTGGATCAAAATTTTCCCGGATAAGCCGATCACGGCAAAACCGGCTGAGACTCGTATGGGTAGCAACCGGGCCGCGTGATGTTTGAAATTGCAGGAGTACCAGAGGAAACAGCTAGAGAGGCACTTCGACTTGCAATGCATAAATTACCTTGCAAATGCAAAATCGTTTCTCGCGCAGACTTAGAAGGCGGTGATAACAGTGAAAACTAATACATTTGTAAAAGAATTAAGAGGAAAACTGTAGAGGAATTAAATCAGAATTAGTAGTCGCTAAGAAGGAACTCTTCAACTTGAGATTCCAGAATGCCACAAACCAGTTGGACAATACAAGCAGAATCAAAGAAGTAAGAAAAAAATATCGCACCAGTATCACAGAGGCTGGACGATCGGATATCGGAGAATGATTGAAAGAGAAAGAGGGCAAAGTTATCGCCGTAAACAAGATGGAAAAAAAATCGTTGTTGCTGCGGAAGAGTCCCCGTTGAAGGCGTCAAAAGAACTATGCTGAGAATAACGAGTGTAACACAAAGCCGAGCGCAAAAAGAAACCAGAAAAGCGGTGGCATCGTACATCAGGAAGGTTATATCGATGCATCTAACGTAATGCTTATGCACAAAGGTGGGAAGGAGGACCAAGGACTTTGAGTAGACTGAAAGAACAGTACCAGAATGAGATCGTTG
>VOFI01002322.1_pt1 | contig 24208 bp, 36 predicted proteins | sample 5384131 | NCBI WGS metagenome assembly VOFI01 (sample SAMN12384728, study PRJNA508395) | human gut metagenome | isolation source: healthy gut H | host: Homo sapiens | reverse complement strand
ATTTGAACACCGTATTGGTCACGATGTTGGGATACATGGCATCCATGTCGATTTTATCAAACAGCCGGGCCGTAATGCAATTGGCCAGACCAATGCCCAGGGAATTCCCATGGCTGGCCTCCGACAAATCCAGGAAACAGGTCCGCTGGACTTTCAGTCCCCGTGGGCATATTCCGTGGAAAAAGTCCCTGCAATGTTGGGATCCACCCCTGTCCCGGGTAATTCTTGCCGATTTCGTCCACCACCAGCACATCCGCTTCCTTCACCAGAATGGAAGGCATATTGGCAAAAGCGAATTTCAGCCATCTGGCTTCTTCCTCAATCCAGGAACCCCTGGCCATGGAGGGAATGCCGTCCATGCGTGGACGTTTTCAGCGCCTTTCTGCTTGCCCAGCCCTACGGCCATCATCTTGCAGGGGCCGCTTTCCACCTTGCCCCGAAGGCATTGTGGGGTTTCAGCCGGCAGCAGATGATGATGCCATCGGCTTCGTAGGCCTGTTTGTCCATGTATACCGGTCGGCCGCTTTCGGATTGTCCCAGATACACCGTTTCCATGGAACTGATGATGGGACACCCCATGGCCTCTTCGGTGATGCCATACCCGTTCAGGATGGCCAGCTGCCCTTCCGCTGTGGCGCCGCCGTGGCTGCCCATGGCCGGTACGATGAAGGGATGGGCTCCCCGCCGCTTGCAGAAATCCACCACCGCCCTGGTGATGATGTCCACATTGGCCACCCCGCGGCTGCCTGCGGTAATGGCAATGCGCATGCCAGGCTGGACCTTGCTCACAAAAGGTTCCCGGCTCAGTTCTTCGTTGACCACCCCCGGAATGCTTTCCGGCGGCAGGACCGGGCGGGGAAAAGTCTGGCTGGCCCGGAACATCCGGGGCAGGGGCACATCTGCCAGCAGCTGGAAGACCACACCACCCCGACTGGTGATTTTCATGAACCTCACTCCTTCCCTTCAGATTTTTCTGATACCTTCATTGTAGTGGCTGGATGACTATAAATCAAATTCATTGTTTTAGTGTTTTCCTTAAATAAATTAAGGGGTGTGAATTTTTTCACACCCCATCACGGGTCACCAACCCATGGCCCTTTGTTTCTTTACCCAAATACCTTGTCCGCATATTCCGTCAGTTCTGCCTGGAAGTCCGGATGGGCCACCGCAATCATGGCCCGGGCCCGTTCCTTCAGGGAAAGTCCGGTCAGATGGGCCACCCCGTATTCCGTGGCCACATTCTGGATCAGGGCTCGGGGACCGGAAATGGCGCTGCCTGCCGGGATGGCCGGCAGGATGTTGGAATGGCGTACGCCCTTCTTGTCCACCCGGGAAGATTCGATGCAGATGTACCCTGCACCGCCCCGGCTGAGGAAGGCACCTTCCAGGAAGTCCAGCTGACCACCCACACCGGACAGCTGCCGGGTGCCCACGGATTCAGCGTTCTCCTGGCCCATCAGGTCCAGCTGCACACCGCCGTTGATGCTGATATAGTTGGAGATCTTCTCCATGACCCGGGGATTGTGCACATATTCCACATCCGCCGGATAAAACAGGTCCGGATGTTCCTGCAGCCAGTCATACAGTTCCTGGGAGCCGCTGGCCAGGTTCCAGGTGTTGCGGCCGGTCTGGACTTCCTTTCTGGCGTTGGTCAGCTTGCCAGCCTTGTACAGGGCCAGGAACGCATCGCTGATGGTACCGGTGTGGCAGCCCAGATCTTCCTTGTCGCTTTGGGCCAGCAGCTGGGCAATGGTAAAGGGAATGGTGCCCACGCCCAGGCTCAGGGTGGCTCCATTGGGGATTTCCGCCACCACATTCCGGGCAATCTGCAGGTCTGCTTCGCTGGGGGTGCGGTAGCCGGAGGTGCACAGAGGCTGGTGTTCTCCCTCCATGATGATGTCCGCTTCGTCCAGGCTGACCCGGTGGGAGCCGTCCACCCCCTGGAGGGTGGGCATGTGCTCGTTGATTTCAAAGACCACGGTGCGGGCCTTTTTCATGATGGCTCTCCAGCCGTAGCTGGCCAGTCCCAGGCCGCAATACCCGTTTTCGTCCGGTTTGGGACACGGGGATCACGGCTACGTCCACCTTCAGGTACTCCCGGTACATTTCCGGCAGCAGCCGCAGCAGCATGGGTACGAAGCTCAGGCGCTTCTGGGTGAACATTTTCCGTTCGTAGGCGCCCAGATGCCAGCTGTAGTAATGGAAATGCTTCCTTTCCGGATCGCAGTCCACCGTGTGGATGATGGGGCGATACACCAGGCCGCCCCGGATCTTCACATCCGTCAGTTCGTCCCGGCGGGCCGCCAGGGCCTCATCGAACAGTTCGGGAAACCCATTGCCGAATCCGAAATCCACCCAGTCTCCGTTTTTGACCACTTTGGCCGCTTCCGCCGGGGTCATGATCTTGTTGCGGTATTTTTCTAACATAACTGATATTCCTCCCTGTACATTGGATAAAGAACCCACCACCCGCCATTCGGCAGGTTCCCCGCCCTTACAAAGGGCGGATATCCCTGTGATCGGTTGTTTGTCGTTTCTGTCAATGGACGATGGACCTACCCATAGTATAAACGCCGGAACCCTCCTTGGCAAAAGGGTCCCGGCGTCATCATAGAGGGGTATGGTTTGTTTCTTTTTCAGGAGTCGTCTTACACAATCATTTGGTGAGATGGAAGGAAAAGCCTCCGATGTCCCCCGTCCAGATAGACGAAGATAACTTTTTCCGTCAGCATCCCGGCGAATGGTCTCTTCCTTGAAGGAAATGCCCTTCTTCGCCAGATCCGCCATGGCCAGCTCCACATCTGAGTTTGCAGAGCGATGTGGCCATGTTTGCCGCGGGTGCTGTCCTTCATCACTTCGAACATATTGGAAACGAAGATGTGTGTGTCATTCTCGTTTCCCGGTTCCAGGTCAAACAGGCTGCATAAGAGGGATACCAGCTGTTTGGCCTCTTTCTCGTCAGCACAGTTGATGCCGACGTGTTTCAGGGTATACTTGATTTTTTCTGCCATGATCCAATGCCTCCTTCAGGATGGGAAGCGGCTGCTAGGGGAACCGCTCCCCGTTCTCTTTTATTCTACATGAAGGACGGCACCTTTGTCAGCAGAAGAAACCAATGCTGCATATTTTTTCAGCAGCGGGGAGGTGGCTTTCACCACCGGTTTGAAATGCTTCTTCCGTTCTGCAAGCACTTCCTCAGATACATCCACTTTCAATACCCGGTTGGGGATGTCGATATGGATCACGTCCCCGTCTTCCACCAGTCCGATGGGACCGCCGGCAGCCGCTTCCGGAGAAACGTGGCCGATACATGGTCCACGGGTGGAGCCGGAGAAGCGCCGTCCGTCACCAGAGCGGTGCTTTCGTCCATGCCGCGGCCTACCAGGAGAGCCGTCACCAGGTACATTTCCCGCATGCCGGGACCGCCCTTAGGGGCCTTCATACCGCAGTACGATCACCGTACCCGGTTCGATTTCGCCGGCTTCGATGGCTTTGATGGAATCCTCCATGCTGTCGAACACCCGGGCTTTGCCGGTGAACACATGCATGCTGGGTTTCACGCCGCTGGCCTTGACCACAGCGCCGTCGGGAGCCAGGTTGCCCCGCAGGATGGCAATGCCGCCTTCCTTGTTCTTGGGTTTGCTCCGGGGGAAGATCACATCGTTTTCCACCAGAGGCTGGGCTGCGATGTTCTCCTTCAGGGTATGGCCGGTGACAGTGATATGGTCTTCCAGCTTGTCCTCGATGGCTTTCAGCACTGCAGGGATGCCGCCGTTCTCATGGAGCACGCCCACTGCGTATTTCCCGGAGGGACGCAGGTTGCACAGGTACGGCACTTCCCGGCTGACCCGGTCGAAATCTTCCAGGGTCAGGGTCCACATGGGCCCTCATGGGCAATGGCCATCAGGTGCAGCACCGAGTTGGTGGAAGCGCCCAGGGCCATGACGGCCTTCACCGCATCCAGCAGGGCCGGACGGGTCAGGATCTGATCGGTGGTGATGCCTTCCTTGACCATGGCCACGATCCGTTTGCCGCTGGCCCGGGCCAGTCTCCGTTTTTCGGCAGAGACGGCGGGAGAAGTCCCCATCCGGGGCAGGGTCAGTCCCAGCACTTCGGCCAGGCAGCTCATGGTATTGGCCGTCCCCATCATGGAACAGGAGCCCACGGTGGGCAGGGAAGCCATTTCCATTTTCCGCAGTTCTTCATAGGTCATCTTGCCCACCTGATACTGGCCCACGAATTCCCGCAGGTTGCTCAGGCAGATGTTGTCATACCCGTCACAGTGGCCGGAATCATGGGGCCGCCGGTGACGATGATGGCCGGGATCTTCATCCGGCTGCGGCCAGGATCATCCCGGGGACGATCTTGTCGCAGCTGGCCAGCATCACCACAGCATCCAGCTGGTTGCCCTGGACCACGGCTTCCACCGAGTCCGCAATGATTTCCCGGCTGGGCAGGGGAATACCGCATGCCGCTGTGCCCCTGGCACAGGCCATCGCACAGGGCGATGGTGTCAAATTCCCGGGGAATGCCCCCGGCTTCCAGGATGCCGTCGCTCACATCCCTGGCCAGTTCTCGCAGGTGGATATGGCCGGGTACCAGTTCACTGAAGGAATTGGCGATCCCGATGATGGGTTTCCGAAAATCGTCCTCTTCCAGGCCCATGCTGTACAAGAGAGCCCGGTTGCCCCGGCCGACCCCATTGACCATGATTCCACTGCGGGTATCCTTATAATGCAATTCGTTTCCGCTCATGGAGTTCTACCTCAATTCAATCCAATTTGACTACTCACTAGTCACTAACCACTACTCACTAACCCCTTATTCCAGGGTCAATCCTTTTTCAAATGCCTTCCGGTTGCTGTCAATGACTTTCTGCTTGCCGGCAAACCGCTTTTCGATGCCCTGTTCCACGCTTTCCGGTTGCAGCAGGCCTGTTTTTTTCATCATGGCCCCCAGGGCGATGAAGTTGGCGCTCTGGATGCTGCCCAGTTCCACGGCCAGTTTCCGGAAGGGATGGCCGATCTGGATCCCTTTGGAACCTTCTTTGGGCTTCACTTCGTCAGAATCATAGAACACCAGGGTGTCATCGGTGAACTTGTCCACATACCGGTCATAGGCAACCTGGGCCAGGCACAGGATCAGATCCGGCACTTCCACGTTGGGATAGCCCACCAGTCCATCGCTCAGGACCACATCGGTCTTGGTAAAGGTACCCCGGGCTTCTGCACCGTAGGAAGCACTCATAGTGGCATTGATATTTTCTTCGTTCAGGGAGGCCAGTCCCATGACTTCACCTACGGAGACTACGCCCTGGCCGCCCACACCGGACAATACGATTTCTTTTTTCATAACTTACCCCTCGATTCTGTTGGCATCGATGATGCGCTTGTAGCTGGTGTAGTAGTCGTCCCGCGGTTCATTCTTCAGGCAGCCCACCACAATCTTGCCCCTTCAGTTCTTCGTCACTCATTTTGGCAGCCTGGGCCAAGGTGACGCTCTGTTCATTCATCAGCTGCATCATATGGGAAACAGCCCCCAGTTTGTTGAACTTGCCGTAGTGGGTGGGGCAGGCACTCATGACTTCCACCAGGGAGAACCCTTTCACCTGCATGGCTTCCTTGATCAGTTTCCGCATCAGGGATGGGGTTGTAGGCGGTGGCCCGGCCTACGTAGGAAGCACCGGCTGCAATGGCCAGCTTGCACACATCGAAGTTCTGTTCGATATGGCCGTAGGGAGAGGTCTGGGTGATGCTGTGGGTGGGGGTGGTCCCGGAGTACTGGCCACCGGTTTGCCCGTAGTTGTAGTTGTTGGAGATGATGGCCGTCACGTTGATGTTCCGGCGGGCAGCATGGATCAGGTGGTTGCCCCCGATGGTGGTGCCGTCGCCGTCGCCCATGGTGCACAGCACATGGAGATCGGGATTGCCCAGGGCTACGCCGGTGGCAGCCGCCAGGGCACGTCCGTGGGTCACGTGCATGCAGTTGATGTCCAGATAGTCATCCACACGGCCGAAGCAGCCGATACCAGATACCAGGGCGATGTCATGCTTGTCCAGGCCCAGGTCTGCCAGCACCGCAGCGATGGACTGGAGCACGATGCCGTGGCTGCAGCCGGCACACCAGGTGTGGGGCAGTTTGTCGAACAGCATATAGTCTTTATAGGATTTCATCATCTTTCACTCTCCTCATAAACATCCACGATCTGCTGCGGGGTGATCAGGATCCCGTCGGTGCGGTTGGCTTGCAGCACTTTGCAGCCATAGTCATTGTACTTCCGCACTTCCCCGGCCAGCTGGCCCAGGTTCAGTTCAGGTACGATCACCGTTTTGGCCTGCTGCAGGGCAGCCCGGATTTCTTTTTCCGGCATGGGCCATACGGTGACCAGCTGCAGCAATCCGGCTTTGACGCCTTTCTTCCGCAGGATTTCGATGGCGCTCAGGGAGCTCCGCACGGAGCAGCCGAAGGAAATCAGGACCACATCCGCATCCTCCATCTGGTATTTCCGGGTGATGGTGATGTCATCCACATGTTTTTCGATTTTGTCCACCAGGTAATGGGTCACCCGATCGATATTTTCCGGAGACGGGCAGAACTCTCCTTTTTTCATCGTGGGTGGAACCGGTGGTCCGCATCAGCAGGTTCCGGTCGCCTACCGGGACCATGGGGAGCCACTTCCGTGCCGCTGTAATCATAGGGACGGAATTTGGCCTGTTCCGTGGTATCCGGGGTCTTCCGATTCACGATTTCGTCCGGTTCCGGTTCTCGGATGGTCAGGGTTTCCGCAGATGCCCCACCACTTCATCGGCCAGGAAGATGACTGGAGTCCGGTATTTCTCAGCCAGGTTGAAAGCGGTGATGGACAGGTCGTAGCAGTCCTGTACGGAGGAGGGGGGCTGAGGGCGATGATGCTGTGATCGCCGTGGGTGCCGTACCGGGCCTGCATCAGGTCGCCCTGGGCCGGTTTCGTGGCAGCGCCGGTGGACGGGCCGCTGCGCTGTACGTTATACAGTACGCAGGGCAGTTCGCTCATGACGCCCAGACCCAGGTTTTCCTGCATCAGGGAGAAGCCCGGGCCGCTGGTGGCGGTGAAGGTCTTCTTCCCGGCCAGGGAGGCTCCCAGCAGAGCGGCCATAGAGCTCAGTTCATCTTCCATCTGGATGTAGATGCCGCCGTGGCGGGGCAGTTCCTTGGCAGCGGCCTTGGCCACTTCAGAACTGGGAGAAATGGGGTACCCGGCGAAGAACCGGGCGCCGGCAGCGATGGCACCTGCGGTCATCGCTTCGTTGCCTTCCATGAATTTCTTTTCTACCTTAGCCATATTTATTTGACCTCCACTTCAATTGCAAAATCAGGGCAGCGCAGGGCGCACAGCTTGCAGCCGATGCAGGCATCCGGATGGGCTACCCGGGATAGCTGCCATAGCTCTGTTCCAGGACCTGTGTGGGGCACAGGGCAGAGCAGATGCCGCACTGCTTGCACAGTTTGTCATTGATGTTGATGGTGATTTCTTTACTCATTGTCGATCCTCCCATATTCCTTGCTTCCCATCGCCAGTGACTGGCGTCAGCTTTTTTCGGATGGTTGATGATATATTTGGGTTCCCGCCCGTTCAGGGAGATCGTCGATGGCGTGGGCACAATTCATGGCCACGGCTTCGATGGCTTCTTTCGTCAGGGCTGCTGTGTGCGGGCAGCCGATGTAGTTGGGCAGGCTGAACAGCGGCATGTCGGGGCTGGGCGGTTCTGTTTCGAACACGTCGGCGCCGGCAGCAGCGATCTTGTGATTCTTCAGTGCTTCATACACGGCCTTTTCATCCCAGATGGCACCCCTGGACACGTTCAGAAGGACGGCCGTGGGTTTCATGTGGGAGATGGCTTCCTCATCGATGATGTGGAACGTACCCTTGTTCAGCGGCAGATGGGGGAAACCACATCCGCCCGTTCCATCATCTCATCCAGGGTATCGGCGAATTCCACCCAGTCGGGGAACTGGCTCCGGTCCACAAATTTATCGTAGACCAGAATCTTCATCTGGAACCCGTAGTGGGCGATTTTTACTGCTTCCCATCCGATGGGTCCGATGCCGATGCTGCCAAAGGTCTTATACCGGGCCTCGTGAGTAGGGATGGCATCCCGCTCTTCCAGTTTCCCCGGCGGATTTCCTGGTTAAACTGGGGAATGGCCCGCAGGCAGGCAAGCATCAGAGAAATGGCATGTTCGGCCACGGAATAGGTATTGCATCCCCGGGCCAGGGTCACTGTCACGTTCTTTTCGTCACAGGCGGCCAGGTCGATGTTTTCATATCCGATCCCATACCGGGCGATGATTTTCAGGTTCCTGGCGGCACCAATCACATTTTTTGTGTATTTTTCCGTCCGGGCGATGACGGCGTCCACGTCGGCAATGGCTTTCTCCAGGGGAAGCCTCGTCCGTGGCTTCCGGGCTGACCAGCTGGTAGCCCCGGTCCGCCAGGAAATCCCGGGCAACCTGTTTCAGTGCCTTGGGAACCAGGATCTTATACATTTCATACCCCTCCTATACAAACTCCTGTATGATTCAAATTCCGGGGAAAAGCCCCTGGGAAAAACAGAGGACCGTCTCTGTCTTTCCCAGGGGTCTGTGAAAACCACAGACTCCTGAACAGTCACTAGTCACTAGCTGAAGGAAGCCCTCCGGACGACCTGGGAACGGACGCCCCTGATGGGACGTCCCTACGCAGGACAGGTCACTAGCCACTAACCACTCAGCCACTACTCACTACATCAGATGAAATACTGTGCCACCAACAGTTCCAGCAGGCCCGTACCGGCCATGATCATGGAAACAGCGGTCTTGCATTCCAGCTGTTCTTTCAAGTCGCTGACACCGAACATCCCATTCCAGACCCAGAACCCGGAGTCAGTGAAGTACCCGAAGGAGATGGCACCTCACGCAGCAGGACAGCGCCATAAGCAGCGGGCTGATGGTCAGCTGCCCCATCAGCGGCATGGTCAGGGAAGCAGAGGTTACGATGGCAACCGTTGCAGATCCCAGGCAGATCCGCATGAGAGCGGCGATGCAGAAGGGAATCAGTACCGCGGGGATCGGCCAGGAAACCACCATCTGGCCCAGCACGGTGCCGATGCCGGAGGCCCGCACCACATAGCCCAGGGAGCCGCCCACGCCGGTAATCAGCATGATGATGCCCCGTATCTTTGATGCCGTCATCCATCATCTTCAGGACTTCTTTGGTATCCCGGTTGGGTACCAGGCCATAGATGGCAATCAGGCACCCGATCATCAGAGCCACGATGGGGCTGCCCAGCAGGGCCACAACAGAGTAGAAGGACGTGCCCCGTCTTGGTCAGGATCAGGACGGGGCAGTACGATGGGAGCTGCGGAAATCCACAGGGGCGGCAGGTCCGTCCGGTTCAGGAACTGGTCCAGCATTTCGGTGGAAGCCAGTTTCACCTGTTCGCCTTTGGCCGGGCGGATGTATTCGCCTTCTTCATTCACCACCTGGTAAATCTTCTTGCCGATCCATTTGCAGTAGGGAACGATCACCAGCAGCATGGGAACACTCAGGATGGCGCCGCCGGCAATCATCTGGCCCACGTCGATGCCCAGCATCCCGGCCGCGGTCAGCGGGCCGGGAGTGGGCGGCACCAGCACGTGCGTCAGCTGCAGGCCGCAGGCCAGGGACAAGCCCAGGCCGATGACGGATTTACCGGTTACCCGGGAAATTGCTTTACACAGGGGGCACAGCATGACCACTGCAGAGTCGGCGAACACGGGGATGGAAACCACCCAGCCGGTTACGCCCAGGGCCCATTCTTCGTTGCCTTTGCCCACCAGTTTGATGAAACTGACAGCCAGCTTTTCAGCAGCCCCGGATTTTTCCAGGATGGCCCCCATCATGACGCCCAGGCCGATGATGATGCCGGTGCTGGAAAGGGTGTTGCCGAAGCCCGTGCTGATGGCGTTGATGACGCCCACCGTGGTCTTGCCCCCCACCTTCACGGTCAGGATGGGCATGCCGCCGATGATGCCGGTGATCAGGGCTGCGATCAGCAGAGCGATGAAACTGTGTACTTTGGTTTTTGCTACCAATATGATCATAACCAGGATGCCCAGGCCCAGGCCCAGGACCATCCGTGTAGATTCTGCCATTTCAGATTCCTCCAGTTCTCCTTACGAGTATTTCTTACCGTACCAGGCAGGGAGATTTTGCGTCGAATTTCCAGCCGGGGATCAGATACTGCATGGTCACAGCATCGTTCCGAACGCCCAGGCAATGTTTCTTGTACAATTCATGGGCTTTCAGGACCTGTTCCCGATCCACTTCCACGCCCAGACCCGGTTTATCCGGCACTTTGATACCGCCGTCTTTGATCTGCAGCGGCTCTCTGGTCAGCCGTTCCCGGCCTTCCTGCCAGATCCAGTGCGTATCCAGGGCATTGTAGAAGCCCGGTACAGCAGCCCCTACCTGGACGCACATGGCCAGGGAGATGTCGAAGTGGTTGTTGGAATGGCTGCCCCAGGTGTAGCCGAATTCGTGGCACATCTGAGCGACCCGTACGGAGCCGTTCATGGTCCAGAAGTGAGGATCGGCCAGGATGATGTCCACGGCCTGGCTTTCCAGGGAGTGGCCCACCTGTCGCCAGTCGGTGGCGATCATATTGGTCGCCGTGGGGAACCCGGTGCGGCGGCGGAATTCGCTCATGATCTCACGGCCGGAGTATACGCCTTCCGCACCGCAGGGATCTTCGCAGTAGGTCAGGATTCCGTGCATGTCGGAAACGTATTTCACAGCGTCATCCAGCTTCCAGGCCCCGTTGGGATCCAGGTCCATGCGGGCATCCGGGAAAGCTTTCTTCATGGCCTTGATGACCTTCATCTCTTCGTCGTTTACCAGTACGCCGCCCTTCAGTTTGAAATCCTTGAAGCCATATTTCTCTTTGGCGGCTTTGCACAGGGCCACCACACTGTCGGCATCCAGGGCTTCCTCGTTACGCAGGCGGTACCATTCGCAATCGGAATCTTCTTCATGGTCGTAGGGCAAATCCGTTTTCTTCCGATCACCCACAAAGAACAGATACCCCAGGAACCGGACGAAGTCCCGCTGCTGGCCACCGCCCAGCAGGCGGCATACCGGCATGTCCAGGAATTTGCCCAGCAGATCCAGGCAGGGAGCTTCGATGGCGGTCATCACATGGACCGGTCCGCAGATCGAAGGTCTGGTTGCCCCGGACATCTTCTTCTCCGCTCTGGTCCAGGTGTGCCTTTAACTGCCAGCAGGGTGTTCCGGTAATCCGAGATCTTGGTCCCTACCACGATTTCCTTTTACATCTTCCAGGGCATTGGTGATCTTGGGGCCGCCGGGGACTTCGCCCACCCCGGTGTTTCCTTCCGAGTCCGTCAGGATGACGATATTACGGGTAAAGTAGGGGAGCATGGGCGCCGCTCAGGTTCAGCAGCATGCTGTCTTTGCCGGAACAACCGGGTAAACTTCCATTTTGGTGATTACGGGTGTCATTTGCTTGTTTCCTCCTTGATAAACCAACCATTTCCCAACAATGTCAAGGCCTTCGACCACCTAACGGTTTCTCTGAAATCGCGCTTTTTTCAGTCTTTTACGAAAAGCGTTAGGGATTCAATGTTTGACTTTATTATAATTTTCATGCTATTATTATTCAAATTGTTAATTTTTAGTAACTGACTTAATTTTTACTTAGAGGTGCAGAAGATGGATGTGAAACAGATCGAATACATTGTGAAAATCGCGGAAACAGGCAGCATCACCCGGGCAGCGGAGCAGCTGTTCATTACCCAGTCCGCCCTGAACCAGCAGCTGCTGAAGCTGGAACAGTCTCTGGGGGGGTGAAACTGTTCATCCGGCACAAGCATGACATGACCCCCACCGAAGCAGGGAATGTCTATTTAAAATACGGCCGAAGCACATGCTCCAGGAAAAGCGGGAGGCCTATACCATCATCAACGACATGAGCCAAAACAATGTAGGGAAACTGTACTTTTACCTTCGCCCGGGAGCGGGGCATCGATATGTTCTGCTCCACCTATTCCGTATTCCACCAGAAATTTCCCGGCATCACCCTGGAGCCCCATGAAATGCTGGCCCAGCAGCAGATGGCCCGGATCGCCCAGGGCTATGGGACCTGGGACTGGTAACCGTGTCGGAGAACGACAAGCTGCCCGGTCTGGAATATGAGCTCATCCGGAAGGAGCCCATGCTCCTGGCTGTACCCCGCAGTTTCCCCCAGGCGGCCAAAGCCGCCAGGCCGGGAACCCCCCTGGAAGATCTTCCCTATGGAGACCTGAAGGATTTCAGGGATCTGCCTTTTGTGTTGATTTTCGAGCGCTCCACCATGCGCCATATCATCGACAAACTGTTCCGCCAGCACCATTTCTCCCCCTATGTACTGTTTGAATCTGCCAGCATCCGGACCCTGGAGACCATGGTGAAGACGGACCTGGCCTGCACCATCGTCAGTGGCAATTACTACAAGTACCAGGACAGGATTGCCTATTTCCGGCTGCCGGAAGACCCGGAATGGGAGCTGGACATCGTCTACAAAAAAGGGGCTTACCTGAGTAAGCCCATGCTGTATTACAAAGAATTGATGCAGGAATATTTCCACGAAAAAGCCCCCCTGATCACAAAAAAGGGGGTGTGAAAAAACCACACCCCCTGTCGTACATCACAGGTCATATGCCGATGGAGCTACAAATCCACCGTATTCCCATCGTACAACGTTTTTTTCTGTGCTCTTCATTCTTCACCCTTATTCTTTGTCCACCGGTTGGCCGCCACTGTAATGACGCAGGCCACCAGGGCCGATACGAACATGCACAGGGCAAAGCCCAGCATATTGTTGGACAGGGTGGGTGCCACGATACTGGGCACATAGGCCGTGCCCCGCACGTTGAAATACCCTACGCACACGCCCCTGCCCCGGCGGCGATGATGGCCCCTGCCATCACCACTTTATTGGAGAACATGAAGGGATACGCAGCTTCCACAAAGGTCCCGAATGCCATGTTGATGAACAGCCCGGGGATGGCCAGTGCCCGGTCATCCTTCCGCCGGGGAGCCAGGATATTGGCCACCATGATGCCGGCGGACACCATCACCAGGCCCACCATATCGATGGCTCCCAGGAAGGAGTTCCCGGTTTTTTCCATCTCCAGCAGGATGATGGGCAGAATGGCCGCATGGTACATGCCCCCCATAATGGCCGGCCAGATCAGCAGCCCGGCAATGCCCCCGCAGAGCATGGGATGGATGGCGAAGGCCCAGTCGATCACATAGCGGATGCCGTTGCCCACAGCGTCAGCCAGCGGTGCAATGAACAGATAAATGAGCAGCCCGGCCGCCAGTCCTGCAATGCCTCCGGCCACAATGTTGGCCGTGGTGGCCGGGAAGTTCAGTTTCAGACATTTCAGCAGCAGAACCTGCACCAGGATGCCCGCCAGGATCCCCCCGATGATGCCCCCGATCAGGCCGCCCTTCACGGACAGGATCCCGGTGACCACCCCGGCCACAATGGCCACATCCCCCATGCCGGAGACCTGTTTGGCGGCCACCGTGGCCACGATCACCGGCAGGGCGTCGATCATCACGTTGAAGATTTTCTCGAAGTATGCCAGCCCGGGCACCTTGCTCAGGATCAGGGTCAGGGCCATGGCGATGAAGCCGGGCAGGGAGGCCATCAAAATGCCCCGGACACTGATCCGGCTCAGGAGGCTGGTCTTTTCCCCGGTCCCCTCTGTGGTTACGCCCCCGTTCATGGCCGGCCGGTAATCCAGCTTCCAGTATTTGGCCAGGGCATACACATTGGCAATGGCCCGGGTCCGATTGGTGGTACCGGTGGTACCGGAAACAGCCACCACGTTCAGGCCCATGCTTTCTGCCAGGGCCATGGAGGTACCGCCGGTACCGGTGGCCGCCAGTTTTTTGTCCGCTGCGGCCTCCATGGCCCGGGCATTGGCCCCCTTGGGATCGCAGCTGGCCAGGATCAGGCCGTCCACTTTATCCTCATCAATGAGACCGGCAATGGTTTCGTCCTGGAGCACGGCCTCCCGGTTCACTTCTTCCAAGGTGCCACGGAAGATCACCTGGGGCTTTGTGCCGTCCCAGGTCCACAGGGCCGCCCGGGTATCGGGTTTCGCCGTATCCATGGACGCCTCCGCCGCGATGAACTGGATGGCAGCCAGAGTAATGCCCGCTGCCTGGATCTGGCGAACCATTTCTCCCAATAAAGAAGCGGGATCCTTCCCGCCCAGATTGTACAGGTTTCCCCCGCTGCTCCCCAGGATTGCCATTGCTTTTGTCATAAGCCATTCCCCCTCAGAATGTGAAACGGTCCGCCTTGCAAAAGCCGGACCGTTCAGTTGTGTTTTTAATACTTTACTCCGCTAGTGTACTAAAATATCTGAGATGTGTCAATGGGGCCGGGAAACTTTTACAAGGTTTCGTACACCTCCGGGTTCGCCACACCCCTGCCATTTTTCGCCTCGGCACACGGCGTAGCACCCTTCCACTGCGCCGCAGCTCATCCTGGCCCAGGATTCCGGGGTCAGCGCCGCACTGTGGGGCGTGCAGATGATCCCGGGGGCCGTAAACACCGGATTGTCCCTCCGGGCCGGTTCCGTACTGTATACATCCACTCCGGCGCCAGCGATGACGCCCTGGTTCACCGCATCTGCCAGGGCCTGTTCATCCACCACGGCGCCCCGGGCTGTATTGATGAGGAATGCACTTTTCTTCATCAGTCCCAGTTCCCGGGCTCCGATGCAGTGCCGGGTTTCCGGCAGAAGAGGCATATGGAGGGAAACGAAGTCGCTTTCCTTCAGGATCTCCTCCAGACTGTCCACATACCGGCAACCGGCCGCTTCCACCCTGGCCCGGTTGTGACTGTGGCTGTATCCCAGGCATTCCATGCCCAGGGCGGTGCACATGCCGGCCAGCAGGGAACCGATACCTCCCACGCCCAGGATCCCCACCTTCTTTCCGCACAATTCCATCTGCCGGACCATGGGCCCGCACCTGCCAGTTTCCTTTCCGGTTCTCTCCATCCATCTCCAGCAGGTCCTTGGCGCAGGCAAAGATCAGCGCCAGGGCATGCTCTGCCACGCTGCGGGCATTGGCTCCGGGCGCCAGCACCACAGGGATGCCCCGGCGGGTGCAGTAGTCCACGGGGACGTTTTCAAAGCCCATGCCCGGGCGGCCCAGTGCTTTCAGATTTTTACAGCGAGTGATGAAACTTTCCGGGCATTTTTCCAGGCGGATCAATACTGCATCGGCGCTTTCCAGCACCTCATCTGGATAGGCGTCCCAGTCCGCTCCAGGGCCCACGGTCCATTCGATGCCCAGTTTTTCCATCATTTCCATTCCGGCCGGAGCCAGAGGTTGTGTCATCACGAACTTCATCAGGGACTCCTTTCTAGAATGCGGCCACCGTACCGTCCGTCCGGGGCTCCGTGGCACCGGCCAGTACACCGTCTTCTGTCCGCCAGATGATCTGGCCCCGGCCAAAGGTGCTCCGGTCTGTTTTCACCACGATTTCATGGCCCCGTGCCCGCAGGCCTTCCACAATTTCCGGTGCCACCTGAGCTTCCACTTCCACCTTTTTCCCTTCGATCCACTGCCACCGGGGTGCATCCAGTGCCGCCTGGGGATTCATCTGGAAGTCGATGGTGTTCAGCATCACCTGCAGATGGCCCTGGGGCTGCATGAAGCCGCCCATGACACCAAAGGGCCCCACAGCCTTTCCGTCCCTGGTCAGGAACCCGGGGATGATGGTATGGTAGGGTTTCTTTCCCGGGGCCAGGCAGTTGTCCATGGCAGGATCCAGGCTGAAAATTGTTCCCCCGGTCGTTCAGGGCGATGCCGGTACCCGGGATCACGATGCCCGAACCGAATCCCCGGAAATTGCTCTGGATGAAGGAAACCATATTCCCTTCTCCGTCTGCCGTACACAGGTACACGGTGCCCCCGCTGAAAGGCTTTCCGCAGGTGGGCAGGATGGCCTTTTCCCCGATCAGCTTCCGTCGCTCCTCCGCATAGGCATCACTGAGCATATCCTCCACTTTTGTCTTCATATACCGGGGATCCGCCACATACTGCCGGGCATCGGAGAAAGCCAGCTTCATGGCTTCGATCTGTTTGTGATAGCTGTCCACTGTTTCCCGCCGTTCCAGCTGGAACCCCTTCATGATGTTGAGAGCCATCAGGGCCGTGATTCCATGGCCATTGGGCGGGATTTCCCACGTCATAGCCCCGGTAGTCCGTCCGGATGGGCTGCACCCATTCCGCCCGGTAAGCACCCAGGTCTTCTTTCCTCAGGAATCCACCGGTCTCCCGGCTGAAAGCGTCCATTTTCTCCGCCAGTTCACCCCGATAAAAGGATTCTCCATAACTTTCTGCCAATTTTTCCAGGGTTTTTCCATGATCCGGCAGAGTCACCATTTCTCCCACCTGAGGAGCACGGCCCAGAGTCAGAAAAGTGTCGAACCAGCCCTGAAACGCAGGATTCCCCTTGAAGGGCGTGAAAAGCTCCTCCCCGGCCTTCCACAGTTTCCGAATGGTGGGAGACACCGGATACCCCTCCCGGGCATACTGGATGGCCGGTTCGAACAGTCTGGCAAAGGGCAGCCGCCGAAACGCCTGTGCAGCTCCGCCCAGGCCGAAACCGCCCCCGGTATGGTCACCGGGATCCAGCCCCGCTGGGGCATTTCCCTATGGCCTGCGGCCAGTACCTTTTCCCGGGTCAGGAGCGCCGGCGCATAACCGCTGCCGTTCAGCCCGTACAGCCTGCCCCCCGCCCATACCAGGGCAAAGGCATCGCTGCCCAGCCCGTTGCAGTTGGGTTCCACTACCGTAAGGCAAATGGCCGTAGCAATGGCCGCATCCACCGCATTGCCCCCGGCAAGCAGCATCCGCAGCCCCGCCTGGGCCGCCAAAGGCTGCCCTGTACAAACCATCCCATTCCGGGCATACACCACCCGACGCCGGGAACCATAGGGATATTCCGTTCCATTCCATTGCACCGTCATCCGATCAGCTCCTTCATATAAGTTGGTTCCATTATAGAACAAGAAGGAGGAAAAGAGTAGAGGCCGGGAGAAAGTAGTGGGAAGTTAGGAAGTATAAACCATTCCGTTGACATCTTTCGCTGTTGATGATACAATCTTTACCATTGTTTTGTGAGATAGTAGTATCTATTGTTATCATTATTCTTCTGAATAGACACATTGTCTCTTCAGAATTTATTTTTTGAGGAGATTCCTATGACCATGTGGACTGCTTTGCTGATTGTCCTGGCCGTCTTTTCCTTCTGATCGGCCGGGCCAATGCCCTGGTGGCCGCTCCGTAATCAACGGGGGCATCATTGCCACCACCACCATGGTGAAAGCCGCTACGGATCAGGGGCTGCCTCTGACCGCCGCCCTGGCTGCCTTCCTGTACGCCACCCAGAAGTTCGTGGGCACTTTGCCTGCTTCCTCCTTCGGGCTGAAAGCCGCCGGCCGCTATGTGGAAGACTTTCGGCGGATGAAACAGGAAGACCCCTCTTTCTCCCTGGACAGCATCCCCCGTCCGGAAACGGGCAAGAAAGCATCCTTTGCAGAACGGAACACCCATCGTTTCACCATCTACATCAGCCTGGCCATTGCCGCCTTCGCTGCCTATCTGGGCACCCTGGGAGGTAAACTGACCCACAACTGGGTGGGCATGTTCCTGTGGTGCATGATCCTGGGCATGGTGGCCCGAACCTGGGTCTGGTCCCCGCCAACATCATCAAGAAAAATGCCAATGCCAGCGGTTTCTTCATTTTCGGAGCCCTGACCGCCATCGTCCCTTCCCTGGCCAAAGTGGATTTCAGCATGCTGGGGCAGCTTGGCTTTCTGGTCCTGTGCGTATTTACGGTTACCGTTGCCTAAGATCATCCTGGCCTTTAAGATCCTGCCCCTGTGGAAAATCGTGGGCGACAAAGACCTGTGCATCGGTATCGCCATGTGCCAGATGATCGGCTACCCGGGCACCCAGCTGATCAGCGAAGAAATCTCCAAAGCCGTAGGCCGGACGCCGGAAGAAATCGAATACCTGGAAAAGCGCATCGGCACAGCCTATGTAATTTCCGGTTTCACTTCTGTAACGGTGCTTTCCATCGTTGTGGCCACCATCATGGCCAAGATCCTATAACCAAAGGAGGTCCTATCCATGGATATCATTGAAGAATTCAAACAACTGGTGGAGATCGACTCCGCCTCCGGCAGAGAACGGGCCATTGCCGACGTACTGAAAAAGAAACTCACCGACCTGGGTTTCGGCGTGCTGGAAGATCAGGCCGGGTCCACCTTCGGTGGGAATACAGGCAACCTGATTGCCATAAAGGAAGGGACCCGGGAAGGCTCCGTCCTGTTCTGCAGCCATATGGACCGGGTGGCCAACGGCTGCGGCATCCATCCCCGGGAAAAAGACGGCAAACTGGTATCCGATGGCAGCACCATCCTGGCTGCCGATGATGTCAGCGGCCTGTGTGCCATTCTGGATGGCGTGCGCCGGGCCCTGGCCTCTGAAAAGCCCCATCCCCGTCTGGAAATCGCCTTTACCGTGGGAGAAGAAGCCAGGTCCGCCCATGTGGGGAGGCCGTGCCCTGGATCTGCGCCAGTTTCAGAGCCCCTTCTGCTTTGTCATCGACAGGATCACTGCCGGCACCATCGGCCGATATGTCCTTCGCCCCTTCCTGATCGACGAAAGTGATCAACGGAGCACCCGGCCTGGCCAAGCTCCAGGTGGAAGTGGATCTGAACAGCTTCCGGAAAAGCGGGATGGTCCGCCCATGCGGGCAATGAAGCCGCCCCCACATGGAGCCCAACAAAGGTCTTGCCATGGCCCCAGCGCACTGGCCAGGAGGGGGCATAGGGTTCCGCCAGTCCGGTGACCTTGCTGATGGCGATGCCGATCACATTCTGGAAGAAAGAAATGATCCCTGCTGTCAGCCAGTAGATGATCAGCAGACCGCCGCCCTTTTTCAGCAGGGAAAGAGAAGCCCCCAGGCCTACAGTGGTAAAGAAAGCCAGCATGAACGGATTCTGGTAATAGGTATCGAATTTAAACCCGAAAGCCCCGGTCTGATGTCCGATGAACGTGATGAACATAAACAGGAAGCCTCCCACCACTGGTGCCGGGATGCAGTACTTCTGCAGGGCTCCGATCCGGTTCTTCACCCAGTACCCGATCAGCAGCATCACAGCAGCCAGCGCCGCCGTACAGATGGCGTCCGCCTTGATGGTCAGCACATTGTTCATAAAGACGATGGACATGGTATCCCCCTTCTTCCCCTGATGGAGCGATGCTCCCTTAAATTTATTTACAAGATAAGAATATTATACCATGATATCATCAGAAAATCATCAAAAAAGCAAGATAATTCGTCCATAAATGACATTCCCCATATCCGCCCTTTTCAAGGGCGGGGGACCATGCGGCAGCATAGTGGTGGGTTCTCCCCCCAGGGGGAGCTACAGATGATTCTCTTTTCCCTTACATCACAAAGGCAACCAGGAAGTTATACACTGCACAGGCCAGCACACTCACCGGCACAGCACGGAGCAGCAGTTTGTTGAACAGGGTTGTCCGGTCTTCTTCTTTGGGCGTGGATCCCAGGATCAGAGAGCCGCCGGAAGAGAACGGGCTGATGGCACTGGATTGTGCGCCCAGCACAGTGCAGGCGAACAGCGCGCCCCGGCAGAAAGCCCTGTGCTTTCCGCCAGCCCCGGAATCAGCGGGAACAAAGCCGGCGCCACCACCCCAGTGGTGGAGCTGAAGAAGCTCATAATGGCCGCAATGATGGAGAAGGCCAGGGGAATCAGCGGCGTGGGCACATTGGTCCCCACCCAGGTGCTCAGCATCTTGATGGTCCCGGCTTTACAGCTACGGAGATCAGCATCCCGGCCCCGGCAATCATTACAATGGTGTTCCAGGGAATCCTGGCAATGGCTTCTTTCTGGGGTGCCAGTTCCATCAGCAATGCAATCACCGCAAAGATGATGGCCACCAGCCCCACATCCACCTTACCAGCCAGATACGCAATGGTGGGATTCCCCGGAACGAAAATCTTCAGCAGCGGGAAAATCAACACCACCACCATCATCACCAGCATCAGGGTCAGGGTCTGTTTCTGTACCGGAGTGAACGGTTCCGGCTGCTTGAAGGTGACACCTTTACCAATGTTCCGATTGGCTTTGATCCCATAACGGAACACGGTGATCAGCACCAGAGAAAATACAAGGGACAGCAGGAAGATTTCCATTTCCATGGCAAAGGAATCCATGGGAGGCGTCAGTTTCAGAGACTCATAGGCCGTATCAGAAAGGCCCCGGAAAATCACTCCCAGATTGGAAGTGGGGAAGTTCCCACCACACAGGGCCCCGCAGTTGATGGCCACAGCTCCGGTCAGTTTGTCCATCCGGGATTCATCGCAAATCAGCAGGGTGATGGGTGCCAGGAAAGCCAGTACCGTAAAATAGGTTGCCCCCATCACAGACAGGATCACAGCTACGCCGAAGAGAGCATAGGGCAGCATACCCGGGAATTTCCGGCAGGAATACAGCAGAGAACCGGACATTTTTTCCAGTGTCCCGTTGATGGCCGCCACATTGTAGAACAGCGAAACCGACAAAATCACGAACATGGTGCTGATGGGCCAGAAACCAATCACCGCTTTCGGCTTCAGACCCATGACCAGGCATCCGATCAGGTACGCAAAGACAATACAGAACAGCCCGGTATTCAAAGCTGGTTTTGTATCCCAGATAGATGGCTATGGCAATGGCCAAAATAATCGCCGCACTCAACATGATGATTCTCCCCCCTTTGTAATCAGTCCTTGGCTGCTCCCACCGAGTTCATCCTGGATGCCCAGCAGCCGATAAGGAATGGTCTTGGTCATGTAGTACACCTGTTCTTCCGGAATCCCGTATTCCACCAGGTAATGCATATATTCATAGATTTCCGTTTCCCAATCGGGGTTTTCTGTCTGACCTCCGTCGGTGTCCACCATTACATGCTTATAGCCAACAGCCTGGATCAGTTCCGCATTTTCCCGGAGATTCATGTGATATTTTTTCCCTTTCCCCATGTTCTGGGCATAGCACCGTTCCAGGATCACATCATAATCCTTCACCAACCGGATCTGGTCTTCCAGCGTGTACCCGCAGACCCACCATTCCGGATGGGTGATGACAATTTTTTCCACCCCGGCCTTCCGGGCCGCTTCCACCACCACGAAAGCCTCTTCCGGAGACACATGGGCGGTGGCCAGCACGGCGTCATGGTCTTTGATCAGTCCGAACACCGTTTCCAGTTCCGGGATCACCTTCCCGTCCCGAACCAGCTGGATTCCTTCATCAGGATTTTTCCCCATTTTTTCCAGATGCCGACGGGCGGACTGGGTGGGCAGCCAGACGACCTTGGCTCCCAGCTTCAGGCCTTTTTCCACTGCTTCCGGATTCACCCCGCCGATGACCTTATTCATGACCACACCACCGTACATGGTAAAGCTGGTCTTATCCCCATAGACCTTTTTCACATAGGCATTGGCGATATTCGCCCGGTTCACCGTAAAGCCCAGGTGAGATTTGATTACAATGGCCCGGGCCCCCACCCGTACCGCCGCATCCGCCAGTTCCAGATCGTTGTAGGCCCGCAGCCGCAGATCGGGATTGGTGTGTACATGCATATCACAAATACCCTTCAGGGAAACTCTGCTCATATTGCTCCTCCTTGTTATGAAAGTATTCTGAATACATTTGCTTTTAGTGTACTGCTCCATTTCCTATTGCAGAAGACGATAAAATGCGATATGTTGTATCGGATAAACCGATGACAAAGGAGAAAAAGCAATGGCTCTTCGAGAACTTCAATATTTACTGGCCCTGGCCGAAGAAAAAAGCATTTCCCGGGCTGCCGAAAGGCTCTTCATGGCCCAGTCCAGCCTGTCCCAGTTCCTCAGCAGCACGGAATCCCAGTTGGGATACAAGCTGTTCATCCGGACCTCCAACGGGATCCGTCCCACCGAACCGGGAAAGCGGATGATCCGCTTCGCCCAGGATACCCTTTCCGAATTCCACCGGGCCAATGATGAAATCCAGGATATCGGCAATCTGAAAGGAGGACACGTGATCCTGGGCATCAGCTCCTTCCGGGGTTCCTTCCTGCTGCCCCCCGTTCTCCGTGCCTTCCAGCAAAAATTCCCCGGAATCCGGGTACAGATTGTAGAAGAGAACTCCCTGGCCCTGGAACAACTGCTGCTCACGGGAAAGATCGACCTGGCCCTGCTGGTCATGCCGGAAAAACGCAGCCGCATCCAGGCCCGCTTTTTGATGAATGACGAAATCTGCCTGATCACCAGTCCGAATCATCCCGTAATGGAGTGCGTCCACCAGGGACAAGCCGGGATGCATCCCTCCCAGCTGTCCCAGTACATCAACATCCAGGATGCAGCCTGCTACGAATTCCTGCTCAGCGGCTACGATACCATCCTGGGCCGGGAAGCCAGAAGGATCTTCCTGCGCCACGGCATGAATCCCACCTATTACAACGAAAACCTGACCGCCCTGTTCGCCGCCTCCCTGGGGGCCAGCGGCCTGGGCCTGGCTTTCACCTACCACAGCAGCCGCCAGTACTTCCACCGGGCCCAGCTGCTCTCCCTGGGCAAGGACGGAACCTCCATCGCACTGGGCACGGCCATGGCCCCGGGACGGTACCATTCCAAAGCTACGAAGGCGCTGGAACAGGTGATTTTTTGAGGTGTTGGGGGAAAATAAAATAGCCGCAAGACCAGCAGACCGGATCCTCCTATACTCCCATTTCAATTGCACGATAACGAAAAAAAGGACTTTCAATTCGTAAGAATCGAAAGTCCTTTCTCCATGGAACTATGATTTTATAGCATTTCCCCATATCCGCCCTTTTCAAGGGCGGGGGACCAGCCGTCAGGCTGGTGGTGGGTTCTCCCCCAGGGGAGCTACAGACGATTCCCTTTTTCCCTTCCATCGCAAAGGCAGCCAGCAAATTGTACGCTGCACCGGCAAACATCACATTCTCACATTAAAAGCCATCCAAGATTCTGGGGCCTTCATCAAACCCTTTCCCAGTGGACCCGTTCCGGACAAGCTTCCTCCAGCGTCCGGGGGCGCTGTTTTTTGACCCCATGGCCCAAGGCCAGGATGGCTTCCACTTCCATCCCTTCCGGCAACTCCAGCAGTTCTGCCAGGTACTGATGGGACGAGAGGCACTGTCCGTCGGCGCCACTTTTTCCGCTGTCATGTGCCGCACCTGGACCCAGCAGCTTCCCAGCCCCAGTTCCGTTGCCTGGAGCATCATCGCCATGAGCGCTGCCGAAGCATCTTCTACCCAGGCATGGGAATCCAGCCGCCCCATGACCACAATGGCGGCCGGGGCCTGCTCAGCATCTGGGCAAAATGGGGCTTGCATCGGGCCACTGTCCTTTACCACAGACCGGTCCCTCCACCACCAGCAGTTCCGTACTGTGCAGGTTTTTTGCTGCTGGGAGCCATCAGCCCTGCCGCCACGATTTTTTTCCAACGCCTTCCGGCTGACCGGTTCTTCCGTATACTGCCGTACACTCCGACGAACCGCCAGCAACTCAAAAAGTTCCATACCCATACCTCCTTACTCTTTTCTTTATTATCCACTTCTCCGGCGAAAGGAACAAGGGGCTGTTCCTGTAAAATTCTTTCCATTTTCTCCTGGTTTTATGTTACAATAAATGAACCATTAGATTGATTACAGAAGGAGCAATGCAGTTATGGAAGACATGGATATTGGAGGCCGGATCCAGGAATACCGGAAAGCTGCCGGAATCAGTTTGCGGGAATTGGTCAACCGGGCAGAAATTTCCGCATCCATGCTCAGTCAGATTGAGAACAATATTGTCAATCCTTCCATCAATTCGTTAAAAAATATTGCAGAAGCCCTGGATATCCCTTTATACAAATTTTTCAAGCCTCAGGAACCTTCTGCAGAAGACCAGATTGTCCGTAAGGGCAAACACCGGATCATCGGGCACTGGGGAACAGAAGTCACTTACAAGCTGTTGACACCGGATACAGAAAGTTCCATTGAATTCATCTGATGGAAACCCTACCGGGACATCCACCACCCAGGCACCCCGGGGCCA